>Ga0228630_1000012_pt1 | contig 143278 bp, 131 predicted proteins | sample 37DmetaG_FD_183038 | JGI IMG/M metagenome (GOLD analysis project Ga0228630, IMG submission 183038) | Seawater microbial communities from Monterey Bay, California, United States - 37D | ecosystem: Environmental > Aquatic > Marine > Coastal | place: USA: California | collected 2016-10-25 | reverse complement strand
AACAGCAAGATGGTCAGGACGTTCACGCTTAATTACATCAAGTAGTGAATTGGTAAAGCCCATAATGGCAGAGGTGTCCATTCCCTTAGAATTGATTCTTGGATTTTTTATAAATGCGTAATACCCTCTAAAAATTAGGGCATAGGCATCAAGTAAAAAAAGACGTTTTTGTTGGCTCATTATTTAAATATAAAAAACGATTGGGCATTTGGATTCATTCCTCATTTTTATTTAAAATAGAATCCAATTTTTTGCAAATTCCTTCAGTGTCTAATCCGAGATCTTTTAAAAGATTTTTAGGCTTCCCATGAGAAATAAATTGATCAGGAACTCCTTCCAGTTCAATTGGAATATTGTAGTTGTATTGTGCGGCAAACTCGAGTATGGCACTTCCAGCTCCACCCTTGACGGTTCCTTCCTCAAAGACAACCACTCTTTCATAGGTGTTGAATACGGCATGAAGTAGTTCCAAATCCAATGGCTTTACAAAACCCAAATCAAAATGCGCAAAATTATCTACATTTTTTGGTTCTGCTAATGCAGATTGTATATTCCCAGCTATAGTGCCTAAACTTAGTATTGCAATCTGACCACCTTCTTTTAAACAGCTTCCTTTTCCTAAAGTGACTTCTTCAAAGTCAAAAGAGAGCTGATTCAATTGGCTATATCCCCTTGGATAACGTATTGCCAATGGCTGTTCCAATCCAAGTTGAGCTGTATAAAGCAGATTTTGAAGTTGCTGTGCATTTCGTGGAGCAGCAATTGTAAGGTTTGGAATACAGCGTAAAAAAGCAATGTCAAAAACACCGTGGTGTGTAGGACCGTCGTGTCCAACAATCCCTGCACGATCGACACAAAAAACAACCCCTAATTTCTGTAAGGCAACATCGTGTAGAACTTGGTCATATGCACGCTGAAGAAAGGTTGAGTAGATGACGCAAAACGGCAGCATACCTTGAGTTGCCAAACCAGCAGCAAGAGTTACTGCATGTTGTTCAGCTATTCCAACATCAATGCATCTGTCGGGAAACTTTTGCATTAAGTCCACAAGACCACTGCCTGTTGGCATAGCCGGTGTAATAGCGACAATTTTAGAATTGATCTCCGATAAATGTTCAAGTGTTTTTCCGAATACGTCCTGATATTTAATTTTTTGTTCTGCATCAGATGGATTAAGTTTCCCAGTGATAGGGTCAAATTTTCCAGGAGCATGGTATGTCACTTGTTCATTTTCAGCTTGGGGCAGCCCTTTGCCTTTTTTGGTTACGACATGCAACAACCGAGGACCTGTAAGAGTTTTTTGACGCTTGAGATTCGAAACTAGAGCATTCAAATCATGTCCATCTAGGGGTCCGGTATAGTCGATATTCAAGTTTTGAAAAAAATTTGGTAGGCTAGAGACCTCTTTTTTTACAGAGTCAAAGTAGTTTTTAAGGGCTCCTATACTAGGATCAATACCCATGCTATTGTCATTTAAAATAACCAGGACATTTGCAGCAGTAGTTCCCAAATGATTCAGTGCTTCAAAGGCCATTCCAGTGGCTATGGAAGCATCTCCTATTACAGCTATATGTTGCTTCTTTTGAACCTGAAGTTGCGAAGCTAATGCCATCCCCAACACTGCTGAAATCGAAGTTCCTGCATGACCTGTTCCAAATGTATCGTAAAGGCTTTCTTCCCTACTTGGGAATCCACTAATTCCACCTTCTTGTCTGAGTAATTCAAAATTTGACTTCCGACCTGTAAGCATTTTATGACCGTAAGCTTGATGACCAACATCCCAAACCAATAAGTCTTTAGGTGTATCAAAAACGTAGTGTAAGGCGATACTCAATTCGACGGTCCCCAAACTAGAGCCTAAATGTCCTTCACCTTTAGCAAGGCAATTGATAATGGCTTGGCGGAGGTCTTTTGCTAAATTGCTCAATTGATTAAGATCAAATTTCCGTAATGTTTGAGGATCAGGAATCCGATCCAAAAAAGCTCTTGACATGCCGTAAAGGTACACAAATCCAGTAGGGAATAAATGGTCTTAGATTTTGTATTTTTGAAGATGCAGTTAGATGACACCTTCTTTATGAAACAAGCCTTGGCTGAAGCTGAAAAAGCCTTTCAATCCGATGAAGTTCCTGTTGGAGCAATTGTTGTTGTTGGAGATCGTATTATTGCTCGTGCGCATAATTTGACAGAGCGTCTAAACGACGTAACCGCCCATGCAGAAATGCAGGCCATTACCTCTGCAGCAAATTTTTTAAATGGAAAGTATTTGGTGGGCTGCACGCTTTATGTCACCTTGGAACCTTGTGTGATGTGTGCGGGTGCTTTAACTTGGAGTAAGTTGGAAGCAGTAGTTTTTGCAGCTTCGGATATGAAAAGAGGTTTTGCTCATGCGGGATTGAACTTACACCCAAAGACAGCAATTCGGTCCGGAGTAATGGCTGAAGATTCCAAAACCTTACTGGATCGTTTTTTTGCTCGGAAAAGAGCATAAAAAAAGCACCTCTTTAGAAGTGCTTCATTAACAGTAATCATATATAAATTATAATAGGGTAATATTGGAAGCTTGCTTCCCTTTTTTACCTTCTTCTTCTACATACTCTACTTTCGCCCCTTCTCTAAGGGTCACGCCGTCTAAGGCTGAAATGTGAACGAATACATCTTCGCCAGACTCATCGTTGGTAATGAACCCAAATCCTTTAGCTTCATTGAAAAATTTAACTGTACCAGTCATGTGTTTGTTTAAAAATTATATGCAAAGGTACGCTTAATATTTATTCAAGTAAGTTTTTTAACATATTTCTTTGATTAAAGAAACTGATTTTCAATTATTTCACAGAGAATTGTATTTAAGAAAAATGATTTTTTAAAGTTAACATTAGTAGCTTTTCACATATTTAATCTAAATTTTTTCTTTTGCTTTTTAGTTGGGTAGGTCCATGCATGTTATCACGCATCTTTTTTAAATTTTCTTCGCTAAGAGTATAATCTTTTAGTTTTTTTCCATTCCAACGGTGGTAAAGGAAAAGAGGTAAAAATAGGATTGCTCCAGTTAGAACTGTAAAGCCAATAATCCGTTCGCCTTCTTCAAAATCTACTTTTGCTTTGTGGTAAATCCCGTAGAATAAAGCGATCAACATAGCGCTAAAGAAAATCCTTAAAAAAAGTTTCATTCTTTTGGTGGTGCGGTGGATTTCAGGTACAATTCGTTCAATTGCTCATCGTTTAATGGTGCTGGTGCATCAATCATGACATCTCTTCCTGCATTGTTTTTAGGGAACGCGATAAAGTCTCTTATGGTTTCTTCCCCACCAAGTATAGCAACAAGCCTGTCGAGGCCAAAAGCAATACCACCATGAGGGGGAGCCCCATATTGGAAGGCATCCATCAAGAAGCCAAATTGAGCTTGAGCTTCTTCTTTTGAAAATCCCAGTAAATCAAACATTTGGGATTGTAATTGCTGATCGTGTATTCGAATAGAACCACCTCCAATTTCATTTCCGTTGAGGACAAGGTCGTAAGCGTTTGCCTTTACTGCTCCTGGATCAGTTTTCAGCATTTCTAAATGTTCTGGTTTAGGAGCTGTAAAAGGGTGGTGCATGGCGTGGAAACGCTTGCTTTCCTCATCCCACTCAAGCAATGGAAAATCTGTAATCCAAAGAGGAGCAAATTCTTTTGGATTTCTTAATCCAAGCCTTTCTGCTAATTCCATACGTAAAGCACTGAGTTGGTTACGGGTAGCCTTAACTTCTCCTGAAAGGATCAAAATCAAATCGCCAGCTTGCGCTTCACTGTGTTTTGCCCAAGCAGCTAAATCGTCATGGGTAAAAAATTTATCGGCTGAGGATTTAAAACTTCCATCGGCATTACATTTTACATAGACCAATCCTTTGGCACCTATTTGCGGTCTTTTAACCCAATCAATCAAGGCGTCTATTTCTTTTCTACTCATTTCAGCAGCACCAGGGACTGCAATTCCTACTACTAGTTCTTGACTGTCAAAAACACCAAAACCTTTCCCTTGTGCAAGGGCGTTAAATTCTTTAAATGTCATCCCAAAACGAATGTCGGGTTTGTCATTGCCGTAGGTTTTTATTGCCTCTCTATAGGACATTCTAGGAAAGTTTGCAACCTCAATTCCTTTAATTTCTTTAAGTAGATGTCTCGTCAACCCTTCGAATTGACTGAGTATAGCTTCTTGATCTACAAAGGTCATTTCACAGTCAATTTGGGTAAATTCAGGCTGTCTGTCGGCACGAAGATCTTCATCTCTAAAGCATTTTACAATTTGAAAATACTTGTCTAATCCGCCAACCATTAGAAGTTGCTTAAAAGTTTGGGGTGATTGTGGCAAGGCGTAAAATTGACCCTCATTCATTCGAGAAGGAACGACAAAATCACGAGCCCCTTCCGGAGTAGACTTAATTAAATACGGGGTTTCCACATCTATAAAGCCTGATTTTGAAAGGTAGTTGCGTACTGCCATACTGACTTGATGTCGGAACAATAGATTTTCCTTGACTGGAGACCTTCTTAGGTCTAAATAGCGGTATTGCATTCGCAGCTCTTCGCCACCATCTGTTTGATCCTCTATGGTAAAAGGAGGAGTTTTAGCTGTATTTAATACGCTGAGTTCTTCTACGAGAACTTCAATAGCACCTGTGGCCATATTGGGATTTTTAGACTCTCTTTCAATAACAGTGCCTTTAACCTGAATGACAAATTCACGACCGAGTCCTTGAGCAGTTTCAAAGACCTCTTTTGGAGTGCGCTCTTCATCAAAAACCAATTGAGTGATTCCGTAACGATCTCTTAAATCGATCCAAACGATAAACCCTTTGTTTCTGTTTTTTTGAACCCAACCGGCTAATGTTACGGTTTGGTTCAGTTGTTCTAAGGAGAGTGCTCCGCAATCGTGTGTTCTATACATGTTTAATAAATGTTGGACAAAAATAAAAAATCCTGAGGGCTGAACCTCAGGATTTTTAAATCTTTATAAAATCTTCTTAAGCCAAAGTTTGATAGAATAAACGATGGTAAAGGTTGCTGGAACGATCACTAGTGTTAGAAAAGTTGCAAATGTCAATCCAAAGATAACAGTCCACGCTAAAGGCCCCCAGAAAATGACATTATCTCCTCCGATATAGATTTTAGGATCCCATTCAGAAAACATGGAAAAAAAGTCAATATTTAGTCCTATGGCAAGTGGAATTAGCCCAAGCACAGTAGTTATGGCAGTTAAAATTACAGGTCTTAAGCGTGCCGCGCCACCCTCAATAATTTCTGGAATGGCCAACTCTTTGGAGAGTAATGTTCCTGAATCTAATTCTTCGGTCAAGTGCTTTCGGTCAATCAGCAGTTGAGTATAATCGAGAAGTACTACACCGTTGTTTACGACAATTCCAGCCAAAGCAATAATCCCCATCATGGTCATAAGTATGACAAAAGGCATTTGGAAAATCATCAAGCCAAGGAAAACGCCAGTAAAACTCAAGAAAATAGAAAGGAGGATAATCAAAGGTTTTGAGATGGAATTGAACTGAAAAACAAGTAAAAGTAAAATCAATCCTAAGGCAGCAGCTAACGCATTTGAGAGAAAGGTCATATTTTTTTCCTGCTCTTCAATTTCCCCTGAAAACTTAAAATTGATCCCTTCAGCTAGTTGAAAGTTGTTTAGTGCATTTTTTACCTGTTCTACAACTTCATTGGCATTGTATCCGGCAAGCACAGAGGAATAGAGGGTTACTACCCGATTGAGTTCACGGTGTTTGATTGCATTAAAACTGGTGATATTTTTTTGGGTAACTAGAGCAGCAACAGGAATTTCTTTAATTCTGCCGTTAGCGGGATCTCTAAATATGATATTTTGATTGAATAGTGCATTGTTGTCATATCGGTTTATTTGATCGAAGCGGACATTAATATCGTAGTCATCCCCGAATTTCTTATAAATTCCAGCTTTGGAACCAAACAGAGAAGTTCTCAAAAGTTGTCCTACTTGAGACGCTGAAACCCCTAGTTCTCCTGCTTTTTTACGATCAATTTGCAATTGAGTACCGGGCTTGTTTTTATTGACATCAATTTTGAGTTCTTCCACACCGCTGACATTGACTCGGTTGAGAAAATCCTTCATTTGTTCTGCAGTCTGAATGAGATCCAAATAAGCAGCTCCTGTAATTTCAATGGTTATAGGGTATCCTGCTGGTGGTCCATTGGCATCTTTTTCAACGGAGATGGCTACACCAGGGAATTTTTCAAAGAGTTGCTCTTGAATGGCTTTTCGAAGACTTTCACTTGAGACCCCATCTCTATATTTAAACTCCTGCATGGTTAGGGTTATTTTTCCTTTATGAGGGAGTTCGTTGGTGTTTCCGTTGTCCACAGTTGGATTTCCTGATCCTTCTCCTACTTGAGCAACCATTGACTCTACTAGAAGATTAGTGCCATTTTTGTTATATTCTGAGCGAGACATTACGGATAAAATTTCCTCCTCAATTTTTCGCGTAGTTAGATTGGTCTTTGCAATAGCTGTACCTTCAGGATACTCTATAAAAACAAGAATTTGTTTGGGCTGATTATCTGGAAAAAATTCTACCTGAGGAGGTAAAATTCCCATTAAGGCAAATGAAAAGAATAACAGCAAAAAGGTTCCACCCAAAAACAAATAGGGCTTGACACCACTCAAGGCAAAACGCAATAGTTTTCGATAAGCGTTTTCCATTTTGACTAAAAACGTTTTTTGAAAACTGGTTGCCCATTTTTTGATAAAAAACTTGTACAACCAAAAGAGTACAGGGACTAAAACCATCAGGTTTCCAAAAATGCGAGTTTTAGAAGATCCAAAAAGAAGTAATATTCCAAGACCTCCCATAAAGAAAGTTAAACGCCATAAAGATTTAGTACTGATTTCACGCTCGCTAATTTCCATAAACTGAGAGACCAGCATGGAATTAAAGAATATCGCTACGATAAGAGAAGAACCTAAAACGACAGATAAGGTGATTGGGAAATAGATCATAAATTCACCCATTAATCCTGGCCAAGCCCCCAGAGGCACAAAGGCCGCGATGGTGGTTGCAGTAGATACAATAATTGGAAATGCAATTTCTCCTATCCCGGCTTTTGCAGCTTGAATTCTGCTGTAACCTTCTTTTTCCATTAATCGGTAAACATTCTCAACTACAACAATTCCGTTGTCAACGAGCATTCCTAGACCCATCACCAATCCAAAAAGAACCATGGTATTGAGTGTGTACCCTAAAAATGAAAGTATCATAAAAGACATAAACATGGACATTGGAATGGCAAATCCAACAAATAAGGCGTTACGAAAACCTAGGAAGAACATCAGTACGGTAACTACCAATATGACCCCAAAAATGATGGAATTCACTAGTTCGCTAATTTGATTTAAGGTCATGTTGGACTGGTCATTAGAGACGATAATATCTAAGTCTTTAGGAACACCTAGAGCTTCGATATCTGCTACAAGTCTCTTAATTTCTTGTGAGGCCTGAACAAGGTTTTTCCCTCCTCGTTTGACCACATCGAGAAGGACCGCTTTTTCACCAAAAGAACGAGCAAAAGAGGTCACTTCCTTTTCTTTAAATGAAATATTGGCCAAATCACCGAGATAGACAGGTCCTTTGTCCGTTTTGACAACAAAATCTTTTAAGTCTTCTGGATTTTCAATTTCTCCAGTAAGTCGAATATTTCTTCTTTGTCCACCACTCACAATGTTTCCACTTGAAATGGTTGTGTTTTCTTGAGAGATGGCTCCTAATATATCGTTAAAGGATACTTTTGCTGCAGTCATTTTATAAATATCAACCGCAACTTCAACCTCAAAAACCTGGATCCCTCGAATATTGACTTCTTTAATTTGGGGGAGTTGTTCGATTCGAGATTCAATTTTTTCTGCAAAAACTTTCAATTGCTTTATAGGATAATCACCTTCCATAGAGATGTTTAAAATCGGCTGAAGCTCTGAAAAATCCAGTTCAAAAATATTGGGTTCTACTTTGGCGTTATTAAATACTGGCCAATCCGGTCCCGAAGTAATACCATCTACTAAATCCTTGACTTTTTGTTTGGCATCATCAATGGTAATATTTTCATCAAATTCAATATCAATAACAGAAAAATCTTCGGAAGATGTAGATCGGATTTCCACCAAATTGGTCACCCCTTTAAGGGCTTCTTCAAGGGGGTCTGTGATGGATCTTTCAATATCCTCAGCTGTATTTCCGGGATAAATGGTACTTACAAAAACTTTGGTGTCATTGATTTCTGGGAAGGTCTCCCTAGGCATTGAAAAATAGGAACTGATTCCCAATATCAAAAAGATAGTCATGATAACATAAATCACCGTGCGGTGATCAATGGCCCAACTAGACAATGCAAATTCTTTAATTTTTGGTGTTTTCATTTGAAGTTAGGTTTATTGCTCAATGCGTTTTACTTTCTGATTGGGTTCGAGTAAACTTACACCCTCATCAATCAGTAAATCTCCTTGAGAAATTCCTTGGGTAATTTCTATCATTTCATTCTTACTTTTGCCCAATTCAACAAAGCGTTGTTCAGCGGCATACCTGTTTTCCCCTTCAGAATTGGATAATGCAAAAACAAAATATTCACCCTTGGCATTTTGTCTTAAAATTCTTCTTGGAACCATCAAAGCCTCAGGATTAGTATAGTCAATGACATTGAGTTTCGCGACAAGATTAGGTTTGATATCCCCATTGGGATTGTCTAGTGGAGCTTCAATTCTAAACGTTCGATTACTCGGCTGAACATAGCTTCCTGTTTGACGAATATTGGTAATTTGAGATTGTCCGAGTACCGGAATTTCAACTACTGCTTTACTCCCTTTAGTAACAGAGGTTAGGTAATTTTCTGGCACATCGGCCTCTATATACATGCGGTTGAGGTTGACAATTCTAAGAATTGGGGTGACTCCAGGAGCAACACTAGCACCTCGGTTTGCAAATACCTGATCTATGGTTCCGTTAAATGGCGCATAAATCCTAGTTTTAGCCAGTTGTCTTTTCATCTGAACTAACTGCTTTTTTTGAGCCTCATAACGAGTTTTCGCTTCCAGATACATCATTTCAGAACCAATTTTCTGATTCCACAGCCGTTCTGTTCTTTCAAAAGTTGTTTTAGCTAGATTGAGCTGAAGCTCGATTTGATCCAATTGTTCCTTTAGCCCCGCATCATCAATTTTAGCTAAAAGCGTCCTTTTTTTAACAGACTGCCCTTCCTTGACATAAATAGCAACTAACTTACCGCCGTATTCGGGATACAAGTCTAAGTTTTGTCTCGTCTTTACATTGGCTTGAACTTCTATGGTATGCTCAAAATTGACCGCTTCTACAGCTAGCGCAGTAACTAAAACTCGCTTTTCGCTGTTGGTCATCTTATCAATTGCTGTATTGACTTCCTCAAGTGCTGTTGTGGCAGTATTGATTTGTTGGGTTAATTTATCTTTTTGAACCTGAAGAGCTTCCAAGCTGGAAGGAGCTGAAACGTTTTCTTTGCTGACTTCTGAAGGTTGCCCACAACGGAACATTAAAAGAGAAAGACCGATAAATAGGATTGATTTTTTCATAAGAATTTATTCTATTGGAGTATTAAGAAGGGTTTCTAGGGTTAATTTTTTTTGGATTACATTTTGAATGGCCGAAATGTAATTATTTTGTGCACTGTACAATTGAAGTTGAGCCTGTCTGAGGTCAAAAGAACTTGCGATACCCTCAAAGTATTTGGATTGATTTTTTTGTTCAATTCTTTCAGCTAAGGCCAAATTCTCTTTGTTTGTAAAGTAGGTTTCAACAGATAACTCATATTCGTTTACAGCAGCCTGTACTTCGATGCTGATTCTTTCCTGAGTTTCTTCGAGAGAAGTTTCTGCCTGATCCACAGCAATTTTAGCTTTTTGAGATTGCACTCTTCGTTTAAAAGAACTGAAAATTGGGACTTGTAGGTTTACACCAAACAAGGCTGCTCCAAACCATTTTTGTCCGGGGTCGGTAAATGAAAAAGTTTCACTATTTCCAGTATAATTTCCATTTAAAAAGGCGGATAGTCTGGGCAAACTTTTTGATTTTTCGTATTTGTAAAGCAGGCTTTCAGAACGTAAATTATTGGATGCAATTTTAATATCGACATTGTTGTCAAGCTTTAGGTCCGCTTCAAATTTCTGCTCGAAAATCCCATCGGTGGTTAGTGATTCTAAGGTATCAACAAGCTCTAATGGAGCTTTGGTAGGGAAACCCATAAGGAGTTTAAGCATGTTAAGACTGATTTTCTGGGTGTTTTTTGCATAACGTAGTTGTGTTTCAACACTTGAGAGTGTTAGCCTGAGCTGTTCCACACTTTCTTCCTCCTCAAAACCATTTTTAAAAAGGGCTCTAATTTCATTTAAGTTGGCTTCCAGATTACCTTTATTTTTTTCTAAAAACTTGATGTTTTCTTGAATCAGTAAAACGGAACTGTAGGTGGAAACAATATTTTTCTTGATTTCTAAAGCGGTTTTTTCTAAAAGATTTTTAGATATATCTATATAAAAGGTTGATGCCTCCAGACCTACAATGTAAGAACCATCAAACAACAATTGTTGGAGGGTTATTCCAGCATCCATAGTTTGGGGAGTTCCAAATTGAACTTCCGCAAACTCACCCTCTTTTCCCCCGAAAAATTGAGCGGGGATGAGTGAAGTAGGAAGTTCAAGGAAATTCTGATAATTTGCGCTGGCACTGATTTGTGGAAGACCTATTGCAATGGTATTCCAACGTTCTTTGTAGGCACGCTGAACCTCACGGCTGGCATTGAGTATTTGTCTGTTATTTTCCTGTCCAAAAGCAACGGCTTCATCCAAAGTCACTGTCTCAGGGAGCTCTTGGGCAAAAGTCCATGAAACAACAAGTGTTAAGAGTAGTGTTAGGTTGAGGTTGGTTTTCATGCGTTAAATTCTTTTTTATATTGCTCTAGTTTTTCTATCCCTAAAGGAGTGCAAATGGCACGTAAATGATACTCTGAAAAATCGATCAATAATTGATCAATTTTATACTCATCTAAAGGGAAGAGTTTGATATCAGTCACACCTCGCATTCCGTTAAAATAAATTCTCGTGATAAAGTCAACATTAATTTCTTCTCTAAAAAGCCCCGTTTCTATTCCTTTTTTGATGCCGTTGGAAAAGGAACCACTTAGAATTTTAAAGTCCCTAGCCTTAATTTTATTGTAAATACTGGGATAGTATTTTTGAAGCTGATATTGGGGGGAATTTTGTTCGTTAGAAAGATGAATTAAAGCCTCTTTTTTTAGTTGATAAAGCTCTATAATGGGATCTTTTGCCTGTTTTGCAATGGTTTGAAGCCTTTCCATGATGCGACTGTGGTGAGTAAGTGAAGCCTGCTCTACCAAGACCTCTTTATTCGAAAAGTGCGCATAGATGGTTTTTTTTGAAATATGCATTTGTTGTGCAATTTCATCCATGGTTATACTCTTGAAACCGTACTGTAAAAAAAGGCGAATGGCTTGTTCAACGATTTCCTCTTTCATTTTATTTTTTTGGTAAAGTTACGAAATGGAAACTATAAAACAAAAAAAGTTTCCAAAGTTTCTACTCCTCCTAGAATCAGATTAAAGTTTATTTTTACAAAAAACCAATTCATGGCGAATTACAGTAAACAGTTTCAAGACTACCTTCTATCTATCGAGCAAAAGCAAACCCCAAAGGGTTTATATGCTCCTATTGATTATTTACTTGCTCTGGGAGCTAAGCGAATTCGTCCTACGCTGACACTGATGGCGACTGAAGCTTTTGAAGGAGACACTGGAAACAGTCTTGCCGCAGCACTTGCAGTAGAGCTATTTCACAATTTTACTTTAATGCACGATGATATTATGGACGATGCACCCTTGCGAAGGGGACAACCGACTGTTCACGAAAAATGGGACATCAATACGGGCATATTATCAGGAGATGCCATGTTGGTTCAAGCCTATCAAGCATTAGAAGTTTACCCAGAAGGGCTGCATTCCAAGTTGACTCACCTATTGAGCAAAACCGCTATCGAAGTTTGCGAGGGTCAACAATACGACGTGGATTTTGAAAAGCAAAATGAAACTACCATAGAAGCTTATTTGGAAATGATTCGGCTAAAGACAGCTGTTTTAGTCGGTTGTGCACTTCAAATGGGGGCTTATATCGCAAATAGTAGTGAGGAGGAAGCACAAAAAATTTATGATTTTGGAGTTTTACTCGGATTGGCATTTCAAATTCAAGATGATTATTTAGATGCTTTTGGCGACCCTAAAACATTTGGAAAGCAGGTAGGGGGTGATATAATCGAAAATAAAAAAACCATACTCTACCACAAAGCACTACTACTTGGTAATGAAGATCAAAAAACCCAGCTCAGAAGTTGGTTTGATTCAAGCGAGGATTTTGTAGTGGAACAGAAAATTAAAGCTGTAAAAGAACTATTTGTGGAGACTACTGCGGCAGAAGCGAGCCAAGAATTGATGCAAAACTATACTGAGCAAGCCTACCAAGCCCTGGAATCTTTGGATATAAAAAAGCAAGGAAAAGAAATTTTAAGATCTTTTGCAAATCAGTTAATGCAACGACAATTTTAAAAGACCCTTTTAAAGAAAGCAGATAAAAACCAACCAATCTGTTTCATCGAAAACGAAGAGAGCACTAAAAGCTCTTCACCAAAGGAGGTTTTTTCATCCAAGAATCGAAATATCCTCAAAGGTGGGTTTTTGTCAAACATCCGAATAAAAAGCTCACTACCCTTATCATTGTATTTTTCCAGTACATCTAGAAAAAGTAAATCGTAAAACCAAAAGCGACTTTTCTGATGAAATTTTGTTAAGTCTCGCTCTAATTTAAGGAAAGAGATCAGTCTATTTATTTGTCGGACGGTTTTCATGAATGTAAACCCAGTGCTGGCCTTGGTCCAGCCTCCAGCAGTTCCAATATGAAGTAAACTAGGTGTATTGGAGCGATTAAATGGATAGCAACTCATGGGTATATTTCCCTGCTCTTTTTCTTCAATTTGATAGGTTGTAATATTCATCGACTTTAAATAGGTCTTAATTCCGTCTTCGTATTCTTTAATTGTTAAAAGATCTTTTGAAAAAAGGGTGTATTCAACCAACGCTTGACGATCATTTTGAGGTAGAAGGTAGAGAAACCTCGTTTGTTGTTTTTGGGGAATATTAAAATCCATAAAAAGGATTTTATCTGGGTCAAAACTTCCTTTTGGTGCATTGATAAACCAGCCGATAAAGTGCTGTTTTAAGACAGGATATTTGCTTTGTTTTGTAATTTTTTTAAAATCAAATAAACTTGAAAAAACCTGAGGCGCTGAAAAAACTCCATGGTCTGTTACCACAACTGTATGATCCGCTTTTGAGTTAAATTCTTTGACTTCAGCATTCAAGATGCGAATGTTTTGAGTTTCTAATTCTAAGGGGAAATACTTGTTGTAAAAAACCTTTGAACGCATCATTTTATAACGGTATGGAGTCAATTCAAAATCTTGTCTTTTTTGAGAAGAGATAAAGGTGGCATGATTCCATTCTTTCGCTAATAAATCGTTAAAATTACCATCTCCAGTTTCCCAAAAGGACCATGTCCTGTCGTCACTGTTTTTGACTTCTTTTTCTATTAAAAGGATTTTCTTAGCTACAAAAAAATCGTCTGCCTTCATCGCGTTTAATAAAAGCAGACCAGCAGCGCCTCCGCCACAAATGATATAATCGAACTCTTTAACTTTCATGGATAACGCAGTAAAAGTAATTAATTCGACCCGAAATGCTGATTTAATATGCTAAAGTCTTTATTTTCGCAGAAATTAATTAGCAGTGGATAGTATAATTGCATTTTTTGAATCGATTAACCCAGTTACAGGGGCATTTTATGCCACACTCTTTACTTGGGGGCTTACTGCTTTGGGCGCTTCTTTGGTTTTTTTTGTCAAAGGGATGAACCGAGCACTTTTAGACGGTTTACTAGGCTTTACTGGTGGGGTGATGGTAGCTGCTAGTTTTTGGAGTTTATTGGCTCCAGGGATTGAGATGAGTCCAGGAGAAGGTTTTGTAAAAGTGATTCCAGCCACACTTGGATTTGGCTTAGGCGCCATGTTTATTTTCGGTTTGGACAAAGTGTTGCCTCATATTCATATTAATTTCAAAGAATCTGAAGGGATTAAAACACCCTGGCATCGAACCACTTTATTGGTATTGGCAATTACCCTCCACAATATACCTGAGGGATTGGCAGTAGGAGTTTTGTTTGGTGGAGTTGCTGCAGGGATTCCAGAAGCATCCATTACAGGTGCTGTAGCTTTAGCTATCGGAATCGGGATACAAAATTTTCCTGAAGGCATAGCAGTTTCTATGCCTATGAGAAGACAGGGAGTCAGTCGATTTAAAAGTTTTTGGTACGGACAACTCTCGGCAATTGTAGAGCCAGTTGCAGCAGTTATCGGAGCTGTAGCTGTTACATTTTTTACTCCGCTTTTACCCTATGCATTGGCGTTTGCAGCAGGTGCTATGATATTTGTCGTAGTGGAGGAGGTAATCCCTGAGACACAGCAGGATAAATATACCGATATAGCAACACTAGGCTTTATTGGAGGCTTTATTGTGATGATGACCTTAGATGTGGCCTTAGGTTAACCCTCCTATTCATTAAAATTTTGCCATCCTTGTGCCGTCAATTCTATTTGATGACCCAAACCATTTACAAGTTGGCAGCCCGCATTTTGTTCTACGGCATGACCAATAATAGTCAGTAAAGGGTGATTTTTGATTTTATCGAAGTCCTTTTGGGATATGGTAAAAAGTAATTCGTAATCCTCTCCTCCATTCAGTACAGCAGTGGTTGAATTAAATTTAAATTCTTCACAAATAAGGTTTACTTCAGGATCCATAGGTAATTTTTCTTCAAAAAGATGAAAACCAACTTTCGAGGATTTAGAAAGGTGAAGGATTTCAGAGGAGAGTCCGTCGCTGATATCGATCATGGAAGTAGGAACGATTTTTAATTCTTCAAGCAATTCGATTATATCTTTTCTTGCTTCCGGTTTGAGTTGACGCTCAATACTGTAGGTATATGGGCTCAAATCGGGCTGTGTATTAGGATTTACTTGAAAAACAGCTTTTTCGCGTTCTAAGACTTGAAGGCCAATATAAGCTGCTCCTAAGTCACCGCTTACCACTAATAAGTCATTTTCTTTTGCTCCAGAGCGCGGGACAATTTTATCTTTGGATGCCATCCCAACTGCAGTTACAGAAAGAGTTAGTCCTGAGCTACTGCTGGTGGTATCTCCTCCGACTAAATCTACCTTATAATTTTTACAGGCCAAGTCGATACCAGCATACAATTCCTCTAAAGCTTCTAATGTAAATCGGTTCGATACGGCTATAGAAACTGTAATTTGTGTGGGGATTGCATTCATGGCATAGAGGTCAGAAAGATTTACCATTACTGCCTTATAACCTAAATGCTTTAATGGCATATAACTCAAATCAAAATGAACTCCTTCTATCAACAAATCAGTGCTTACAATGGTTTGTTTAGATTCGTGATCGACAACAGCTGCGTCATCTCCTATTCCTAAAATACTTGATTTATTTTGAAGTTTTACGGATTTGGTCAACGCCTCAATTAAAGCAAATTCCCCTAAGTTTTCTAAAGGAGTTTTAGATGTATTTTTATCTTCAAACATGGCTTAAAAGTAAGGAACCTTAGTTAATTGTTAAAGCTTAATCAAGCTTATGTTTTTTTAGTAATTTTAAATAAAAAATACCGATGAAATCCCTGTCCCAAAAATTATTGATCTTCCTACTTTTTTTGAATTGCGCTAAGGATTCTGAAATAGATCAGTCACCGTCAGTAATTGATTCTCCCGATACTGGACTTTCCAACGACACTAGCGATACTGATAACTCTTTTGGATATGTCCCTTGTGAAAATGGAATGGCAGGTATTTATCCTTGTCAGGGGTATGATCTTTTATCGAGAGTGACATTAGAAGAGTTTAACAGTCAGACTGGAAATGACAATTGGGGTTGGACAGACCCAGAGACAGGGATTGAATATGTGCTCAATGGTTTAGACGATGGAGTGGGATTTGTGTCGATTGAAGATCCAGTAAATCCCGTATATCTGGGGAAATTACCTACAGCTACAGATCCAAGTCCTTGGAGAGATGTCAAGGTATACAACAATCACGCTTTTATAGTGAGTGAAGCTCAAAACCACGGCCTGCAAGTCTTTGATTTAACTCGACTAAGAGGGCTTACTGAAGTTCAAAGTTTTACAGAAGACGCCGTATTAAACGATTTAGGGAATGCACATAATATTGCAATCAATGAGGATACTGGATTTGCTTATGTTGTTGGTTCCCAGCTTTACAATGGCGGTCCTGTATTTATTAACATTAATGATCCCAAAAACCCTTCAGTTACGGGTGGCTTTGAAGCAGCTTCCTATACCCACGACGCACAAATTGTAGTCTATCAAGGGCCTGATTTGAATTATACAGGCAAAGAACTCCTTTTTGCCAGTAATAGTGATGGTGGAGCAAACAATAAGGTAGTTATTCTGGATGTTACCGATAAGGAAAATCCAGAATGGATTCAGTCAATCACCTACGAAAATGGGGGCTACACCCATCAAGGCTATCTTTCAGAGGACCAACGTTATTTTTTATTAGGTGATGAGTTGGATGAATTAAATTTTGGATCGCCTACCTCGACCAAGATATTTGATTTATCAGACCTTTCTAATCCAAAGCTTCATTTGAATTATTTTGCTGGGGTCAATGCCATAGATCACAACGGCTATACCAAAGGAGATCAGTTTTTTATTGCCAGTTATACCGCTGGACTTAGAGTGCTAGATATCAGTGGGATAGATGAAAAAAAAGTAGAGGAGATGGGTTATTTCGACACCTATCCAGTAAATAATAATGCTGCTTTTGCAGGGGCATGGAATGTATATCCCTATTTCGAAAGTGGAGTCATTGCAATCAATGATATTAATTCGGGTTTGTTTCTTGTAAAAGCTTCTGAAGATTAATGCGTATTATACTAAATGGAATTTTAATTTTATTGTTCACTGGTTGTTTTCCTTCCAATGAGATGGATTTGATTAATCTGATTCCAATCAGTGGAAACTGGAACTTGATCACGACCTATGGGGGTAGTGAAGAAGACATCGCGCATGGGATTGCTGCCACTGCAGATGGAGGTTACATAGTTGTAGGAAACTCCAAAAGTACAGACGGTACATTTTCAAATAAAAAAAGGGCAGGTAGTGATATTTTCCTGATGAAATTCAATGCTTTAAATGAAGTGGAGTGGACTTCAACTTATGGAGGCTCTGAGGATGATCGAGGGCATGATGTGGTTCAACTTAGAGATGGAGGTTTTGCAGTTGTAGGGTACAGTCAAAGCAGTGATGGAGATGCTAGCAGAAACGAAGGCCAACACGATAATTGGGTTTTCAAAGTTGATGCCCAAGGAAATTTACTTTGGGAAAAAAGCTTTGGATTTTTAGGTCACGACCATGCGTATAATATTATTTCAACCTTGGATGGAGGGTTGTTTTTTAATGGATTTTTAGATGTTACGGCTTCTAATGGAGCAGGACAAGATGGTAAGGTACAACTCACAAAAAAACATGGAGTTGGTGAATTCTGGTGTCATAAATTAGATGCAGATGGAAACCTTCAATGGAGGCGTTATTTTGGAGGGACAAGTAATGACCGCTCTTACGATGCAATCGAGACGAAGGAAGGTGATTTTGTTTTAGTCGGAAGTACAGAAAGTCAGGATGTGGATATTACGAACCCTAAAGGGGAATACGATATTTGGGTCGTAAAAATTGACGCTAAGGGAAATTTACTTTGGCAGCGTTCCGTAGGAGGAAGTGGTTACGATATTGGGACAGCTTTGATTGAAGCAAATGATGGCGATTTATTGATTACGGGTCAAAGTTATAGTCAAGACAAAGATATTACTGATCCACTTGGTTCCTCTGATGGGATCTTGGTTAGAATGTCTACTGAAGGAGTATTAAAAAAAGTGCAAAATTATGGATGGAATGAATTTGATAGTGTAAAAGATATTCTCCAAAGAGCAGATGGAACCCTTGTAATGGTTGGATATAGCGGATCTGGAGAAATAGAAACTGATGGCGCTTTAGACAATGATATTTTTCTTTATTTTACATGTGTTGATTGCACCTTGGTAAATATTTTTAAAATTGACGGAGAAGGCCTTGATATTCCGGAGAAAGTTGCCATAACTAACAAAGGACAAGTCATTCTAGTAGGCAGTACTAATAGTACCACCGTTCCATATTCAAATTCTGCAGGAGGGAAAGACCTCTTTGTGGCTATTTGGAATTAAATTCTCCAATGAATTCATAGCTTAAAACAATAGGTGTTGGTCTCAAGTCGTAATAAATACGCTATATTTGCATATTATTTAGATTAATTCTTTTTAGATGATAAAGGTTGCTAAAACAGCAAAAGAAAAAGTTGAGATGCTCATGAAAGAGGAAGGTTTCAACCCCTCCATAGATTACGTTCGCGTGGGCGTAAAAAGTGGTGGTTGTTCTGGGCTTTCGTATGATCTTAAATTTGATCATACGCTTCAGGGTGACGACAAACTTTTCGAGGACAACCAGGTTAGAATTTTAGTAGATAAAAAGAGTCTGCTCTACCTTATTGGCACGACCCTTGAATACTCTGGTGGTCTCAACGGAAAAGGTTTTGTCTTCAACAACCCTAACGCACAACGTACTTGTGGCTGTGGAGAGAGTTTTTCGTTATAAAAAAAGAAAATGGCTTATACTGAAGAAGAATTAAAAAAAGAATTAGAAACTAAAGAATACGAGTACGGTTTCTACACAGATATTGATTCAGACACTTTTCCGAATGGTCTGAATAAAGAGATTGTAAGAAAAATTTCTGAAAAAAAGGGAGAGCCCGAATGGATGACGGATTGGCGTTTAAAAGCCTTTGAATCATGGTCTGAAATGACAGAACCAGAATGGGCAAACGTCAATTATAAAAAACCTGACCTCCAAAAAATATCGTATTACTCAGCTCCTAAATCAAAGCCGAAATACGACAGTTTGGACGAGGTTGATCCTGAATTGCTCAAGACTTTTGAAAAGCTCGGCATTTCAATCGACGAACAAAAAAAGCTGGCAGGTGTAGCTGTTGATATAGTTATGGATTCTGTATCAGTAGCGACAACCTTTAAGGATACACTTGCTGAAAGGGGGATCATATTTTGTTCGATCTCTGAAGCAATCAAACAGCACCCTGAATTGGTAAAAAAATACATCGGGAGTGTCATTCCTCCGAAAGATAATTATTACGCAGGGCTAAACAGCGCCGTGTTTACCGACGGTTCGTTTTGTTATATCCCCAAAGGCGTCCGTTGTCCAATGGAATTGTCGACCTATTTTAGAATTAATCAAGCAGGAACAGGTCAGTTTGAAAGAACTTTAGTGATCGCCGATGAGGGAAGTTATGTAAGTTATCTTGAGGGGTGTACTGCACCTTCTAGAGATGAAAACCAGCTACACGCCGCAGTAGTTGAACTCATAGCACTCGACGATGCTGAGATTAAATACTCTACTGTACAAAATTGGTTTCCGGGAGATAAAGAGGGTAAAGGAGGCGTATTCAACTTTGTTACTAAGCGTGGAATTTGTCATGATCGATCAAAAATTTCTTGGACTCAAGTTGAAACAGGATCTGCGGTTACTTGGAAATATCCCTCCTGTATTTTAAAAGGAAATCATTCAGTTGGAGAATTTTATTCAATAGCAGTAACCAATAATTTTCAGCAGGCGGATACAGGAACAAAAATGATTCACCTTGGAAAAAACACCAAGAGTACTATTATTTCCAAAGGAATTTCTGCTGGGAAATCGCAAAACAGTTACCGAGGCTTAGTTCAAGTAGGAGCTAGAGCTAAAAATGCAAGAAATTTTTCTCAATGCGACTCTCTTCTCATGGGGAACGATTGCGGAGCACACACCTTTCCCTACATAGAAGCCAAGAACAACTCTGCACAAATTGAACACGAAGCAACTACTAGTAAAATAGGAGAAGATCAAATTTTTTACTGCAACCAAAGGGGGATTGATACTGAAAAAGCCATCGCTCTGATAGTAAATGGATTCAGTAAAGAGGTTTTAAATAAACTCCCAATGGAATTCGCGGTAGAAGCGCAAAAATTATTAGAAATCTCCCTAGAGGGATCAGTAGGATAAAAAAACAGTTATGTTAACAATAGAAAATTTACACGCCCAAGTTGAAGGGAAAGCGATTCTTAAAGGAATTGACCTCGATGTAAAAGCGGGCGAAGTCCATGCAATTATGGGACCTAACGGTTCGGGTAAAAGTACACTTTCATCATTAATTGCAGGGAATGAGGAATATGAATTGACCAAAGGAAAAATGTTACTTAGAGGAAAGGATTTGTCTGAGATGGATGCTGAAGAGCGTGCTCATGAGGGAATTTTTCTTTCTTTTCAGTATCCTGTTGAAATACCAGGAGTTTCCGTTACAAACTTTATCAAGACGGCAATCAACGCGAATAGAAAGGCTAAGGGCTTGGAGGATATGCCTGCAAGTGAGTTACTCAAGAAAATACGGGACAAAGCCAAACTTCTAGATATTGATTCTAAATTTTTATCTCGTTCTCTTAACGAAGGCTTTTCAGGAGGAGAAAAAAAACGAAATGAAATTTTTCAAATGGCAATGCTTGAGCCATCACTCTCAATTCTTGACGAAACAGATTCAGGACTTGATATCGATGCACTTAAAATCGTTGCTAATGGGGTGAATAAACTCAAAAGTAAAGACAATGCAACTATAGTCATTACACACTATCAAAGACTATTAGACTATATAGTGCCTGATTTTGTACATGTACTATTTGATGGTAAAATTGTTAAATCAGGAACCAAGGAACTCGCCCACGAATTGGAAGCCAAAGGATATGATTGGATCAAAGAATTAGCATCTCATGGAGTTTAAAGAGAAATTAATTTCATCTCACCTGGCTTTTGAAGAAGACCTGTATCAAAATGACAGTGTCTCTCAAGCAAGAGCATCTGCACTTAAGGTTTTTGAAGAGAAAGGCTTTCCTTCTAAAAAAGAGGAGGCATGGAAATATACTTCACTGGAGGCTCTAATTCAAAAAGACTACGCCTTATTTCCAAAATCTGAAAGCAGTATTGAGGTCAATGATGTAAAAAAATACTTTTTATACGATACCGATACCTATAAAGTAATTTTTATCGACGGTGTTTACAGCCCGTTTTTATCAAATACCACCCATGACGGACTTGACGTTTGTTTGATGTCTGCTGCGCTTTCGAAGCCAAAATACCGAGACCTCATCGACACCTATTTTAATAAAATAGCTCCAGAGGACGACAGTATGACGGCACTCAACACCTCTTATGTCAAAGAGGGGGCCTATATTTATATCCCCAAAAGTGTAGTTGCTGAAAAGCCCATTGAAATTATTCATTTTTCTTCTGGGAATGAAAGCGCCTTGTGGTTGCAACCAAGAAATTTAATTGTTGTTGACGAAAACGCTCAGGTTCAAATAATTGAACGCCACCAAAGCCTTAAAGAACACCCTGTAGTAACCAATTGTGTTACCGAGATTTATGTTCATCAAAGCGCTTTTTTGGATTACTACAAACTACAAAACGATCTTCCTTCAGCTTCTTTAATAGACAACACTTTTATAGTGCAGGAAAAAAACAGCCATGCTAGCGTGCATACTTTTTCTTTGGGAGGTAAACTTATACGCAATAATCTGCGCTATTTCCACAAGGGTGAGCACATTATGTCCACACTTAAAGGGGTCACTATTTTACATGACAAACAACACGTAGATCACGCTACACTTGTCCATCATGCTCAACCCAACTGTGAAAGTCATCAAGATTATAAAGGGATATTTGCAGAGCGGTCAGAAGGGGTGTTTAACGGACAGATATTAGTTGATAAAACAGCCCAAAAAACAAATGCATTTCAACAGAATAATAACATTCTTTTGGATGATAAGGCTACTGTAAATACCAAGCCTCAATTGGAAATTTTTGCCGACGATGTCAAGTGTTCTCATGGATGTACCATCGGTCAACTGGATGAGGAAGCACTGTTTTATCTAAGGTCTAGAGGAATTCCCAAAAAAGAAGCCAAAGCCTTGATGACCTATGCTTTTGCAAACAATGTATTGGAGAGTGTTCAGCTTCCTTCATTAAAGAAGCGAATCAACGGTCAAATTGCAAAAAAGCTAGGTGTTAATCTTGGATTTGAGCTGTAGATGTTAGATGTCAACAAAATCCGTGCTGATTTTCCCATACTTTCACGAAAAGTTAATGGTCAACCCCTAGTGTATTTTGACAATGCAGCAACCTCTCAAACCCCCACACAGGTTATAGAAGTAATTACAGATTACTACACTCGATTAAATTCCAATATTCATCGAGGAGTTCACAAACTGAGTCAGGAAGCTACTGAAGCTTATGAAGCAGCAAGAAAAACAATACAACAACATTTTAATGCGGCTCATGTCCAAGAAATCATCCTCACGGCAGGAACTACAGAAAGCATCAACCTAATTGCTTCAGGCTATACCAGTTTATTAAAAACAGGTGATGAGCTACTGATTTCTGCTTTAGAACACCATTCCAATATTGTTCCTTGGCAGATGCTCTGCGAACGAACAGGGGCCCAATTAAAAGTCATCCCGATGACTGAAAGGGGAACCTTGGATATGGATGCTTTCGATACGCTTCTAAATTCGAAAACTGCTCTAGTTTTTGTCAATCACGTATCCAATGCTTTAGGAACAGTTAACCCTATCGAGAAAATCATTAGCAAAGCCCATGCGGTTGGTGCAGAAGTTTTAATTGATGGAGCACAAGCCTGTCCACATATCAAACCAAACGTTCAAGAACTGGATGCAGATTATTACGTGACCTCTGCTCATAAATTATGCGGTCCTACAGGAGTGGGGATGCTTTACGGCAAAGGTGAACTATTAAATAAACTTCCACCTTATCAAGGTGGAGGAGAAATGATCGCTACAGTTACTTTTGAAAAAACAACCTATGCTGACCTCCCGCATAAATTTGAAGCTGGAACACCGAATATAGCAGGCGGAATTGCTTTTGGAGCCGCTTTAGATTACATGAATTCTATTGATTTCAAAGAGATAGCTGCCTACGAAGATGAACTTCTCAATCATGCTACAACAGCATTGAAACAGATTCCTGGAGTAAAAATTTACGGGGAAGCAAGTAAAAAAACTGCAGTAATCTCTTTCAACGTAGAAGGGATTCATCCTTATGATATCGGGAGTATATTAGACCAAATGGGAATCGCTGTTCGAACCGGACATCACTGCGCCCAACCGATCATGGATTATTATCAAATTCCAGGTACGGTAAGAGCTTCCTTTTCTTTTTACAATACCAAAGAGGAAATCGATCGAATGGTTGAAGGGCTGAAGAAGGCAATAAGTATGTTGCAATAAATTAATACATTTAGGTATGGAAAGCATAACTGAGAAACAACAAGAGGTGATAGAAGAGTTTTCCTTATTTGAAGACTGGATGCAGCGCTACGAGCATATGATTGATCTCGGAAAATCACTCCCTTTAATTGCTGAGGAGTATAAAACCGAGGACAATATTATTAAAGGATGTCAAAGTAAAGTTTGGGTCCATGCAGCTTTGGAAGAGGATCAATTGGTATTTACCGCAGATAGTGATGCAATCATTACTAAAGGAATTATTGCTATTTTAATTCGTGTATTTTCACACCAACACCCTAAAGCAATTTTGGAAGCAGATACTGATTTTATTGATAAAATTGGATTAAAAGAACATTTATCACCCACTCGAGCGAACGGTTTAGTTTCGATGATTAAACAGATTAAAATGTATGCAGTGGCATATCAAACTCAACTGAATTAAAACAAATGTCAGATACACTAGATACCGGTGCCTTAGGCGAAAAAATTGTCAATGTTTTAAAAACAATTTACGATCCAGAAATCCCTGTTGATATTTATGAACTAGGCTTGATTTACGATGTGTTTGTAAATGAAGATTCAGATGTCAAAATTTTGATGACATTGACCACACCTAATTGTCCAGTTGCTGAATCCCTTCCTATGGAAGTCGAGGAGAAAGTAAAATCTTTAGACGAGGTGAAGAGTGCTGAGGTTGAGATTACTTTTGACCCCCCATGGACTCAAGACTTGATGAGCGAAGAAGCTAAATTAGAATTGGGAATGCTATAAGCTATGAGTTCTTCCATTGTCAATAAGGTTGCAAAAAGTCCATTGATCAATATTGATCTAGAGGAATGGATCCCAGAGGGCCAAAGGACATTAATAGACTTAGCACAGTGGTTAGAGCAGGGATTTTTACTTAGAGAAAAACCCTTTAGAGAAGCCTTAAAGCAGGAGGATTGGGAAAAATATCAAGATCATCATGTTGCAATTCACTGTTCTTCAGAGGCTATTATACCTGCATGGGCAGCATTGTTAGTAACCAGTTATTTACATCCCTATGCTAAAGAAATTGTGATGGGAACTTTAGCTGATCTTGAGCGGCATTTATATGCTAAAATGATTGCAGAACTTGATTTATCTCCTTTTGCAGACAAACCCTTAATGATCAAAGGATGTTCAGACACTTCTATTCCTGAAGATGCTTATATACAATTGATTCAGCGATTACAAACCGTTGCCAAAAGTTTATTTTACGGAGAAGCCTGTTCTTCCGTACCTTTATGGAAGGCAAAAAAGTAAGGTGAAAGCTGAGCAAAAAAAACTTTTAATTATTTCTTACTACTGGCCTCCCTCTGGAGGTTCTGGGGTACAGCGATGGATGTACTTTGCGAAGTATCTAAAATCCTTAGGATGGAAGCCCTATATACTTACAGTAGATGAAAATGTTGCAGCCTACCCTGTAGTAGATAAAAGTTTACTGAAAGAAGTAGCCTCCATTCCGACTATTCGAACCCAAACTCGAGAGCCTTTACGTTGGTATTCTAGAATGAATACAGCTTCTGAGACGGCAGGTATACCACAAGGTGCAATCCAAACAAAAAGTCTTTTTGGGAAGTTTGCGGCTTTTATTAGGGGAAACTTTTTTATTCCTGATGCTCGAAAAGGATGGCGCCCTTATGCGCTAAAAGCGGCAGAGGATCTAATCCAAAAAGAAGGAATTCAAAGAATAGTAACTACGGGTCCTCCCCATTCAACCCATTGGGTAGGTTCTCAACTGAAAAATAAATTTGGGCTAAAATGGATTGTTGATTTTAGAGATCCTTGGGTAACACTTTTTTATAATAAGCAACTATATAGAACGCTTTGGGCGGTAAGTAGAGATCAAAGCCAGGAGAAAGCTGTCCTCAAAAACGCTGATGCTGTTCTGACTACAGTAGCAGGAAATTTTCACGAATACCTTAAAAAGATTGCACCCCATCAAGAATATTATGCCATACCCAATGGGTATGATCAAGACTTGATAAAGTCTGTTAATACAGATCAGCTATCTGAATTTCATGTGGTTTATACGGGTTTGTTGACCGAAAATCAAAATTATCAAACGCTTATTCAGGTTCTTAAACAACTCCAAAGTAGTCATTCCATTTGCCTGTCATTAGCAGGTCAAATTCATGGAGAAATTCTTACTGCATTTAAAAAGGAATTGCCAGATATTCAACTAAAACATTACGGATATCTACCTCATAAAGAGGCCATCCAATTAATGAAAAGTGCGGATTTGTTGTTGAATTTTATTTTTATTGGTGCTCAAAAGGACATGATTTCAGGAAAACTATTGGAATATATTGCAACAGAAATCCCTATTTTATCCATCGGAGTCCCCAATTCTGAAGCTGGAAGATTTTTAAAAAGTGGTACAGCTGCAGCCATGTTTGAAGCAGATCAACTGGATAAAATTCAACGTTTTGTTGAAAAAGCAATTAAAGGAAAAGGTTCACTAAAAAATCGTTTCCCTGATATTGATCATTGGAGTAGAGAGGCGTTGACAAAACAATTGGAGCGAATTCTATTGTAGTTGTTTTAGGAATCTTTAGCTTCTTCTTTTTTTGTTCCATAGAACCGATAAGCAGTCCAAGAAAGATACTTCCTACAAAATACAATGTATGAAGTGTTAATAAAAAAAATCCTGCACCTAATCCTATAAAAAGATCACCACCTATAGCCCATTTTCTATTTATTTTTAGCATAAAATTTAAGTTTTGATTAGAATAAAAACTCAAAGTATAACAGCTACTGGTAAAGCGTATTGTTCTCTATATAATCTACTATTGATAATGGCAGGAGGGATTTTACATCCTTACCTTGACGTAGGATTTTTCTGATACTAGTAGCAGTATAATCCAGTTTAGGGGCATTAACAAAATGGATTTTGGGGTGATCTAAATAAGGTGTTGGAATTTCATTTTTATGTTCCCTTGGATATACATAAAGATCTACAAGAGACAAGATTTTTTGATGCTCTATCCACCGGTCGAAAAAGGCCAAGTTATCCGCTCCCATTAAAAGCACAAAGCGCACTTCTGGTTCTTTTTCACAAAGATATGCTAAAGTAGTAATCGTATAACTTGGTTGAGGAAATGAAAACTCCACTTCAGAAAGCGTCAAATTTGGGAATTCATGTAAAGCCAGGCGAACCATTTCTAATCGGTGGGGTGCTGCTTCAAGTTCTAACTCTTTTTTAAAAGGGTTTTGAGGGCTAACTATAAATCGAACTTCATCTAAACCAGTGTGTTGCAAAAAGTAGTTCCCCAAGGCGACGTGTCCGTTATGAACCGGATTGAAGGTGCCAAAATACAGACCAACTTTTTTCACAGTATAAAGGTAGGGAATCCTCTAGGATTTTATAAAATCACTTATAATTAGCAAGGCCTCTTTTTTAGCAGTTTCCAAGTCGTCGTTGATTAGGATATAGTCAAATTTAGAGGCAAACGCCATTTCTAAAGCTGCTTTTTTTACCCGTTCTTGAACTTTTTCTTCGCTATCCGTTCCCCTAGAGCGAAGGCGTTCTTCTAGGACATCTATCGATGGAGGCTGAACAAAAACGGCAAGTGTTTTTGAAGGAAATTTTTGTTTGATGGTCATGCCCCCTTTGACATCTATATCAAAAAGAATGTGTTTTTCTTGTTTCCAGAGCCGCTCTACTTCAGAATTTAGCGTTCCATAAAATAGTTTTTCATAGACCTCTTCATATTCTAAAAATTCATCAGCTTTTATTTTAGCTTGAAATTGTTCAGGAGACATAAAGTTATAGTCTATTCCATTTTGCTCATTAGATCGAGGAGTTCTTGAAGTTGCGGAAATAGAAAATCCTAAAGGGAGTGCTTGAGATAGTAGGAAATGAACAAGTGTCGTCTTACCACTGCCAGAAGGTGCTGAAAACACAATGAGTTTTCCAGTTTTCAACTACAATACATTTAACAATTGTTCTTTAATTTTTTCCAGCTCATCTTTCATCTGCACTACTATTTTTTGAAGTTCAGAGTGATTTGCTTTTGAACCAATCGTATTTATTTCCCGACCAATTTCTTGAGCAATAAAGCCTAATTTTTTACCAACGGGTTGTTTACTCTTCATGATTTTTTTGAAGTAGTTCAAGTGATTTTTCAATCGAACTTTTTCCTCGGTAATATCAAATTTCTCAAGATAAAAAATCAGCTCTTGTTCGAATCGATTGTTATCAATCTCAATTTTTAAATCAGCAAGTGCTTCTTTTAATTTGAGCTCAATTTTTTGATTCCGCTCAGGGTCAATTTTCTTTATAGCATTTAGATGATCTTCTATTAAGTTAATTCTAAGGATAAAATCTTTTTTAAGTTGAGTACCCTCATCTGTTCGGTAACCATTAATATCTTGAATGACGGTATCCAAAAGATTAAAAACGATCTTTTTTTCAGTTTCTTCAAGAGAATCGCGATCAGAACTAAGAGTATCAGGTAAGCGCATGGCTAAGGCAAGACGCTCACTAGAGGTACTATCTCCCAAGGCTTTTAGTTGTTCCATATAGGCATTTACAATCTGTGTATTGATTTTTGTAGGTGCGTTTTGGCCATTGTATTCTACATACATAGTTAAATCTATTTTCCCACGATACATTTTACTTGCGAGGCGTTTGCGAATTTCAGGATCTATTTCTCTTAAATAAGAGGGTGTTCGCAAGTTTATATCTGCGTTTTTACTGTTTAAAGCCCGTATCTCTATGCTGATGCGTTTATCCTCCCATTGGGTTTCTTTTTTACCGTAACCCGTCATGGATCTAATCATACGATGATTTAATTATAGTTTTCGAATTTTAATATTTCTAAATGAAACTTTATTACCGTGATCTTGTAAACCTATTTTTCCAGACTTGAATTTTCCAAAGCGTTTGAAATTGCAATCGTCGTTAAATTTTGAATTGGAAACTAATTCGTCCCATTTTGGTCCACTAAGAGGAAATTCAACAATCTTGGCACCGTTTAATTTTACACTTCCTTGATTTTTATTGTGATCAATTTTGAGCACAATATGGTTCCATTCACCGGCAGGATTACAAACATCTTTTGAAGGTTGAACTAGATCGTAAAGTGCGCCTGCTTGGTGAAAATTGGGATTGGCCTTGGCATCAGGATGACGCTCATTGTCAAGAATCTGTATCTCAGGTCCAGTGGAATATGGTTTGTTGTGAGATTCACCCTCTTGAACCCCCCAAAAAATCCCACTATTTCCTCTTTCAGAAATATTCCATTCAATGGATAATTCAAAACTTTTATACACCTTATCGGTTACGATATCGTGAATATAATCTCCTTTAGGACGCAGTTCAGGGTCAAAGGTCAACACTCCGTTTTTAGCAGTCCAAATAGGCTTTACTCCTTTTCTGTTAAAACGATGCCATCCATTGAGTGTTTCCCCATCAAATAAAGATTCCCAATCTCCTTTTGTTTCATTAGTGGTTGGAAGCGAGCTAGCTGTCAATAATCCTAAAACAAGGAATGAAATAAGTATTTTTTTCATATTTATAGGTTTAAAATATTTTTTAAAAATTGATCATCAACTGAGCCTCCGGCAAAATCATCAAATGTTTTTTGTGTCGCCTCAATGATATGTTTTTCAATAAAGGGTGCGCCTTCTCGTGCTCCTTGTTCGGGACTTTTGATACAACATTCCCATTCCATCACTGCCCACACATCACAACCGTATTCTGTGAGTTTGGTAAAAATGGTTTTAAAATCAATTTGGCCATCCCCAGGAGAGCGGTACCTTCCAGCTCGATCTATCCAGTCACCATAACCCCCAAAAGCTCCTTTTTTACCATTTGGCTTAAATTCAGAATCCTTCACATGGAAAGACTTAATAAACTCGTGGTAATGATCAATGTATTCAATATAGTCAAGTTGTTGTAAAACAAAATGGCTTGGATCGTAAAGAATATTTACGCGTTTATGATTACCTGTGGCTTCTAAAAAACGTTCAAAAGTCACTCCATCGTGTAGGTCTTCACCAGGGTGAATTTCATAACAAACATCAACTCCATTATCCTCAAATACGTCTAGTATGGGTTTCCATCGATTTGCTAATTCCTTAAAGCCGAGCTCTACCAAACCATCAGGACGTTGTGGCCAAGGGTGCCATGTATGCCAAAGAAGGGCTCCAGAAAAGGTAGCATGAGTTTTTAAGCCAAGGCGATTACTTGCAATGGCTGCCTTTTTCATTGTTTCCACAGCCCATTCAGTTCGTGCTTTAGGGTTATTTCTAAGTTTTTCAGGCGCAAAATTATCAAACATTAAATCATAGGCAGAATGAACTGCAACTAATTGACCTTGAAGGTGAGTGGAAAGTTCTGAAATTTCCAGGCCATAAGAATTGATTTTACCTTTAAGCTCGTCACAATAGGTTTGACTTTCAGCAGCCTGATCAAGGTCGATTAAAAAATGTTCCCAAGTGGGAATTTGTATTCCTTTGTAGCCTAAGTCCGCTGCCCATTTGCAAATTCCATCTAAGGAATTAAAAGGAGCTTTACTATCAACAAACTGAGCGAGAAAGACTGCAGGTCCTTTTATTGTTTTCATTGATTTTCCAGGCTGAGCCATACATTTCCATTTTTATGTGATTCAACAACTTTTTCTATAAAGAGCATACCCCTTACTCCATCGTTCATCGTTGGATATTCTCCATCAAATGATTTTTCATTTTGGAGCGCTTTTGCAACTCCTTTGTATATGTTACCCATGGCATCAAAGATTCCCTCAGGATGGCCTCCAGGTAGCTTAGTTCCGTCTTGAGCAACTGCTGAGGCATATGCATTGCCAGGTTTAATTACCTTTCGTGGCTCGTCATCTTTAAGGTGGTAAAGGAAGTTTGGATTTTCTTGTTCCCAACGATAAGCACCTTTTTTACCATAAATAGCAACGGTTAATCCATTTTCTTCTCCAGTAGCAATTTGACTTGCTCTAATAACACCTTTTGCTGTATTTGAAAAACGAACTAAAACAGTTCCGTCCAAATCAAGAGTATTGTCCTCATAAAGGGTGTTTAAATCAGCCAGAACGGACTTTACTTGCATACCAGTCAGGTATTCTGTCATCTGGAAGGCGTGCGTACCAATATCGCCGATACAAGAGCTAATTCCTGCTTTTTTAGGATCCAAACGCCAAACAGTTTTACGTATTTCAGGATCGTGAATTACAGGATTGATCCAACCTTGGTAATATTGAACATCAATTTTTTGTATTTCTCCAAGTTCTCCTTCAGCGATCATATGCTTCATGTGGCGAACCATCGGGTAACCTGTGTAGGTATAGGTTACGGCAAAAATTGCATTGTTTGCCTTTTGAAGTGATTCCAGTTCTTTTGCTTCAGCATATGAAGTTGTCAAAGGTTTTTCGCAAATAACATTAAATCCATTTTCGAGAAGTTTTTTTGCCATGGGGAAATGCAAAAAATTTGGAGTGAGTACAGAAACAACCTCGATTCGCTCCTCCTTCGGTTTTTTAATTTCTTCAGCTATAAAAGTATCAAAATCAACATATACTCTATCAGTATTGACCCCAATCTTCTCAGCGAATTTAATATTTTCCTCGTAGACAGGATTGAAAACACCTCCAGTGATTTCATAACGATCGTACATATTTGAGGCTACACGGTGAAGTACTCCAATCAAAGAGTCTCCTCCACCCCCTAAAATACCTAGTCTAATTTTACTCATGTTGATTTTATTTTGATGGTTTGATTTTTAAAAAAAAATAAAAATAAGATTAAAATAACAAAAGAAAAAATAGCTGGTTGAATCCATATTTCATTCCAAAAGTGTCCACTATCGCTTACATATTGATCAGTCAGCCAACCTGCTAGCCGGAAGCCAATAAGCATTCCAACACCATAGGTAGCTAGGGTTATTAGGCCTTGTGCAGCACTTTTGTATTGTTCTCCCGCTTTAAAGTCAGTATAGATCTGACCCGAGACAAAGAAAAAATCATAACAAATGCCGTGTAAAATAATTCCAAATAAAAGCATCCATACATTCTGACCTACATCACCATAAGCAAATAGAAGGTAGCGAAGCCCCCAAGCGAGTACTCCAAAAACCAAGACTTTTTTTAGACCAAAGCGATTTAAGAATATAGGGAGTAGTAAGAGAAAAAGCACCTCAGATATCTGACCAAAAATCATTTTAGAAGCAGCAGCTTTCATTCCTACTTCATTTAAAAATTGATTGGCGTGTTGATAATAGAAAGCCAATGGAATACATACTAAGACAGAGGCGATAAAGAAAATCAAATAACTACGGTCTTTAAATAAAATGAGTGCATCTAGTCCTAAAATTGACTTTAAACTTACCTTTTGGTCTGGCTTTATTTTAGGAGGGGTATTGGGCAGAAAAAAACTATAGACTCCAAGAAGTGCTGAGGCAACTGAAGTCATATAAAAAGTATATTTTAAAACCTGACTGCTTTCCCATGCGAAATATCCTATTAAAAACCCTGCGATAATCCAGCCAAGACTTCCCAAAACACGAATGGGGGCAAATTCTTTGGAAGGATTTTCCATTTGATGGAAGGCAATAGCATTCGACAAAGAAAGAGTAGGCATATACAAGAGCATATACACAAAAATATATGGGTAAAAACTTGAAAAATTTTCAGAAACTCCAGCTAAAAACAAAAGCCAAGCACCAGCTAGATGCAGTATTCCTAAGATTTTTTGAGCTGCAAAATACCGATCTGCAATAAGCCCAATGACAAATGGTGCAATTATTGCTCCAATAGACTGCGTTTCATAGGCCATAGCAAGTTGACTTCCACTTGCGTTAAAACTCTGGGATAAAAAGGTACCCATAGTAACAAACCATCCTCCCCAGATAAAGAATTCAAGAAAAAATAAAAGTGAGAGCTGAAGTTTAGTCGTCAACTTCATTTTTAGAGTTTAGCTCCAATGTTTTCAAGAAGTATTTTTGTAGCGATTATCCCCTCCTCTTCTGAAAGACGATCGCCCTCGTATTCAACACCGACAAAACCAGTGTATCCAGCATCTTTTACAATTTTTAATAAACGGTTGTAATCTAAAGTAGTTTCGTTCCCTTCTTCGTCAAAATTGTAGGATTTGGCACTTACACCGAAGGCTTTTACGATCATCTCTGAAATGCCTTTGTAAGGATCGTAAAACTCCTTGCAACTTCCGTCAAACAGAGAACCATAACCCTCTTCAGCGATACAAAAGTTTCCAAAATCAGGAAGTGTACCGCAATTGGATTTTGCAGTTCCATTGATAACTTTCATCAGCACAGGAACATTTGAACTCAAACGTCCGTGATTTTCTACTATTACGTTGATGCTTTTATCTGCAGCGTAGTCAGCGAGGTCAGTTAAACTCAGAATGGAGTTAGCAACCCATTTTTCGGGATCACTTTCTCCAAAGAGATTTAAACGCACTGCACTACATCCCATTTGGTTTGCAGCATCAATCCAAAGTTTGTGATTGGCGATAGCTTCTGATCGTGTATTTTCATCAGAACTGGCAAGATCACCCTCTGAGTCAATCATGATTAAAACATTCTGTAATTTATACTGTGCGGCAAGGGCATTATTTTTTTCAACAAAACCAGTTATCGCAGCTTTTTTATTCTCACTATCCATTACGTCTGGATAGAGTTGATTTACATATTCAAGGCCTTCGAAACCCAATTCACTTGCGAGTCTTGCAAACTCATAAGGGGAGACTCCTCCAGAACGAAAACTCCTGTTAAAAGACCACTGTGCTAAAGACATTTTAAAAAATGGCTCGGCAGTAGGAGAAGATTTTTTTGGGTTTTGGCAAGAAAAAATTAAAGCTAGAATAATTAGGGAAATAAAAGATCTCATTGTAAAAGTGTTATTTGGTTTAAATATATTAAACTATTTCTAGTTGTTATTGTCTTTTTTATGTACTGTAATGCCTTGCAGTGCAAAGACATAAATCTGACTAAATATATCTATAATATTAGAATTAAAACTAAAAATATTTATATTTGAGTTTACTTGAAGACAAAAAACAAATTTAATGGATACAAACTATGATGCTATTGTTGTTGGGACCGGAGTAACTGGTGGTTGGGCAGCTAAAGAGTTATGTGAAAAAGGATTAAAAACACTCGTTCTTGAGCGCGGTAGAATGGTGAAACATATCGAAGACTACCCTACAATTAATGATGATCCTTGGGATTACAAATCTGGAGATGTAATTACAAATGAGACAAGAAAAATTCAAGGAAAACAAAGCCGAACCGGCTATACAACAACTGAATCTAGAAAACATTTTTTCGTTAATGATATTGAGCACCCTTACAACGAAACACAACGTTTTGATTGGATGCGCGGATACCATGTAGGTGGAAGATCCCTTACTTGGGGAAGACAATCTTATCGCCTAACAGACTTTGATTTTGAGGCAAATCTGAAGGATGGTGTAGCTATAGATTGGCCAATTAGATATAAAGATTTGGCTCCTTGGTATAACTATGTTGAAGGTTACATTGGAGTTAGTGGTCAAAATGTGGGACTTCCTCAGTTTCCAGATGGAAATTATCTAAAGCCAATGGAACTGACTTGTGTGGAGGATCATCTTCAGTCATCTATTAGTAAAAATTATCAAGATAGATTGTTAACAATCGGTAGAACGGCAATAATAACAGAAGGTACTAAACCTGGGTTGGGAAGAATGAGTTGTCAATATAGGTCTAGATGTATGAGAGGGTGTCCTTTTGGAGCATACTTTAGTAGCAACTCCTCAACACTTCCTGCTGCTGAAAAAACTGGTAATATGACATTACGTCCTTACTCTATTGTGTCAGAGGTCATATATGATTCCGATAAAAAACGTGCCTCGGGAGTCCGTGTTATTGATAGTCAAACAAATGAGGTTTATGAATTCAATGCGAAGGTTATCTTTCTTTGCGCTTCAGCAGTCCCTTCAACTTCAATACTAATGCAGTCCAAATCTGATTATTTTCCTAATGGGATGGGGAATTCTTCAGATCAATTGGGAAGAAATATAATGGACCACCATTTAGGAGTGGGAGCTTTTGCGACTACAGACGATTTCCAGGATAAGTTTTATACAGGAAGACGGAATAATGGAATTTACATTCCAAGGTTTCGAAATATTGGAGGTTCGACAGATCAAAAAGACTTTCTAAGAGGTTACGGTTATCAAGGAGGAGGTTCTAGAAATCAATCATGGACATCAAAAGTTGCTGAGATGGGTTATGGAGCGGAGTTTAAAAATGAAGTTCTTAAACCTGGTGGATGGTCTATTGGATTGGGGGGCTTCGGAGAAGTCCTACCTTATGAAGATAATAGAATGACCTTAAACTATGACAAATTAGATAAATGGGGCTTACCCACAGTTACATTCGATGCCTCCATAAAAGAAAATGAGCGTAATATGAGAAAAGACATGCAACAACAGGCGGTTGAAATGTTGGAGAACGCAGGCTTTAAAGATGTCAAAGGTTATGATGGGGATTATGCATTGGGGCTTGGAATTCATGAAATGGGAACTGCTAGAATGGGTAGAGATAGAAAAACTTCAGTACTTAATAAGAATAACCAAATACATGATGTGCCAAATGTTTATGTTACTGATGGTGCAGCGATGACGTCGGCAGGAAATGTGAACCCATCACTAACTTATATGGCATTGACTGCGAGAGCTGCAAATCATGCGGTTGAAGAATTAAAAAAAATGAACCTTTAATATACTTTTTAAAATGGATAGAAGAAAAGCCTTAAAAAATATTGGAACAGGATTTGGTGCTATTGCAGTAACTCCCACAGTAGTAAGTTTATTTCAAAGATGCCAATCAGCTGCAACTTATGCTCCTGTATATTTTAGTCCCTCCGACTTTGAAAAGATTTTACAACTAATGGAACTGATCATTCCAGCAACTGATATTCCTGGAGCAATCGAGTTAAAACTCCCAGAATTCACCGATAGCTATATCGCTTCGGTGTGGGATGAGGACAGACAAGGAAAGTTTGCTGAAGGGTGGAAAGTATTTTTAACTGCTAGTGCTGCTATTTCAGGAAAAGGAGTTGACCAAATGAATGCTTCTGATTGGGATGTTGTACTTTCTAAATACCTCAAACCAGGTAGTGAAATTTCAGGTGCAGAAAATGACGCAGCTTCTTTTGCTAGTCAATTAAGAAGCCTAACAGTTAATGCATTTAAAACCAATGAATTTATCGGAGAAAACGTACTGGCTTACGCTCCTATTCCAGGAGAGCAAAGAGGTTGTGTAGACTTGATGGAAGCTACTGGAGGAAAAGCGTGGTCTTTATAGGGTTCTAAGGTATTCGCTAATGGCGCGTGCCTCTTCTTGGCTCAAATTCTGATTGAGCATCATTATGTTATTATATTCTTTAAGCAGGGCTTTAGCAATAGGGTCCTGCTTTAACATTTCTGTGGGATTTAATAGTAAATTCATAACCCACTCTGGACTTCGACGTTCGTAGATTCCTGTCATTGCAGGTCCAATTAGTTTTCTTGCTGGCATGTGACATGCCGTACATTTTTGCTTAAACGCATTTTCACCCTGTGTAGCCATGTCTTGATTAACCGGCTGGTTAAAGTCCACAGAGGTAATGGGACCTATTCCTTTATTGTCTAAATCAACAGGAACTGATGAGCCTTCTGTTGCAGTAGTTTTTTTAACTTCTTTCTGGGTTCTATTGTATTCGAATCCTTTCTTTTTTTCTTCTTTTGAACCGCAACTAATGAAAATTGACAAGACAAAAATGGTGAGGAAATTTTTCATAAAATAAATTTCAATAAAAATAGAAAAAGAATAGCTTTATAAAAAATTGCAGCATGTTTTTAAAAGAATTTGAAATTCGATGGAATGACCTTGATGCCAACAGGCATCTGGCAAATATTACTTATTTGAGTTATGCCAGTGAAACAAGAATGGCTTACCTCAATCAAATAGGCCTGACTCATAAAGATCTTTATAATAATGCCATAGGCCCGATCGTATTTAATGAACAGCTGTTTTACTTTAAAGAGGTCATTCCAGATGAAAAGATTCGAGTTTCGTTTGAATTAGATGGTTCCAGTGAAGAAGGAACTTTTTTCTCTTTTGTACATAATTTTTTTAATATAAAAGGAGAGAATGTTGCTCGCTGTGAAATGATGGGTGCTTGGATGAGTTTAAGTACAAGAAAACTTACTCCATTACCTCAAGAATTTTTAAATCGGTTTGAGAAGACTCACAAAACAAAAACTTTTAAAATACTTACAACTGCAGATACCAGAAGTCACGGTAGAAGGCCAAAAGATTTAAAATAATAAACATGAACTACTTTATAAATACCACAACATTAGTACTATTATTATTTAGCATCTCTGCTTCAGCTCAGCAAGAGGTTTCAATTGATAAAGCCTATATCAAAGCCACTAAAAAGCTTTTAAAAAATAAAAAAATAAAAGTAGCTTTTGATCGGATTGAACAACTAGATTCTTTGACGGTCAAACGCCATATTGAACTTACAGAAATTGAAGCTCCACCTTTTAAAGAGGAGAAACGAGCAAAAGTATTTGCAGACTATTTTAACCAGTTGGGAATTGATACGGTATGGATTGATAGTGAAGGAAATGTTTTGGGTTTATTAAAAGGAAGTCAAGGAGGAAGAACAGTAGCTTTGGACGCCCATTTAGACACTGTTTTTCCTGAAGGAACAGACGTCAAGGTGCGCATTCAAAATGACACGCTCTATGCTCCGGGTATAGGAGATGATACAAGAGGATTAAGCATGTTACTTACCATATTAGAAACCTTAAAAACGGAAAAAATTCAACCGAAAGACAATATTCTTTTTGTCGGCTCTGTTGGGGAAGAAGGCTTGGGAGACCTCAGGGGAGTAAAGCATCTTTTTAGAAGTGGAGGGCCACAAATTGACAGCTGGATAGCAATTGATGGTGGAGCAATTGGTAGGGTAAATAATAAGGCTTTGGGTTCTTTTCGCTATCGGGTTACATTCAAAGGTCCTGGAGGACACTCTTGGGGGGCTTTTGGTTTGGCAAATCCACATCATGCATTAGGAAAAGCCATCAGTAATTTTGTTGAGCTTGCTGATCAATATACGAGTGAAGGACCAAAGACAAGTTATAATGTAGGAGTCATTTCTGGAGGTACGTCCATCAACTCCATCCCTTTTGAATCGGTTATGCAGATCGACATTCGATCGGTGGAACCCAAACGCTTAGAGGTTATGGAGGCCTATCTGACCAACGCAGTGGAAGAAGCTTTAGCCCATCAAAATAAAACTAAAAGACGTGGGCCTGAGCTTACAGTTAGCATCGATAAAATAGGGAATCGTCCTTCGGGAGAACTTTCCGACCAGTTGCCACTTGTCCAAAGAACGCTCGCCGCAACACAAGCTTTTGGAGTTCAGCCCTTTTTAACAAGAGGCTCTACTAATTCCAATATTCCAATTGCTCAAGGAATTCCGGCAGTTACTATTGGGAGAGGAGGCGACGGAGGTAAAGCCCATTCATTAGACGAATGGTGGACCAACAAAGAAGGGCATAAAGCCATTCAACTGGCGCTGTTGATCTTACTTATGGAGTCGGGGATGGAGTAGTTTGTTTCACTTTTTTAGAAACCAAATAAACTCCTAAAAAGACCAATAAACAAGCGCTGATTTTAACTATGTCTAAAATATCATTCCCTGTGATTACCGCATATACGATGGTGATCAAGGGTTGTAAATAAGTGAAAGCTCCTATGGTAGTAGCAGGAAGACTTTTTAGCGCGTAAACATTTAATAGGTAAGTCATAAAAGTAGTCCCCAAGACTACAAATGCCATTCTCCAAATAGCATCAAAAGGCAATGTGCTCCATGATACGGCTTTGAATTCTGTAATGGTCATTGGAAAGGTCATAATCACACCTGCTAAAAACATCCATTTCATAAGGGTTATGGTACGGTACTTTTGGGTAAGGGGCTTTACAAAAACCAAATAGGCACCAAAGCTCGTTGAGTTAATCAGAAGAAATACATTTCCTAAGGTCACATTGGGTGCGTTTACAATTTGGGAAGTATTGCCATACAAGACCAATAACAAGGCACCTGTAAACCCTAAAATTATTCCCAAAAACTTTTTGGAAGTCAGTTTTTCTTTAAGGAAAAATGCAGAGAGGACTAATATGATAATGGGAGTGAGGGTTACGATTACTCCACTGTTAATCGGAGTTGAAAGTTGGAGTCCTTTAAAAAACATCAGCATGTTGATACACATTCCCAAAAAGGCAACACCAAGGATACGCGGGTAGTCTTTACGGTCAATTTTTTCTTTTGGAGTAAAAACACTTAACCCCCAAAACAAAGCTGATGCTCCCAATACTCGAAGCATAATAAAACCAAATGGTCCAATATAATGTGGCATTACCACCTTAGCGATGGTATGATTTAAACCATAGATCGAAGTAGCACCAAAAGCAGCTAGTAGAGCTAAAATCCTATTGTTCATCCAAAAACACTTTTGCAGCCTCAGTCACTTTTGAGCTATTGCCAATAAAAATTGTTTTGTCATAAACCAAAACAGGGCGTTTTAAAAAAGTATAATGTTCCAATAATAGTGAACGGTAGTCAGTATCTTCTAGCTTTTGATTTTTTAAATCCCTTTGTTTATAGAGTTGAGCACGCTTGCTAAACAAGGCTTCATAGCTTTGGGTAAGCGAGTAGAGTTCGTCGAGCTGACTAACTGTAACCGGATTTGTTTTTATGTCAACTCGAGTGATAGAAGCATCAAGATTAAGGGTTTTTATAATGCGTTTACAAGTATCGCAACTGCTTAAATAAAAAAAGACTCGCATAAGACCAATATTGAGTTGCAAAGAAAAATCATTTTATTGAAAAACAGAGCGTTTGTGTAAAATCAAATACCTTTGCAGCGAATAATCAAGGAGAAGATGAAGGATAAGATGCATTTTAATAGCAAAACAATTCATGGAGGTCAAGAACCTGATAAAGCCTATGGAGCAGTAATGCCTCCAATTTATCAGACCTCTACCTATGCTCAAACTACACCAGGTGGGCATAAAGGATTCGAGTACAGCCGTACACACAATCCTACTCGACAGGCTTTGGAACGTTCTCTTGCCAGTATAGAGGCAGGTGAATTCGCTTTTGCGTTTGGATCTGGATTAGCAGCAATGGATGCTGTACTCAAATTATTAAAGCCAGGTGATGAGGTTGTTTCAACTGATGATTTATATGGAGGCTCTTACCGACTGTTTACCAAAATTTTCGAGGATTTTGGAATTCGATTTCATTTTGTGAACATGAGTAACGTGGATAATGTTGAAGCGGCTATAAATAAAAACACACGTATGGTTTGGGTTGAAACTCCAACCAACCCTATGATGAACGTCATTGATATAAAAGCTGTATCAGTACTTTGTAAGTCTAATGATGTGCTTTTGGCCGTAGACAACACATTCGCCTCTCCATATATTCAGCAACCGCTTAACTTAGGGGCAGATATAGTGATGCACTCTGCTACAAAATATTTGGCAGGTCATTCTGATGTGATTCTGGGAAGTTTGGTAACCAATGACAAAAGTTTGGCTGAGCGCCTTGGTTTTATTCAAAATGCGAGTGGTGCTGTTCCTGGACCTATGGATAGTTTTTTGACCTTAAGAGGAATCAAAACACTACATGTCAGAATGCAACGACATTGCGAAAATGCAGCTGAAATTGCCCACTATTTAAAAACCCATCCAAAAATTGAAAAGGTCTATTGGCCTGGGTTTGAAGATCACCCTAACCACCATATCGCCAAAGCTCAGATGAGTGATTTTGGAGGGATGTTGTCTTTTGTAACTAAGGGAGCAAATTATGAATCTGCGATTCAAATTGTAGAAAAATTGAAGTTGTTTACCCTTGCTGAATCTTTAGGGGGTGTAGAAAGCTTAGCAGGTCATCCGGCAAGTATGACTCATGCCTCTATACCAAAAGAAATTAGGGAACAAAGCGGAGTGGTTGATGCATTAATTCGCCTGAGCGTCGGTATTGAAGACGTTCGAGATTTAATTGCCGATTTAGACCAAGCCATTGGATAGTAAAATCAAATGAAAATCCCAAAAGACAAAAAAATCTACTTTGCTTCTGACCAGCACTTTGGAGCTCCTACAGCTGAAGCGAGTAAAAAGCGGGAAAAGGTTTTTTTGGACTGGTTGAATGCCATCGAAAAAGATGCCTCAGCTTTATTTTTACTCGGCGATCTGTTCGATTTTTGGTTTGAATACAAAGAAGTTGTGCCCAAGGGATATGTGCGTATTTTGGGCAAATTAGCGCAGTTGGTTGACAGCGGAATTGAAGTGCACTATTTTGTTGGGAATCACGATTTGTGGATGCGAGATTATTTTGAAACCGAATTGAGAATTCCTGTTTACCACAAGCCTAAAGATTTTATCCTCGAGAACACTTCATTTTTGATAGGGCATGGAGATGGATTGGGCCCTAATGACAAAGGCTATAAGCGCATGAAAAAACTATTTACTAATCCGTTGGCAAAGTGGTTCTACCGTATGCTTCATCCAGATCTTGGGATGCGAATAGGGCATTATTTTTCCGTAAAAAATAAATTGATATCTGGAGATGAGGACGTTGTTTTCTTAGAAGAAGAGAAGGAGTGGTTAGCAATATATGCAAAACGTAAACTCGAACAACAACACCGAGATTATTTTCTGTTTGGACACAGACACCTTCCCCTAGAAATTGAATTGAATTCAAAATCTAAGTACATCAATCTAGGCGATTGGATTAGTCATTTTACTTATGGTATTTTTGATGGCAAGCATTTTGAACTAAAAAAGTGGGAGGTTATAGATGATTGAGCAAAAGTCACTTGATGTTGAAAAAACAGTATTGGTTGGAGTAATCAACTCCAAGCAAGACAGTGAGAAGTCCAAAGAGTATATGGACGAATTAGCTTTTTTAGCTTATACTGCTGGTGGTAAAGTATCGACTCGATTTACCCAGAAAATAGACCCTCCAAATCCAAAAACCTTAATAGGAAGTGGAAAATTGCAAGAGGTGATTGACTATGTCAAATCGAACGATATTTCGTCAGTGATTTTTGACGACGAACTTACCCCCGCCCAACAAGGGAATATTGAAAAACTATTAAAGTGTAAAATTCTTGACCGCACAGGTTTAATCCTAGATATTTTTGCCCAACGTGCCCAGACCAGTTATGCTCGAACTCAGGTAGAATTGGCTCAGTACGAGTATTTATTACCTCGTCTTAAAGGGCTTTGGACTCACTTAGAACGTCAACGTGGAGGGATTGGAATGCGAGGACCTGGTGAAACAGAAATTGAAACAGACCGTCGGATAGTGAGAGATAAGATCACCTTATTGAAAAAGAAACTTGTTACCATTGACAAGCAGATGGCAACCCAAAGGGGAAATCGTGGTGCACTTATCCGAGTTGCATTGGTAGGTTATACGAATGTTGGAAAATCAACTCTGATGAATGTGGTGTCAAAAAGTAAAGTCTTTGCGGAAAATAAATTGTTCGCAACCTTGGATACTACTGTGAGAAAAGTTGTAATTGGAAACCTTCCCTTTTTGATGAGTGATACGGTTGGGTTTATCAGAAAACTTCCAACTCAATTGGTAGAGTCCTTTAAAAGCACATTAGATGAAGTTCAAGAGGCTGATTTATTGCTTCATGTGGTGGACATTTCTCATCCTAATTTTGAGGAGCATATAGAGTCGGTAAATCAAATTTTAAAAGAAATCAATAGCTTGGATAAACCTACCTTAATGGTTTTCAATAAGATTGATGCCTATAAGGCAGAACCTTGGGATGATACAGAACTGATCGAAGAACGCGGTTCTAAGCATTATTCAATAGATGAATGGAAACAAACCTGGTTTCATAAAGCAAATGGAAATGCGCTTTTTATCTCCGCTTTAAACAAAGAAAATCTGGATGAATTTAGAAAACGCGTATATGCTGAAGTTCGAAAAATTCATATAACCCGTTTTCCCTATAACCATTTTTTATATCCTGAGATTGCAGAGGAGTAGTCTTATTTATATTTTATCTTGGAATTTATCAAACTGAGCTCATTCTTATTTTAATCTAGATATTCAAAAAATTCTTTTCGACTGATATTTAAGTTTCTCAGAATTTGGCGAACGATGAATACTGGAACAGGATCAATATGAGTTTGAATTGTAACAGGTCTACGGAGATCATTTCTTATCCATTTTTCATGTCCACCTCTACCTCTTCCCGTTTTAACTCTTTCCAAACCTACATTTTTATGAAATTTGACAACAAAGGAGGGCTAAATTCTAAGCCTACTTAACTTTCTCTATTATTGATATAGGCGTTTGCTTGTCGGGTAGGTAAGATGACCATATCTGCAATATTGACTTTTTCTGGAACGCTTGCCATATACAAAATGGCATCAGCAACATCTTCTGCGGTTAGTGCATCTATTCCTTGGTAAACTTTTGCTGCCCTTTGTTCGTCGCCTTTAAAACGGACTTCAGAAAATTCTGTCTCTACCAATCCTGGGTGTATGGCTCCCACACGAATTCCAAAGGGATTCAGATCGATTCTCAGCCCGCTTGTAAATGCATCCACTGCAAATTTACTGCTGCAGTAAACACTGCCATTGGGATAAACCTCTTTACCTGCGATGGAGCCCAGATTGATAATTTGACCTTTTTTGGATTCCACCATATGAGGAAGTACCGCCTTAGTGACATACATTAAACCTTTTACATTTCCGTCAATCATGGCGTCCCAATCGTCAATATTTGCAGTTTGTACGGGGTCGAGACCGTGAGCGTTGCCTGCATTATTGACTAAGACATCAATTTTTTTCCAAGGACTTGCTAAACTTTCAAAGGCTTTAAAAACTGCTTTTCGTTCTCTTACATCAAAGATGAGCTGCACAGTTTCTACCCTGAGCTGTTCTTCCAATTCGTCCAACTTTTCTTTTCGTCTTCCACAAAGTATTAAACGAGCACCTTGATTTGCAAAGGCTTTTGCAGTTGCCCAACCAATTCCACTACTCGCTCCTGTAATGCATATAATTTTATCTTTCATAGGTATTGTTTTATTGGACTTCTACTCCTTGACTTGCTTTGAGGAGTAAAAACCAGTCTGTAAGTTCTAATTTTATTTCCAATGCTGAAATAGCATTTTTCATTCTTTGAGTTGAGGTAGTTCCAACAATCGGATGAATATGTGAAGGATGTTGAGCCAGCCATGCTAACAAAAGTTGATCTTCACTGCAATCGTATTTTTTGCTAAGCGATTCCATGCATTGCTTTATTCGAATGACTCGACTGTTTTCTTCTTTAAAAAATGATCCCAAAGGACTCCAAGCCATAACCCCAATTTTATGGGTAGATAAATAATCGATAGTCCCGTCAAATAGAAGTTTTTCATGGGTAAGTGAACATTCAATCTGATTCCAACTGGGGCGAAGTTCTTTTTGTAGCAATGCGATCTGAGCAGGAGTAAAGTTGGAAACACCAAAAGACTTAATTTTTCCTTCTTTTAATAATTTTTGAATGATTTGGGTCGCAGTTTCAACATTTAAAAGAGGACTCGGACGGTGAAATAAAAGCAAGTCAATATAGTCTGTACGCAGCGCTTTCAGTGAATTGTCAACACTTTTTTGAATGTGATCGGAAGAATAGTCGTAGTGCTTTACAGACAGAGGACGTGCTTCACAAGGCATTTGAATACCGCACTTAGTGATAAATTGTAGCTGCTCTCTTGGGATCTTGGTTTTGCTATAGGCTGCTCCGAATTCAGCTTCAGTAGTGTAACCTCCGTATATATCTGCATGATCAAAAGTTGTTATGCCCATGCTTAGATTTTTTTCAATTTGAAGCTGCATTTGCGCAGTTGACATTTTGGCGCCCCAAGCACCCCACGTCATGGTTCCAGAAATAATTCTTGAAAATGGATTCATCTAAGTAAAATGCATTAAATTCACTCTTAAATTAATAACTATTAAAACCAACGCCAGTAGCTCTGGCTTGATTTTTTAACCAATTGTTAACAAGAAAACGTATTTAAATTTTTCAAATTTGCAATCCAAAAAAATGCTATAATTTCTATGGAAAACAAGACCACTGAAACGATTGACATCAAAGCAATCAATGAAAAGATTGAAAAGGAAAGTGCCTTTGTAGATTTATTGACCTTAGAAATGAATAAGGTAATCGTAGGGCAAAAGCACATGGTAGAGCGACTTTTAATTGGACTTTTGGGTAAGGGGCACATACTCTTAGAAGGAGTTCCAGGCCTCGCAAAAACACTGGCTATCAACACCTTAAGTACGGCTGTTAAAGGCAGCTTTAGCCGTATTCAGTTTACGCCTGATTTGCTCCCTGCCGATGTGGTAGGAACGATGATCTACAACATGAAGGAGAACGACTTTTCAATTAAAAAAGGTCCCATATTTGCCAATTTTGTCTTGGCGGATGAAATCAATAGGGCTCCAGCTAAGGTACAGTCAGCACTGCTAGAAGCAATGCAAGAAAAACAAGTTACCATTGGAGATAAGACCTTTAAACTACAAGCCCCATTTTTAGTTATGGCAACTCAAAACCCTGTAGAACAAGAGGGGACCTATCCATTGCCTGAAGCACAGGTTGATCGATTTATGTTAAAAGCCGTAATTGATTATCCGAAACTGGAAGAGGAGCAACTCATCGTCCGCAATAATTTGAGTAATAACAATGTAGCTGTCAAGCCTGTAGTGACTACTAAACAAATTTTGGCTGCACAGGATACTATTCCTCAGGTGTATATGGATGAGAAAATTGAAAATTATATTTTGAATTTGATATTTGCAACGCGTTACCCCGAAAAATATAAATTAGACTCCATCAAACCTCTAATCAGCTTTGGTGCCTCACCAAGGGGAAGTATCAACTTAGCCACAGCTGCAAAATGCCACGCTTTTTTAAGACGCCGAGGCTATGTGATACCTGAAGACGTAAGAGCGGTCATTTATGATGTTTTAAGACATAGAATAGGCCTGACCTACGAAGCAGAAGCAGAAAACATCACTTCGGTAGATTTGATAAGCCAAATCATAAATGAAGTAGAGGTCCCTTAGAACACTTCTTTTTTAATTAAAGTCTTTTGTGAATAGCACGGTATGGATACTAAAGCGCTCCTAAAAAAAGTTCGTAAAATCGAAATCAAGACACGCCGTTTGAGTGATCACGTCTTTGGTGGAGAGTATCATTCTACATTTAAGGGGAGAGGAATGACTTTCAGTGAAGTACGTCAGTATCAATTTGGAGATGATGTCCGAGCAATCGATTGGAATGTTACCGCTCGCTATAACGAACCTTTTGTCAAGGTGTTTGAAGAAGAACGCGAACTTACTTTAATGCTGGTTGTTGATGTCAGTGGATCGGAAACATTTGGAACACGCTCCCAATTTAAAAGAGAGATTTTAACCGAAATTGCTGCTACGCTCGCTTTTTCAGCTTTGCAAAATAACGATAAGGTGGGATTGGTCCTGTTTTCTGACCAGATTGAATTATTTATCCCTCCTAAAAAAGGTCGCTCTCATATCCTTAGAATCATCAGGGAATTATTGGAATTCAAACCTTTAAGCTTGAAAACAGATATTGCTTCTTCCTTAGAGTTTCTGTCCAGTGTATTAAAAAAGAAGGCAATAGTATTTCTCATGTCTGACTTTATGAACGAAGGTTATGAAAAGACACTGCGTATAGCGGCCAAAAAACATGATTTAACGGGTATACGAGTATTTGATCCTATGGAAGAAAGTCTTCCAAACTTGGGGATGGTTCCCATGACTGATGCTGAGACAGGTAGGATGAAATGGATCAATACTTTTTCTAAGAAAATCCGGAGAAATTATACCATGCGCTATGCTGAGCACGTCAATAATTTTGAAGAATTATTCAATAAAAATGGTGACGGACATCTTAGCTGCAGTGTCGAAGAGAGCTATGTAAAAAAACTGTTGGGATATTTTAAAGCACGTGGGTAATATGAAGAAATACAGTTGGTGCGTATTGACCTTTTTTATGTCTTTTGTGATATGGTCACAGCAGCAGGCTGAACTTTTGGTGGCTGTGGATACGACTAGCGTTCGTATAGGCGAACAACTGAATTATACCCTCCAAATAAAAGCGGACAGCTCCGCACAAGTCCAGTTTCCAGAGCAGCCAATTTTTGCACCTTTTGAGTTACTCGAAGAGAGTCCGATAGACACCTTTAGAGCACAATCTCATTATCTGTACACAAAAAAATATGCCCTGATTCAGTTTGATTCGGGGAATTATTTCCTGCCTCAACAGCAAGTTTTAGTGGATGGGTTTTCTAAAATTGCAGACCTTATTCCCATACGCGTTGCCCCTGTTTTGGTTGATACCACCAAGCAAAAACTATTTGACATCAAACCCCTTACTGAAGTCAAAAAAAATTATGAAGCTTTAATTTCTCGTATTCTTTGGGGGTTTGTAATCGGTCTTATCCTTATCGGGATTCTTTACACTTATTTGTTTCAAAAGCGGAAAAAGGAATTAAGAGCAAGAGAACTTCCTCCTTTTGAACGGGCTATTGAAGAATTAAAAGCTTTGGAAAGCGAAACCCTATCGGAACAAGAAGAATTTAAACAGTATTATTCACGGCTGACAGATGTCGTCCGGCGCTATTTAGAAGAGGAAGCTAAAATTGATGCCTTAGAAAGTACTTCAGAGGAACTTTTAGTGAAGTTGGAAATGCGAAAAGATGCCGGTTCTTTAGATCTTGATCGACAAACTTTAAAAAGCTTAAGAGAAGTTCTTCAAAATGCAGATTTGGTAAAATTTGCCAAGTCCATGCCTGAAATGTATAAAGCAAATGAAGATCGAAAAGCGGTTGAGCATGTTGTAATTGAAACCAAAGAAGCACTTCCTGAACCTACTGAGGAAGAACTAAGGGAAAAAGCAGCCTACCAAGAATACTTGGCCAAAAAAAGAAGAAAAGAACAATGGATTTGGGGGTCGGCTGGAGTTGGAATTTTAGCTGTTTTGACCCTAGTAGTCTCCATGTTAATTTATGGATATTATCCCGTAAGAGATACCCTACTAAGGTACCCTACAAAGGTGTTGACCAGCGGAGAGTGGTATAAAAGCCAGTATGGAACTCCTCCATTAGCTATTGAGACTCCTGAAATACTTGAGAGAATTTCTTCCTCTCAGGATGAGGTACAAGAATTTAGACTAGGTAGTTTTGACAGTTCGTTTTACATCAATTTGTCATTTGATTTCCCGAAGCAAGAGTCAGCTGCGCCAGAAGCTCCTGCTGCAGATCCAAAACAAGCCGATCTTGAAAAAGGACAAGAGTTGGTGAATTCAATCATTTCCAGTTTTGAATCTGAAGGAGCAGTAAATATTTTTATGAAAAACGATGCTGTAACCCTACCTTCTGGTATACCAGTTGCTAAAATTTATGGAACCTTAGATTATCCTAAAAACCAAAAAGAGCAGCGGGTAAGATGTAATTTTAGCGCTTATCTATTTGCCTTTGACCAAGGAACCATCATATTGACTTTGATGTATGAGAAAGAAGACAGATATGGCGAAGAAATTGAGCAACGCATACTTAATAGTCTAGATTTAATTAAAGAACTCTAAGCAATGTTTGAAGGAATTTATTTTGCAAATCCAAATTATCTCTGGTTACTTCTCCTTCTGCCAGTAGTCATTGCTTGGCATATTTTTACATGGAAAAAATCTCAAGCGAGTTTAAAAATTTCATCCCTAGCTGGTTTTGGCAATCAGAGTTCTTTACTGACAAAGCTCAGACCCATCTTATTTATTTTTCGAATTTTGGCTTTAGGGTTAATTATACTTGCCATAGCGAGACCACAGACTGTTGATATATCTACACGGACAAGAACCAACAAAGGAATCGATATCATCATGGCAATTGATGTTTCCTCCAGTATGTTGGCTCAAGATCTTAAACCTGACCGATTGAGTGCTTTAAAGCGAGTCGCCTCAGCCTTTGTGGATGATAGATTATCTGATCGTATTGGATTGGTAGTCTATGCTGGGGAAAGCTATACAAAAACACCGATTACCAGTGATAAGTCAATTGTTAAAGGATCTCTTCGGGGAATTGCTTATCAAGGACTGATTGAAGACGGAACCGCCATTGGTATGGGACTGGCCACTTCAGTCAATCGATTAAAAGACAGTAGAGCAAAAAGTAAGGTCATTATTTTACTGACTGATGGGGTCAATAATTCGGGCTTTATCGATCCTAAAATTGCAATTGAATTGGCAGTAGAATTTGGAATCAAAACCTATACTATTGGCCTAGGAAGTAATGGAACTGCCCGAGCACCTGTAGCTATTTTGCCTACAGGAGAATTTAAATACGGCATGACAAAAGTTGAGATTGATGAAGAACTCCTAAAAGAAATTGCTTCTGCTACTGGAGGAATCTATTTTCGAGCTACTGACAATAAAAAGTTAGAAGAAATCTACGCTGAAATCAACAAGCTAGAAAAGACTGAAATTGAAGAGTTTAAATACTACAACTACGAGGAAAAATACAGAATATTAGTCCTTTTGGCATTGGTATTGCTAGCATTTGAATGGCTGGGAAGAAACACATTATTTAAAAGCTTTATATAAATGTATCAGATAGACGCATATCATTTTATCTACCTATTGGGAATACTTCCTCTGGTATGGTTGCTCTATGCACTGGTAGGAAGCTGGAAGCGAAAGTTGCAGTCCAATTTTGCAAATCCTGCATTGTTAAAAGAGTTGAGTCCAAACAGATCGCGTTTTAAACCTACTCTAAAACTCATTCTCTTTAGCCTTGCACTGGCACTGATGGTTATTGGTCTTATGAACCCCAAAATTGGAACACAACTGGAGACCGTTAAACGTGAAGGTGTTGACATTGTTTTTGCTATTGATGTTTCTAAAAGTATGTTGGCAGAGGATATAGCACCCAACAGAATCGAAAAATCCAAACGCTTGGTGTCAGCAATTCTAAATCAGTTGGCAAGCGACCGTGTAGGCATCATCGCCTATGCTGCCCAAGCTGTTCCTCAGCTTCCAATAACCACTGATTACGGTGCAGCTAAGATGTTTTTACAAGGTCTTAATACCGATATGCTGTCTTCCCAAGGGACGGCTTTAGATAATGCAATCGATTTATCAGGAACTTTTTTTGACGATGAAGACCAGACCAATCGCGTCATCTTTTTAATTTCAGATGGGGAAGATCATTCAGATGCAGCTGCTAATGCTGCAGCTCGAGCTGCTGAGTTAGGCATTAAAATTTTTACCTTTGGGGTAGGAACTGAAAATGGGGCTCCTATTCCTCTTAAAAGAAATGGAGTAACAGAGTCTTATAAAAAAGATTTTGATGGCGAAGTTGTCATAACCAAACGCAATGCAGAAGTATTGGAGTCTATCGCTGCAGCTACAGAAGGTTTATACCAAGATGGTAATGACACCCAAGCAGTCTTAGACTTTGTTTCAGAACAGCTAAAAGCAATGGATAAGAAAGAGTTTGAAGCCAAAAAGTTTGTGAGTTATAAAGACCGCTTTCAACCTTTTTTAATCGGAGCTTTACTTTTTCTATTAATGGACCTATTTTTGTTTGAAACCAAAACCAAATGGGTACAGAAGTTGAATCTTTTTAACGAAAATGAAAATGAAGTTTAATACGTTTTGGATTTTTGTTTTAACTGCTTTTAATCTCCTTCAAGCACAAGAGGGGAAGATCAATAATCATATTTATGAGGGCAACACAAAAGTTGAAGATGGGGCTTTGGTTGCTGCTGAAAAATCATATCGAAAAGCACTTTCTTTAGCTCCAGAAGCTCCTACTGCTTTGCACAATTTGGGAAACACCCACTTTTTAGCAGAACAATACGAGGAAGCTTCTCAACGATTTTTTCAGACACAAAAGTTTTCTTCTTCAAAAGAAGACAAGCAAAAAGCATTTCACAATATGGGGAATGTTTTTATGAAGAAAAAAGAGTATCAAAAAGCTGTTGAAGCCTACAAAAATGCTCTGAGAAATAACCCATTTGATGATGAAACACGTTACAATTACGCACTTGCCAAAGAGCTTTTAGAAAACGAAAAACCCCCTGAGGAACAAGAACAGGACGACAATAAAGATCAAAAAGATCAGCAAGATCAAGAAAAAGAGGACGATCAGGAAAAAGATCAAAATGATCAAGAAGGTGATCAAGAAAATAAAGACGAGCAAGATCCTAATAAAGAGGGAGACGAAGGAGAAGAAAATAAAGATGAGGGAGAACCTAAAAACGAAGGAGATCAAAATAAAAAAGAGCAGGATCAGCAAAACAAAGAACCTGAAAAAGAAAAACAAGCCCCTAAAAAAGGACAACTCTCCCCACAACAGGTCCAAAATCTCTTGGACGCCATGAACAACCAAGAGAAAAAAGTTCAGGATAAAGTCAATGCAAAAAAAGTAAAAGGGGTACCGGTTAGAGGAAAAAAAGATTGGTAATTATGATGAAGGCTAAAGCATTATTATTCCTCTATTTCTTGTTTGTAGGAATGTCATTTCATCTGCAAGCCCAGGTAAGCTTTGATTCAAAAGTCAGTAAAAAAAGATTGGGCTTAAATGAAAGACTCCGAGTTGATTTTGTGATGAATCAAAACGGAGACAATTTTGTTCCTCCAAATTTCACCAATTTTTTAGTAGTCAGTGGCCCTCAACAATCCGTGAATCGTTCTTGGGTAAATGGAGTCAGTAGTTTTTCTAAAACTTACACCTATTTCCTTACTCCAAAAGTAAAAGGACAGCTTACGATAGGTCAAGCTCAGATTACCATTGATGGCGAGTTGTATAAAACAACTCCAATTGAAATTGTAGTTACTGAGGCTGTTGAAAAACCCAACGATCCAAACAATATTGACTATCTCACAGATGAGAATATTCATTTGGTAGCTGAAATTTCAAATTCTTCACCTTATTTAAACGAAGGGATTACAATAGTGTATAAATTGTATTTTAGAAATCCAATTTCAATAACAGATGTTCAAGAACTCGAATCCCCTAGTTATGGAGATTTTTGGAGTAGTAAAATCAATATAGGTCGAGCACAAGTTAATCCAAGAGGCCAGTATAAAGGGGAGCTTTTCAACGAAGTTGTTTGGCAAAAAGTAGTGCTTTATCCACAGAAATCAGGGGAGCTTAAATTAGAACCACTGACACTGAATTTGTCGCTTAATATACCCAGTAATCGAAGGGATTTATTCGGCAGAAGGATACTTACTCAAGGGCAAAAAACAATTACTGCGGGAAGAAGAACGCTTAGGGTAAAACCGCTTCCTCTAGAGGGTCAGCCAGAAAACTTTTCAGGTGCTGTAGGACAGTTTGATTTTGATGTGATTTTATCTAAAGATGCCTTAAGAGCTTCAGAATCTTTTCAAGCTAAAATAAAAGTCGATGGGAAAGGGAATCTAAATCTGTTTAAATTGCCGAAAATTAATGTTCCAAATACCTTAGAGGTTTATGAACCCGAGCGAAGTGAAAATATTAAAACAACACTAGCAGGAACTCAAGGATCGGTTGAAGAAAATTATACCATAGTCCCACAATATCAGGGGAAATATCCTATACCGGCTGTACAATTCTCATTTTTTGATCCCAAATCAAAATCCTATAAGATCTTGCGTTCTCAGGAATTATTGGTGGATGTTTACGATGGTCCAACCGCTGGAATAACAAATGAAGATACGGTAGTTGGAACTCCCAGAACTCAATTACCTATTTCAGAAAGCACCTTTAGATTTATTCAATTGGAAACCAAACTCACTCCTGTAAGGGAACTTTCGTTTTGGATGAGTTCCAAATTTTGGATTTTATTTAGCCTTGCTTTTATCGTTTTAATTTTAGGTTATTTAATCAATCGTTTTGTACTTAAAAAGTCAGAGGATAGTGCAACTATCAAACAACGGCTGGCCCAAAAATTAGCAAAGAAGTATTTGAGTTCAGCAAAAAAAGCTCAAGGCAACCAGATTGAATTTTATGAAGCGCTAGAAAGAGCCTTACACAATTATTTAAAAGCAAAATTAAAGATCGAAACTACAGAATTGAGTAAGGCAAAGATTCAAGCCTTGTTGAAAGCTAAAAATGTAGAGCTCGAGCTAGCAAAAGATTTTATTTCAGTTGTAGAAAATTGTGAATTGGCACGTTATGCACCAGGATCTGACGGAAGTATACAGGCTGATTATGAAAGAGCAAGTAAAGTAATGGCAACTATAGACAGAAAGTTATGAGAACAATTAGACATCCATTTTTTCAAATCTCCAGTAGTATTTGGTTGGGTCTTTTTCTTGTTTTAAGCACCTTTCATCTCAAAGCACAAGAGTCTTCCGATGAGATATTTGCACAGGCCAATGCAGCCTATAATGGAGCAAATTATGGAAAAGCAGTAGAGCTATACAAGCAAATTTTGGATAAGGGACAGCACAGCGCAGGACTTTATTACAACTTAGGAAATGCCTATTACAGATTAAATCAAGTCGCAGAAAGTATTTACTTTTTTGAAAAAGCAAAACAATTAGCCCCAGAAAATCAGGATATTAAAATCAATAGTGCTTTTGCTCAAAACATGACTATTGACGCGATAGAACCATTGCCTCAGTCCCAATTGGCCCAACTGCAGAGTAAAATTTTTAGCCTGTTTACTACGGATAATTGGTCCAAGCTTACATTGGGTTTCCTCTGGCTTTTTGCACTCTTATTTTTAGGGTATTTATTTACCCAATCTACAGCTGTAAAGCGAAACTTTTTTTTCCTCTCTATCGCCTCTTTGATTCTGTTTATTGGAACTTTTGGCATCACCTTTTCCAAGGACAGTAAATCAAAACAAACTCAATATGCCATTCTTTTTTCTAAACAAATAGACACTTGGTCAGAACCAAACCAACAAGGAGACCTTTTATTTATACTCCACGAGGGGACAAAAGTGCAGCTGCTAGATTCCCTTGCTGAGTGGCAAAAAATTAGAATTGCGAATGGTTCTGAAGGTTGGTTGAGAAATGCTAACTTGAGAATCTTGAATTAAAATACTATATAAATTCTTGTTCTGAGAAGGTTTTATTTTGAAAAATCCAATCAAACAAAAAATTACTCAAATCAGCTAAAAAAGGATACGTAATGGACCTCTCTGTAAAGCTTTGGGGGAGTATGGTAATGACACTTTCAATTTGATCGAATGCCAAGAGCAATGCACATAGTATCACGGTCCATTTAATAAGACCAAAGAGCCCTCCAACCAACCTATTGAGAAAACCTAAGGCTACTAGTTGAAGGGTTTTAGTTAACATTTTAGCCAAAAGAGAAATTCCGTAAACAATAGCAACAAAAAGTAATAAAAAGCTAACTCCTTGAATAATTTTCGGATCCAGATCAATATGAGGGTCAATAAAATTGGCAAAACTAGAAGCAAATTTAAAAGCCCCTAAAACACCGACAAAAAGGGCAATTACTCCTGCAATTTCGACCACAAAGCCTTTGATTAGCCCTCTAATAAGACCGTAACTGAGGCAACTCAATACGATGATGTCTAAAACATTCATATTCTAAAGTAGTGTTTTTTAAATCGAATTTTAGGAGAAACGATTTTTTTTTGACCCTCAGCAATAGGGAAATAATATATTTGTATATGGCTAATTTCACTAGGGACCAAGAGTTAAAAATGCGCTGGGATATCCTGATCGAATTTCTTTCAGATCGATTTTCAGATGGTGCTGATGTAGATGTGGAAGGGGTCCTTTATCTTATCGGACTCCAAGAGTACGGAAAGCCTCATGAGCGTTTTAAAAAAGAGGATAATGTCAACCTCATTCACATAGGCTTGTGTACCATACTGGAGCCTTTTGGTCATTATCGTTTCGACTTTTATGACGAACAAGGCTGGCCTCATTTTGAATTGGTTGAACCCTTACCCAATTTAAAACCAGGGGAACAAAGTATATTGGTAAAAACGGCAATAGTAGATTACTTCGTCCGACAAGGGGTCATTTCCTAAAACTACCCTATTTTTGTAGTATGATTGAAGAAGTACAAAAACATTTAAAAGCAGTAGAAACCTTTTCAAGTAAAGATGCTGAAGCTATTGAAAACTTTAGGGTCAACTATGCTGGAAAAAAAGGGATACTCAATGAGTTGTTTGCAGCTTTTAGGACAGTGCCCAACGAAGAAAAAAAAGCCTACGGTCAAGAACTCAATACACTTAAAACAGCCGTAGCTGAAAAAGTGAAATCACTTCAATCACAGCTTAAATCTTCAGGGAAATATCAAAGGATTAAAGACCCGAGCAGGACACCCTTTCCGATAGAAACTGGCAATCGTCATCCCCTAGCTGTAGTCAAAAATAGGATCATAGATATTTTTACACAAATCGGATTTACTATTTCAGAAGGCCCGGAGATAGAAGACGATTGGCATAATTTCACGGCTTTAAACCTTCCAGAGCATCACCCTGCTCGAGACATGCAGGATACATTTTTTATACAAACAGATCCTGATATCCTCCTTCGTACACATACCTCTTCAGTTCAGGTGCGTTATATGGAGAAAAATCAACCTCCTATTCGGACCATTTCTCCTGGACGTGTTTTTAGGAATGAAGCCATATCAGCACGGTCACATTGTATTTTTCATCAAGTAGAGGGATTGTATATAGCTAAAGATGTTTCTTTTGCTGATTTAAAGCAAACCTTGCAGTATTTTACCAATGCACTGTTTGGGAATTCTAAAATCCGTTTGAGACCCTCTTATTTTCCTTTTACCGAACCAAGTGCAGAGGTTGATATCTATTGGGGACTCGAAACAGAAACAGACTATAGAATCACCAAAGGAACAGGTTGGTTAGAAATCATGGGGTGTGGAATGGTGGATCCCAATGTATTGGAAAATTGCGGTATCGATCCTGAAGAATATTCGGGCTATGCCTTCGGTATGGGAATTGAGCGTATTGCCATGCTTCTCTATCAAATCAGTGATATTCGACTCTTTTTTGAAAATGATGTTCGCTTTCTAAAGCAATTTAAAGCAACCCTTTAGATTAATTTTTTGACCAATTTTTTCATTGTTTTTTCAGCAGATTCTTCTTTGAATAAAATATCGTAAAGGCTGTCAATAATGGGAGTTTCTGCTTCTATACCTTGTTTTAGCGAGCTAAAATTTTTTGTTGCAAAATATTCTTCAGCGATCATTTTCATTTTTTGAAGAGCCTCTTTGGTGCTATAACCCTTCCTTATTAGTTCACCAAAACGTCTATTTCTACTGTATTCAGAGTATGCGGTAACAATTAAGTCTCCCAAGTAAACAGTATTGTCGATGTTTCTTTCTGTAGGATTAATTTTATTTAATAGGGCTTTCATCTCCATTATTGAATTGCAAATAAGAACACTTTGAAAATTGTCTCCGTAATCTAGACCTTTTGCGATGCCTGCTACCATTGCATATATATTTTTTATAACGGCTGCAATTTCTATTCCTGTAACATCCTTGGAAACCGAAATATTGAGATAAGAATTACTCATTAAACTCTTTAAAGAAAGTGCTATATCCAAATCACTACACCCTAATGTCAAAAATGAGAGTCGATTTTTTGCAATTTCTTCAGCGTGGCAAGGGCCAGCAATCACAACAATTTGTTCTGTTTTTATATCGAATTTTTTCTCTAAATATACCCCAACAAGCATCTTTGAATTGGGCAGTATACCTTTTACACCAGACACAATAATTTTATTATTTAAAGGCACTTTTATTTGCTCAAAGGTTTCTTCTAAAAAAGCTGAAGGAGTGGCGAGAATAATCCATTTATTTCTCGAAATTATCGTATTAAGTTTATTGGAAGGAGTAATTCTATCTGGATTAAATTTGAGCCCTCTTAAGTACTTTGGGTTTTGGAAATGCACTTTTATATAGTCTAAATCTTCCTCTTTTCTAACATACCAATCAACGTGATTTCCATTGTCAGAAAAAATTTTAACTAAAGCTGTAGCCCAGCTCCCATTTCCAATAATGGCAAACGAGTCAAGAGATGTAGTAATAGTTTTAGGGGCGGAAAAAGTCAAGAGTAAATTAAGTTACAACCAAGAATCCCAGGGAATTCTGCTCAACAAAAGAAGTAATCCGAGAGTGTAAAATAAACCGATTCTCAAAAATTTCTTGGAAGAAAGTGCTTGTCTTTTGTGCATAGACCAACCCATGGTAATGAGTACAATAGCGATAATATTTGTAATTGGATGCTCTACCAAATACAAACGAGTTTGAGCATCTTTCATTACGCCCATTCCTAAAGCATTCCACTGATCAAACCAAGGGGACACAAAGTACAGGATCAATCCTATCAGCAATTGTATATGAGAAAAAATAAGCCCGAAAAGGCTGATACGTAAATCTTTTGCATCAAACTCCCGTCCTTTTGATTTGCCAATAAAGGCATTTAAAATAGCTACAACCAAAATAATGAGTACAAAAAAAGCCCAGTAGGAGTGAACACTTTTAAGAATTGAATACATTTTTTTTTGTAAAAGTAGTTTATTTTATGCAATAGTAGAATCGCAATTTTAATATTACTGCAATTGAATAAAAACTTAACTTTAAAGAAAAAAGATGAAACCTAAAATCTTAGGTCTACTTATTTCCTTTTTGCTTTTGAACGGATGTGCCTCTTCTTCCAAAGAGAAAAAATCTAAATCGCAACCCCTAGGAATAGTGATTCACGGAGGTGCAGGGACGATTTTACGTAAAAATATGACTCCTAAAAAAGAAGCTGCTTATCGTGAGACACTAGAGAAGGCAATTCGAGTAGGTCACGAAATATTAAAAAAAGGTGGAAGTAGTCAAGAAGCTGTAGAAAAAACAATTCTTGTGATGGAAGATTCACCTCTATTTAATGCAGGTAAAGGAGCTGTTCTCACTTCAGATGGGACTATAGAATTAGATGCTTCATTTATGAACGGCGCAACTCTTGACGCTGGAGCGATTTCAGGAGTTAAAACGGTGAAAAATCCAATCACTGCTGCTATTAAGGTGATGGAAAATTCTCCTCATGTCATACTTTCAGGGCAAGGAGCCGATCAATTTGCTAGTGAGCAGGGTCTTGAAATTGTTGAAACAGAGTATTTTTTTACAGAGCGTAGAATTAATGCCTTAAAAAGAGTAAAAGAGGCTGAGGGGCAAACTCAAACTTCAGTGCAAGAAGAACTTTTTTTAAACAATCAACGCTACGGGACAGTAGGTTGTGCTGCTTTAGATGCTGAAGGGAACCTAGCTGCTGGAACATCAACTGGAGGGATGACCAATAAAAAATGGAATCGAATAGGAGATGCTCCTATTATTGGAGCAGGTACTTACGCCAACAACGCAACCTGTGCAATTTCTGCTACCGGTTGGGGCGAATTTTTCATACGATCTGTAGTAGCTCATGATATCTCTGCCCTGATGGAATACAAAGGGCTATCTATACAAGAAGCGTCTAGAATTGTTATTCATGATAAAGTTGCCAAATTGGGAGGAGACGGTGGAATAGTCGGTATTGATAACCGTGGAAATGTAGCCATGGAAATGAATACACCAGGAATGTATAGAGCTCATATAGACGCTGATGGAACATTGACAGTAAAAATATATCAAGACGAGTGAAGCCAAACTATTTTGCGGTAATATTTACAAGTACTTTGGTTGACCAGAATGATCCCGTCTATCATAAATTTTCAACTCAAATGCAGGGTGAAATCTAAAATAACACCTGGGTTTTTAGGTATGGAAACTTATCGGGAGGCGACGGGTAAAGGAGTGACTATCAGCTATTGGGAAAGTAAAAAGGAGATTCAGCAATGGAAAGAAAACGCAAAGTATCTTTTGGCACAGCAATACTTTAAATCTCACGCATATTCTCGCTTTGAACTTAAGACTTGCCGTGTAGAAAGGGCTTATGAATTTAAGGCTACTGATAAGAATTGACCTCGTAAGTAATTTCTAATGTCAGAAAATCGCATGGTAAATAAGCAACGAAAAATCATCCATATCGACATGGACGCTTTTTTCGCTTCAGTAGAACAGTTAGACCATCCTGAATGGCGAGGAAAGGCATTGGCTGTTGGTGGTGGGGGTGAAAGAGGAGTGGTAGCTGCAGCAAGTTACGAGGCCCGTAAATACGGAGTTAGAAGTGCGATGAACGGGAGAAGGGCAAAAGAATTATGCCCACATTTAATCTTTGCTAAGTCCAGATTTGAACGGTATAAAGAAATTTCAGAGACGATTCGAATGATATTTTTAGAATATACTCCATTGGTTGAACCCCTTTCTTTAGATGAAGCTTATTTAGATGTTTCTGACTACCCCTCTGCCACACTAATCGCAGAAGAAATCCGAGTAAAAATTAAGGCACAAACCCAGTTAACTGCCTCTGCTGGAATATCTATAAATAAATTTTTAGCTAAAATCGCCAGTGATTGGAATAAACCTGACGGGCAAAAAACCCTTCCGCCTGAGGAAATCATCGCTTTTTTAGAATCCTTAGATGTCAAAAAATTTCATGGTATTGGCAAAAAAACCAAACTCAAAATGTACCATCTAGGGATTTATACAGGAAAAGATTTAAAAGCGCAGTCAGCTTCTTTTTTGACTTCTCATTTTGGAAAATCAGGAGTGTATTATTACGACGTAGTAAGGGGAATTCACAACAGTCCAGTCAAGCCTCACAGAATACCAAAATCTGTGGGAATTGAACAGACCTTCAGTTCAAATTTGAGTAGTGAGTTATTTTTAGAGGACAAGCTAAAAGAATTAGCTGAAAACTTAGAACGAAGACTCAAAAAAAACAAGGTTGCCGGGAAAACCCTTACCCTAAAAATTAAATACAGTGATTTTGTTCAACAGACAAGAAGCAAAACAGGGAAGCTATATATAGCAACTAAGGATCTTATTTTTGAAGAGGCAAAAAACTTATTATACCAAGAGAGATTGGAGAACTCCGTCCGGTTGATAGGAATTTCTTTATCCAATTTAAACACTAAAAAACCCAAAGAACAGCCTTCCAAAAAGCTGCCAAAATTGGAGCAATTAAGTCTCCCATTTTAAATTACTGAAACGCGAAGGGTGTTGACCATCCCCTTTGATTCAATTGGCATGGCAGTAAGGTTTACAAGCATATCTTCTTTATCTACATACCCTTTTTCAAAGGCGATCTGGTTGATCTCCTCTACAGTTTTATCGGTACTGTTGAGGTTGCTGTAGTAAAATGCTTTCACCCCCCAAAGCAGATTCAGTTGATTTAAAATTTTTCTGTTTGATGTATAGACTAGAACATGGGCTTGAGGTCTCCAAGCAGAAATTTGATAGGCGGTATAACCGCTATTGGTCAAGGTACAAATCGCTTTTGCTTCAATATCATTTGCCAGATGAGCTGCATGATAACAGATGGATTTGGTAATGAATCGTTTGGTGCGAATTGTAGGAGGAGCGTGTGGAACTTCAATCAATTCCGAGTTCTCTACTGCGGTTAAAATACTCGACATGGTATTGATAACCTCTACCGGGTATTTTCCTACTGACGTTTCTCCCGAAAGCATTACCGCATCAGCACCGTCCATTACAGAATTGGCAACATCATTTACCTCTGCACGTGTAGGGGTCAAGCTTTCTATCATGGTCTCCATCATTTGAGTAGCGATAATGATAGGAATACGTGCAGTTTTGGCAAGGAGAACTAATCTCTTCTGAATAAGAGGAACCTCTTCTGCAGGCACTTCCACCCCAAGATCACCTCTTGCAACCATAAGTCCATCACTGTAAGCAATGATTTTATCGATATTCTCAATGGCTTCAGGTTTTTCAATTTTGGAAATGATTGGAATATTTTGATCAGTGTGCTTTGCCATCAATTCTTTTAAGTCAATCAAATCTTGGCTAAAACGCACAAAAGAAAGGGCAATCCAATCGATATCTTGAGTAAAAATAAATTTAGCGTCTTCAATATCTTTTTCCGTCAATGCAGGAAGAGAAATATTGGTGTTGGGTAGGTTAACTCCTTTATTAGATTTAAAAGGACCTCCCTGAATTACAACAGTTTCAACTTCATTCTTTTTGTTTGTGTCACTTACTTCAAAGATAAGTTTACCGTCATCTAAAAGTATACGCTCGCCCTTGGATACATCTTTTGGGAAATTTAGGTAATTCATATAGGCTTTCTGAGCATTTCCTATAAAAGGAGCGTCCGTAGAAAAAACAACACGATCTCCTGGATTGACGACTGTTCCTTCCTCAATTTTTCCCACCCTTAATTTGGGTCCTTGTAAATCACCTAAAATGGCGGTGTTGGTATTCAGTTTTTTGTCAACATCTCGTATCATTTGAATACGTTCACTGACATCATTGTAATCGGCGTGAGAAAAATTGACCCTAAATACATTTACTCCTGCTAAGATCATTTTTTCGATCACATCTGCAGAGGAAGTTGCTGGACCAAGAGTTGCAACAATTTTAGTTTTTTTGATAACGCTCATTAATCAAATATTAAGTTCAATCGGGTTTTAATTTTTTCGCAAGGCACTTCATAAGCCATCGAGACTGCCCCCCAAGAACTCATTGGTTTTATAAGAAATTGTATAGTTTCCAAATGGTTTGATTTTATAAAAAAATCGACTTGTTTGAATTCAGGAAATAAAGATACTTCATTTCTCAAAGGGAGGTCAAATAATGCGCCAGTATTTGCGCTGTCTTGGGTTTTTTCTTGGATGAACTTATTTGAAAAAAGAGAGGTATTTTCATCCAAAAGAGGATTTTCCCATTCAAATAAAGGAAAACGCACCTCCTTATCATTTAAGCTTATGTCCTCTACGCGTTTAAATACTGCATCAGTATGTTTGTTGAGATAAAAAGCAATTTGATACCCTTCTAAATTGCTGTGTAAGGCGAGTAGATGATCCTGAAAATCATCTTCTTCATAGCTTAGTAGATGAATTTTAGAGTTTGATTTCATTCAATTCTCTGTTTAATTTTAAGCACTCTTACAGCGATTTTAGCCGCTTTTTCCTCTGCTTTTTTCTTCGAGGAAGCCTTGGCTTTTGCAATACATTTATTTTGAAAAATAATCTGACACGAATAATTGATTTTTGGGTCTAATCCTTGATCTTGGTTGGTTTTAAATTCAATTGATTCCTTCTTTTTTTGACCCCATTCTATCAGCAATGCTTTATGGCTAAGAACTAAACTGTCTAGGCTTTCGATATCTACATAAGGTAATATAATATTGTAAATGACATATGCTTTGGTTTTGTTATAGCCTTTATCAATGAAAAGTGCCCCGATAAGAGATTCAAGCAGGTTACCATGAATATTATCTCCAAAGGTATTGAGGTCATTTGAAATTTCTGCAATACTGTAAAGTTCCATTTCTTTTCCAATTTCATTCAGTTTAGAGCGACTTACAATTTTAGCCCTAAGTTTGGTCAGAGAACCTTCTTTTGCTGTAGAATAATAGTTAAAGAGAAACTCTGCAATTATAGAATTGAGTATCGCATCTCCAAGATATTCTAGGCGTTCAAAATTTAAAGGATCTCCAGCAGTGGTTTTATGATTTGCAGAGCTATGGGTAAAAGCTTCTTTATAGAGTTTTTTATTTTGGGTTTTAATGTTGAGTTTTTTCTGAAGATTTATAAAAAAACTCCCGGATGTTTCCATTCGGGAATTTCGTATGTAATCTAAAAATTTCACAACTTTAAGTTAAGGGATTTTTTTAAACACCACACAAGCGTTGTGTCCACCAAATCCGAAAGTATTAGAAAGCGCCACATTGACGGTTCTTTTTTGGGGATGGTTGAAGGTGAAATTAATTTTTTGATCAATTCCTTCGTCCGCTGTTTGGTGGTTGATTGTAGGAGGCACTACTTCGTGTTTCATTGCCATGATAGAGGCTATGGCTTCAACAGCTCCGGCTGCACCAAGTAGGTGACCTGTCATGGATTTAGTGGAGTTGATATTCATTCTATAAGTGTGCTCTTTAAATACCGCTACGATCGCGTTTGATTCAGCAATATCGCCAAGAGGAGTTGAGGTTCCATGCATATTAATAATATCTACATCCTCAGGTTTTAGCTTTGCATCGCGAAGGCAATTTTCCATTACTTTGATAGCGCCTATGCCCTCTGGATGAGGAGCTGTCATATGGTGAGCATCAGCGGAAAGCCCACCTCCAGCAAGTTCAGCGTAAATAGTTGCACCACGGGTAACAGCGTGTTCGTAGGATTCCAAAATTAAGGCTCCAGATCCCTCACCAAGCACAAAACCGTCTCGGTCTTTGTCAAAAGGCCTTGAAGCTGTTTTAGGATGATCATTTCGTTTTGACAGAGCGTGCATAGCGTTAAATCCTCCGATTCCTGCCTTAGTAACTGCTGCTTCAGAACCCCCAGTAATCATCACATCTGCATATCCTAACCGAATATAATTTAAGGCATCAATCATGGCGTTTGATGCTGATGCACAAGCTGATACAGTAGCAAAGTTTGGACCTCTAAAGCCGTACTTAATAGAAATTAAACCAGGAGCAATATCCGCAATCATTTTAGGAATAAAGAAAGGGTTGAATCTTGGATTTTCATTTGAAGCCGCAAAATTCAGCACTTCGTTTTGGAAGGTTTCCAAACCTCCAATACCAGCTCCCCAGATTACACCGACTCTATCTTTGTCTACCTTTTCTAAAGGAAAGGAAGCGTCTTCTAAAGCCTCAGCAACAGTTACTAAAGCGTATTGTGCAAAGCGATCATATTTCCGGGCTTCTTTCCGGTCTAAATGATCTAGTGGATCAAAGTTTTTAAGTTCGCAGGCAAACTGCGTTTTAAACAATGTAGGATCAAAATAAGTTATTGGACCAGCACCACTTGTACCAGAAAGTAAACCCTCCCAATATGCTGAGAGGGTATTGCCAATTGGTGTAAGGGCTCCCAATCCGGTAACTACTACACGTCTTGGTTCCATATGTCTTAATTAGTCAGCTTGTTCAATAAATTGAATCGCTTGGCCTACCGTTGCAATATTTTCTGCTTGGTCGTCTGGAATTTGAATATCAAATTCTTTTTCGAATTCCATGATTAACTCCACGGTATCCAGTGAGTCTGCTCCTAAGTCGTTTGTAAAACTTGCTTCTGCAACTACTTCGTTTTCGTCAACACCTAGTTTATCAACTATGATGGCTTTTACTCTTGAGGAAATATCTGACATGATTTAGTTTAGTTAAATTATCTTGAGCAAAAATATAAAACTTTGCATGATTAAGCTAAATAGGACTTGAATATTCAACTCAAATTTTATTTGCACACGAACAGTAGGATTGTAATGTATTATATTTACTGCATATTAACCCAATATTGATGAATAAAAGAATAATCTTATTAGCTTCAGGAAATGGATCTAATGTAGAGGAAATTTGTCGCTTTTTTGAACAAGATACTACTGTAGCTATAAGTGCAGTATTGACAAATAAAGCTTCAGCTGGGGTGATCAAGCGGGTTGATCAGTTCGGTTTAGAAGCTGTGGTATTTGATAAAACCAGCTTTACCAATGGGACGTTGCTCAAAAAGGTTGAAAAAATCAAACCAGACCTAATAATTTTAGCAGGTTTTTTGTGGAAAATAGGGGAAGATTGGATAAAGTCTTTTCCAAAAAAAATCGTTAATATCCACCCTGCATTATTGCCCAAATATGGAGGAAAAGGAATGTATGGAAGTCACGTTCACAAAGCTGTAAAGGTAAATAAAGAGAGAGAAACAGGGATTACTATCCATTTCGTAAATGAGGCTTATGATGAAGGAACAACTATTTTTCAAGCAAAAGTTTCAATTTCCAATCAAGATACTGTAGACGAAATTGCAGCTAAGGTTCACCAATTGGAGCATCGTCACTTTCCTTTAGTCATTGAGAAATTATTAAAGACTACGGCTAAATGAAGTCAAGATCAGTTTATCTCTACACAGACGGATCTTCTCTTGGAAATCCGGGACCTGGAGGGTATGGAATTATACTTGAATGGGAAGGAATGTCTTATGTCAAAGAGTTTTCTCAGGGTTTTGTTAGAACTACAAATAATAGAATGGAACTTTTGGCGGTAATAGTAGGTTTAGAAACGCTAAAAAAAGCACCTTTAGAGATCGTAGTTTATTCCGATTCAAAATACGTAGTTGATGCTGTAGAAAAAAAGTGGGTTTTTAATTGGGAGAAAAAAAACTTTAAGGACAAGAAAAATCCTGATTTATGGAAGCGATTTTTAATAATTTACAGAAAGCACACCGTTCATTTTCAGTGGATTAAAGGGCACAATATGCATAGACAAAACGAGCGATGCGACCGATTAGCAGTTCAGGCAGCCAAAAGTAAAAACCTCATTCCAGACGCTTTTTTTGAACAAATGGAAAAACAAAAACCCTAGAAGAATACTACTGCTAATTTTTTTACTTGATAATTGTTATAAATAATGTCACCGAGGCGTAAAGAGTTTTTTATTTTTGCAACATGAACAACAAACTTTTAGTCTTAGGCACTATAGCTTACGACGCAATTGAAACCCCTTTCGGTAAAACAGGAAAAATTCTTGGGGGTTGTGCCACCTACATAGGACTCGCAGCATCACATTTTAAAACAGAATGCGGTTTGATTTCCATCATTGGCTCTGATTTTGAAGAAGAGCATTTAAATCTTTTAAAAGAGAAAAATCTAAATCTTGACGGAGTCGATCAACTCCAAGGGGAAAAGACCTTTTTTTGGAGTGGTAAATACCATAACGACCTCAACACAAGAACCACTCTTGAAACACAGTTGAATGTTTTAACAAAATTTCAGCCAAAAGTCCCAGAAAATTATAAAGATTCCAGTGTTGTTTTATTGGGAAATTTAGACCCGAATATTCAATTAGAAGTGTTGAATCAAATGGATCAAAAGCCCAATTTGATCGTTATGGATACCATGAATTTTTGGATCGAAAGTTATCGTGAAAAGTTGGATGAACTTATCGCAAGAGTTGATGTAATTTCAATTAATGATGAAGAAGCGAGACAGCTGACACAAAAGTACTCGCTAGTTGAAGCCGCAAAAGACTTACAGGCTATGGGTCCAAAATATGTAGTTATCAAAAAAGGAGAGCACGGCGCCTTGTTGTTCAATGGAAGTAATATCTTCTGTGCACCTGGACTGCCCTTAGACGAGGCATTTGACCCGACAGGAGCAGGGGATAGCTTTATAGGAGGGTTTACCGCATATTTAGTGCAACGAAAAAAAATTAATTTTGAGGAGATGAAGACCGCAGTAATCGTTGGATCTGCCTTAGCTTCATGTACAGTTCAGGGATTTGGAACATCAGCCTTAGAAAAAATGACTTTTGTGCAGTTGGCACAAAGAATACAAGCCTTTAAATCATTGACAGAATTTGAAATAGAACTAACATGAGAATCTGATGAGTGATGCAATCAAGCACGAATGTGGAATTGCACTTTTGCAATTAAAAAAACCACTTTCCTTCTACAAGGAAAAATACGGCAGTACATTTTACGGAATCAATAAAATGTATTTGTTGATGGAAAAGCAACACAATAGGGGTCAAGACGGGGCTGGATTTGCAAGTATTAAATTTGACATGTCTCCGGGACAACGATATATCAGCCGAGTTCGTTCCGCAGATCAACAGCCCATTCAAAAGATTTTTAAAATTATCAATACCCGTATCCAAAAAGAAATTGATGAGGACCCCACCATAGCTTTAAAGCCAGAAGAACTAAAAGCTAAAGTGCCTTATCTAGGAGAGCTGATGTTGGGCCACGTTCGTTATGGAACTTTTGGAAAAAATAATATTGAAAGTGTACACCCCTTCTTACGTCAAAACAATTGGATGCACAGAAATCTGATTGTTGCGGGGAATTTCAATCTTACCAATGTAAATGAATTGTTTGATAATCTTGTAGATCTAGGACAGCATCCTAAAGAAAAAGCCGATACTATAACGGTGATGGAAAAAATTGGACACTTTTTGGATGATGCAGTGGCCAAAATCTATAAAAATTTAAGAAAAGAAGGATATTCCAAAAAAGAAGCTTCCCCGCTGATTGCTGAAAGACTAAAGCTATCAAAGATTTTGAGAAAGGCATCTAAAAACTGGGATGGTGGTTATGCGATGGCTGGTTTACTAGGTCATGGCGATTCTTTTGTATTGAGAGATCCAGTAGGAATCAGACCAGTATATTATTATTCAGATGATGAAATTGTGGTTGTAGCTTCTGAACGACCTGTGATCCAAACTGTATTCAATGTTACTTTCGATCAAGTTCTAGAGTTAGAACCTGGAAACGCATTAATTACCAAAAAAGTTGGGGGAACTTCTATCAAGCAAATTATTGAGCCCCAAGAAAAAAGATCTTGCTCCTTTGAGAGAATTTATTTTTCAAGAGGAAGTGATGCAGAGATTTATCAGGAGCGTAAAGATTTAGGCAAAGCATTGTTTCCATTGGTTCATAAAGCTATAGGAGGGGATCTCGAAAACAGTGTATTTTCATTCATCCCTAATACAGCAGAGACTTCTTTTTACGGACTCATAGGAGCAGTACAAGATCATGTTCGAGAAATCTTACATGAAGAATTATTTAAATCGGATCAACCCAATAGCAAGGCATTAGCAAAGCTTTTAGCGCTTAAACCAAGAATTGAAAAAATTGCAATTAAGGATGCTAAACTTCGAACATTCATAACTGAAGACAGCGACCGAGACGATTTAGTGGCCCATGTATACGACATTACCTATGGGGTAGTTAAAGCATCAGATAATTTAGTGATTATCGATGATAGCATTGTTAGAGGGACTACATTGCAAAAAAGTATTTTGCGGATGCTGGATCGTCTAGGGCCTAAAAAGATCGTCGTAGTATCCAGTGCCCCCCAAATTAGATATCCTGATTGTTACGGAATTGATATGGCTAAGCTCGAAGAGTTCATCGCTTTTAGAGCAACACTGTCTTTACTTCAAGATGATGGTATATACGATGAGGTGATTCAATCGGTTTACAAAAAATGTAAAACAAGTGTTGAAAATAAAGAGCCTTCACCACCAAACTATGTCAAGAAAATTTATGCTTCTTACTCCAACGAACAAATTTCAAATAAGATATCAAGCTTGCTAAAAAACGACCACATAAAAGCTGAAGTTGAAGTTATATTCCAAACTGTTGAGGGCCTTCATAAATCCTGTCCTAAAAATCTAGGAGACTGGTATTTTACAGGTGATTATCCAACTGCTGGGGGTTGTAGGGTTGTGAATCGAGCCTTTATCAATTTTGTCGAAAAGAATAACAAAAGAGCTTACTAAGGTTCTTTGGCTATAAAAATTGAACTTTATCGACTTATTTTATTGTAAAATTTAGCGATAAATAATTCTTATGGAACCTGAATATTAGTAGGTTAAGTTCATGTTAAGATTTGGAGCAAAAATGAGGAATTTATTCCTCATTTTTATTTATCACTATAATTAAAATATACACTTTATCTATAAAAATGTCTTTTAAACGATGGAGCAATGTTGAAAAGGTAGGGAAGAATACATTTACAAAACCTGAACATTAGTAGGTTAAGTTCATGGTAAGATTTGGGGCAAAAGGGAGGAATTTATTCCTCCCTTTTATTTTTTAGACTACTTTTTAAGCCCCCTTTTCGTAAAGTGAAGCCACCTTATTCCAATCGATTACATTGAAGAATGCATTGATATAATCTGGACGTCTATTTTCATAATTTAAATAGTAAGCGTGTTCCCAAACATCAATTCCGAGTATAGGTGTTCCCCCACAGCCGATCCCTGGCATTAAAGGATTGTCTTGGTTTGCTGATGCACAAATCTCTACATTTCCGTCAGCTTGAACGCACAGCCACGCCCATCCTGAACCGAATTGAGTAGCCGCAGCTTTTACAAATGCAGATTTAAATTCTTCAAAACTTCCAAATGCATTATTAATTGCAGTAGCTAAACTTCCAGTGGGAAACCCACCTCCTTCTGGAGACATTACTTCCCAAAAAAGTCGGTGATTATAGTATCCTCCTCCATTGTTTCGAACAGATTTATTTTTTAGATCTAGATTTTTTAAAATATCTTCAATGGACTGATCCGCTAGCGGTGTATCAGTAATTGCATTGTTGAGATTGGTAGTGTAACCCTTGTGGTGCTTACTATGGTGAATTTCCATAGTACGTGCATCAATATGAGGCTCTAAAGCATCGTATGGGTATGATAGAGCGGGTAATTCAAAAGCCATAATTTTTTATTTAAGATTTATACAAAATTAAAATTTCTTTTCTTAATTGGAGTCTAAGTTTTGAAAAGCATTACTTTTAAAAAGGCATCAATTTTAATGAGTCATTCCAATTTTCATATCATCAATGCTTCAGCAGGTTCTGGTAAAACCTATACCCTGGTTTTGTATTACCTCCAAGAGCTTCTAGGGAGCAAATCACCTCGCCCTTATCGACAGATGCTTGGTCTAACGTTTACAAATAAGGCAGTAAATGAAATGAAATCGAGGATACTAGAAGCCTTAGAGGATTTGTCAAAAGATTCCCCAAAGGACTTTCAACTTAAGACTTATCTCTTGGATACATTGCAAATAGACGCAATTGAATTGACCCAGAGAGCAGAGCAAATGCTCCGTAATATTGTCTATGAATACGGGAGTTTTGATGTGATTACTCTCGATAAATTTACCCATCGAATCGTGCGAACCTTTGCAAAAGAATTCGACCTTCCTCAAGATTTCGAGGTGGTATTGGACACAAAAAACATTTTGGAACAGGTCGTTCAGTCAATCATTAACCAAATAGGGGAGGATCCGTTTATTACCCAATTACTCCTAAAGTTAAGTCTTTCAAAAGTTCAAGAAGGTTTGAGTTGGGATGTTCAAACTGATTTGGATGATTTTGCCTTTTTATTGCTCAATGAAAACGACAGAATTCCCTTGGCAGATTTAAAAGAAAAAGACAGAATGGCTCACAAAAATGATCAAGAGCAACTTGAAAGTACACTAAACCACACCCAAGAGAATATTAAAAACTTGGTTGTAGAATTTATAGAGTTATTGAATAAAAACTATCTAGAGCCTGAAGACTTTAAACGTCAAATTCTACACAAGCACTTAGATTTGATTCAAGAAGAATCTTATGAAAAACTATATACCAATCAGCTTGAATCCATGCTTAGAGGTGAGATTCTTATCTATAAAAAAGCTACTGATAACCATAAAAAGTTGTGTATAGATGAGCTGCTTCCAGATTTTTATACCTTGTTTTTAAAAATTAAAAAAGAAGTTGGGCATGCTCTTTTACTGAGCAAAACTATAAAATATTGGACACCAAGGTTGATCTTACAGCAGATAGAATTGGGATTAGAGCAACTCCAAAAAGAAAAAGAAATTAGATTACTCGGGGAATTTAATCACAAAATCAGTTCCCTAGTTCAAGCAGAAGAGGCACCCTATATCTATGCACGATTAGGGGAGCGTTATCGCCATTATTTTTTAGACGAATTTCAAGACACCTCTACACTCCAATGGTTTAACCTTATTCCTTTAATAGGGAATGCTCTGGAATCGGAGTCCTTAGCCGGAGAACAAGGATCTCTTATTTTGGTGGGAGACCCCAAACAGGCAATATACCGATGGCGTGGAGGAAATATCGGTCAATTCATCCATTTATTAAATAAGGATTCCAAGCCATTTCAGATAGAAGCAGAGTTTAAAAATTTAGAGATAAACTACCGATCTGATGAAGCCATCGTAGCTTTTAATAATACATTTTTTTCTTATGTAACCAATGCTTTGTCCACACCTGAAATTCAGTCCATTTATGGTGAAGCAAGTCGCCAGCAAATAAAAAAGTCTGGGGGATATGTTCAGATCAAAGCAATTCAAAAAGAAGGAAAACAGGAAGATAAGATCCCTTTTTATGTTGAGGAGACCATTGCCTCGGTAAAACAAGCTATGGATTTAAACTACGAGCAGAAAGATATTACTGTATTGGTTCGAGTGAGAAATCAAGCTGTAGCAATTGGTGAAGGACTGGTATCGCAAGGATACTCTATACTTTCATCAGACTCTTTAGCGGTAAGTAAGTCGGATAAGGTTCAACTGATAGTGGCAGTTCTTAAATTAATTCTAAAACCGAACAGCAGCGAACAGCACAAAATTATTTTTGATCAATTATGGAAAACGACTAAACCTGCAAAAGAGGAATACCATACTACGGTAAGTAATTTGATCCACCTCTCTACTTCAGATTTTTTTGAAGGACTCAATACTGAATACGGATCAAGTTTTAAACTCCATAAAGCTATTAGCTCTCCTTTGATTCAATTAATCGATTACATTGTTGCTTCTTTTCCATTTATAGATTGTAATGATCCTTTCGTCTCCACTTTTTTTGAGGACGTTTTTGAGTTTACAAGACAAGGGGGAGCTTCACTTATAAAGTTCCTAAAACATTGGGAGACACAATCGCAAAAACTAACTCTTTCAACACCAGAAAGCCTCAATGCTATTAGGGTAATGACCATTCATCAGGCAAAGGGCTTGGAGTTTGCCGTTGTTATATTGCCCTTTATGGATACCCTCCTCATCCCCAATGTCCGAGAGAAGATATGGTATCCGTTTCACGAATCACCTCTTGATAGCGTCAAGTGGGGATGGATCAATTTTTCAAACAAACTTCCTCTTTTAGGTAAGCAAGCTGAAGCCTTGTACAATGAACAAAAAATTGCAAAAGAGTTGGATGCGCTTAATGTCTTATATGTAGCCCTAACCAGAGCAAAAAATCAATTATATATTATTACTCAAACAACTACTGATTCAGAACAACCTAAGACCTATGCCGATTTATTTGGTTGCTATGTTCGTGAACAGGGGATTGATTTAGATGCTACTAGTTTCTTTGAGTCTGGGAGAGCAGTGCCTAAAAAATTAGCAGAAGAACATACGCTTGAAGGAGAGAAGATCATATTAGAAATTGGAATTTCTGACGGGTGGAAAGATCATTTGATTGCTCCTAAAGTACAAACAAAAGAAGTTTTACTTGCTCAAAAAAAAGGGGTATTTGTCCACGAACTCCTATCAAAAATAACAGCTAAGGAAATGATTGACGAGGTAATAGCGGAAGAAAAAAAACTTGAAAAAGCTTCACAAACAGAGCTCATTGAATTAAAACAAACCCTCAATCGAATTATTGATCACCCCAACCTAAAACAATTCTTTGATGGAACAGACAAAGTCCTCTGTGAACAAGAAATTTTAATCCCTGAAGGCCAAACATTACGACCGGATAGAATTAATATAAGTAAGGAGGGGGAAGCTACAATATTAGATTATAAAACAGGTCGACCCAAGATTGAAGATAAAATACAACTAGAATTTTACGTAGATGCATTGAATCAATTAGGATTTCAAAAGGTCAAATCAAAATTGGTCTACATTGATAGGGGAATAGAGGTCATCACCATTGAATAAACCAATAAACAAATTTTTAGTAACGAGTCGAACACTAGAATATAACACTCCAACATGCAGTCTTTTTTAAATGATATAGCGAAAACAATTGTAGAGTCCAAAAGGGAGCTGGATCAGATTAAAATTATTGTTCCCAGTATCCGCGCAGTTAAATTTTTAAAAGAGGCTTTAAAAAAAGAAATTAAAACTGCAGCTCTAGCACCAGAGATCTTAAGTATTGAAGGATTCATTTCCGAGCTGTCTGGTGTTCAAAAAATTTCTAGTATTGATTTGCTTTTTGAGTTTTACACTGTATACAAAGCGAATACCCCTCTAGAAGGACAAAATTCATTGTGCCAATTTTTGAACTGGGCACCTTCATTACTGGTCGAGTTTAATGAAATTGATTCCCAATTGGTAGATGCAAAAACCATTTTTAATTTTATGGGTGCCGTTGAAAAAATAGAGCAATGGGATCCTAAAAAACAAGGGGACTTAAGCAAACAATTTTTTAAATTCCAAGAACATATTCCACGTTATTACTCTGAATTGTATCGTGTACTTGTCAATCAACAAGCTGGATATTCAGGACTACAATACAGAGAAGCAACACAAAATCTTGGACATTATATACAGTCTACCCTTTCTCAACATTTTTTTGTTGGGTTTAACGCCCTAACTAGAGCAGAAGAGACAATCATACAGGAATTGGTTGCAGAAGGTAAGGCGGAAGTTTTTTGGGATTTAGATAAATATTTTTATGAAGATAGCTCTCACAGTGCAGGCTATTTTATCAGAAAGTACAATAAAGAATGGACATTTTTAGATCTAAATTTTACATTGAATTTTTCAAATCATTTTTCAAAAAGTAAGCAGATTGATATCATCAATGTGAGTAAAAACTTATCTCAAGCGAGAGCTGCCGTTCAACTTGCTGTGGAGACTTTCAAGGCTCATCCTAATGAGTCTGTAGTTTTAGTTTTAGGAGATGAGGGGATTTTACATACTGTATTAGCCACCATAGCTTCAGAAGAAGTTCCTTGGAATGCCTCCATGGGTTATCCATTGAAGGAACTTGGAGGGGTGAAAACTATTTTAAACCTATTTGAACTGTTCAAATTAAATGACAAGGGAATATACCCTTTATCAACTGTTAGTGTACTAACCGAGGACCAAGCACTAGTTGGCTTGTTAGAGGCCTCAGGAATTTCACTAAAAAAGTTGGTAAAGAAATTACAACTACATCACAGTGCGCATTTTAATGCTCAGTCAATTTTGAGTCAATCAGACGTGGCAAGTCTTATTTTCAAACCTCTTGAAAGTCAAATTTCTGGGTTAAATCGGTTGCTTAGGCTTTATCAAAGGATTAAATCATACCAAATTGAGCATAAATTTTCAAGCTTAGATATTCACTGCTCAGACCGCTGTATTGAGCTGCTAAAAAAACTTCAAAATCTAATAGAGTCCAATGAGGCTATAAAAAATTTACAAGATATCGAGCAGGTTTTTGTAAAACTTCTAGATAAAGAAACTTTAGATTTTTCTGGAGATCCGTTTAATGGGATTCAGATTATGGGTCTTTTAGAAACGCGTGTTTTAGATTTTGATCATGTGGTGGTTACCCATGTCAACGAAGGAATTTTGCCTTTTGGGAAAACAGCTTTCTCTTGGATCCCATTTGATGTCCGTAAAAAGTTTGGGATGAACACTTTTATTGAACAAGATCATTTATACGCCTATCATTTTTTTAGACTCTTACAACGATCAAAAAGTATCAGTTTGTTTTACAACGATGCAGCTGAAGGACTTTTATCGGGTGAAAAAAGTAGGTTTTTGGTGCAATTAGAATTTTTTAAACATCCAAACCATCAACTTGCTTTTAGACAGTTGGACTTTAATATTCAAATACCAAAGGCACCCATTAAAAAAGCCATTAAAACCCCTGGTGTACTTGATCAATTAAATGAAGTTGCCAGGGAAGGGTTTTCACCATCCTCACTGGCACTCTATATTAGAGACCCTTATCAGTTTTATGAACAGCGACTGCTGAAGATAAAACCAGATCAAGAATATGTGCCTGACATCAATGCCGCTGAGAAAGGAACAATTATTCACAAAATATTAGATGACCTTTACAATCCCTATGTGGGAAAAGTGATGGAGGATACTTACTATAAAGAGATGCTTAAAAAACTGAGCCAAATGGTAAGTTCAGTGTTTAAAAAACAGTATCAAAAAGAGACTCTAAAAACAGGAAAGAATTACTTGATAGTAGAGGTCACGAATCGGATTTTAAAAAGTTTTATTGAAAAGGAAAGAGCCTTTGTAAAAAGCGGAAATCAACTAGAAATAATTGGTTTGGAAAAGAGATTTCACACTCCTATTTCAATATCGGGATTGGATCAAACAGTCTATTTAAAAGGAACTGTAGACCGCATTGATTCCCTAAATGGTAAGCGGCGCATAGTTGATTATAAAACAGGAAGTATTGGCACACCAGATTTAAGCTTTACAAATTGGGAAGAGTTGATTACGGAGCCCAAAAAAGGAGCACTTTTCCAAGTGGTTCTTTATGCCTATGCGTTAAAGAGTGAATTTCTATCTTTACCCTTAAACTGCGGAGTAATTCCTTTAAAAAACTTTGAAAATAATTTTCTAGCAGTCAAAAAAAGAGACAGTACTGATAAGGGTCCGCTGGAAATCAATTCTCACTTACTCAGCGATTTTGAACAGCAGTTGTTTTCTTTGATTAAAGAGATTTTTGATCCTCAATTTCCCTTTGACCAAATGCCTTTAAAAAGTTAAAGCGTCTTTGATGAGGTAGAATTAACCCATTTTTCTTTAAATTAGCATTACTCACTACTATTTTTATTTTATGGCCAAAAAAGACGATTTTGACAAAATAGATGCCAATAAGGATGGGTTCATTTCAAGAGAGGAATACGACAATGCGACTGAAACGGCAGGCGTTGAAAAAGAAAAACTCAATTGGTTTTTACGTCTAATTACTTTAGGTGATCGATTCGATATTAAAGATTTTTGGGATAGAGTCAAAAAATCTGCTGTAGAATTTATAATACTTGTATTTGGTGTAACGGTCTCCTTTGGGATTGAACAGCAAGGAGGTGTTTCTGACAATAGAAATGACGGAATTGAAAATTTAGAAAATTTAAGGGAAGAAATAGATAAAATGATCATCTATACAGATCAATATATTGAAACAGTTGATTGGGTCACTGAATTATACCAAAAGCAATATAATAGGTGGGATAAAGATAATGATAGTGTTTTTATTGATTTTCAAGAAGATGATGAAGAGCCAGACGGTAAATATCATTTTTCTCCAATGGGAATGTATACTAATAGAGACCCCTTTAACCCTCCAAGAGTTAATTTTGACGCGATAAAGCTTGATGGAACCTTTCGATTAATGCCTAAAGAAGTAGGTTTAATGATGACTGATATTTATGACGGAACTGAACTTAGATATTTGATAGAAAATACAGGTAAAAACGAAGAGCGTTACGTGCAACAGTTTGTTGAGCGTATAGCAAATAAATGGGTGTATGATTTACCCTGGGTTGATGTGGATTATAATGAGTTCTGGATAGAAAACAGGAAGTATATACAAGAGGATAAGTTTATAAAATACAACTTATATAAACGAATCGATCTGTGGGAATATAGCGTAAAAGAGCAATTACAGAATTACAAAACTTCTTTGAATGAAGGTGCAAAAATGTTGGATTCAGTAATTGCGGTAAGAAATAGTGAATTTGAGTTAATATGGTGGGTGTTGAATCCTAAAGATTAAGAATCTTTTGTAATAAGTTCCGCGACAAGTTTCCCTGAGATAAGTGCAGGGGGGACTCCTGGTCCAGGCACTGTGAGTTGTCCAGTAAAAAACAAATCACTTACTTTTCTACTTTTGAGTTTAGGTCTTAAAAATGCTGTTTGCAATAATGTATTTGCCAATCCGTAGGCATTTCCTTTATAAGAATTGTATTCTTCTTTAAAGTCTTTAACACAAAACGATTCAGTAAACTCCACATGATTTTTTATTTTTTGCCCAGTGAGTTTTTCAAGTCGATTCATTACCAAGTCATAATAATGAGATCTTAATTCGGGAGTGTCCTCTATTCCAGGAGCAATAGGTATAAGTAAGAAACAAGCTTCTTTTCCTACTGGCGCCATAGAAGAGTCAGATACCGAAGGAAAATTCGCATAAAAAAGTGGATTTTTAGGCCATTCGGGATGATCGTAAATCGCTGCTGCATGTATATCAAAATCAACATCAAAAAACAGATTATGATGGAAGACACCTTCAACTTTTTTATCCAAGCCGATATAAAACAAAAGAGAAGAAGGTGCAAAGACTTTTTTGTCCCAATAAGCCTCACTGTAAGCTCTGTAATTTTGATCCAATAAGCTTTCAGTATGATGGTAATCAGCCCCCGATAAAACAATGTCTGCCCTGATTAATTTTCCATTAACAACAATCCCTTCTGCTTTTCCTGTTTCGTTTACCTGAATTTTATCTACAGCAGCTTCAGTGTGGAATTTTACACCTAAGGATGTTGCTATACTCACTATACCTTCTACGATGCGATACATTCCATTTTTTGGGTGCCAAGTTCCCAACCCAAAATCAGCCCAATTCATAAAGTTGTAAAAAGAGGGAGTATTGGACGGTTTTGCCCCTAAGAATAATACAGGAAATTGAAGTATTTGTCTCAGTTTTGGACTCTTAAATTGTTTGTATATATCCTTTTTTACATTACTGAGGAAGTAATTTATTTTTCGAATGGTTACAGGGGTTACCAATTCTAAGGGAGATAAGCCAGGGCGATAAACCAAATCCTTTATGGCAATATCGTAATTTTGTTTCGCGGAGTCCATAAAGCGTTTTAATTTGCTACTACTTCCCACTTCCTCTTTTTCAAATACATCATATATCTTTTCTAAAGAATCACCTATTGGAATTGCATCTTTTTCGCCAAAAACGACTTGATATCCAGGATCTAACCGGTCTAATTCATATAGATCATCTGTTGTTTTTCCAAAATCGTTGTAAAATGATTCAAATACATCGGGCATCCAGTACCAGGACGGCCCCATATCAAAAGTAAATCCATCTTTTTTGAGTTGCCTAGCCCTTCCTCCTAAACTTTTATTTTTTTCAAATACGTTTACCTCAAAGCCAGCTTTTGCGAGATAAGATGCCGCAGCCAGGGAAGAAAACCCTGAACCGATTATCGTAATTTTTTTTTTCATAACACAGCCAAAAATAACCAAAAATAAAGTGTCTGCCTCTATTACTCAGTATTGGATAATCATTTTACTGCCCATTCTATCCCTCGTATCATTAAATTCCATACTTCTGGGACATCAAAGATATCTTCTGAGTGACCTAAAGCAGAATAAAAAACACGACCCTTGCCGTAGTTTTTTTTCCAAACTACAGGCATTTCAACTCCGTCTATCCAAGCATCGTGCTCTCCACTAAAAGAAGTTGTTGCTAAAATTTCAATATTGGGATCAAAATGCATGTAATACTGCTCTGTTTTTAAATTAAAATCATTTATTCCGGCTGTAACGGGATCAGAAGTATTGGAGATGGTTACCTTATAATCAGTTTGCCCTCCAGGGTGTTTTACAAATTGACCACCAACCATATATTGATATTCGGTATCATTTCTAAAGGAGTCACCTAATCCGCCGTGGCAGCCAGCAAGACCAACACCCCGAGCAATGGCATCTCTTAAACCCCTAGATTCTCTGTTGCTCATTTTACTCATAGTGATATGTTGTATTACTAAATCGAGGGATTGCATGAGCTCTTTTTCCACATATGACGCAGTGCTTTCTGAAAGGGTAACATTGGCTCTTTGGTTTTCAAGCCAAGAGGCTATTTTTTTTGCAAAAACTTCAGGTTGATGCCCGTTCCAACCGCCGTAAACGATTAGTACATTCTTCCCTTCCATGGAGGATTGAGAATAAAGTGAAGAGGAAAAAAGGCAAATTAATACGAAGGGAGCGAAGCGTGTTTTCATGTGTTAAACAATTTAAACTTTAAGAAAATAAATTTCGCTAACTAATAAAATTTAATATAAAATTATTTTTTCGAATTTTGAATTTCTTCTACAAAAGATGCACTTATAATCCCAGTAGGAATAGCGACTATTCCGATTCCAACCAAAGAGATTACTGCTGCAAAAACCTTTCCCCAAAGGGTTACGGGCACTACATCACCATAACCTACAGTCGCAAGAGAAACAGTTGCCCACCAAATGGATGCAGTGATACTGGAAAAGATTTCCGGCTGGGCTTTATTCTCTAAAAAATATATGGCTGAGGCTGAAAAAAGAATGGTCAATACAGACAGAAATAGTGTAAATTTTAATTCATTTTTTACTGCTGAAAGCGCTTTAATAAATAATTTAAGTGACTTACTTTCCCGACCTAATTTGAATACACGAGTCAATCTAAATAAACGAAGTATTCTAAAGAAACGACCGTCTAATAAAACAAATTGTTTTAGATAAAACGGGAGTATAGAGATAAGATCAATGATTCCAAAAAAACTAAACATATAGCTCTTTACACCAGTCCATTTATTTTCGCGATAACTTAAACTGATTCGATACAGGTATTCAAAAGAAAAAATCACGATGGAAACCAACTCAAAATAATGGAAGAAATATGAGAATTGTACTTGAATGAATTGATGAGACTCCAAAACCATTGCAATAATGTTTCCAATGATCAAGGAATATATAAAGGTGTCAAAGCGATTGAATTTTTTCATTTTGTATTTGTTTTTAAAATTACAATATTTTTTTGCTTGCTATATAAATAATATGATTATTGATTGTAATTAATTGAATTACAAATAGATAATAATATAAATTAAGTTTTTTTACAATTGCTATTTTGTTATAAAATAAAAAATAGTTTCAAAATAGCATTTTGTATAACCTTTTTTACTTATCTTTAAACAAGTTTAAATTCAATTTGGTTTCAAACGTCTCTGTTAGATTACTTCCATAAGTTAAATTCTAAAATCCAAAGCAGAGACGTTTTTCTTTTTTAAATAAGCCCCGACTCCTTCAAATTTGATCTATCTTAGTTACTCAGCAATTGCACCAATTAAACTCATGCCTGCAGTTACAACTTTAACTTTATTTACTTTCAAGAAGAATAAATTCTGGGCTTTTAAGCAGATGGGAATCGCAGCAAGTAAACTAAAAAGTGTAGAAGGACTCCGTTTCTATAAATTTTTAGGAACTGGAGGGGGGAATGGCTTTAGTTTAACTCCTGACTTTTCTACTTATGCTTTTTTAGGGGTATGGGACAACATCTCTCAATACAATAGCTGTTTGAATGAGCATCCTGTTTTTCTTGAATATATCGAAAAAGCCAGCTCCCAAAGAGAATTGGTTTTAAGCCCTGTAAATAGCCACGGTAAGTGGAGTGGTTCAAATCCTTTTAAGACTCAGGAAGAATCTAAAGCAAACTTTAAAGATTCTAATCTTAAAGCAGTTGTAATCACTAGAGCTACCCTTAGATGGAACCGTTTGCTTTCTTTTTGGAAAGCTGTACCCAAAGCTAGCCGAGCAATTATAAATGCTCAGGGGGTTTCCTACTTTAAAGGGATAGGAGAATTACCTTTTATTCAACAAGCTACAGTTAGTATTTGGGAGAGTTTTGATGCGGTAAATACTTTTGCTTATAAGGGAAAAGAACATGCTACTATTGTAAAAGAAACCAAACAAAAGAAGTGGTATAAGGAAGATTTATTTTCAAGATTTTTTTTAATTTCTGACACAACGATTAAACTTAATTAATGAAACAAGCTGTTGTTATAGGTTCAGGTATTGCAGGTTTGGCATCCAGTATTCGTTTGGCCATTAAAGGCTATGATGTAAACGTTTTTGAGGCCAATTCCTATCCCGGAGGTAAACTTTCTGCTTTTGAACTGGAAGGATATCGCTTTGATGCTGGTCCCTCCTTGTTTACCATGCCTCATTTTGTAACTGAACTTTTTGAAATTGCGGGCGAGAAAGCCAAAACTCATTTCAATTACAAAAAAAAGGAGGTTGCATGTAATTATTTTTGGTCGGATCAGAAAACTTTTAAAGCCTATGCCGATCGTGATAAGTTTTACGATGAAATTGAAAAGGTATTTGACGAGCCAAAAGCAAAAGTGAAACGCTATCTTGACAAAGCGCAAAAAAAATACGACCTTACCCATTCTCTTTTTTTAGAAAAATCGTTACATAAATTACAAACCTATCTTTCTGTAGCAACATTAAAATCGCTTGTTAATCTTCAAATTTTAGAATTACCCAAAACACTTCATCAAGCCAACCAACAAGCCTTCGATTCAGCGCAGCTAATTCAGCTTTTTGATCGATACGCTACTTACAATGGATCGGATCCCTTTCAAACTTCGGGTATTATGACTTTGATACAACATTTAGAAGGGCATTATGGAACATTTGTTCCAACCAAAGGAATGGTTTCTATTACAGAATCACTTTATCGTTTGGCTTTAAAATTGGGAGTGGAGTTTAGTTTCAATTCCAAGGTGGAAGAAATTATAATTGACTCAGATAGAATTCATGGTGTCCAAACCTCTCTAGGATTTCAAAGTGCGGATTTGGTGGTCTCCAATATGGATATTTTCCCAACCTATAAAAAATTATTACCGCATTCAAAACCACCGACAAAGATTCTTAACCAAGAACGTTCCAGCTCAGCAGTTATCTTTTATTGGGGAATCCAAAAGTCTTTTGATAAGTTGGAATTACACAACATCTTTTTTTCAGATGATTATAAAAGAGAATTTGAAGCAATTTTTAAAGAGCAAACTGTATGTAACGACCCTACGATTTACATTAATATTACATCAAAAGACGTGCCTACGGATTCGCCCAAAGGTTGTGAAAACTGGTTTGTGATGATCAATACTCCTGCGGATCACGGTCAGGACTGGGACAGTTTGGTTTTCCGATTGCGTAAACAGGTTTTAAAAAAACTTTCTAAGGAGCTCAAGACACCTGTAGAACCTTTGATAGCTTGTGAAGAGATCCTAACCCCGCCCTTAATTCAAGAGAAAACACAATCCCATTTAGGAGCTTTATATGGAGCGTCAAGCAATAATCCAATGGCAGCTTTTTTACGCCACCCGAATTTTTCCAATCGCATTAAAAATTTATATTTTTGCGGAGGCAGTGTACATCCTGGTGGAGGAATTCCACTCTGTCTGCTCTCAGCTAAAATAGTTGATGAATTGATACCCAAAGCGAGTTAATGAATTATTTAGGGCTTTTTACAAAACAAAATACATCCATCTTCTTGATTTGGTTATTTCACGTATCAGGAATGGTTGGAATTATTTACAGTGATGCCTCCTGGTTTATAGGTGCAACTCCCGTTAATCTTCTGCTGAGCTTTATGTTGCTTTTAGCCAATACTCAACTGAATAAGCGTTTAGTTTTTTTGTTGTTAAGTTGTTTTATAATAGGAATGGCTGCAGAGATTTTAGGTGTTCGTTACGGTTTTATTTTTGGAGAATACGCCTATGGAGCAGTTTTGGGTTTAAAGTTTATGGAAGTTCCCTTACTCATTGGGATCAATTGGTGTATTTTAATTTTTATCACTGGAAATATTGCCCAATTTTTTTCGGATTCATTTTGGATCAAGACTTTTGTAGGTGTAGCACTATTGTTGGCTTTGGACATGGTAATAGAACCTGTAGCACCTGTATTAGATTTTTGGACTTTTGCTGACGGACTTGCCTCCTTCCACAACTATTTGGGCTGGGCATTGGTTGGACTTCCTTTGCAAATGGCTTTTCACAAATGGGAAATTACATTTGAAGGATTTTATACTTTTCATCTTTACATACTTCAATTCTTATTCTTTACCATACTTTTGATTAAAATTAATTCAATAGGCATTTAAATGAATCAGTTGCCTTATTTCCAAACTGTTCTTTTACTATTTATCATCACCTACACTGGCTGTAATGATAATAAAACTGAAACTGGACTGACTTCTAAGGATACTATAGAAATCGATTTGACTCATTCAAATAAAACTAGCTTAAATTTAATCGATTACCCCGAAGAATTTTTACAGGCTAATGAATTGGAAGAGTGGGAAGGGTTTGAAAATCTTCACGAGTCCATGGAACGTTTAAAAGAGCTCAATTTTGATGGGGTTGAGGTTGATTTGATTGCACTCTCCACGCGAGTAAAGAGCTTGAGATCAGGCCCCCTACCGCAAAAGCTGGAGGTTCCTCAAATCATCAGTCGGTTAAAAGTGGTTGAAATGCAAGTTCAAAAAGCACGCTACTTTACACAACATTATAAAAAAGATTCACTAATTCCTGCACTAAATTTACTTTACGATTATTACAATTACTTTGTTTCTAGAATGGTTTCTTTACAAAATGAAGATCAAGACTTTGAAACAGGCTTAGAAACCACCACTTTAGATCAGTAGGAATTACTGCTTTTAAGACCAAAAGTGGAGACCCATTCTTTATTTTGAGAAATGGCATCCTCCAAGTGATTTGTATGGTGTTTAAAACTGTTGCTTTTGTCACTCAGATCTTCCAATTCAGCATAAATACTCAAAAGGGTTTCATCTGCATTAACATACTTTTCAATTGCAGAAGTTTTAAGGGTATCAATCGAAGATATTAACAATTGATCAAAATTAAATCGATTCAATACCAAGTCGTCCGTTGACATTCCAAGCTTTTGTAATTCTCGTAAAACGTCTTGAAAAAAGCGATTTCTTAATAAGCCTTGCTGATTGTAAAACCGTTTTTTTTCAGGATGAATAGCATGGTCAGATGCCTTAAAATACTCAAGTTTTGAGTTTTTTAAGTGCGTTAGAAGTTTTTCTAACACTGCGATATATCTATTTTGTCTTGACATAATTTTTACCTATATCAAATTAATCAAATCATTAAGCAGAAAAGGAAAAGGGCTGATTTTATATTAACAAATTATTAACTTGATATTGAAAGTCTGTTTCCTCTTCAATTTTTGAAGCATTAATCCATCGTTTCAATACAGTGCCCTGAGTTTCAAATTTTGGAGTGGGGAGATGGTATTTTCTTGCAATAAAAGTGTAGTAGTCTTCCCTGATGGGGTGATGGGGACTTACGAGGTTAAATACTCCACTGAGCCCCGGTTTGGAGAGTAATTTTTCAATGCCTCCTATGGCGTCTTTTTGGTGAATAAAATTGATGTGTCCTTTTGGATTAGAAATCACTCTATTCCTTAACTGAAAAATGGGGTTACGTTTATTGCCCACCAATCCGCCCAATCGAACAACTACTCCAGATTTTTTAGATCTTAGGACTGCATCTTCAGCAATTAAAAGTTCTTCAGAGGCTGAGGTTTGAGGATCAGGAATGCTGTTTTCATCAAATCTTCCTGATTTTTTTCCGTAGATAGAAGTACTACTGAGCAATAATATTTTACAGTTTGAGTTTGATTCAAGGTAGTAAATGAGTTGATTTATTTTCGTTCCATAGGTTGAAACTGTATTTCGTTTCGGAGGAATTGAAACGATAAGTTGATCCAAATTATCAAAAAAAGACAATTCACCTTGCGGTCCCGCTTCAGTAACCAATACGCAAAAACTATTCAACCCTTGTTGTTTTAGCTCTAGAGCTCCTTCACCTGAAGTTCTGGAGGCTTTTATAACCCAATTTTGAGCATTTAAGCTCGAAGCAAGTTGCGTACCTAACCATCCACAGCCCAAAATACCTATGCGTTTCAACTTTCTATTTTTACAATATTACAGATATATTTTGTTTGATAGACCTCATTTTAGGGGCTGTTTTAAAAATTCAATAAAAAAATGTAACTTGAAAGGACCTAAAAACTAAAAGTTATGCCAGTAAAAAGTTTTCAAGGAGAAAGAGCTAAAAAAGTCAAGGTCACTCCCGGTAAGTTAACCGTTGCAGACATCATGACTAGTCAATTGGTTATTTTTACACCTGAACAATCCATTCATGAGGTGATGAGAGCCTTCATTAAGCACCGAATTTCAGGAGGTCCGGTAGTGGATGAATCTGGAAAGCTGGTTGGAGTAATTTCAGAAGCAGATTGTATGAAGGAAATATCAGAAAGTCGCTATTTTAATCTTCCTATTTTAGACAAATCGGTTGCCCATTTTATGACAAAGGAAGTAGATACTATAGCTGCAAGGACTAGCGTTTTTGATGCTGCTTCATTATTTTCAAAAAGTAGTAGAAGACGCTATCCCGTAATGGAAAATAAACGTTTGGTTGGCCAGGTAAGCCGTAAGGATATTGTAATTGCAGCATTGGAAATGAAAAGCCAAACTTGGCGCTCCTAAAAGTAGAGTTTAGCAGCTTCACGGTAAGTATTTGCATGAGCCTCTACGATGATGTTAATGTCTTTAGAATAGCCACCACCCATGCTACATTGCAGTGGTATTCCCCTGTGCTTACAAGTTTCAAACACCAATCGATCTCGTGATCTACAGCCTTCAAGGCTCAAGTTAAGTCGGCCCAATTTATCCGTCCCTAAAATATCGACACCACAGAGGTAAAATATGAAATCCGGTTGGATTTGATCGAGTAATAGAGGGAATAGTTTTTTAAGCTTTGCTAAATAGTCTTTATCTTCTGTTTGATCTTCAAGACCAATATCAAGATCACTTTTCTCTTTCCGGAAAGGATAATTTTTTTCTCCGTGTACTGAACAGGTGTAGATAGAAGTATTGTTTTTAAAAATGGCAGCGGTTCCATTACCCTGATGGACATCTAAATCTAAAATCAAAATTTGTTTGGCCTTGTTGGTATCAATCAGATATTGTGCTGCTATAGCCTGATCGTTTAAAAGACAAAAGGCCTCACCGTGAGAAGGGAAAGCATGATGTGTACCCCCAGCGATATTCATAGCTATTCCCGTTTCCAGCGCTTTTTCAGACCCTGAAATTGTCCCGCCTGCTATGATAAATTCGCGTTCTACTAAATCCTTACTCAATGGGAATCCGATTTTTCGAACCTCACTTCTGGTTAATTCTAATTTTGATAATTGGGCGACATAGTTGGTGTCATGAACGCGAATTACCTGCTCTAGAGTAGCTGGTATAGGTTCAAAAAAATCTTCTTTTTTACAGGTTCCTTCCAGAATAAGTTGTTGGGGTAGCAACTCGTATTTTTCCATAGGGAAGCGGTGATTTTCAGGTAATGGTAGCCTGTAGATGGGATGATATGCAATGGGTATAGTACTGATAGACTTACTATTTAATTCGAGTACCAGCCACTGTAGTTTGGTCCTCAGGAACAACAAAAACAAAATGACCACCCTGGTTTTCACCCAATAAAATCATCCCTTGACTTTCAATTCCTTTAAGGCTTCTGGGTTTTAAATTAGCTAATAAAGTTACCTTTTTACCCACCAATTCGGCTTCTTGAAAGTCGGTAGCAATACCCGAAACTACAGTACGTTCCTCATCTCCCATTCGAACAGTAAGCTTCATTAATTTTTTGGTCTTTCGTACCTTTTTAGCTTGTATGATTTCTGCCACTCTCAGGTCCAAAGCATCAAAATCTTTAAATGAAGTTGTGGGCTTTACTGGAGCTAATTGCTTTTCCTCTAAATTATTTTCTATAGAGGCAGCGGTTAATTTTTCTCGCTGGGCGTCCATTTGTGCATCTTCAATTTGTTTAAATAACAAAGCCGTTTTTCCCAGGAGATGTTTTGGTTCAAACAGTGCTTTTTGAGCTTCTACAGCAGCCCAACTTGTGCTTTTAGAATCTAAATTGAGCATCTTTTTAAGCTTAGTAGAGCTAAAGGGCAGTAAAGGTTCAGAAAGTATTGCCAGTGCAGAAGAAATCTGTAGGGCAGTATTCATGATTGTTTTTACTCGTTTGGGGTCTGTTTTGATAAGTTTCCAAGGTTCTGCGTCTGCTAAGTATTTATTGCCTAAACGAGCCAATCCCATCAGTTGTTGACTGGCTTCCCTAAAGCGATAGTTTTCAATAGCATATCCAATTTTAGCAGGAAGTTTAGCCAAGGTTTCTAAAGCGCCTTGATCCTCCTTCTCTAGTTTGCCCGGCTCTGGAACATAGCCATCGTAATATTTATGAGTTAAGACCATTACGCGATTGATAAAGTTTCCGAAAATAGCAACCAATTCATTGTTGTTTCTCGCCTGGAATTCTTCCCAAGTAAAGTCGTTATCCTTGGTTTCAGGTGCATTGGCTGTCAATACATAGCGTAAAACATCTTGTTGATCGGGAAACTCTTTCAAATATTCGTGTAACCACACCGCCCAGTTTTTTGAAGTCGAAATTTTTTGTCCTTCCAGATTTAAAAATTCGTTGGCAGGTACGTTTTTTGGAAGTATGTAGCGATCGGATGCTTTGAGCATGATGGGAAAAATGATACAGTGAAAGACAATATTGTCTTTCCCAATAAAATGAACCAATTGAGTTTCTTTATCAGTCCAATAGGGTTTCCATTCTTTCCTGTTAATTTCTGCCCATTCTTTGGTGGATGAGATATAACCGATGGGGGCATCAAACCAGACATAAAGCACCTTTCCTTCGGCATTTTCCACGGGAACAGAAATCCCCCAGTCAAGATCACGGGTTACGGCTCGAGCTTGTAAGCCATTGCTTACCCAAGATTTTACTTGACCGTAAACATTGGGTTTCCAATCGTGCTGATGGCCTTCCAAAATCCATTCTTTGATAAAATGCTCATATTTGTTTAAAGGAAGGTACCAATGTTTTGTTTTTTTAAGTTCAGGTTTAGCCCCACTTAAAGTTGATTTGGGATGAATAAGTTCAGTTGTACTTAAACTACTACCACAGCTTTCACATTGATCTCCATAGGCTTCTGGATTTTGACAGATGGGGCAGGTACCAGTTACAAAGCGGTCTGCTAAAAATTGCTCTGCTTCGGGATCGTATAGTTGTTCTGAATCTTTTTCTTCAAAGATACCTTTGTCATAGAGAATTTTAAAAAACTCCTGGGCAGTCTCGTGATGAATTTTCCGAGAAGTACGAGAATAGTGGTCAAATGCAATACCAAAAGAGTCAAAAGACTCACGGATGAGTTGGTCGTACTGATCGATGATTTGTTGAGGAGTTTTCCCTTCTTTTTTTGCTTTTAAGGCAATGGCTACTCCGTGTTCGTCACTCCCACAAATAAAGGCTACGTCCTTGTCCTGTAAACGCAAATAACGGCTGTATATATCAGCTGGGATATAAACTCCTGCGAGATGTCCAATGTGAATTGGGCCGTTAGTATAAGGAAGGGCAGCAGTAACTGTATAGCGTTTCGGCATGTGGGTATTAAATTTCCCTCAAAAATACATAAATCTCAACCTTTTTAAGCTCTGAGATTGTATCTTTAATTATCTCTAAATCAAAACTAATTGCTCAACACAAACGCTTTGGAAATGAAGCGGAAGAAAAAGCCTTGGATTATTTAGATCAAAAAGGCTATACACATCTGGAAAAAATTACTACCACGGTCATGCAGAAATAGATCTTCTGATGCGGAAGAAGGAAAAGTTAATTTTTTTCGAGGTAAAAGCAAGAAGTGCAGATTTCTTTGGGACTCCACAAAGCTTTATCTCTTCTAAAAAAATCAATTAATTGTTAGTTTATCATTATATGGGAAGTAAGCGATTTGGATTTAGAGGTGCGTTTCGATGTGATCGCCATTTCAAAAAGGGTGAAAAATGGTGTAGCAAACATCTTAAAAACGCATTTTATGCCCGGCAATGATGTCTTATATTTAACATTTTGTGTTAAATAATTACTTTTGTTAAATAAAAGTAAATATGAATGAAAACAATTGCTGCCACGGTTGTAGATTATATCAAGACCAAGCCCTACCTTTCCTCTGCCCTTTCAGATGGGATTATTAATCTTACTTCACTAGCTAGAAATATCCAGGACGATATTGAAGAACTGACTAAAAAGCCAGTAAAACCGGGTGCTATAGTTATGGCCTTGAAGCGAATATCGGATACGGCTGATTTTGTTCAAACCAAACAGATTACTATGGTACTTAAGAATTTGGGAGACATTACCGTTCGTTCCTCATTGGTTGATTACTCTTTTTTAATTTCAGATAGCTTGTTGGTGGCTCAATCCAATCTTTTGAATGAGATAGAACAAAAAAAGGAAGTTTTTTATACTTCCTCTCGGGGGGTCTCAGAGAGTAATATTATTGTGAGTCAAAATATAGCTCCTCTGGTTGATGAACTATTTAAAGATGAAAGCTGTTTTTCCAAGACTGAAAACCTTTCTTCTATCACCATGAAACTGCCGTCAGAAAACGTGACTATACCGGGGATTTATTACTTTATTTTCCAACGCTTGTCTTGGGAGGGAGTCAATATCAACGAGGTGATTTCTACTTCCAACGAATTTACTATACTGATGCACGAAGATCAGGTAAATACTGCTTTTAAAGTAATCAAGAATTTGAAGCTGCTGTAGGTAGCAGGAGTTTTTCTAGCAGTTCTTTTGCAGTTGTGATACGGTAAACATTGTCAATTCTCAAAAGGAGTTTTAAGCCTTGATCTGTAGTTTTTTCTTTGAGCATCATACGGTTTTGATTTTGCTGAACCTCTGAAATAATATAAGTAAAATGCGCAGTCTGGAAAAAGGCACTCTGCTGATCGGCTAAAAAGTAGCAGATACAGCTTTTCTTTTTAATCAGTAGTCGCTCCATTCCAAGTTGGGTGGCTATCCATTTTAAACGGACACTTTCGATCAATTCTTTAGCCTCATCTGGCAGGGGTCCAAAACGATCGATGAGTTGGGTTTCAAAATCGTTTAATTCATCCTGAGTTTTCAGCGTACTTAGTTTTTGATATAAAGCCAAACGCTCTTTGACGATATTGATGTAGTCGTCAGGAAGATACACTTCTAAGTCTGTATCGATTTGAACCTCTTTGACATAGGTTTTTAAACTGTCGCTTTGCTCGTCTTGATAGAGGGTTTTAAATTCATTCTCCTTGAGTTCATCGATGGCCTCTTGGAGAATTTTTTGATAGGTTTCAAATCCAATTTCATTGATAAAACCACTCTGCTCTCCACCTAGGAGATCACCTGCGCCGCGAATTTCCAGATCTTTCATGGCAATCTGAATACCTGATCCCAAAGCTGAAAACTGTTCGATAGTTCGGATACGTTTTTGGGCATCACTGCTCATCGCGCTAAGTGGCGGGGTTAGAAAATAACAAAAGGCCTTTTTGTTGCTTCGACCTACACGACCTCTCATTTGGTGTAAATCGCTTAAGCCAAAATTTTGTGCGTTGTGGATAAACATCGTATTTGCATTGGGAACATCCATTCCATTTTCAACTATGGTAGTTGCAATAAGAATGTCAAACTTTCCCTCCATAAAACCTAAGAGGTTTTTTTCAAGTTTGTTCCCTTCCATTTGTCCGTGACCGACACCCACCCTAGCGTCGGGTATTAACCGCTGTATAAGACCAGCAATTTCCTTTATATTTTCAACTCTATTATGAATAAAATAGACCTGACCGCCACGTTGTAATTCATAGAGAATACCATCGCGTATTTGAGTTTCGCTAAAACGGATTACTTCGCTTTCTATGGGATAGCGATTAGGTGGAGGAGTGGCAATAAGAGACAAATCTCGAGCTGCCATGAGGCTGAATTGTAATGTTCTAGGAATGGGAGTAGCTGTAAGCGTCAATACATCAATATTAGCTTTAAGCGATCGTATTTTTTCTTTTACTGCCACACCAAATTTTTGCTCTTCATCAACGATAAGCAAGCCGAGGTCTTTAAACTTTACGTTTTTATTAACCAATTGATGAGTCCCGATTAGGATGTCGATCTTGCCTTCAACCAGCTCGTTTAAAATCCGATTTTTATCCTTGGTCGATCGGAATCTATTCAAATAATCGACTTTTACAGGCAGCGATTGAAGTCGTGATGAAAAGGTCTTAAAATGCTGAAAAGCCAGTATGGTGGTGGGCACTAAAACCACCACTTGTTTACTGTTGTCTACAGCTTTAAATGCCGCTCGTATGGCGACTTCTGTTTTTCCAAATCCAACATCACCACAGATCAGTCTGTCCATGGGCTGGGTGGATTCCATATCCTTTTTGATGGCCGCTGTAGCCTTGCTTTGGTCAGGAGTGTCTTCAAATAAGAAGGAAGCTTCCAGTTCCCATTGAAGATAACTGTCTGGTGCATAGGCAAATCCAATTTTTTGCCTGCGTTTAGCGTAGAGTTCGATCAAATCAAAAGCAATCTCTTTGACCCTTTTTTTGGTTTTTTGTTTAAGGGCCTTCCACGCATTTGAGCCTAGTTTGTAAAGTTTAGGAACGGCTCCGTCTTTACCGTTAAACTTGCTGATTTTATGAAGGGAGTGGATACTTAGATAGAGAATGTCCCGTTCTCCATAAATCAGTTTTATAGCTTCCTGCGCATTTCCCTCAACATCAATTTTTTGCAGGCCACCAAACTTTCCGATACCGTGATCGATATGAGTTACATAGTCTCCTACTTCCATCTGGGTGAGCTCTTTTAAGCTCAGCGCTTGTTTTTTAGTGGCATCCGACTTTAGTCTAAACTTGTGATAACGCTCAAAAATCTGATGGTCTGAAAAACAAGCCCACTGTGCTTCTAAGTCCTCAAAGCCTTGGTAGAGGGGTAAAACTTCAGTGGTGTAATGGACGGTTTCTTGTTGTTCTTGAAAGATGTCGTGAAAGCGTTTCGCCTGTTGTTCGTGACTACAAAAAAGAGTGTTTCTATACCCTTTTTCGTGATTTTTATTCAGGTAGTCTATAAGAAGCTCAAACTGTTTATTAAATGCTGGCTGAGGACTTTGTTTAAAAGAAAGCTGGTCACTTAATTGTAGTTGATCAGTACGTTCCAAAAGAAAAATAGATTTTTTTTTACAGTCGTTTAGCCATTCTTGAGGGCTTACAAAAAGGGTTTCTGGAGGGTATTGTGACTCTACTTCAGCTGAAGTATAGGTTTCATCGGCTTTTTCGAAAAAACTCTTAAGTTTAGAGGTGATTTTATCTAGGTTTCCAAAGATAAAACTGCTGTTGACAGGGAAAAATTCTAAAATGTTTCTTCGTTGATCTGTGGTCTCCAGATTAGAAGTATCGGGTAAAATTTCAATGGTATCATAAGCTGCTACTGAACGTTGATCCTCTACGTGAAAGCTGGAGAGACGTTCTACGCTGTCGTCAAAAAATTCTATGCGATACGGGTGTTGGTAGGCAAATGAAAATACGTCTATAATTCCTCCTCTAACTGCAAATTCCCCGGGTTCGGTTACAAAATCCACCCGTTCAAAACCCATTTCAAAAAGCCGTTCATTTAGTTCCGAAAGGGCAACAACACTGTCTTTTTTTAAAGTTAACCCAATTCGTTTTAAAGTGCGATGTGAAATTAGTTTTTCAAAAACAGCTTGGGGATAGGTGACGACAACCCTCGGTTTTTTGGATGTACTTAGTTTTTTTAAGACTTCAGCACGAAGCAGGATGTTGGCATTGTCAGTGGTTTCTAGCGCATAGGGTTGGCGGTAACTGGCAGGAAAATAGAGTACCTCACTAGACGATAACAATTGTTCAAAATCGTTTAAAAAATAAGCTGCCTGTTCTGCATCGTTTAAAACAAGAAGTAAAAAATGTTGGTTTTTTTGAAAGGCAGCAGCCAGTCGAAAACTCATACCCGAACCGACTAAACCTCGTATATGGATACACTCTTTTACAAAAAACGCTGCTTCTAACGCTTTTTGTGAGGGTAACTGGTCAAAAACGTTTAATCGTGTATAAATTGCTTTTTTTGTTAAAGATACTGGGCTTATACCAATTATTATAAGATTTGAGGAGTTCTTTTAGGGATTATTCTAGCTCAATTTTTCCGTAATCTCCACGACCTCTTTGCCTGTAGTGACATAAATATGATCCTCTAATTTTGGTTTTAAAATATGAAGTCCGGTAAAGGCGCCAAAAGCAGCAAGGATCAACTGAGAAGGACTGTGGTAAAAACAAGGCAGTTTGATTTGCTGTCGTCCAACCCCTTGGAGTCTTACTCCAGGATGCACATGACCGCAAAAGACGAAAGCTTGAGTATCCTGGTCTGGAAAGTGATGAAATAGAAAAGAGGCTTCTTCCAATTGAGGAACTACTTCAAGTCCCAACCCTGTGATTTTCCACTTTGGGATTACATCGTGATTTCCTGTTATCAAAACCATTTTAAAGCTTTGCTGTTTGACCCAAGCTTCAAAAAGATACCATTCGTTGTTTTGAAAGCTGTGGAATAAATCTCCTAAAAAAAGTATGCGTTTAACAGGAAAAAGGGGAAGCAGTTCCTCCATTTTTTGATAAAAAGAGCCCTCTGCCTCTCGAGGAACAGCAATACCGTTTTTCCTAAAATGGGCAACCTTACCGAGGTGGATATCTGCCAATAGCCAAGTTTGTTTTTCCTTCCAATAGACTCCTCCACTTGGGTGAAGCACAAAATGATTGGTATGGATTGAAATGGTTTTCATTTGGCTACTTTTTCCAGTTGAAGGTACATTTTCTTGATGCGGTCTTCCACAGTTTCTGAGGACAGCTTGGAACGAATACGGTCTGTAATCAATGGAAATGAAAAAGGCGTAGGTTGTGAGCAATTTTTCCAAACCACGGTTTTATGTTCTAATTGCTCAAAGACAAGTTGCATTCTTCCGCGTTCCATGCCGTGGTCAAAGGTCTCCTCTACGGCTTGTTGGTAGAGTAAATTATCAGGTTCGTAATCTTTAAAAACCTCAAAAAACAATTGAGAGCCGGATTGTAAATGCTTTGATTTTATAGGCTTGTTGGGATAGCCTTGAAACACCAAACCTGAAATTACAGCGATGTCTCTAAAACGCCTTCTTGCCATTTCAGAAACATTGATACTATTTGCAATGTCTTCAAACAAATGTTCAGGGGTAAACAAGTCATTATCTAAAAAGGCTTCTTGACTAAAGGCTTGATCGGACAGTAATTCAAAACCATAATCGTTAAAGGACATACTAAAACTGATTGGGGAGATCAAGCTGATTCGATAAGCCATCAAGCTTGCCATGGCTTCGTGTATGGCATAGCCTTCAAAGGGATAAAAAACGGTGTGAAACCCTTCTTTAGTTTCAAAACGCTCTATGAGCAGTTCGTTGGGTTTAGGGATTATAGACTCTCTTTTTTGCTGATTAAAAACAGGTATTAGGGATTCAAATTCAGGGGTGGATTCGCTCTGTTGTTCAAAGAGTGCATTTTTTAGTAAATCGCTTAAGTGTGCGCTAAAACTCATGCGTCCTCCCATCCAAGCGGGAATCTTTGCCTGCTTTACCTTGGATCTTTTGACGATGACCTCCATTTTCTGAATTCGAACTAGTTCCAAATTCCTTCCTGAAAAGGCAAAAGTATCTCCAGGTTTTAATTTGGCGATAAACCATTCTTCTATACTACCTAAATAACCACCTTTTTGATAACGAATTTTCAAATCATTACCGCTTACTATGGTTCCCATAGAGAGTCGGTGCCGGAGGGCAATACCTTTATTGGCTACTTTTAAAAGACCATCTTCAGACTGAATCAATTTTTTGTATTCGTCATAATGTTGCAGCGATTGACTTCCCCTAATTAAAAAGTTAAGTATCCAATGCCAGCGCTCTTTATCGAGGGTTTGATAACAAAAACTGGAGGTGATGACGGGATAGATTTTTACAGGGTTAAAACCTGATCCTACCGCCAGGGTCATCAAAAATTGAATCAGCACATCATAGCAGTTAAGGTAGGGAATTCGGTCTTCGATTTGTTGTTTTTTGATGCCGTTTTGGAGGGCAACGGATTCGATGAGTTCCATGGCGTGGGTGGGCAAAAAGTATATTGAACTCCCGGCTTGGGGTCGGTGGCCGCTTCTCCCTGCACGTTGGATAAACCGCCCTACCCCTTTTGGACTCCCTATTTGTATACAGTTTTCCACGGGACTAAAATCTACGCCTAAGTCCAAACTAGAAGTACAGACTACCACTTTTAATTCTTCTTTACTTAAAGATTCTTCCACCCAAAGGCGAATCTTTTTATCGATACTTCCGTGATGCATGGCAATTGATCCCGCCAGTTCAGGAGCGGCCTCAAGCATTCGGTGAAACCAGATTTCGCATTGTGCTCGGGTATTGGTAAAAATGAGGGTGCTTTTGTTTTTTTGTACAATTTTGAGTACTTGAGGGAGCAGGTGTGTCCCCAGATGACCACGCCAAGGGAAGCGTTCCATGGTTTTGGGAAGCAGCGAATGCACACGGATTTTTTTTTGGATTTTTGCTTCAATTACAGCAAAATTTGCTGTTGGTCCAAGTAATATCTCACGAGCCAATTCTTTATTGCCAAGTGTGGCTGAAATTCCCCAAACTTTAAGATTGGGAACTAAGCTGCGTAAATACGCCAATGCCAGTTCTACTTGTACCCCTCGCTTACTGCCTAAAAGTTCATGCCACTCGTCAACCACTACCACTTTAAGTTGACTAAAATAGCGTTGGTGGTCTTTTTGAGCCAAAAGCACATGAACACTTTCTGGCGTACTTACCAATCCGAATGGAGGAGATTTTAGCATTTTGGTCCGTTGACTCTGAGGGGTATCTGCAGTTCTTAAACCAACTTGAAATTCTGGATAAAAGTCGCTGAGCATTTTTTGAGTGGATTTTTGGATTTCCACCCCCAAGGCTCTAAGTGGAGTAATCCACAAGGCGTTTAATCCTATGGGATTTTTTTTAGAACGGCTTATTTCCTCTACAACTCCACCCCAAAGTGCATAGGTCTTCCCGCTTCCTGTTGGAGCGTGAAGCATACCACTTTCACCCTCAGCATAGGCTTTCCAGCATTGTTTTTGAAAAGACTGTGCCTTCCAGTTTTGAGATTTAAACCAGTTTTCAACTCCCTTCATGGCAGCAGTTGTTTCAGGTCGTTCAAACTGTTGGCGTCTTCCATTTTTTTATCGTGTCTCCATCTAGAGATTCTGGGAAATCGGACTGCGATTCCACTTTTGTGGCGTGAGGAGGGTGCAATACCTTCAAATGCAATTTCAAAAACTAAAGTCGGTTTGACTTGGCGAACAGGGCCAAATCGGTCTAGAGTATTTTGCTTTACAAATTGATCTAGTTTTTTGATTTCTGCATCGGTTAGACCGGAATAGGCTTTTGCAAAGGTGACAAGTTCGCCCTTATTCCATAGGGCAAAAGTATAGTCTGTGTAAAGGTTTGTTCTTCTTCCATGACCCCGCATGGCATAAGTGAGTACAGCGTCAATACTTTTTGGATCCGACTTCCATTTCCACCAGCCTCCTTTTTTTCTTCCCACACCATAGGCGGCTTCTCTCTGTTTAATCATCAAGCCTTCACTGCGTTTTTCTGCTGCTTTTTCACGTTCTTTTCGCACTTGATCCCAAGCCGATAAGCAGTAAACCTCCGAAAGCAATAGGGGAGCTTTTGGATAAATAGTATTTTTTAATAGTGCTTTCAGCTGTTGCTGACGTTTCCAGAGTGGGAGTTTACGCAGGTCTTTACCATCCAGTTCAAGTAAATCATAAGCCATTAAAACAATAGGAATATCTTTTTGTAATTTTTGGGATACGGTTTTTCTTCCAATTCGCTTTTGCAGATCTTGAAAATCACCAATATTGTTATCCTTAAAGGGGATCAACTCTCCATCAATAACGGTTCCACTTGGCAGTTGTTTGGTCAGTAATTCGAGCTCTGGAAATTTGTCTGTAATCAACTCTTCACCCCGACTCCACAAAAAGTGTTTCCCTTTTCTGAGTATTAACTGTGCACGCATACCATCCCATTTGTGTTCTACATTCCAATCTTTAGCATCTTCTTTGGTGAAAAAAGTATCTTCTTCAATCGGATAGGCTAGATAAAAGGGATAGGGTTGAGAAATTTGATCCTCGGGGTTGGGATGTAAAATTAGACGGTCAAAAGTAGTATTTAGCGGATTCCATTGTCCCATGAGGCGGTGTGCCAATATAGTTTCATCCACACCCACTGCTTTGGACAGCGCTCGAGTCATTAGTTTTTGACTGACGCCAATTCGAAATCCTCCAGTTAAAATTTTATTAAAAACAAAACGCTCAAAATGAGCCAAGCTTTTCCACTGATCCAGGATATAGTTTTTTTTCTCTTCCTCTGTTTTGGGTTTTAAAGCGATGATTTCTTCTATACAGTCTTTTAGTGAAGGAGGCGAAGCTGTTCCCTCTTTGTGGACTAAAAGGGCAATGGTTTCAGCTAAATCCCCTACGACATGATAAGATTCTTCAAACAGCCATTCTGGAAGCTCAGCAAGTTCAGCCGCCCATGCTTTCATCAGGGTGGTGGTAACAGGTCTGGAAGGACGACGGTGAGACAGTAAGGCTACGGCCCACAGTGCATCAGTTTTTGGAGCCTCTTGAAAGTAATTCGCCAATGCCTCAACCTTTTTATTGGTTTTATTGGTTGTATCTAGAGTTTCAATTAAAGTAGCAAAACGTCTCATTCAGCACTAACAATTTCTTCAGTTTCAGAGGCGTATTGAGTTTTTTGGGTTCTTGCGTTCCACCCTTGTTCGTTTAGGTATTGAGCAAAGAGTTCAATATAGCCATGGGTAGTGATTACATTTTCACAACTGGTAGCTTTGATGGCTGAGAGTAAACCACTCCAATCTGCATGATCAGATAATACAAAGGCTCGATCTACAGCCCGCCTTCTCCGCGCACCTCTAAAAGCCATCCATCCAGAGGCATAGCCTGTAGATACTCGTCCTAATTTTTTCATCCAAGCGCTGCCCATTACAGCAGGTGGGGCAAGAACTAAATTACCTTCTATTTCCTTTTTTGTGGTATCGCGCGTCATGAGTTCTGTCTGAGGGAAATCAATAAACTGTCGCAGCACTTCGGTCATGTGTTCCGTTGCTCCATGGGTATATATTTTACCAATAGATGGATCCAGATGTTTGAGTAAACGTTGTACTTTTCCTAAAGAATACCCCATTAACAAACTCGTAGTTTTTTCAGCTTGATTGACAGCCCACCATTGATTTATACTCTCATGAGTTTTTTTTGGGTCTTCCCACTGAAAGACGGGTAGGCCAAATGTGCTTTCAGTAATAAAAGTGTGGCAGTGAACTGGCTCAAAGGGAGTCGAAATTCCATCGGCTTGGGTTTTATAATCTCCAGTAAAAACCCAAACTTCTCCTTTGTATTCAGCTCTTATTTGTGAAGATCCAGGAACATGTCCAGCAGGGTGAAATGAAAATTGAACCCCGTTGATACTAAATGTTTCGTTATATTTTTTTCCGCTGACAGTTATGTTTCCTAAACGGTGCTGAATAATGGGAACATTGGTTTGCTGCGTGATATAGCGTTTGCTTCCCCAACGAGCATGATCTGAATGACCGTGAGATATAAGCGCTTTGTCTACTCCACGCCAGGGGTCCAGATAGACGTCGGCTTGTTTACAGTAAATTCCTTTTGAGGTGAATTCCAGTAACGGCATGCATTTTTCTTTTTCAAGCGGAAGGTACGAATACCTAATAGATCACGCAATTTGATTGTCTTATCCCTCAATCTTTAAAATGAGATTGGTTAATAAGTCCGAATAACTCCTTTTACAACCGCTTTAAATATTTGTTATTTTCGTTTTGATGTATTTGATTTTTGACACCGAAACGACAGGCTTACCCAAACGTTGGGATGCGCCACTATCTGACAGTGAAAACTGGCCTCGCTGCATTCAAATTGCTTGGCAAATTCACGGTGCGAAGGGAAATTTAATTGCCCATAAAGACTATTTGATACAGCCTGATGATTTTACCATTCCTTTTGACTCGGAACAGATACATGGAATTTCTACAGCCTTAGCTACTTCTGAAGGAGTACCCATAGCAACTGTTTTAAGTGAATTTGAAGAAGCGCTTATGGAAGTTTCTTTTGTGGTAGGTCACAATGTTTCTTTTGATCGCAATATCATGGGTGCTGAATTTATGAGAGCGGGCCTTGCGGATCCTTTGGATGAAAAAGCCGTAATCGATACCTGTACAGAGGAAACAGCACAACTCTGTCAACTGCCTGGAGGACGAGGAGGAAAATTTAAACTCCCTACCCTCGGAGAACTTTATCGTTTTTTATTTCAGGACAGTTTTAAAGAAGCCCACAATGCTACTGCTGATGTAGAAGCGACTTCCAGAGCTTTTCTTGAGTTGATTCGTCAAGAAAAGTTGCATCCAAAAGCTACTGGATATGCTGAGGATACTAACGAACTCAAAACGATAACCGCTCCTTTTCAGCTTGCAGGACTCAAACACCAAAACCTTAAAGAGGCTTCCAAAAAGCTTAAAAAAGAAATTGAATCACCAATCACAGTCGAGCCATCAGGCGACGGTGTTTTGGCCGATGTCTCTTATGTGCACTTGCACAATCACAGTCAGTTTTCTGTCTTACAGGCAACCTCAAGGGTTAGTCAATTGGTGGGAGCAGCTGCCCAATATCAAATGCCCGCATTAGCCCTTACAGACCACGCTAACTTGATGGGTGCTTTTCATTTTATTAAAGCCGTAAAAGCACACAATCAGGAGGCAGAACAAAAAATAAAACCCATCATCGGTTGTGAATTTTATGTCTGTGAAGATCATTTGGATAAATCAAGGCGTGATGACGGCTATCAGATAGTTTTTTTAGCAAAAAACAAAAACGGATACCACAATTTAGCAAAACTGACTTCTGCAGCCTATGTGTCTGGATTTTACTACGTCCCTAGAATTGATAGAAAATTGATCGAACAGTATAAAGAAGATTTGATTGTTTTGACGGGTAACACCTATGGAGAAGTTCCTTCAAAAATTTTGAATATCGGTGATCGTCAGGCAGAGGAAGCACTGCTGTGGTGGCACGAACAATTTGGAGAGGACCTCTATATCGAAGTGATGCGCCATGGAGAAGAAGGTGAGGACCGAGCGAATGAGATTCTGATTCAGTTTTCTAAAAAACATCAGATCCCCCTTATTGCGACAAATAACACCTATTATACTTATAAAGAGGAAGCTAATGCCCACGACATTTTGCTCTGTGTTAAAGAAGGAGAGAAACAGGCTACACCCATAGGTCGGGGCCGAGGATTCCGATACGGCTTTCCAAACCAAGAGTACTACTTTAAATCTCAAGAGGAAATGAAAACCCTTTTTCAGGATTTGCCTGAAGCGGTTTTGAATATTGAATCTTTAATTGAAAAAATTGAGTCTTTTGAATTGGCGCGTGATGTTTTACTTCCCAAATTTGATATCCCAGAGGAGTTTCAAGACAGTAGTGAGTCGGATGGGAACGAGAGAGAAAATAAATACCTTCGTTTTTTGACCTATGAAGGGGCTAAAGAGCGTTATCCTGAGCTGACAGATGAGATCAAAGAGCGTATTGATTTTGAATTAAATGTCATTGCGAATACGGGTTATCCTGGCTATTTTTTAATAGTACAAGATTTTATAGCAGCTGCGCGAAGTATGGATGTTTCGGTTGGACCTGGACGAGGCTCTGCTGCGGGATCTGTAGTGGCATACTGTCTAAAAATCACCAATATTGACCCCATAGAGTACGACTTACTTTTTGAGCGCTTTTTAAATCCTGATCGGGTAAGCATGCCAGATATTGATATAGATTTTGACGATGAAGGAAGGGGTCGTGTCATGGACTATGTCATCGAAAAATACGGATCCAATCAGGTGGCGCAAATCATTACGTACGGGACCATGGCAGCAAAGTCCTCCATAAGAGATACTGCTAGGGTATTGGACCTGCCTCTAGGCGAAGCAGACCGTATTGCGAAGTTGCTTCCTAATATTAAACTTTCAAAAATCTTTAACTCTACAGACGAGGAATTAAAAGGAAAGTTAAGGACAGATGAAGTATTACGAGTAAACGAAATTAAAAATTTAGCAGAAGAGGAAAGCCTTTCGGGAGAGACTATTCAACAGGCAAAAGTACTGGAAGGTTCCTTGCGAAATACAGGAACCCATGCCTGTGGGGTAATCATTACCCCTGATGATATTACTCAATTTGTACCTGTGGCTACTGCCAAAGACTCCGACCTTTATGTGACTCAATTTGACAATTCGGTAGTAGAAGATGCCGGTTTGTTAAAAATGGATTTTTTGGGTTTAAAGACGCTAACCTTGATCAAAGACACAGTAAAATTGGTCAAGTACAAACACGGTGTCGATCTGGACCCAGATCAATTCCCTTTAGACGATCAAAAAACCTATGAGCTGTTCCAACGGGGAGATACCGTGGGGATATTTCAATATGAATCAGCCGGTATGCAAAAGTATTTAAAAGACTTAAAGCCTACAGTTTTTGCTGATTTAATAGCGATGAATGCCCTGTATCGTCCAGGACCTTTAGAGTATATCCCCAGTTTTGTAGATCGTAAAAATGGGCAAGAAGAAATTAGCTACGACCTGCCTGAAATGGCAGAATATTTAGAGGAGACTTACGGTATTACTGTATACCAAGAGCAGGTGATGTTGCTTTCCCAAAAGCTGGCTGGTTTTTCAAAAGGTGATGCAGATGTCTTGAGAAAGGCGATGGGGAAAAAGATTTTTGCTTTACTGCAAAAGTTAAAACCTCAATTCATCAATGGTGGAAAAGCGAAAGGTCATCTAGAGGAAGTATTGGAAAAAATTTGGAAAGACTGGGAAGCTTTTGCTGCCTATGCATTTAACAAGTCACATTCTACTTGCTATGCGTGGATAGGATATCAGACCGCTTATTTAAAAGCTCATTATCCTGCTGAATATATGGCTGCTGTGCTCTCTAACAACATGAATGACATCAAACAAGTTACTTTTTTTATGGAAGAGTGCCGTCGTATGGGTTTAAATGTTTTAGGGCCTGATGTCAATGAATCTTTTTACAAGTTTACGGTAAATGATCAACAAGCAATTCGTTTTGGGATGGGAGCCATCAAAGGAGTGGGTAGAGGTGCCGTTGAAACAATTATCGAACACAGAAAAGAACAGTCATACACCTCAATTTTTGATTTGGTCAAAAGAATTGATCTTCGAGCTGCAAATAAAAAAGCTTTTGAAAATTTGGTTTTAGCTGGCGGTCTTGATTCTTTGGGAGAGGTACACCGCGCTCAGTATTTTAATCCAGACGGCGATGGGATTACTTTTTTAGAAAAGGCGATACGCTTTGGGGCAAAATATCAAGAAAATTTGAATTCTTCCCAGACCAGCCTCTTTAGTGATGCAACCAATGAAACCTATCAAGATTTAAGTATACCAAGTTGCGAGCCCTGGTCCAATTTGGTTCGTCTAAAAAAGGAAAAAGAAGTGGTCGGAATTTATATTTCGTCTCACCCTTTAGATGATTTTACACATGAGATGAAGCACTTTATGAATATTTCTTTAAACCGACTTGAGGATTTAAATATTTTAGTAAATAGAGAGTTGAGTTTGGGTGGTATTGTAAATGATGTTCAGCATTTGGAAAGTCGAAACGGAAAGGGATGGGCCCGATTTGCTTTAGAGGATTTTTCCGATCAATATGAGTTTCGAATTTTTGGAGAAGATTATTTAAAGTACAGACATTTTTTAGTGGTCAATCAGTTTATTCGAATTCGACTTATGATACGAGAGGGCTGGGTCAATAGAGAAACAGGAAAAGCAGGAGCACCTCGTATGCAGTATTTACATTTTGAAATATTACAAAATACCATAGAATCCAATGCTAAAAAGCTCACCTTACAGCTGGACATTCACCAACTGGATCAAGATCAAATTGAGACTTTACAAGACAATCTAAAATCCTATAAAGGAGACAAGCCCCTTTTTTTTAATATTTACGACACAGACAAAAAGGTCAAGCTGATGCTGAACAGTAAAAAGCAGAAAGTTAATATCACCCCTGACCTTTTACAGTATTTAGATGAGAAAGCGTGGCACTATAAGCTCAATTAGGAGAATCGGGAAAATGAATGATCTGATAAGTAAATTTGATTTTAAAACGAGTGGTTATTTTATTTATTGGTTAACTTTAGCAATTAAAATTTTAAAACATGGCATTAGAGATTACAGATGCAACATTTGAAGAAGTAGTATTAAAATCAGACAAACCCGTAATGGTTGATTTTTGGGCAGCTTGGTGTGGACCTTGTCGCATGGTAGGACCAATCATAGACGAAATAAGTCAAGATTACGACGGCAAAGCCGTTGTGGGTAAAGTGGATGTTGATGCAAATCAAGAATTTGCTGCAAAATACGGTGTTCGGAATATACCAACAGTATTAGTTTTTGATAAAGGCGAACTTGTTGGAAGACACGTTGGAGTTTCCCCCAAAACAGCATATGCAGAGGCATTAGAGGCTGTAATTTAACTTATCTTAAAAGCATATTTTATATTTTCTTTTTGTCTGGAATTGTTTGGCAAATTGAAAATGGAGCGTATATTTACACACGCTAATTAGGTCTGGTAGTTCAGTTGGTTAGAATACATGCCTGTCACGCATGGGGTCGCGGGTTCGAGTCCCGTCCAGACCGCTCTTATTAAGAAGTTGTGTGTTGTTAAATTGGAAAAAAATCCAATCTTTTCAACCAGTGAGAAGCTTTCCAGTGAAATGGAGGGCTTTTTTATTTCTCTATTTGGCAACAAATTATATGTTTTTATCGTTTAAAGTAAAAGCTAAAAGTTCCTAATCCAACATTATTCCAAACTCAGGGGCATGGTTTTTAGAAAACGGTTTTTCTGTTGAAACATGGGCATGGGATTTGATATTTTGAGTATTCTCTATATATTTAAATCATGAAAAAAATACTATTCACGACATTATTAACAATAGCATTTATTTTCATATACAGCTGTTCTGCCATAGAGGAAGATACCGTATTACAAAGCCCTACTCAATACATATTGACAGTAATTGTTAGAGAGGGGGGAATAGTAACTCCAGATGCTACAGGAATTTACAATGAGGGATCTCAATTAACATTATCAGCAATTCCAGATGAGGGATATATTTTTTGCAGATGGTTAGGTACAGATAATGATAGTGATGGTTGTTTACAGCGAGATTATTTAGGACTAGGTGGGGCTCGAGGCAAGTCCCGCTGTATTATAAAAATGAATTCCAACAGAGAAGTTGAAGCTTTTTTTCAGAAAAAATTGGAATAAGTTTCTGAATAGAATCATATTTAACTTCTAATGATTGAAAAAGGGAAAGTTTTCTGTTATATTATTGGGGTTAATCCAACCCTCAATATTTAAAAGCTGTTATTGAACTAACTTAACCTAATATTTGCTCGATACAAAATGGGGGTGGTTTGTTTAGGGTTTCCTTGGATATGTGATAGAAAAACTTAAAACTTCTTGAGCACTTCTATTTTAAACATATGGGGATGGGTTTTAGGAAACGATTTTTCTATTAGAACAGGCGGTTGGAATTTGATACACAATCTGTTCTCCGTATACTTAGAGGTATTATTAATCATAAATCAATTAAAATTAAAACCATTGCTACTTATAATTTACGCCTTTATATATAACAAGAATATTCTTTATCAAGTTTACATCTATTGCCATTCTCCGGTACTTGTAGAGCTCCCTAAATACAAAGTTTGATATTTATTTACAATAGAAAAAGCTCCATTTTCTGCTCAATAAAATACCCCAAAACATAACTTTTTATATCAATATTTCCCTTAAAAAAACTCATCATAAAATTCTATTAAAGCATTGTTTATCTTCCTCATCCTTTTCTTTGAATACTTTTTTTATTTTGAAGCCAAGTATTCTGCTCGTATTTTTTTGGCGGTCTTGAGTTCCCCTGTATGAGTCCAACCTGGAGGATAAAAGATATACTTTAACTTATTTGCAACTCCAGGTGCTTTAACGACATCTTTAGTAAGGTTGATGATTTCTCCAAAATAAACATCGATAAAATTTCCTGAGTTTATAGGTCTTGTAACTCCGAATTGGATTTCCATTTTGGGATCTTCTTCCTGGTAGGTGCCAAAAATCCGGTCCCAAAAGTTTAGAAGATTACAATAATTGGTATCGATGTAAAGAGGATTTCTCGCATGATGCACACGATGGTGAGAAGGGGTAAGCATGAGTTTATTTAAAAAACCAAAACGAGCATTTTTAATCAGGTTTTCTCCAACATGAATAAATGCTCCATAAGTCCCGTCTATAAACATTATGGTAAATAAAAGCACAGGGTTTACGCCCAGGAAAATACAAATAGAGGTTCTGATAAGGTCAGCATAGGGCGCCTCTAAAAAGAAATGGGCATGAGTAACACTCAAATTCATTTCTTCAGGGGAGTGATGTGTGGCATGTAAACACCAAAGTATGCGAACTTTATGTGCTAAAAAGTGATATATAAAATGGGCAAATTCCCAAACTATATAACCGTAAATAAACCAATACCAATTCATCCTTGTTTCGATCAAAGAGATGGGCTCGAAAAATCCAATACAAAGTGAAACAATACCAAGGGAGATAAATCTTCCTGCTATTCTATTAATAAGGTAGATTAGAAAAATCACTTTATATACTTTGGTTTGAGGTTTTTTATAGACAAACCCCAAAATTAATTCCAGAAATAGTAACAAAGGAATAATAGGAATAATAAGAGCAACAATTCCCTCGTAGGTCAGTAATTTTTCGAATTCTCCATTAGACAAAATTTCAAAAAATTGACTGACCCCAAAAAAGCTAACGATTTCGTTCCATAGAGAGTTGAGTAATGACATAATATAAAATTTTATTAAAAAGATAGAAATTATTTAAACTTTTACCTCGTTTTTTAGTCAAAACCATAGAGTAGTTAATTCAAATATAAATTAGGAAGCCTAGGTATATTAATTATTATGCTTTAGCTTCGTAAAAAATTGTTAAACAAAAAGTCTCAATACAAACGCTTTTAACCATAAAATCAAAGAATTTACATAAAGTGTTTGATAAATAATGAGTCTTTATTATTATTTATCAAACAAATGTCTAAGAATACTTCGCTAAAGACTGTGAGAAAATGGATCTTATTTGTTTTAGGATTTGCTGTGATTGCGCTGTCGTTCCAACTTTCAAAAAAAATTGCCAATAGTAATCCTCCTCCTCGCAGGCAAGCTAAAAAAGCAGTAAAAAACGTTTTCACTAAAGAGGTAAAAAATGGATCCTATAATGTTCAAATTCCATCTAACGGACTGTTGGAAGCCTACCAAAGAATAAAAATCACTTCACGTGTTCAGGGTTTAATGCAAACGATCAACCCTCTTTTTAAGTCAGGTCAATCATATAGAAAAGGACAGGTTTTGGTTCAGATAGCTTCTTCAGAATTTAATTCTAATGTAATTGCTCAGCGCGCATCACTTTACAATCTTATTACTTCTGTAATGCCAGATTTACAGTTGGATTTTCCTCAGGCCTATCAAAGTTGGAAGACTTATTTAAAAGAATTTGATGTTGAAAAGGCAATACCTCCACTCCCTGAAATGTACGAAGATGTTCGATTATTTATTTCTGGAAGAGGAATTATTTCATCGTATTACTCACTTCAAAACCTTGAAAAGAGTTTGACTTTTTACACCATTCGAGCACCTTTTAATGGAGTGTTAGTTTCAGCGAACGTTACCGAAGGATCTCTGATTAGACCAGGACAGGAGCTAGGTGATTTTATAGCTCCTGATCATTATGAATTGAAAGTAGCTCTTCCAAAATCGTATGTTGAAAAAATAGATGTTGGGGCAACAGTTGAATTAAAATCAATTGATACACAAAAAAAATATACTGGTAGCGTATCAAGGATAAACGCAAAGGTGAATACAGAAACACAGTCTGTAGAAGTATTTATACAAGTGAGTAGTTCTGAACTTAAAGAAGGTGTTTATTTAGAAGCCTTAATTGGGGCACTTGAATTTAACGAGGTAGTGGCCTTAGATAGGGGATTACTCAGTGGGGATCAAGAGCTTTATTTGGTTGAAGATGATAAGCTGGTGCTTAAAAAAGTTGAAGTAGCTCATTTTACAGATTCGCATGCTGTTGTACGTGGATTGAAAGATGGAGTTGTGGTTGTAGCCCAACCAATTATAGGTGCATACCAAGGCATGGAGGTTATTTCAACTCCTTTCAATACATCAAAGTAAGTAGCGGTCATGAAAAAAGTAATTAATTATTTTATTAAGTACCACGTTGCGGTCAATGTAGTAATTTTAGCTTTTTTACTGTTTGGAGTATTGGGGTTAAGTTCTCTTAAATCTTCATTTTTCCCCTTAAATGAATCTCATATTGTCCAGATTTCAGTAATCTATCCTGGAGCTTCTCCTCAGGAAATTGAAGAGGGTGTAGTGTTAAAAATTGAAGACAATCTTAAAGGTTTGGCTGGAGTAGAACGAGTTACCTCTGTATCGAGAGAGAATAGTGGATCGATAACCGTAGAAGTGGAAAAAGAGCGGGATATAGATTTTATGCTTTTGCAGGTTAAAAATGCAGTTGATCGCGTACCCAGTTTTCCTTCAGGCATGGAACCTTTAGTAGTTTCCAAGCAAGAACAAATAAGATCCACAATTAATTTTGCGCTTAGCGGAGAGAATATTCCCTTACTAACACTTAAAAAAATTGCCCGCCAAGTTGAAAATGATATTCGAGCAATGGAGGGAATTTCTCAAATAGAAATCACAGGTTATCCTGAAGAGGAAATAGAAATTGCAGTCGAGGAGAATAAGTTATTAGCGTATAAATTAAGTTTTACGACTGTAGCTCAAGCAGTCGCAAAGGCTAATATTATAGTTACTGGTGGTCGTTTAAAAACAGCAGCTGAAGAGTTTTTAATTCGTGCGAATAACAAATCCTATTATGCAGAAGATCTGAATCAAATAGTAGTTGCTTATCAACCAGACGGTACACTTATCTATTTGGGCGATGTTGCTGAGGTCAGGGATCGTTTTTCGGAGACTCCGAATGCCTCTTTCATTAATGGGAATTTAGCGGTTAACGTAAGAATAAATTCCACCAACACAGAGGATTTACTATCGACTGCAGAGAAGATTAAAGCTTATATCAAAACGTTCAATGCAGGCCATGATAATTTACAGATTAAAATTTTAAACGATCAATCAATACTTCTCAAACAACGCACAAACTTACTTGTAGAGAATGCATTACAAGGGATGCTTTTAGTCTTGATTTTCCTTTCATTATTTCTCAATACACGTTTAGCATTTTGGGTGGCTTTTGGTTTGCCAATAGCATTTTTAGGGATGTTTATTTTCGCGCCAATATTCAATGTGACGATTAATATTCTCTCATTATTTGGAATGATTATCGTGATAGGAATATTGGTTGATGACGGTATTGTTATTGCGGAAAATATATATCAACATTACGAAAGAGGTAAAAGCCCATTCCGCGCAGCTCTTGACGGTGTTTTGGAAGTAATCCCGCCTGTAGTTTCTGCAATTATAACTACGGTATTGGCTTTTTCATTATTTCTTTTTTTAGATAGTAGGATTGGTGAGTTCTTTGGGGAGGTGTCAATAGTCGTCATTTTGACCTTGTTAGTTTCATTGGTTGAGGCACTTATAATTTTACCGGCCCACTTGGCTCATTCAAAGGCGCTCTCGCTATCAAAGCAAAAAATGGAGCCCAAAACCTTAATAGCAAAGTCCTTTGCTCAACTTAGAGTAATCAACGAATTTGGAGACCGTATGATGCAATACATGCGTGATAAAATTTACACACCAGTATTTGAATTTACCTTAAAGAATAGACTTCTTACTATGTCGTTATTTTTGGCAGCCCTTTTCCTTACCATTGGCTCGATTGGAGGTGGAGTAGTACGGACTTCTTTTTTCCCTAGTATTGCGAGTGATCGGATTCAGGTTACCCTTACCATGCCCAATGGGACGAATGAAAAAACAACAGACTCAATCATCAGCTTAATTGAAGAAAAGTCTAAAATTGTAGAACAGGAACTCAATGAAAAGTATTTGTCTGAAAGTGGAAAAACACTTTTTGTAAATAGAATTAAAACACTGGGTAACGGTTCTTCTAGAGCGAGTTTGACTTTAAATATGCTGCCAGGAGAAGAACGACCTGACATCATCCGCGCAAATATGGTTTCGTCTCGCTTAGCCGAATTAGTTGGGCCAGTTATTGGTGCTGAAAGTCTTGTTTTTGGATCGGGAAATAACTTTGGGGGTAGCCCAGTTTCAGTTTCTCTACTTTCTAATAATATAGAAGAGCTCAAAGCTGCAAAAACTGAGCTTAAGCAAATTTTACTTTCGAATGACCTGCTTAAGGATGTCACAGATAATGACCCTGCAGGAATTAAAGAAATTACCATCCGATTAAAAGATAACGGTTATGCTTTAGGTCTTGATTTACAGTATATCATCAGTCAGGTTCGTTCTGGATTTTTTGGTGTTCAAGCACAGCGTTTTCAGCGAGGTCAGGATGAGATCAGAGTTTGGGTGCGTTATAAAAAAGAGGATCGTTCGTCCATAACCCAATTAGAGGATATGAAAATTAGTTTACCAAACGGAGAACGAGTACCTCTTAAAGAAGTTGCTGATTATACCACGGAACGTGGGGAGGTGCTCATTAATCACCTAGATGGAAGAAGAGAAATTCAGGTTTCAGCAGATTTAAAAAATTCACAGGGTGCTTCTGCTACAGATATAATGCTTGATCTTCAGCAAAACATCATACCACAGATTCAAGCGAAGTATCCTACAATTAGCCCGTCCTATGAAGGTCAAAATAGAGAGGCCTCAAAATTATCAGCTTCTTTGGTATCCGCAGGGATTCCTATTTTAATACTGATTTACATGACAATTGCATTTACATTTAGAAGTTTTTCTCAACCGGTACTTTTAATTTTACTAGTTCCTTTAAGTATTACTGGCGTTGCATGGGGCCATTGGATTCATAATTTCCCACTTAATATTCTCTCTATTCTTGGGATTATTGCATTGATTGGTATTATGGTAAATGATGGACTTGTATTGATTGGAAGGTTTAACAATAATTTGAGGCAAGGAATATCATTTGACAATGCATTAATCAATGCTGGAAAATCTCGATTTAGAGCTATATTTTTAACCTCTGTGACAACGGTTGCAGGGTTAGCACCTTTATTGTTGGAAAAAAGCAGGCAAGCCCAATTTTTAAAACCCATGGCGATTTCAGTCTCCTATGGTATAGCATTTGCAACCTTACTTACACTTATAGTTCTTCCAATATTTTTATCCTTTAGCAATCAAATAAAAGTTTATCTCAAGTGGCTCAGTTCTGGGGATTTTCCAAGTAAAGAGGCAGTGGAACGTGTCTTAACTGAACTTAAAGATGAGAAAAAAATGAATGAAATAGAAGAACCTAATACTCAAGAATCATGAAGCATATTCAATTCATACTTATTCTTTTAGTATTCAATCTTACTGGTATTCGAGCCCAGCAATTACTTTCAAAAGAAGCTGCTTTAAGCCTGACTTTAGAAAATAATTTTGGGATAGAAATGACTCGAAATATCAATGAAATTAATAAAAATAATAGTGAACTTCTCAACTCGGGCTTTCTTCCAAATATAGCGCTCTCTGGCGGAGGCAACTTTACGGCTTCGGATTCAGAAATTTCATTTCCAGAGCAGTTTTTAGAGGATGGTACTCCCAGACCAAGTGTAAACTTAAATGACCAAGAGGCCAGGCGATACAGTGCAGGGGTAAATCTTAACTACACACTTTTTGACGGTTTGGGGCGAAAGTTTAATTATAAAAGATTGAAAGAGCAATACGCGTTGAGCGAGCTTCAGTTACGAGAAACTATCGAACAAACTATTTTGCAGCTCTTTAGTGTATATTTTGAAGTCGCACGTCTAACAGAGACAACAGCAAATTTTAAACAGACCCTTGTTATTTCAAAACAACGACAACAGCGTGCCGAAACTGCATTTGCTTTTGGTCAGATTAATAAGTTAGCTGTCCTAAATGCACAGGTCGATGTTACCAATGACAGTATTAATTTATTACAAGCGAATCAGCAATTAAATAATGCAAAGCGTGATTTAAATCTCATTATTAATCAGCCAATAGAGACTGATATAGCAGTAGAAACTAACTTGGATTTTATTCCAGAGATTCAAATTGAGCAGTGGTTGCAAACTGCATCACAATTTAATGTGAGTTTGTTACAACAGCAAAGTAATAGTCAAATTAACGCCTACGATGTAAAGGTTAGCCAGTCAGGATATTTACCCACCTTAGGCTTAAATGGTTCCTATGGATGGAACTTAAATCAAAGCCCTGCCTCTGCCTTTTTCCCGGGAACAAACAATACCACTCTTTCTCTTGGTCTTGGGGCTACTCTAAGCTGGAATTTATTCGATGGAGGGCGAACCATTACTCAAGTAAAAAATGCAAAAATTGCATTGGAAAACCAGAGAATTCAAGAAGAAGAAACTAAACTTACCTTTGAGCGAAACTTGAGAAACGCCCAACAGAGTTATCACAATGCAGTTAAAATTTATACAATTCAGAGTAAGCAGGTGGAGACCGGAACCTATAATTTCGATCGTTCCCAAGCGCAATATAGATTAGGATCAATAACGGCAATTGAATTTAGACAAGCACAAATTAATTTGCGAAATGCTCAGCTGCAAAGAGCCACTACAAAATACCAGGCTAAATTGGCAGAATTAAATTTGATTCAACTCAGTGGGCAATTGTTGAATGTAGAGCTTTAAAAATTAACTCTGTATCCAAGGTAGTTTAGATTATGATCCAATATTTTTTTCGTTCTTTAAATAAATAGATTTTTTTGCTGATGAAAAATGGGGTGTAATTTTTTATTTTTAGGTAAAAAATTTTTGTAGACTCAAAAACAAAAAGGTCTGGGGAGTAAAGAATTTGCGTGTTTATTTTTACTTTTGTATTGAATTTAAATTCACTCATATGGCCTTTGATATAAAAATGATCAAGCAAGTGTATAGTCGCCTTCCAGGTCGCGTTGAAGCTGCAAGAAAATTGACGGGTAAACCACTCACAGCTTCAGAAAAAATCTTGTACTCTCATTTATGGGAAGTCCAAGTCGACAAGGCATTTCAAAGAGGTTTAGATTATGTAGACTTTACTCCAGATAGAATAGCATGTCAAGATGCTACAGCTCAAATGGCTTTGTTACAGTTTATGCAATCTGGAAAGGATAAAGTAGCAGTTCCTACTACAGTTCACTGTGATCATTTGATTCAGGCTAAAGAAGGTGCCGATAAGGATTTAAAATCCGCCAACAGCAATTCTGCAGAAGTTTTTAACTTTCTAGAATCTGTGTCAAATAAATACGGCATTGGATTTTGGAAGCCAGGTGCAGGAATTATTCATCAAGTGGTTCTTGAAAACTATGCTTTCCCTGGCGGGATGATGATCGGAACAGACTCACATACCGTTAATGCTGGAGGTCTGGGGATGGTTGCAATCGGTGTAGGTGGTGCAGATGCAGTTGATGTAATGGCTGATATGGCTTGGGAACTAAAATTCCCTAAGCTAATCGGAGTGAAGTTGATAGGAAAACTAAATGGATGGACGGCCCCAAAAGACGTTATCCTAAAAGTTGCTGGTATCCTTACTGTTAAGGGTGGAACAGGAGCTATTATTGAATATTTTGGTGAGGGTGCAGAGTCCATGTCTTGCACTGGAAAAGGTACCATTTGTAATATGGGTGCTGAAGTAGGGGCAACTACTTCTACTTTTGGTTATGACGAATCAATGGAACGCTACCTCAGAGCCACTAGTAGAGATGATGTGGCAGATGCAGCAAACCAGGTTAAAGAACACCTTACTGCGGACCCTGAAGTTTACGCAAACCCAGAGCTTTATTTCGACGAGCTGATAGAAATTGATTTGGACAGCTTGACTCCCCACGTTAACGGACCATTTACTCCAGATTTAGCTACTCCAGTTGCAGAAATGAAAGAGGTAGCGAAAACAAATGGTTGGCCTTTACAAGTAGAATGGGGACTGATTGGTTCATGCACCAACTCTTCTTATGAAGATTTGTCTAGAGCCGCGTCTATCGCCAAACAAGCAGTAGATAAAAAACTTATAACTAAAGCCGAATTTGGGATTAATCCAGGTTCAGAGCAAGTGCGTTATACAGCAGATCGTGACGGTTTGCTTTCTATATTCGAAGATTTAAATGCTAAAATTTTCACCAATGCCTGTGGACCTTGTATAGGTCAATGGGCAAGGGAAGGTGCCAATAAACAAGAAGCCAATTCAATCATTCATTCTTTTAATCGTAATTTCTCTAAAAGAGCAGATGGCAATCCAAATACACATGCATTTGTAGCTTCTCCAGAAATGGTTGCAGCCGTTGCAATTTCTGGGCGATTGGATTTTAACCCCATAACGGACAGTTTAATTAATGAGGAGGGAGTAGAGGTTAAATTGGATCCTCCTATTGGATTAGAGCTTCCAACCCAAGGATTTGAGGTTGAAGACAACGGCTACTTGGCTCCCGTCGAAGACAGCTCGGGAGTCGAAGTGATTGTAAAACCAGACTCTGAACGTTTACAGTTATTAACTCCATTTACTCCTTGGGACGGTCAAAATTTGATGGGGGCAAAGTTGTTAATCAAAGCTCATGGTAAATGTACAACGGATCATATTTCTATGGCTGGGCCTTGGTTGCGCTTCCGCGGTCACCTCGATAATATTTCAAACAACTGTTTGATTGGTGCTGTGAATGCTTATAACCAAAAGACCAACTTTGTTAAAAATCAATTAACCGGAGAATACGGAGGTGTGCCTGACACCCAACGCGAGTACAAAGCGGCTGGAATTGAAACAGTTGTTGTGGGAGACCACAACTATGGGGAAGGTTCTTCACGTGAACATGCAGCCATGGAGCCTCGTTTCTTAGGAGTAAAAGTTGTTTTAGTAAAATCGTTTGCTCGTATTCACGAAACAAACTTGAAAAAACAAGGAATGTTAGGAATCACTTTTGATAATGAAGCTGATTATGACTTAATTAAAGAAGACGACACCTTCAACTTTGTTGATCTGAAAGCATTTGCTCCTGGAAAGCGGATTACCATTGAAGTTGCTCATGAAGATGGGTCTAAAGATACCATTATGGCTAATCATACCTATAATGCTCAACAAATTGAGTGGTTTAAAGAAGGTTCTGCTTTGAATTTAATTAAGAAACAAAACGCAACTTAATTCTTACGAATAATTACAAAAGAAAAGTCTGAGGAAACATGGGCTTTTTTATTCCCTTGATTCAAGAAATTAGTTCTATATAGCAAATGAGCTAATTCTCTTGCCATTTAAACAAAAGTGAATCTAATACTCGCCAATGTATTTCCTGTAAATAACGATATAGGATAGTTTTTTCTACATATATTAGTAAAGAGGGTGAACTTTATGATTGGTAAAAACACATCATAACTCATACTAAGATCTATTTGACTAAATCATCAGCATATCCTCTTTATTACGTTCAGGAAGGAAAACATGGAGTAGTGATAGATTTTATATATTAGTAGCTATTAACCATAAATCAATTAAAATGAAAAAATCATTCCTATTATTATTTTTTATTGTCACAAGTATAAAATTAAATGCTCAACAAGAAATTGCTGTTGGACTTCATTATGTAACAGTAAAAAACGCTGATGAGTCTAAAATTATTGACCTTGAAAAAAATATATTCTCAAAACTTCACAAATACTCAATTGAATCAGGAAAAAAAATTGGTTGGGATATGTGGAGATTAGAAAATGATTCTGATCCAAACCACACAACTTTTGTTTTTACACATCTTCAATCTTCACTAGATCAGGAAGATTCGGGATGGGACAGTCAGTCACTATTTTCAAAATCAGAACTCTCTTTAGCTCAAGAAAAATGGTGGAGCTTAGTAGTAGACCAAAAAACAATAATGACTACATTTAGAGGCGGATTTGCTCCAATTGACGAGAAGCCTGTTGAATTTGTTCAATTAAGTTTTATGAATGTAGATCCTACGGGTCAATATGACTATGAGCAAATGGAATTGAAAGACTTTATGCCTTCTCATAAAAAAAATAAACTTTTAAAAGGCTGGGCATTGCACAGGATTGTAAGTCCTCATCCCGATTCAGGTGATGATTATATTACGGCTAACTTTTTTGATTCGATGTCAGATATTTACAAAAACTCAAACGGTGTTACAAAATTGACTAACCAACAAAAAGCAAACTATAAAGAAATTTTAGACTTAAGATCAATGTCAAAAGTTGAAGTATTTAGATTAATGCTTTCTGTTAGATAATTTAAGCTCTCCCAATTGGAGAGTTTTTCTTTTAAATCATCGGCATATCCTCTTCATTAAGTTCTAGAGCTTATTTGTATATTGTATTTAGTTAATAGTAAATCAAGTCTATGAGATATATATTTCTTTCTTTATTAGTTTCACTATTAGTCTCTTGTGAGCAATCAAAAGAAATTTCAGAAAAAGAGGTAATGGAAACTTTCAATGAATTCTTTTATTTACTAGACAATGATATTGATAAAATTAGAAACTACTTATCTGAGGATTTTATGATTTTTGAAGTAAGCAGAAAATGGAATGCCGAGGAATTTATTGAATTTGTAAAAAGATTTGGAAAATTTCAATCTAAAAGAAGCTTTAAAAATATTAAAATAGATACGGATTTAAATTCAGCTCATATTAGCCTTGAACATACAGGTGAATTCGAACTTGAAATACCAACTCCTGAAGGAGTAACATTTTTATCATATGAATGGCTTGAAAGTGCGTTTTTAATTAAAGAGGATGGCAAATTAAAATTCAAGTTTTACTTTTCTGAGCAGATAAATGATTGAAAGAATAATTTATATCTATGGCATCCCTTCTCAATAAATAATTATAAATATTAAATAATTAATGCGAAATCTTGATGCAATAGTAATAGGTGCTACCGGTGCTACTGGAAAAGAACTTGTTGTTCGTTTACTGGAAGACTCAGATTTTAGTTCAGTTTCAATCTTTGTAAGAAAAAAACCTGCGATAAGTCACACAAAGCTCAAAACTTATAAAATAGATTTTTCTAAAATTGGGGACTTCAGAGAATTAATTAAAGGAGATGTTCTTTTTTCTTGTTTAGGAACGACCTTAAAAACTGCAGGGAGTAAAGTAAAACAATATAAAGTGGATTATACTTACCAATATGAATTTGCTAAGTATGCTTCTGAGAATGGAGTAAACATATACTCCCTAGTATCTTCTACTGGGGCTAATTCTAAATCTTCTTTTTTCTATCCCAAAATCAAGGGTCAACTAGAGGATTCAGTCAAAAAACTCCCGTTTAAAACAATCCATATATTTCAACCCCCTGTATTAATTCGTCAAGCCGAATTTATAAGAAGAGGTGAAAAATTTGCCATTAAAATTTTTAGTAACCTGAATAATTTGGGAATACTGAAGTCACAAAAACCCTTGCCAGTTTCAACTCTTGCCAATAGAATGGTTGATGAAATTAAAAATTTTCAACAAATAAAATTTAAAACATTCTCGCCAAGAGATTTTAAATCATCGGCACATCATTTTAATTAGTTCTGGAACTTCTAAACCTTTTAAATAAGGTAAACTAACATTTATAGATGAGTGTCCCGTAGCTTTCTGCATTTAGGCTATGTAGAAGGTGAAAACTATGAGCTCTATTATTCCATTGCGTTTGAAAACTGCATCAATTTTATTCAAGGCAAGCCAACGGGCCTGGAATTCGACTAAAAGATTTCCACAAATACTTTAGTTTAGGTGAAGGATTTGTGTTTTTGAGAATATTTGTAATTTTTTATTGTGTATTGATTTATTCTATCAATCAAGAAAAGTTCTAAACACTTTATTTTGTAGTTTTTAGCTAAATTAAACCTAGCTTTCTTGAGTATAACGCGCATCCCAAAATTCTTTTATGATTCATCAAAGATTTGATGAATCAGTGTATTTAAGCTACCATCTCATTTAAAATCTCTTTTCTAAAAGTCCTGTAGTTTAAAGAAATATCAGAGATTACTTCTTTTGGATCTTTCTCTTTAATAGCCTCATACCACTCAACTGATAATGGGTGAAATTTCATGTCCAAGTTTTTTTTACTCCAAAGGGATAATTCATAAAGTATGGGGTAGAGTTCAATGCCACAGTCCTTTAGGTAGTATACCTTTATCTTTTTATTTTTGGGATTTTTCACATATCCAATAAGGCCTAGACTCAATAATTTATTTAAACGATCGGTTAATATGTTGGTAGAGATCTTTTCAGGAGAATTTCTGAATTCTGAAAAAGTGGTGCGCTTTAGGAAGAGGTCTCTTATCACAATCAAACTCCAATTATCTCCAATTATCTCTAGCGCTGTACTTACTGGGCAGCCTGAGCGATTATTTTTAATTTTAATCAAAATTTTTATTTATTTGACAAAGGAAATTAAAATTGGTTTAAAAAGAAAACTATTGTAAAAATTAACTATTTGCCAATATAACTTTTTACTTTGCAAGTAAATATTTCATGCCTTAATGGTATATTTAATACAATCATAAACAAATTTTTCTCTAGGGCCGTTTCTTAATGACTGCCTTTTTATTCTCGTTTAGATTTAAGGGGTTATGTAAGTCACAGACTCACCACAAATTAGTTTTTGACCTTAAGTTTTACTTTTAACATTTTCTCCTTCATATAGCAATTGACCAAAAGTGATCATTTTAAGCTTTTTTAGCTCATTTCAGGTATTTTTTCCTCATTTTATACCATTTTTCACTCACTTTAACCTTTTTTTAAAAAATCTCCACTAAAATTTAGCGTTTTAAATATTTAGGTAGCCTTCAGCATAGGTACAAGCTTCACCCCCAGTAAGAACTCTATCTCCGACTAATTCACAGATTAATTCACCTCCTCTTTCCGAGAGCTGTAAGGCATTCATTTTTTGTTTTTTAATTCGTTCAGCCCAAAAAGGGATGAGTGAACAGTGAGCCGAGCCAGTCACTGGATCTTCAAGTATACTTGCTTGGGGAGTAAAAAATCTAGATACGAAATCAACGGTTTTCCCTTTGGAGGTAACAATTACACCTCCGGTTCCTAAGTTGATTTGATTAAAGAGTTGGTGGTTTACTTGAAGGTTTTGTACATCCGACTCAGTTTCATACAGCAGCAGGTAGTCACGTGCCTTATATACTTCCAGAGGTGGCATACTTAGTGCATTTTTAATTTGGCTCGGGAGCGCAGCTTTTTTTGCTGGTCTGGATGGAAAATCTAAAAAATACATTCCATTCCTATGGTTTACTTTGAGGGATCCACTGAGTGTTTTGAATTCCAGTTCAGCTTTGCCATAATCCATGTGTTGTATCATACAATGCGCACTTGCAAGTGTGGCATGACCACAGAGGTCCATTTCTAAATCAGGAGTAAACCACCTCAAGTGAATGCCGTTTTCTTGTATTGTAAAAAAGGCAGTTTCGGGAACTGCATTTTCTTTCGCAATCTTGAGCAATACACTGTCCTCAAGCCAGGTATTTAAAGGGACAACACAGGCTGGGTTTCCACTAAAAAGTTTATTGGTAAAGGCATCAATCTGATAAAACTTAATTTTTTCTTGCATTAAAAGAGTATTGATAAATTAAAGATAAGGCGTCTAAATTCACTTACAAAAAAACCCTCTAAAAAAGAGGGTCATACAATTGAAAAGTAATCTGATTATCTGCTGTATCCAGCAATAACAGAAACATAATTCGTTTTTATTTGAAATGGAGCTAGAGCATCTTTTAGTTCATCTGAAACATTGCCATACATGGTCATAGAATTGATGTTAAAGGTTTCACTAAAGGCTTCAAAATCTTTGGCAATAAGTCCGCCTGGAGAGATGTTTTTCACATGGAGTAACACCGCTTTTGAATTTTTATATCTTTCAATCAGGGTTACCTTATTTTTACCGGCTTTCATAAATCTAAAACTCAGAGAGGTTTCTTCATTTCTGTTGACTACATTTTGATAGGCCTTAGTAAAAGCCTCTACATCAGCTGCCGATTTTTTTGTTGACATATTGACAATATTGATGATCTCATCTTGATGATTTACATCATATACAGCACTGATCATCCCACCTGCATCAAAAAAGTCACCTTGTTCAGTCACTAGCCCATTTTCATCAAAATTAAAATACCAATAGCCGTTAAGATTGAGTTCTTTACCCGTGAGCGCATGCGTACCAGTCCAATTTCCATAGGTTCTTACACTTCCGTCAAGCTTTCCTTGATCGTCAGTTCCAGGCAGCCAAACCTCCGCTGTGTATTTGATGTTATCAAACGCTTGATGGTATCCCTCTAGCATTTGAACGTAGGCGTCGTATCCCATAGGTTCAGAACCGTAAAGAGGAGGAATTGATTTAATTTCTTTACTGACTAATGCTTTTTGACCTTCGAGATCTTCTGCACCATGTAACTCAAATAATTTTTGAGCATTTGCTAGATTTCTTTGGTAGTTTGGATTGGAATTACAACTTAAAAGGAATAAAGGGGCTAAAAGAAAAATTATTTTTTTCATTGATTTTGATTTATGATTAGAAAATTAAATTTAGTGTTTTTATGCAAAGTATTTTAAAAAAGTAAAATTAAATAGCTGCTAAACGATAAGTTTTTACGCCTTTAACAGAAAGCTTCCTTTTTCGTTGCGCTCTATTTTCTTTCCCATTCTAGGCCAAAAAATTAATTAGATATATGTTGATATCAATGATATTATTGCGGCTGTGGCAACTCTTTTTAGGCTGGTCACTTCTCTTGGCTTTGGATCCAAGCAAATTTCTTCATCTTAAATTATTTATTTCAAATCGATTCTGGTGTTGGGACTCAAATTATCACAATAGAAGTCATTACCTTAATAGCCTCAATTTCAGTTGTAACTGGTTTGAAAAAAGGAGCTCAATTTTTGAGTAAACTTCAATAACTGATCCATTAGTTGTGATTTCTTTTTTTAGAATATTTATTAGATGCAGTATATGGAGCTAACTCAATAGTGTTCCTCTTTTTAGTTTGCTCTTTTAAAGAAGCACAAGAATTTAGACTTAAGGTTACAAGTAAAATTGGAATTAGTAAGTATAGAATTCCTTTTATAGGTAAGGTATTTAGGAGTTGTGAATTGAAGGTTTAGTCACCTGCAAAAAGAGAACCGATGATTCCAATTGCTAATTCTCCCCAAATGAATAAAAAAAGGAATACGGCCACTGAAATATAAAAAGCTTTTTGTTTGTAGGTTTTTGTTCTTAAAGAGATTAGATGAATCCCAAAGCCAAGCGATATTAGCATAACCCCCATCAGAATAAAATCGAATAATGACCACTTTACTTGTTCAGTAAACTGCATTCCAATAAAAGGGATTACTAATAGTGTCAAGGGATAAAAAGGTGTTAGTGGTATCCTATTAAACATGCCAATGGGTTTAATTAAAATTAAGCAAAAATTTCTAAAGATTATTGTTTGCTAGGTTTCGGAACACATAGAACATTTCTGAAGCAATTTGCATGGATCGCTCATCGTATTTTTCTGCTTCTAGAGTGGTGTCGTCAAAAGCTTTTGGATCCTCATAACGCACAAGGATACGACATTCAGCTGCAGGGATAAAAGGACAGTTGTCATCTGCATGTGTACAGGTAATCACAGCTGCAAAAGGGCTTGGGATATCGTCAAAGAGCTTAGAGAATGCAACTATAGGCTTTGATTTGGAGTCGTAGTATACAAAATATTTTGGATTGATCTCACCTGCTTTTTCAATCTTAAATCCACATCTTAGGATAGATGCTACGGCACGTTCGTTAAATGCAGTAAGCTCTACACCACCTGAAAAACATTTTACATCAATAGTAAAAAAAGCAGCAGCAGTTTGCGCCCAAATTTGAGAAAATTGACTTCTTCGTGAGTTGTGTGTACAGATAAAGTTCAGTCGAGGACTTTGCCCAATTTCCAACTTATTTTGGATATAGTCTACAAGCTTACTGAGTATCACTTTTCTATTTTCTGGAATAGGAATTTTTTGAACTTGCTCGATCGTTGAATTTAGTTTTGATAACATTTTACAGTATATGAGCTTTCTTTTAGCAGCAGCTTGAGCTTGGTGGACAAGTATTTTGAACTGTTGATTTTTGAATTGTTGGACGTTCAGGAATTCCACACTGATCTTTTGCCAAACAAGCCGTTTTTACTGAGAATAAAGAAAATCTAGAGTTGTTAAATTCAAGGGTGTATTTTCCTATAGTATCCGATTGGTACTCTACCTCAATTTCAAAGTCTTTAAGCCCTAAAGTTTTTTCTGATAATTCGATTATGGATTTTAATTTTGAAAGTTTCATAGGTTTTCGTTTTATGTCATTTACAGTTTTCGTTTATTCTGGAGATATTAAAAGCTTCAATTGCATTTTTAAGTTCTTTCCATTTATTCTCATTTATACAATAGCAGATATTATTTCCCATGACAGTTCCTTGGATCAACCCCACTTTTTTTAATTCTGACAAATGCCTTGAGATGGTGGGTTGCGCAAGAGGGATTTGGTCTACAATATCACTACAAATACAGGATGGGCTATTCATTAGATATTCAATTATAGCTAGTTGCCCTGGATGTCCTAGGGCCTTAAAAAGAGCTGCAGTGACTGTAATTTTTGGCTGAAATCCTTAGGTTTTTGTTATACCCACATTGTAATATTACAATATGTTTTTTAAATGAAAAAATCACATTGAGATTTTCTATAGGGTGAAATTGTGATGAGTATCTAGGGTTTGTTATTTTGATTTATTGAAATCTCTCAAGATAAAAATCATAACAAGTATCATGGTGATGACAACTACTACTGCAACGCCTTTAATGGTCATAATAATTAAGTTTAGGCGAAGATACGCTATGAATTTATCTAAAAAAATAGAATAAACAAATTTAATTTGAATTTACTACTGCCATGCATTCAATTTCAATTTTAGCTCCAGCTGCGAGCCCACTACCTGCAAAGGCACTTCGGGCTGGGAGTTTATCTTTTTTAAAGAAGCTGGTATAAACTGCAGACATTTTTGGCCAATCTTGAATATTCTCCAGCATACAGGTACATTTAAAAACAGCGTCCATGGAGCTTCCCATTGATTCTAACAAATTTTGAATATTAGTTAAGACTTGCTTTGTTTCAGCTTCCATTCCCCCCGACACTAACTGACCATCAGGAAGTGTTCCTATTTGACCTGACAGATAAATGATGTCGTTAACAACAATTGCTTGTGAAAATGGTCTATTTTTTACAAGATGCTCCTCGCTATTGATTCTGATGATTTCCTGTGAAAAACTCATGAATGAAGCGAGAAAAAAGTTGAGTATGAATATATTTTTCATATATAACAGTTTTAAAATTTTGATATTAAAGTAATCACTCAGTCCTAAAATTTAAGATGAATAAAGTAAATTACCATTTTTGTATTTTTAATCATATAATTTAAATTATGTTTTTATTAAAAAACTTTCATCTCCCTTTATTATTACTTCTTTTTATAGGGTGTACCTCCAAGAGCCAGTTTGATCTTTTAATATTAAACGGCACAGTTTACAATGGAAGCAGCAAAGAACCTCATGAAGTAGCTATTGGTATTCGAGGTGATCAAATAATAGAAATAGGAAATTTAAAAAATAGAGAGGCAAAGAACACTATAGACGCTCAGGGGATGGTTGTTACCCCAGGATTTATTGATTTACACGCACATTTAGAGCCTATTTTTGAACTTTCTGATTGCGAAAGTCATATAAGGCAGGGAGTCACGACCAGTTTAGGAGGGCCAGATGGAGGGGGTCCAATCCCTTTTGGCACTTATGTTGATAGCTTAAAACAATTAGGTGTGGGGATGAATGTAGGTTTTCTAGTAGGCCATAATTCTGTTCGAAGAGAGGTCATGAATCTTGATAATAGAAAACCAACTGCAGCAGAGTTAGACGAAATGAAAAATCTAATTGCTCAGGCTATGGATGAGGGTGCTTTCGGAATTTCGACAGGCTTAAAATATTTACCTGGGAGTTTTTCTGAAGTAGGTGAGGTCATTGAACTTTCAAAGGAAGTATCAAAAAAAGGAGGAATTTACACTTCACATCTAAGAGATGAAGGTTTGGAAGTTTTAGCCTCAGTAAGGGAAGCCATAGCCATATCTGAAAAGGCAGAAATTCCTGTGATTTTAACCCATCATAAAGTTATCGGTAAACCCATGTGGGGCAAGAGTAATGAAACACTAGCACTAGTTGATCAGGCACGAAAAAAAGGCTTAAACATCATGATGGATCAATATCCTTATAATGCGAGTTATACTGGGATTTCAGTTTTGATTCCAGGATGGGCCCGTGCTGGAGGGAATAGAAAATTTATAGAGCGTTTGAGAAATCCTAAATTACGTGATAGTATTAAAGATGGAATCGTTTTCAACATCCTCAATGACAGGGGTGGAGATGATTTGGATCGAGTTCAGTTTGCAAAAGTACAATGGATGCCAGAACTGGAGGGAAAAACATTAAAGTACTGGTGTGAGCTCAAAGGTTTGAAACCCTCAACACAAAATGGAGCAGAATTGGTAATTGAGGCGCAAGTAAAGGGTGGAGCGAGCTGTATTTTTCACGCTATGGACGAAAATGATGTGATCAACATCATGAAGCACCCCCAAACGATGATTGCCTCTGACGGAAGATTGGTAAAACTTGGTGATGGTCATCCTCATCCGAGATGGTATGGAACCTTCCCTCGAGTGTTGGGTCAATATGTAAGGGAAAGAGGAGTATTGTCACTTTCAGAGGCCATCAATAAAATGACTTATATGCCTGCTCAGACCATAGGTTTTAGTGATCGTGGGAGTATTGCAATTGGGAAAAAAGCCGATATCACTATTTTTAATCCTAAAACAATTGTTGATAAAGCAACTTTTGAAAATCCCCATCAATACTCAGAGGGAATTGAGTATGTTGTAATTAATGGAAAACTAGCCGTAGATAAAGGAATATTTAAGCCGATTAAATCAGGAGAGGTATTGCTTAAAAATTGACGAGTTTATTTTTTTGATAAACCCTTACAAAATCAACTTCCATTATATCTTCACTAAAGTTAGGATCTACGGTACCACCAAGATTTCCTCCCATTGCAATATTGAGTAAAATGTATTGATCATTAAAAAATGGCCAATTCTCTGGAGTTTTTACCTCAGGGTTATAAGAGAAATAGACTTGATCATCAACAGTAAAGTCTATTTTGTCAGCACTCCATTCCATACCATAGTTATGGAAGTTGACGGTCACGTCAGTAATGTCAACTTGCTTTACAATAGTATTGTCGCCATGCCTAGCTGGAGTATGAACCGCGCATTGAACCATTTCAAAATTTTCAAAGAGTTGCTCCATAATATCGATTTCACCACAAGCTGGCCATCCTACAGTTTCAAGATTACTTCCCAGTGTCCAAATTGCTGGCCATGTGCCTTGTGCACGAGGCAATTTTGCACGAACTACCACTTTTCCGAAGGTAAATGAAAATTTGGAATTGAGGCGAGCTGAAGTGTACGCTTGTGTAGTTCCTGAATGGGTATATACTTCCCTTTTAGCGGTAATTTTAAGTGTTCCATCACTTACAGAAGCGTTATCCAAACGATCGGTATAATGTTGAAGTTCGTCATTGTACCATACGCCATTATTTGGAGCAACTGTTTCCATAAACCATTTGGTGTCGTCTACCCTGCTATTGGTTTGATCAAATTCATCGTTCCAAACCATTTTATATTCAGTAGTTGATTCTTTTTTTTGTGAACAGGAGATCAAGATGCAAACCAAGAGAAGAGAAAAGTATTTTTTCATATGATTGGTATTTGTTAGAACAGCTAAATGTAATTTAAATTTAAGAAACCTTTTGGTTTGAGTAATAAAAAATAAGGACATATAATATTTAAAAAAAACAGGTAAAAATCAGTTTGGATAAGCTAGTTTCGCAATATGGTTTATAGCGTATTGTGTATTTTTTCAGGGGCCTCTCATTTAATCTACGGCATATTAGCCTTGGTAGACCCATTTTACAGGGAGGAGTTTGTACGCTATGGTTTTTCAGACTATAGAATTTTGATAGCTGTTACTCAATCTCTTGCCGGAGGGACGCTACTCTTAGGTTTTTACAGGCCCAAATTTACTCAATACAGCTCAGCTTTATTGGCAGTAATGATGACAGGAGCACTATTAACTCGTTTTGTAATTCGTGATGATTTACTCCAGTCTACCCCTGCATTTGTGTATATGTTTGTAAATTCTCTTATCTTTATAAAAAGCATAAAGACAAGAAAATGAAGGTTTTAAAATATTTACTCTCGGCGGCTGTATCTTTAGTAGTGATAAATGTGTGGTTTTTTCGTTTTAATCAATCGACAATTTACCGTGGTGGTCAGGCATCAAATATGGTAGAGGAATTTGCTGTTTACGGGCTCAATGAAACCATGGTATATCTAGTAGGAGGCTTAAAGGTTTTAGCAGCTCTAGGTCTTTTGATTGGCTTTTTTAAAGAAAAGATGACAGCCCCCTCAGCCTTCATTATGGCTACCTTAATGCTAGGCGCAATTTTTATGCATTTCAAAGTTTCTGATGAGGCAATTAAATACTTACCAGCTGGTTTGATGTTTGTATTTAGTATGGTTATCTTTTATCTGCAGACAAAAATCAATTCTACAAAATAGCACTTTCTTAAAGTTAGCTTTTATATGTTTTTTTTCTTTTAAATATTTATGCTAGTCTTTTGTTTTCCTTTTTTTATTCAAATCGAAACCCATCAATACTCTTCAGCTGAATTTTCTCAATCCTTATGAGACACACAATGAAAGGCCTTAAGTTTGAAGAGAACTGGGATAGCAATTACTTTAGATATAGGTGAACAAGAAGATATTCACCAAGCCAAAAAGCAAGACGTTAGTTTGCGTTTGGCTCGTTTAGCCCTTCATTACGATTACTGCCAAAATGAGATTGTACCTACAGGCCCAATTTATAAAAGCCAAACGATCCATTCAGACTATATCGATTTAAGTTTTGAGCACATAGTTTCGGACTAATGGCAAAAATGATCTTTCTGGATTTGAGATCGCTTCTTCCGATGGACAATTTGCCCCAGCCAAACCAAAAATTATTGGAGATCAAATATATTTTTCATCTAAAAATGGTCAAAAAACCTAAACGAGTTCGCTACGGTTGGAAAAATTATTTTGAGGCTACTTTGTCAAATGAAGAAGGCTTACCAGCATCTTCATTTTTAACACCTTAGTATAAAAGGCTTAAAAATTAATTATCGGTAAGGTTTCTTATTATCTCACATTCTTCATCCGTCCATTCGATATAGTCCTTTCCAGTAAAGAAATCTTCTATTTCAGTTTGAAAAAGTTTATATTCTAATGACCTGACATTAGGAGCCATTAGTCCACCTCCATCATGAGATGCGTTAAACACATCATGGCCAAGTTCATGATACATTAAGAAAATTTGTTCACTAGTAGTTAAATTTCTAAAAATAGTCTCATCAACAAGAATAAGAACCTCATCTTCACAGGAGCCGTTTGCAATACCTGCTGTTGATCCACCAAGGTCCTGAGATGAAAAGGTAATATCATCAATGTAAGAGAGATCAACATCGTAAAGAGATGCCGATTTGACAAATGCATTCCAATAAGACATCAATATTTTTGGTTTTATTTCTTTGTAAATTGAATCATTTTCGAAATCTGGAGTAACTTCAACTTGAACGGGTTCTGGGGAACTAATTGTCTGATTCTCCTCTGCAACTTCTCCGTCAGATTTTGAGCACCCTAGTATTACAATCAAAATAATTAATATTTTTTTCATGGCTTTTGATTTATTTTTTTTCAAAAATACAAATACTTGTTTTATTATATAGGATAAAAAAATCCCTCAACAAAACTGCCAAGGGATTATGTTTAAATTTATATAGAAAGAATTATTTATCTGCTCCTGCGAGGTCAAAAACTCCTTTTTCGATATCAACATGTCCTATATGGAGATAAATTTGATCTTCATGACCTCCACTTACAAGACCCCAAAACGTTTTACGAGCCTCTTTGGCTTCATCAGAAGGGGATTTTGGATTTGTAGTGGCTGTTGCAAAATCCACTAGTGAATTAAAACATTGCCAGACTTCAACTTCTGGTCCAGATCCCATGTAGTGATAGGAGACACCACCAGCAATGGAAGTGCCAGCATCAATACCTGGTTTAATTTGCCAATCGAAAAAAGCATTTCCCATTTTAGCCCAACTTCCTGACGAATTGTAACGACCTACAACCATTACAAAAGGAACATCAAAATTCACATTGTCTACTGTCAAAAATCCAGTTTCGGCATATGCTCCCCTGATTTCATCAGTATGGCCGTCAGAAAATGAGCGGTATTCAGTCCAGTCTTTTTTGATGGCTTCTTTTTTATCTTCGTCTTGAATAGCATCTAACTTGGCTTTTAAATTTTCTAGGTAAAGTTCTGAATCTGCCATATAGTCTTCCATTGTTTCATATTGGTCATAAATCACAAAGGTATGCCCTGAACCGTACCAATGTCTAAAAAGCCATTGACCAGTCGCCTTTCTGTTTTCACCAGCGGCCATGTCAGCAAATTTTTTGTGTAATTCGATGAATCTTGGAACTTCACTAATTGATAAATCATTTATGTAGGTAACAGATTCATAGGACATTTTATTTTGCGAATGAGCCATGAAAAAACATAATGTAACTAGTATAAAAAATATTTTTTTCATTTTAATTGGTTTATTTTTTTATTGAACTATCAAGATAATATAAAATCTTTAAAAAGAAATTACATCAACCACTTCTATTTTTTTTATTGATTTTATGATTATAGTCTGCAAAAGGACAGAAACCCCCGTAGGGGAAGAGCGACTGGGGGAAGCCTAAAGTGGTTATGCATCAAAATTTAGCTACGCTATGGTCTCCCTTTGAATTTTATTAAGAACTCAGGGCTTTTCACTCGGGGGAAATATTGATTAACAAGTTTTTAGACTAAAGTTTTGAAGTTTTTTTTAAAATCTTATCTAAATGTCCCGTAAAAAAAAGGATATTATTTTTAGATTTTCCTGATGGAGTAAACACCATCTTTGTAGATGGTAAATGCTACGATCGCCACTAATACAAATTGGCCCAAAATTGAGAAAATAGAAGACTAAAAAACGGTCGTTTTTCTCATTCAGTTTAAGCCTAGGCTTTAGCACCAATAAAAATTTAACTTAATTTTTTACAGCATTGAATGATAGAGCCGTATCAATGAGTGCTAGATGCGAGTAGGCTTGTGGAAAATTTCCAAGTAAACGCTTTGAATCAAAATCAATGTCCTCACTAAAAAGGTCTAGGTGATTGCTACACCTGATAAGATCTTCAAAGTATTTTTTAGCTTTCTCTACTTCTCCAATTTTAATTAGACTGTTAATGAACCAAAACGTACATACAGTAAAAGATGAAGAGGGTAGACCAAAATCATCCTGATTTTTATAACGGTACAAAAGTCCGTTGTGTGCGAGTTCTTTTTCGATTGCTTTAACCGTTTTTTTAAAGCGCTCTTCTACTGCTGAAATAAAACCGTATTGTTCGATAAGGAGTACGGAAGCGTCAAGATATTTAGAGCCATAGGATTGAGTGTAAGCTTGAACTTCATCATTCCACGCATAGTTTTCAATATCTTCTTTAATCGCCTCTTTAATTGGAACCCATTTAAGTGCAGTCTCCCGTTTTTCTAATATGTTGGCAATTTTGATAGCCCGATCAATTGCTACCCAACACAATACTTTTGAAAAAGTGAAATGTTGGTCTTCAGAGCGAAATTCCCAGATTCCTTTGTCAGCTTTTTGCCAATTATTTTTAACCACCCAAACAATTCCTTTCACTATAGACCAGATTTCTTCAGAGCGTTCAAAATCAGAGGGGAACTCTTTCATTTCTGCATGTATAGCGTCCATGAGAATTCCATAAATATCATTTTGTTTTTGAGAGTAAGCAGCATTACCTATTCGAACAGGTTTTGAATTTTCATATCCTGAAAAGTGATCCAATATTTTTTCAGTCAAGACCTCCTCTCCATTAATTCCATACATGATTTGAAGCTTCTTTTCTTTATCCGGTATCAGCTCTACGATATAGTTGATAAAATTTTTGACTATGCGCTTATGCCCTAGTTTTGAAATCACTCTAATGACCATAGAGGCGTCCCTAATCCAACAAAAACGGTAGTCCCAATTTCGAACCTCACCTATGGTTTCTGGAAGCGAGGTAGTTATTGCGGCTAAAACAGCTCCAGTTTTATCATAGGACATTAGCTTGAGGGTCATTGCGCTTCTTTGTATCAGCTCATTGTACAGTTCAAATACAGGGGTTTTAGAGCACCAATTTAGCCAATACACCTTGGTCCGTTCATAATCTAAAAGACAACCTGAAAGCGATGGAAGTTGGAGTTTTTCGTTGTATGAAATTGAAAAAAATAAAGTTTGCTCCAATGTTATTGTTTCTTTTTTTAAAACTGATTGATGATTTGCATTGGTGTAGAGAAATAAACTGTCATGTATTGGGGTATCAACTTCGCTGACTATCGCATTGTGTTTGGAACTGTGAGTAGTCACTCCTTGCGCGTATTCTAAGCGAGGGTCATATTGTAACTGAATTTTTGGAGTGCCATTAAGGGGTTTGATAAAGCGGATCAACTCAGGAGGAGCGTAATACTGACCGTTTTCCATTTGAAAACGAGGCATAAAATCGATTAGTTCAAAGGCTTCTTCTTTATTTTCAAAACGAGTAGATAGGATACAAGAGTCACTAGAGTATTTTTGAGAGATTTTGAATTTTGAGTCGGTTACCAATTCAAAATTTCCTCCTTTATCGTTATCAAGGATTTTAGCAAAGATAGAGGGGGAGTCAAATTTTGGAAGGCAGCACCAATCAATTGATCCATTTTCGTTGATCAAAGCAGCAGACTTACAGTTTCCAATTATTCCGAAATTCATGTTCTCATTAGGGTTCATAAGATGAATTTTAGTCTGTTTTGTATTGTTAATTAAAATGAAAATTCAAATATGTCAAAAATTACCCTATTTCTATACCCTTGACTTCATCAAAATATTGTGATAATTAAAATCTACTAAAAACAGCCTCAAGGATGAAGAATTCACATTTAAACTCTTCGAAGATTTATAATTCTAAATTATTTCAAATTACAGGGATAGTTATTAGCAATTTGTCATTTTTTCTATAAATTCAGATATAGAATTAAAATTATGTCAAAAAATATCATTGTTTCTAACCGCTTACCAGTGCAAGCTCAAAAAGCAAATGATTCATGGTCATTTACTCCTACCAGTGGAGGTTTGGCAACAGGAATGAAATCTGTTCATCAAGAGGGAGATTCTTTATGGGTAGGATGGCCAGGAAAAAGTTCAGACATACTTGATAAAAAAAGTAAAAATCAAATAATCCGAGATTTAGCTGACAATCAATTGCATCCAGTTTTTTTAAATGAAGATGAGTTGGATAATTTTTATTTTGGTTTTTCAAACAAATGTCTTTGGCCCTTGTTCCATTATTTTATCGAATATCATCAGTTTGACAACAAACAATGGGAATACTATATACAAGTGAATCAAAAATTTGCCAATGCAGTTTTGGAGGTAATTGAAGACGGAGATATTGTTTGGGTTCATGATTATCAATTGATGTTATGTCCTCAAATGATTAAAGAGATTAATCCAGAGGTAACCATTGGTTTCTTTTTACACATACCCTTTCCATCTTTTGAAATTTTTAGGATTTTTCCAGAAAGAGAACGCTTACTTAATGGCTTATTGGGATCAGATTTAATAGGCTTTCACACTTACGATTACGAAAGGCATTTTTTGAGTTCTGTTAAACGGATACTGAACTTTGAAGTCAATTTTAACATTATACTGCATCACGGTCGTGAAATTGTGGTCAACACCTTTCCTATGGGGATAGATTACAAAAAATTTGAAAGTGCAGCAGTTGAAAATTTAAAGAATACTTCTTTAGAAAGTTCTGAATTGAAAAAGCAAATTAATGCTCACAAATTAGAGAATAAAGGAAAGTTAATTTTATCAATAGACCGTTTAGATTATACAAAAGGGGTGGTAAATCGATTACTCGCTTTTGAACGATTTTTGGACACCTATCCAGAGTATCATGATAAAATTCGCCTAGTGATGTTGGCAGTACCTTCTAGATCAAAGGTGTCACAGTACAAACAGTTAAAAAGGCAAACAGATGAGGTTGTAGGAAGAATAAATGGAAAATTTGCAACTGTCAATTGGACACCGGTTTGGTATTACTACCGCTCCATGCAATTTGAAAACCTCATAGACCTTTATGTTTCCTCTGATGTTGCGATGATCACTCCCCTAAGAGACGGAATGAATCTTGTAGCCAAAGAATACCTTGCAACTCGAGTTGAAAATGATGGTGTCCTCATATTAAGTGAATTGGCAGGCTCTTCAAAAGAACTCCCTCAAGCTTTATTGGTCAATCCTTTTGACATCGAACAACTTGCTCAATCCATTAAAACTGCAATTGAAATGCCACTTATGGAACAGCAAGAGCGCAATACGATCTCAAGGAAAAGAATACGGCGCTATGATATTGATAAATGGTCTTCGAACTTTATGAATGCACTCAATGAAGTTGCAAACAAAGAATCCAGTTCTCATATACAATTAGTAAATACGGCTGTCTCTTCTAAAATAACCCAAGAATTTAGTAAAGCCAAGAATAAACTATTACTCTTAGATTATGACGGGACATTGGTAGGTTTTCACGAAAATCCAAATAAAGCCGTCCCCACTGAAAAGTTATTGAATTTACTCCAGGATTTAAGCAAGGAGGAAGGGATAGACGTGGTGATAATTAGTGGTCGTCCTCACGAGTTTTTGGAGCAACATTTTGCCCATCTTAAGATTACTTTGGTAGCAGAACACGGACTGTTTTTAAAGAATCCTTTCACTGAATGGAATGAGAAAAAAGGTATGAGTAGTGAGTGGAAAGAACATTTGTTACCTGTCTTAGATACTTTTACAGATAATACGCCTGGAACTTTTATAGAGCACAAAAAAAATTCTTTAGTATGGCATTATCGCAAGGCCGATCCTGAGTTGGGTATCGCTCGATCAGTTGAACTAAAAACCGTTCTTTCAAGTCTTTTGCCCAATGATCTCACCCTCTTAGATGGCAATAAAGTTTTGGAACTTGTCCCTGCTAACATCAATAAGGGGGTTGTAGCCTTGGATATTTACAATTCAAAAGATTACGATTTTGTGCTGGTTGCCGGAGATGATGTAACAGATGAAAATATGTTTATGAACCTTCCTTCAGAGGTTTTTAAAATTAAAGTTGGAAAGAAAAAAACCGTAGCAGATTATTTTATTAGAAATCACACTAACTTTATTTCACTATTGAGTAAGTTGAGTTAGAAAAACAAACCACTGTTTATTTCACTTTTAAAAAATATTCATTCAGCGTTTTGTAGAAGAGAATCCGAATATAGATATCAAAACAGAATATACCTATGGGGTTGTACAAATGGGGGTTAAAATGTCATTAAAACTACTAATCGAAAATCTTAAATACTTTGCAGCAACTTAAATTAATTCTTTTGCCTATTACAACGAATTTGTATCTGAGGAACAGCTATTAAAACTAAAAAACACCCCTATATGGTATGTCCATTCTCAAAACAACCCTGTTAAATTGGTAGATAAAACTGCAACACCATTATAGAAACGTTTAAAGCAAATCGGAAGTAAAAATGTGTATTACAGTCTATTTGACCGAGTTATTGATATTACGGTTCAATATGGCAGAGATAGTTTTTTATAAAACGGACATTGGTCTTGGGCCTACTTACATGACAATCAAGCCTTTCACGATTACGATAAAAAACCAGTAGTTTGGAAAGGTAAGCCAGTTAGCATTATTGAATGGATGGAAACATAGCGCAAATAGAATTTTACGTTATGCTTATGACTATGCTGATCGTTGTTTATCTATAATTTTTATTGCTGAATAGTCGTCTTTAAAATTTGTTTTTTAGCACTCAGCTGACAAATTAATTTAATGATTCACCTCCTTTTTCACCTGTTCGGATTCGATAAGCTTCATCTACTGGAAGCACAAAGATTTTCCCATCGCCGACCCGGTCTGTTGCCGCAGATTTTAAAATGGCATTGATTGTAGGTTCCACAAAATCGTCATTGACAACGATTGAAAGATATCGCCTTTGAATTTCTGAAGTGCTATAGCTAATTCCTCGATAAACATGACCTTCTTTTTCATTTCCTATTCCAGTGACATCCCAATAGCTAAAAAAATTGACTTCAACATTGTGAAGTGCTTCTTTTACATCTTTAAACTTTGATTTTCTGATAATGGCTTCTATTTTTTTCATATTATTTATTAAAATTATTCATTTGAGGTATAAGATTTAACTCCAAAAGAAACGGCATCAATTCCGGCTTTTTCTTCTTCTTTAGACACTCGAATTCCAATAGTCATTTTGAGGAGTTTTATCACAATGTAAGTTGAGCAAAATGAAAATACTGCAATACTTAACACTCCTATAATTTGAGTGATAAGGAGGGAAGCCCCACCTCCAAAAAACAATCCACCTTCTGTAGCAAAAAAACCAACGGCAATAGTTCCAAATAATCCGTTAATCCCGTGAACTGCAATTGCACCCACGGGGTCATCAACTTTTAATCGATCGAAAAACAAGACTGCAACATCCACTAGCACACCTGCTATTAATCCAATTAGGATTGCAGCACCAGGGCCAACAGCATTACAGCCAGCAGTGATGGAAACAAGACCAGCTAAAATTCCATTGATGACCATAGTAATGTCAATCTGTTTATAAGTAATATATGTGTACACCATGGTTGCGATCCCTCCTGCTGCTGAAGCTAAAAAGGTATTGACTACAACAGAGCCAATTAATTCCCAGTTGCCAACTGCCCCTAGAGAAGAACCTGGATTAAAACCAAACCATCCAAACCACAATATAAAAGCCCCTACAGCTGCTAAAGGTAGGTTATGACCTGGAATGGTATTTGAGGAGCCGTCTTCATTATATTTTCCGAGGCGAGGACCTAAAACAATTGCAGCAGCTAAAGCTGCAAAACCACCCATAGCGTGAACGGCTGCTGATCCTGCAAAGTCATTAAACCCTCTTAGAGCTAACCATCCATTAGGATTCCAAACCCAATTGGCAACCAGAGGATACAGCACAGCACAAAACACAAAGACTAAAATTGCATAGGCCCATAATTTCATTCTTTCTGCCAAAGCACCAGAAACAATTGAAATCGCGGCTATAGCAAATCCTAATTGTATAAACCAAAATAATTTATTGGAGACTGTTAGTCCTAATCCTAAATCATTAGTTGAAATACCGATGTTAAAAGCAAACCATCCGTTGGAGGTACCATAAGCAATACCAAAACCGACGATAAAAAATCCAATACCACCAAAAGTAATATCGATAATTACTTTTGCTATGATACTCATGGTATTTTTAGCTCGGATAAATCCAGCCTCTAATAAGGCAAAGCCAGCCTCCATAAAAAAGATTAATGCTGCACATAAGGCTACCCAGACAGTGTTGATAGCGAAGGTTTGCTCAGCCATGAGCGAAGAAATTTCTTCCATGAGAAAATAAACTCTAGTTTAAATTTAATTCTTAAGTTCCACCAAAATATAAAAAAAAATTAAACTAATCTGGAGGAGAAATAACTTTGAGATTGAATTTGGATTAGAGATTCAAAAAGTATACAAAAATTGTATTCAGAATCCGATTGATTATTCTAAATAAAGTACAAGAATTTATTTTTTATTTAAAAACCCAACACCCGAAACTAAAAGAGCAACACCTGTGGCAAATAAAACAGAATCAAAACCTCTTTCAAGCCATTCTATTACAAAGTATACTATAAAAGATACAAGTGATACTAACCAAAGTAATTTTAAATATTTCATAAACTAAAGTAACCTTTATTGTAAAGATTTAAGAGAATTGCAAGTAAAATAGTAATGCCAATTAAAATCCATCTTTTTCTATTCATACAACCAAAATATAAAAAATGGGGAGAACATTAGGGATTAAAAAATAAAGTACAAGAATTTATTAATTAGAGCATTCGCCTTCAGTGTATTCAGCTACCTCATCCCTTCCTGCAAAACAAGCATTTGGATATGTTATACCATTAGATAGTTACGAATTATTGAAGTGGATAACTCATTGGAAATATCGAACATCAGTTTAACTCCAATAGACTTAATCGACACTCATCAAATAATGACTCTTATTATGAAAAGTTGAACTAATATGATTTTGATTTCCTCTACTACAATTAATCGATGTTTCAGCCAGTATTGATTTAATTCATTGTTATCATTTAATTTCTATTTCAGCTGCAAAGCAACATTCCATAAATCAAAATCACTACTATAAAACCGCAGTGAATTACCACAGTGAACAATTACAGTTTCTTTATCAGGGATAATATAAATATTCTGCCCAAGATTTCCATTTGCATAGAAATTGAAAGTACCGTCTTTATTTACATGACCCCACCACTGGTAATTATAGTAAATTCTTTTGTCGCTTCTTCCAAACCATTTTGGATAAATATCACGGGAAATAGATTTGTTTTCTTGGGTTGATTCCTGAATCCAATCTTTTGATATAATCTGATTACCATACCAATCTCCTTCATTTAGCATAAGCTGACCAAAACGAGCATAATCAATTGCTCGGGCAATCAAACGACTTGGCATATATTCAAAATTCGATTCTTTGCTATCTATGGAGAAAAACGCATCATATTCCATTATTCTTGACCACAATTTCTGCTCCAAATAATTGGATACTGTTACGGCAGTAGTTCTTTCAAGAATCAAACCCAAATAGTTTGTATTGTAATTAGAATATTGAAAATCTTTTCCTGGTTCAGATGAAATCTCTACATTTTCAAGTAGTAATTTTCGAACATTTGGGTGATAGTAGCCAACTACTTCATCATGCCAAGGAGATTGAATATTAATGAAAGGTATGTGGCTTGTATTGTATTCAAGTCCAGAACGCATTTCAAGTAAATCTTTAATGGAGATTTTTTTAAAGCGTTGATCACGCTGTAAAAGTTCAGGAATATAATTTGTTATTGGATCTTCTATACTTTTGATAAGACCATCGTCGATAGCAGCTCCTACTAAAAAAGATATAAACGACTTTGCCATAGATTGAGAGTGGAAATAGGAATCTCTACCAAAACCATTAAAATATTTCTCATAAATGATTGTATCTTTTTTTATAACAATAAGGGCAGTAGTTTGAGACTCAATAGCCCACTCTTCAAAACTATTAAATCCAGTTCTAGTTACCAATTCTTCAAATAGTGACTCAACATACTTCTCTTTAGGCTGAGAAATGAATGTGTTGGTACTCTTTGCTCCCTTAATCTCATTATTTTCAAAGTTCTTGTAATCATAAACATTTGCGACATTCATTGTTATAAGTCGATAAACATAGCTAGGTGTGTATTGAATTGAAAGGAGTGCCAAGAGAAACAGGACTAATGAAAATATTGTAAGAAATGTGATTTTTAGTTTTTTTCTCATTTAAGTTTTTCACGATTTATTAAGTGTTTCGGGTATTGACTGTAAGTCGACATATGGATTCCAAACTTCCTTTTTATAGATTTGTGTTTCCTGAAAACAGGTTCTTTGTTCTAGTTTATTTTAATTCGAATATAATGAAACGGACAATAAAGAGACTTTTAACTTCTTCTATAAAATTTTGATCAAGAAACTTGTCTCTAAAGATTATTTTTATTCATAATACTTAAACAAACAAAATACCAATAGTGAAAATGAAATAAAAGATGATATTGTTCTTATGAGATTGAAGTTATTCCATTTGGTTTCAATATTTTCTCTTAGTGAACTTAATTCTGTTTCGGATATTTTTTGCAAATCTGTGTTTTCTAATAATTCATTAATTGGAATATTCCCATTAATGGTTACAATGAAAACTCCAAACAAATAAATTAATGTAGTAGCAAATAGTAATTTAAAAACATAAAAATTAGGTGAACCATAACTCATATATGCTGAAATTGGTATCATTAAAACTGGCAAAATAAAAACAATGTAAAACAATGGATTAAGAATAACTTTATTCATTGCTTTAAAAGCTGTTAAATAACTAATGTTATTAAGCGTTCCTATTCCGGGTTTTACTGCATTTGTCCATGTAAAAAATATGCCAGACATCACTCCAGTAGAAATGATGGCTACAATAATTATTGTGTTTTTCATATAATTACAAAAATAAAAAAACTGTTAACTATATAGTAGTTTATCCATTTTATTGTTTTAGTAGACAACTCTATTAAAATACTGAACAAAAGTCTAACACCTTGAGATTTAATGGACTCTCATAATTTGAAGAAACTTATAATGAAAAGCTACAAAGTTTAAGATACTACGTTTTAATGCAGTTTAGGATTTGTTGGTAATAGTTTTTATTCCTTCTTTTCTATCCTGGATGGATTAGTTCTAAAGACATAACCAAATAGTATTGCAAAAATAACATAGACTGTAGTTAACGAAATAACTATTTCTGAATAGGTTTGAATTTTAGTGATTATTTTAATCAAAGCCATTGCTCCAACTGCAAAATGAATGAAATTCCCAATAGCTGTGGGTCTATTGTAAATTCCACCAATTAAAGATTCTTTTGCTAACCAATTCAACATTGCGAATCCGAGATAAAGTGCACCTAATAATTGTAGTGACAAAATTGACATTGGGTTTGGTGTTACCCTCAGACCTGAGATAATTTCATCAGGTATAAACGTTAAAGTGATTCCTAAAGCACCTAAAAAAATAACACTTGAAATCATTACTATTTTTGTATTCATTCTTTTCGTTTAATTGTTACCAACCCTTATATGGATAAAAAGTATACTGTTTGTAGGTTCTAATCTTCAGATAATAGAAACTTTCTTCTCATTTATCATTTTTATTCAAATGAAGTAAACGAAATTCTTAAACGACATTAATCTTAAAAACAAGAGTTGTCCCGGTGTAAAGATAACTCATCCGAAATATCGAACAACAGTTTTACATTAAGAGATTTTTAAGTCAAATAACAATTTGATCAAGAAAAGTAATTTAAACAAAGCTAGCCAAATCTGACTAACTTTAACAAAATTCAAAAAACATATCTACTGTATTACGATTAACTAAAACATCAAATTTCATCAACTAAAATTCGGTCACAAATGGATTTGCTTAAAACCACATTTGAATTACCATCATACGAAACTGTAAGACTTCCGTCAAAGCCTTCAATATGATTAATCGTAATTTTTGTATTTAACTGGATTGCTTTGTTGTTTAAAAACAGTAGAAAATCTGTTGAGCTATCTCGCAATGCTTTTACTGTAATGGTTGATTGCGCAGGTATCTGAGAAAGCCTTTTGTGATTAGGCTTATTAAAGTTTCCATATTTATCTGGTATGGGTGAACCGTGCGGGTCAATTGTTGGAAAGCCCATCAATTCGTCCATTCGGTCAAAAAAATTTTCTGTCTTGATATGTTCTAGTTCTTCTGCAATTTCGTGAACTTCTTCCCAGCCAAATTTCATTATATGCATTAAGAACATTTCAGATAATCTATGTTTTCTAATAATTTCAGCGGCTCGTTGTTTGCCTTTTTCTGTGATCCTGATGGGTTTATATTTTTTTGAAATGACAATCCCTTCGGTTTGAAACTTTTTTATCATTTCATTTGCTGTAGGCTTACTTACCTGTAATTCTTCTCCTAAATCAGATAAAGAAATATCCTCATTCTTTTGATGTAGATAGAACAATGCCTTAATATAATTTTCTTTAATATCTGACGCCACGAATTAATTTTTTATAAAAATAAAAATAAATACCAAATAATTATATTAGGTTAATCTAACTTATTAGTTTTGTGTTGCTAATAAAAGATTTATCATTGAAATATATCATTCCCTTACTGTACCTATTTGCTATAACAACCGTTATGGCACAAAATGAGCTAGCTACAATATCAGGTACTGTAACTACTAAAACAAAACCTATTCCCTTTGCAGATATTTACGTTATGAATAGTACGGTTGGCACAAGTACAGATATTGACGGTAAATTTACTTTGAACGTCCCATCAGAAAAAACCATTGTTATTGTTGCGAAATTATTGGGATTTCGGTCTATGACAAAGCAAATAAGTATTGAAGCAGGAACTTCAATGGAGCTTAATTTTTCTCTTGTTGAAGATGTTCTCGGCCTTGAAAAAGTTGTAGTGAGTGCAACGAGGAACCGCATCAATAAGAAGGAAACACCAGTAATTGTAAACGTATTAGGCCCCAAGCTTTTTAAAGCAACCCAATCAATCTCTTTGGCAGATGGTCTCAATTACCAACCTGGAGTTAGAGTTGAAACTAACTGTCAAAACTGCGGTTTTATCCAAGTTCGTCTAAATGGCTTAGAGGGTCAGTACACACAGATATTGGTTAATAGCCGTCCTGTTTTTAGTGCACTAAACGGCGTTTATGGGTTAGAACAAATTCCTGTAAATATCATAGACCGTGTGGAAGTTGTCAGAAGCGGGGGTTCAGCACTATTTGGTTCCAATGCTATTGCAGGAACAATCAACATAATTACTAAAGAACCTGTGAATGATAGCTGGGAGATCAGTACCAATTTTGGGATTACAGACGGTACAGCTTTAGACCGAAACATCAACTTAAACACTTCACTTGTAAGCGAAGATTTAAGAAGTGGTATAACTGTTTATGGAATATTTCGTGACCGCGAAGCTTATGATGCCAATGATGATGGTTTCAGTGAAATACCAAAATTAAATAATAACTCATTAGGTGTAAAAGCATTCCTACGCCCTAACGATAATAGCCGTATTGGTGTTGATTTTACAGGTATTCGTGAGTATAGACGTGGTGGGGATCGCATTGACATTGCACCTCAATTTACTGATATTAGTGAGGAACTTGACCACAATACCGTATTTACAGGAATAGATTATGAGCTTTTTGATAATGTTCGTAAAAATTCTGGAACTGCTTATGTTACCTTACAACATACCGACCGTGATAGTTATTATGGTGGTTTGGGAGGTGGTCGTTCCGCAACAGACTCTATTGCAGCAAACAATGCCTTCGGAAAAACAACCGACATTGCCTTAGTTGCAGGAACAAAATACACCCATATTTTTAAACGAGATGTGATCACGATAGGTTTAGAGTATCAACTAAATAATACGGATGATGCCATACCAGGTTACAATCGTGTAATTGATCAGAAGGTAAATAACCTAGGCCTTTACACTCAATACGAATGGAAACCCACAAATAAATTTACGACCTTACTGGGTGCACGTCTCGACCACGTTAATGTAGATGGCTTTTATGCCATACAAGACATTGTACGTTTATCTAATGTAAGTGAGATAGTGCTAAACCCTCGCTTAACTATTTTGTATAACATAAATGAAGAATTGCAGTTTAGGGGTGGCTACGCACGTGGATTTAGAGCACCACAAGCTTTTAATGAAGATTTACATATTTCATCGGTGAGCGGAGAACAGCGCTTTGTAATCCTTTCTGACAATCTTGAAAGTGAATTTTCAAATGCCTTTACTGCATCCTTTAATTACATAAAAGACTTGAATAAAACCCAGATTAATTTATTGGCAGAAGGTTTTTATACTACTTTGGAAAACCCATTTACCATAGTAAGCACAGGAGCTTCTTTACCAAATGGCTCTATTCTTGAAGAATCTAGAAATGGGTCTGGCGCTTCTGTGGCAGGGGCAAATTTTGAATTGAGTGTATCGCCAAACTCGGACTTTTTATTTCAAGTTGGTGCTACCGTGCAACGTTCCATATTTAACGAAAAACAAGTGCTTTTTGAAACCGATGGCAGTATACCTGGCGAAAAAGATGTAATTTTAGATGAATTTGTTCGCGCGCCCAGAGTATATGGTTTTCTAAACGCGAATTGGACCGCAAGCGAAGCTTTGAAGTTCGATTTTACGGGGAGCTATACAGGAAGAATGATTGCACCAAAAGTAGTTAGCGATTCAGGTTTTATAAATTTGATAGATACTGAGTCATTTTTAGACATTACAACTAAAATTACCTATAACTTCGATCTGATTGAAAATGTTAACATAGAATTAAATGGTGGTGTACAAAATCTGTTAAACAGTTATCAGAATAATTTTGACAGCGGTCCGTTGCGTGATTCAGATTTTATTACGGACCTAATCGTCCGAGAACTTTCTTTTTTGGGTTGGAGTTTGGAAATTTTTAAAAGTAGCATTGATGAAAAATTTGAGTTGTATTATTTTAATTATTATGCCTTTACTCGGAAAAGCTCAAAGTACCTCTAAAATTGAGTGGAAAAGCTGGTCGGAACTAGAACAATCAATTAAAGAAGAACCGAAGCCTGTTTTTATTTTCTTTCATGCAAAATGGTGTGCTTATTGCAAGAAAATTAAAAGAGAAATATTTACAAAGCCTGAGGTCATTGCAAAACTCAATAGCCAATATTACACTGTAGAGATGAATGTTGAACAAACCGACACAATAACTTTTGAAGGAAGAAAATTTACCAATAAACAAGCAGTCACAAAACGTAACGGTGTTCACGAGCTCGCGCTATTGTTGGCTTCACGAGAAAGCTTTCCGTTCTCACTTCCAACTACGATTTTATTAAATAAAGATTTTACACTTAGAAAACGTTCTTTTGAATATTATACATCAAAGCAACTGATAAATTTTCTAAACTAAAAGGGTTGTCATATTTCGACACAACCCTGGTTCAATTTTATACTAAATAAACACTAAAAATTTGTAACTCATAACGAGCACAAATACAGTTATGTATTGCGCAACAGAGCCAATTCCACTTAATGACTAGTAAATCGAAAAATCAGTTTAATTAATGCACTTTTCACACTTACCCTGAATTAAGATTTGAGAAGACAAGATTTTACGATTTTTTATTTCGGGAATTATAACTTCTGTTTTTAAGCAATCGATTTCACCACATTCAATACATTCAAAATGAGGATGTAAATCCTCATGTTTTGATTTTGTGCAATTATTGCACATTGCATACCACTTAATACCATCCTGACCGATGAAAGTATGCAAAATACCATCATCTACAAGATTTTCTAAAACTCTATATATAGTAGTTTTATTCAATTTCGAATTGAGCCTTTTGATTAGTTCAATTGTTGAAATTGCTGTTGATTGAGTTTTAAATTCGTTCAACAATAATTCTATTGATTTGGTTTTTCTAACTACACCCATAAACCTTAACGCAACTTTGTTGTAATAATAAAATTCTTTATTAAATTTGTCTAAATAAAATCATCAATTTGAAAAATATTAAATTTTTAACAAATAACTCCGATTTCTTTGGAATACTGACTTGTTCGCTTTGCTTAGTGCACTGTATCTCTACCCCATTAATTCTTATTTCATTCTCATCTTTGAATACAAAATTATCAATGTCTTATTCTTGGTGGAGTAATTTGGATTATGTGTTCTTAATCATATCTTTTTTAATGGTTTATATCTCAGTCCAAACTACAAGAATAAAAAGTATGAAGTATTTTTTTTGGTTAAGTTGGTTTTCCCTTTTTCTAGTAATCATTAATGAGAAAACAGAGTTATATGAATTTTCAGAGTATTTTACATATTTAACTGCTACAGGACTTTCTTTGTCGCACCTATTTAATCTAAAGTATTGCAAATGAATGACACAAAACTCCCTGTTACAGTTTTAAGCGGATTTTTAGGAGCGGGTAAAACTACATTGCTGAATCACATCCTTCATAATAAAGAAGATTTGAAAGTAGCGGTCATTGTCAATGATATGAGTGAAATAAATGTTGACGCTGACTTAGTAAAAAGTGAAAACATACTCTCCCGTACTGATGAGAAATTAGTTGAAATGAGTAATGGCTGTATATGCTGTACTCTTCGCGAAGATTTAATGATAGAAGTTGAAAGATTGGCAAAAGAGAATAGGTTTGATTATTTACTAATTGAAAGTACAGGTATTAGTGAACCTATTCCAGTAGCACAAACATTCTCATTTATTGATGAAGAAAGTGGAATTGACTTATCTCGTTATAGTTATATCGACACAATGGTTACCGTTGTGGATACATTTAATTTTTTTAAAGATTTTGGTAGTCCTGAAACTTTGATGGACAGAAAACTAACTGATATGGAAGGTGATCATCGAACAATAGTTGACCTTTTAACAGATCAGGTAGAATTTGCTAATGTGATAATTTTAAATAAGACAGATCTAGTAACAAAACAAGAATTGTCTTTTTTAAATAGAACATTGAATAAATTAAATCCTTCTGCTAAACTAATTGAATCAACATTTAGTAAGATAAATCCAAAAGAAATATTGAATACAGGGATGTTTGATTTTGAGGAAGCTGAACAAAACGCAGGTTGGATTGAAGAATTAAATAAAGAGGAACACACTCCTGAAACCGAAGAATATGGAATATCTTCATTTGTTTACAGAACTAAAAAACCTTTTGATCCTATTCGTTTTTGGAAATTCTTACAACAAGGTTTTCCTACATCAGTTATTAGAAGTAAGGGATTATTTTGGTTAGCATCTCGACCTAATCAGGCACTGATTTGGGGGCAGGCTGGCGGATCACTTAAAGCAGACAGTGCGGGTGTTTGGTGGTGCACTATGCCATTTAAAAATCGAATACAACAAATTTCATTTTTAGAAAATCAACAAGAAATAGAAAATAATTGGGATATCGATTTTGGAGATCGTAAAAACGAAATTGTCTTTATTGGACAAAATATGAAT
>Ga0228630_1000010_pt1 | contig 169036 bp, 159 predicted proteins | sample 37DmetaG_FD_183038 | JGI IMG/M metagenome (GOLD analysis project Ga0228630, IMG submission 183038) | Seawater microbial communities from Monterey Bay, California, United States - 37D | ecosystem: Environmental > Aquatic > Marine > Coastal | place: USA: California | collected 2016-10-25 | reverse complement strand
TAAAACCCTTAGTCTTGTTCTATGTCTATTTGCAGTATCCGCCTGCAGCGGCTCCAAAGAGGAGGCTGCCAATAAATATCTCAACAATGGTATTGCGCTGTACGAGGAGGAAAAGCTAGCCAAGGCGAGTGTGGAATTGCGCAATGCTCTGCAGATCGACCCCAAACTGGCGTCCGCTTATTTTTATCTGGCACTGATTGCGGAAAAAGAACAGAACTGGAAGACTCTTTTTAAAAATCTTACCAAGGTAGAGCAGCTCGATAGCAGCAGGGCAGATGCCAGGGTAAAACTGGGGTATCTCCTGTTAATGGCTAAGCAGTTTGATGTTGCCATAGAAAAGGCCGATGCAGTGCTGGTGTTGGAGCCAGACAGTCCCGACGCCTATCTCATCAAGGCCTCCGCATTTTTGGGCAAAGAATTATTTGATGTTGCCCAGACTTATGTGACCAAAGCCATTGAGTTTCATGCCGATCCTGTGGAGGCCGCCTCGCTGCGAGCGTCAATATTGCACAGGCAGGGTTATTCAGACCAGGCGCTGTCGATTCTGGCTGAGGTGATTGATCAACAGACTGACAATCTGCACCTGTTATTGCTGCGCGCTGAAATTAATGAAGAGCGCAACGATTTCGCAGCTATGGAGGCAGATTACCGCACTTTGATCAAAGACTATCCAGAGGAGCGAGCGTTCTACTTCAAACTGGTAAGTCTACTGCGTGACAGTGGCAGGGTAGTAGAAGCTCAAGCCAATTTGGAGGCCTATCTGCGCCGTTACCCCGAGGACGCGGAGGTGCGTATGGCATTGGTGCAGCTGGTGTCGACCAACAATGAACAGCGCGCCGATAAGTTGCTTGACAGTTATATCGATGCTCAGCCAGATAATGCAGAGCTGCGCTTTTATCGCATCGATAGGTTGTTGTCGAGAGACTTAGAACAACAGGCTCTAGCCGAACTGAAGTTTATCAGTGAATCAGGCTTTGATAATCAGCACGGTTTCCGTGCGCTTTCAATGCAGGCGGAAATTATTCTTTCAGCCGGTCAGCCCGACCAGGCACTGGCTATAGTCAATCAGGTGCTAGATTTGGATAGTCATTTCGAAGATGCGCTGCTGTGCAGAGCGCGTTACTACCTGATTACTGAGGATGTAGACGCAGCTGTCACGGACTTGCGAGTTATTTTACGCAATAACCCGGCATCTGAGCGGGCACTGGTTATGCTGGCTAATGCCTATGTAACCTCGGGCTCGCAACAGTTGGCGGATGATACCTTTCGTCAGGTATTGGATATCAACCCCGGCAATATCCAGGCTGCAGTACCAGTAATTAAAGGATTGCTGGAAAAGCAGGATTCGGATCGCTCCGAGCAAATTATTGAGAATGCCCTTGCCCATTCACCCAATAACGAGATTCTTCTGTCCATCCTGGCGCAGATAAAACTGGCTAATCAGGATATTGAGGGCGGCCAGAAAGTGATCTCTAAAATTCACGCCTCGGGTGAGAATCCGGCGTTTGGCCACTATCTCTCCGGGCGGGCGCAACAGTCTCAAGCCAGGTATAAGCAGGCGATCGCAAGCTATAAGAAGGCACTGGCAATGAATCCAGATTTAACCCGTGCCCTTGAAAATCTCGCCCATTGCTATGGCCGCCTTAATCAGCAGGAGACATTGCTGGATTTCTTGAAATCGTTCAGCAAAGAGCACTCAGATAATTTGTCTGCATTCTCAATTATGGCGGCAGTTCAGCGGCAACGTGAGGATTATACTGCGGCGATTGCTACATTAGAGCAGGGTTTGCAGAGAAACCAACACTGGGTGGGAGGATACAGTGCACTGGCGGTCAATCAGATGTCCATGGGAGATCAAGACTCGGCCATCGACACCTACAAGCGGGGTTTGGCCGTAGTTCCCAACAGTAATTTACTTAAAATGCTGTTGGCGTCTCTGTATGAAAATGTGCAGGCTTTTACGGATGCAAAGGCTTTGTATGAGTCTGTACTGTTAACAAATCCTGATCACCATGCGGTGATTAACAATTTGGCCAGCCTGCTGACAGATCAATTTGAGTCCAAGGAGAATATAAGTCGCGCAGTTGCCCTTACTGAGCGCTTTGCCGACTCTGATCAGCCGTTCTTTATAGATACCTATGCCTGGGCACTGGTGAAATCAGGGCTTCCTCAGGTGGCTGAACCACTTTTTGCTAAAGCCACCAAACTGGCGCCTAATATAGCTATATTTCACTACCACCGAGCCATTGGTTTTAAGCGGCTGGGACGCATTGAGGAGGCCAAAGAGGCGCTGAAGTCAGCCCAGGCAACTGTGTCGGCTCAGGATCCCCTGAGGCGGGCCATTGAGACGGAGTTAACCAGCCTCTAACAGGTCTGTGTTGAGGGATGTGTGGACGCTATACAATTATAAGCAACTAAAACATCCTTTCAGCATCTCAAAGCTAATTATTTCGTTATGTTAAGCTGCATCTCAGGATAGCGGCCTATTGTTTGTTGATTTATAAAAGCGCACACTTGCCATGCGTCAGGATTGGATGGCTGATTCAAACCGGAGTGAACCCAAGGGATGAAACTATGCACGTTCTTATTGTTGATGATCACGCTTTCGTCTGTGTTGGTCTTAAAGCCACGTTAAGTGAAGAATTTGACGATATTCAGGTCACTACCACTGATCATGGCGATACTGCGCTGACGATTCTAGCAAAAGAGGAAATTGATCTGGCGATTGTGGATTTGTTTATGCCAGGGGGTGCTGGTGGGTTTAACTTTATTGAGATGCTCTGTGAAAGCTACCCTAAACTTCCGCTGATCGTATTATCGGCCTCTGAGAACCCCGCACATATTCGTAAATGTCTCGATTTCGGTGCCGCTGGGTTTGTCACCAAATCGGCACCCAAAGATGCGCTTTTTGAGGCTATTTCCAGGGCATTGGGTGGAGAGCGCTACGTACCAGAGTCATTGATCGAATCTATGCCGGAAGTGGCGCGGGTTATTGATGAGGTGGATTCCGGGGCAGATATAGACATAGTCTCAGGGCTGGTGACTGACCGACAGATGGATATTCTTCTGCGTATCACCCAGGGCCGCTCAAATAAGCAGATTGCCAGGGAGCTGGATCTTTCCGAAAATACCGTTAAGGTGCATGTCAGTGCCATGCTGAGAGCTCTGGGGCTCAGTAACAGAACCCAGGCTGGCATTCTGGGCCAGAAACTCGGTCTCGCTGAACCATCGGATACTCACAAATATCCATAGGCATCGAGACAGAAACAATACTTAATATACCAAGGGGTTAGGAATGGCTGACAGCCGAGTAAAAGGTAAGGCCGCAGTTTTTCTGGTTGCATTTTTTGTGCAAACATCTGGCGTGGCTAATCATACGCCTGCTGTAGTCACCGAGGATGACCTGCTCACCGATATCCATATGGTATCCAGTGTGACCCATATGAATCAGACGCTGGACAAGACTCCCGCGGCAGTCACTATTATTGATCGCAGGACCATAGAGGCCTCCGCAGCAGTTGATATATTAGACCTGTTTCGTCTGGTACCTGGTTTTCGCGCCTACTATATAAATGCCAACTCTCCTGGCGTCTCATACCATGTATTGGGTAATTCTAACCCTCGCAGAATGGAAGTAAAAATAGATGGCCGCTCTGTCTACGAGTCGCTTATCTCTGGTGTGGAATGGACTACCCTGGGCATTGCGATCGAGGATATTGACTATATTGAGGTGGTGCGAGGGGGCAATGCTCCGGCCGACGGCAGCAATGCTTTTTTGGCCTCCATAAATATAGTCACTCGCTCACCTTTGCAGGAAACCGGCTGGAAACTTCAAAGTCAGATAGGTAATGGGAATATTCGCAACAGTGCTATAAGTTTTTCGGGGCAGTTGGGAGCTGTTCAGCATCGTACAGTGTTGCGTCATCGCAGTAATGATGGCTTTCGAGATTTCGCTGGTGACTATGCTGGTCAGTTCAGAGAGATTGGCCTAGAGGATAGCTCGGATACCACCACTTTTGGTTTTAGAGGGCTTTGGACTCCGAGCGCGAGAGACAGTATAGAATTTCAGTTTGGCGTAAATGAAAGCAACGTGGGTATAGGTAAAACAGACTATATCCTGCGAAAAATCGATTACCAGTATCAGCATTTAAACTGGTCCAGAATAAACAATGATGGCAGTACCTTTGAATTTGTTTCCTATCACAATAAGTTTGATGTGACCGATGAACAGGATGCCCTGACGTTTTATCAAGCGCTAGATCAGATTCCTGAAAGCCCATTAAAAGCGGCGCTTTCTCAGCTTCCGGACAAGCTGATTATTGAGCCTTCTCACGAGGCTGTTTCTGAGCGCTGGGACTCTGAACTAAGAGCTAACTTTGATTATCGACACAATATCCGTGCAGCCTATGGAGCTGCTATCAGGCGTGACAGAGTCAGTAGTAACTCGTTTTTTGATATGTCAGATTATGCGGCTGAGAATTCCTATCGGGGCTTTGCAAACTTTGAATGGCAGATGAATGACAAGCTGACTACTAACACTGGCGTCATGGTGGAATACAGGGACGATGGTGATCAGGTTAAGTCCTATCGGGTGGCGACTAATTATAAGATGGCCGCCGATCAAACCCTCAGATTGGCCTTTAATCGGGGCTATAGAGCACCGACACTTTTGGAGACTAGTCAGTCCACCTTTATTCGCTATGATGAAAATCTGATCCTTGATGGGGTGGTGGTATCAGATGCAGACATCAACGCGGAACGACTTATTAGTTCTGAGCTGGGTTATGCGGGTTCATTTTTTGATGATCATTTGCATTTTGATATGCGCCTGTTCTCTGAAAAAATGTCGGATGTGATTGGTGAGCGCCGCGTGGCCTATCCAGATGTTGATGGCCAGCTCAATATCCGCGATAACACAGATTCCATAAAAGCCTGGGGCATGGAGTGGCAGGCTCAGTATCGACCCAGTCCCCAGTTCCTGGTCCATGCCAATTACAGTTTTGTCGACCTGACTCACAGTGCCTTTTATCGGTCAACGCCAGTGGAGGAGATTCGTGACCTGAGCGGGGTGAACCCGAAAATTCTGGGTTCACTGCTGGTCAACTATGTAACCAAAGATAATCTAAGCCTGAGTGCAACATTGAGCCATATGTCAAAGATCCGACATTTTTCAGGCAATAATGACGAGGGCTTCACACGCTTGGATCTCAAGGCGGCTAAAAAGTGGCGGTTGGCCGGTAAAGATTTGGAGGTTGGGCTGACTATTCAAAACTTGGGGAGTGATTATCGTGAATACTATTTCTTTAACCAGTTTTCCACGCGCTATGTGTTGGGTCTGAAAATCGGCTTTCCATAAAGCTGTAGTTGGGTTTTACCTGTTTTGAGATTTTTACAACAACAATGAACATCTTGTATAAATGGTTATTAGCTCAATCCTTGACTAGTTGTCGAGGAGTTTGCTTGTTGCTGTTTGTTGTCGTCGCCAGCCCAGTGTTGGCTGCCGGTCTCGAAAAGCCACAAAATATAGCTTTCGTTGTAAGCAAAAACTCCTCTGCCTATCAGCAGGTGGTCAGTGGTGCGAAATCAAATCTGCACGGGCAGGGTGATCATTATACTTTCGTCTCCATGAGTCAGAGTGCCAGCAGTAAAATTGAGCGGGCTCTGGAGACGGCTGATCTTATAGTTACCGTGGGCGCTGGTGCGACCCAAGTCGTGGTTAGTCAGGCCCCCTCGCAACCAGTTATCGCAGTTTTAATTACAGATAGTGCGTTTTTGGCGATAGCGCAGAAATACTATGGATCAAAAGAGCAGGCTCTCGCCTCTGGGTTATCAGTTGTCTGCATAGATCAGCCGGTAGAGCGCAGTATTCAATTGTCCAAGCTACTTATGCCCTCGGCGTCAAATGTAGGCTTGATGCTGGGCCCCGGTTCGCTGTCCAAGCTTGAAGAGTTTGGGCGCTATGTGACTGATGCTGGTATGGAGCCTATTCTGGTTAGCGTCAATGCCAGCGATAATCCAATTAAAACTCTTGAGCTCATTATTAAGCGCAGTGATGTGTTTATTCCAGTGCCAGATAGTCGACTGATTAACATTGCGACAGCCAAGTGGATTCTACAGCTGAGTTATAGATACAAGGTGCCTGTGGTCGCCTATTCCAAAGCCTATCTCAATGCAGGTGCCCTAGCTGCTGTCTATACTTCGCCTGAGAACGTTGCACAGCAGGTGTCTGAATTGATAGAAATTTATGGCAATTCTGCAATCAGCTCAGGTGCAGCCCATATGCCCGCCTATTTTTCTGTTGAGTTTAACAACAATGTGGCAGAGCATTTGGATATTCGTCTGCAAGACAAACAGTTCTATATAGATCGGTTGAAAGACTGATATGAGATTGCAAAACGAACTCAATAGTATCCATGCACGATTGCTGATCACAGGCTTGATTCCCTTAGCTATGCTCAGTCTGGTATTGGGTTGGTACATGATTTCCACCCAGAGTAAGGAACTGTTGTCCAATATGCATGATACTGGGCGAGTGGCGACCAACCAGATGGCCTCCAGCGCTGAGTTTGCGCTTTACTCCGGTAACCAAGAAATGCTAAGAACATTGGGTGATTCCATTTTGGATATTCCCTCAGTGTCTGGAATGCTTTTTTTCAATTCGGCTGACAGTCAAACGGTCAGAATTGGCAGTATTGATATTTCCATTGAGCAAATGCCAAAGGACTTTGATTCGGGGAAGCCTTTTTTTATAGAGGATAACTGGTACTTCTATTCGAAAATTACCCTGCAGCATCGTTCAGTGGAAGATTACGATGAAGTGGGCGAGCCAGTCTCCGAGCAGCTTGGTTGGGTAGTGGTGTCTCTTACCAATGAAATCCTGTTGTACAAACAGCGTCGCGCTATATTCGGCGCGCTCATAGTGATTACCCTTGGACTTCTGGTGGCAGCCTGGATCTCTATGAGAATCGGCCGCAGTATTTCGCGTCCTCTAGAGGGGCTTACTCAGGTTGTAGAGGTTATGGAGGCCGGTGGCCTCGAGTCTTTAGCCAGTGAGGAGGGGCCTCTTGAGCTGCGCAAATTGTCCTATGGCATCAATCAGTTGGCCACCAGTGTAAAGCAGTCAAATGTACGTATGCAGAGTGAAATTGCACGAGCCACAGCACAGTTGCAGATTACCCTTATTGAGCTAGAAGATGCTATGGAAGCTCAGGATCAGTTTCTCGCGCGAATGAGTCATGAGTTGCGAACACCATTAACTGCAGTGATTGGATTTTCAAAATTACTATCGACAGAATTGGATGATCGCAAGCGCGATGAGCATCTCAGAGTTATTGAGCGCTCCTCGACTATGCTGTTGACCATGATTGACGATATTTTGGAATTTTCCAAAGCGCATTTAGGCGGTTTTACTCTTGAAGAGATTAACTTTGATATAAATCAATGGTTGCGCGATACCATGGCAATTCATCAGCAGCGCGCCGACGAAAAGGGGCTCAGTTTTACTCTGGATCTTGATGATAACGTACCTTCACAGCTGTGCGGCGATCCAGTGCGATTGACTCAAATATTAGCTAACCTGATTAACAATGCTATTAAGTTTACCGATACTGGTTTTGTTGCCCTGAAGCTGCGCTGTCAGTCCATTGAGGATGACACTGTTACTCTCGAATGTTCGGTAGCTGATTCAGGCAAAGGTATAGCCGAGGAAGCAATTCCCAGTCTTTTTGATCCATTCTCTCAAGAAGATACCTCCATCAATCGTCGTTTTGGCGGCACTGGTTTGGGTCTGTCTATCTGTCAGCGTTTGGCGCAGGCAATGGGCGGTGATGTGAGCATAGAGAGTACAGTGGGCAAGGGTTCCATTATCAGCTTTAGCTGTCGTCTTGCAACTGCAAAGCCCGAGGAATCTATGGTTGATGCCACAGATGCCATAGCCCCACCGGAACAGCTGTTAAAAGGGGTAATAGTACTGGTTGCAGAGGACAATCCATTTAATCAAAAGCTAATTGTCAGGCTGTTAGAGGGCTATGGTGCTACCTGTATGGTAGCCAATAATGGCTTGGAAGCGGTTGAGCTAGCCGATGAATTGCACGCAGATATTATTTTGATGGATCTGCATATGCCGGTGGTAGATGGTGTGACGGCCTGCGAGACTATTATGCAACAATCTGGCGATAGCCCACCTATCATTGGCCTTACCGCAGATATTACTCAGGTTGAGCATCAACGAATGCTCTCTGCAGGGGCGATTAGCGTGCAGTCCAAGCCCCTGGATGAAGTAAAATTGGTCAACGCAATGCTGCGCTCCCTCAGTGATCAACGTCAGGTATCCGAGGGCTTTGAAGGCGGGTTGCTAGCATCTGTGATACCAGTAGACGAGTTAAAAAGCGCACTGTTTGAAAACTTGGATAAGCTGGAAACTCAGTTAAGTGCTGACGAGAAAAGCAGTCTGCGCCAGATTATTCACGATCTCATGGGTCTCTGTGGGCTCTATGGCATGTCTCAGTTGCGTGAGCTGGTGCTTGAATTCAGAGCCACCTACGGCACTCTGGATATTCCTGAAAACCTCAGGAAAGTGCAGGAAATACGCCAGCATATTGAAGATTTCTTATCCGCGAAATCTGCCAATTAATTTGGCGTCTAACTAGTACTTTTGTATTAATCCGTCAGTGTAATTTATTTTGTTGCATCAATCCTTTAACTTACCACCTAGCATTGACTCCTTGGCATGAAGCTTTGACAGGGACTTTACTGGTAAAAATACACAGACCTACACTGCTGTAAGAAAGGATACACTGAAAACAGGAAGTTTTAGAGCAAAGTTGACAGGGAGTTAACTCCAGGGAAAGCTGCTCGCTCAGTTGTTAAATTTCGTTTGCTACCAGTTGTGCGGTATAGACGACTTGGAAGTCGTGCGCCACGGATTGGCGCGGGTCAATCTTTAAAGCAGAGCATATTGGATACAGGTTTCCCCCTGTTAGTAGTGAAAAGAGCTAATTTGGCCCCTGGGTTGAGAGACCTAGGGTTTTTTCATTTGGTGCCTGCTTTTTACCCAATTTTTACCCACTTTTGCTTCCCACTTTTGCTTCCCACTTTTGCTTCCCACTTTTGCTTCCCACTTTTGCTTCCCACTTTTGCTTCCAGCCTATGTGGCCAATCTTTGTTGTTATTGGTAACCCACAGTGATAATTACTTTTACTCCCAGAGCGTTAAGTCATAGACTGTCGCAAAGCATCAGTCAGAGACCCCATGCCTAAAAAAACTAAACAAGCAGATCCCTATGCGACCAGAGAGGCGGCCAAATACGACCGACCCATTCCCAGTCGCGAATTTATACTCGATTACCTCCGCGAAAGTGTAGGCCCACTTACCCACGAAGAAATCTGTGCTGCATTAAATCTTGCTGATGATGAGCAGGTTGAGGCTATGCGTCGCCGCTTGCGAGCCATGGAGCGAGACGGTCAGGTGGCCCGCAATCGACGTGGCGGTTACGGGACCCTGGACAAACTCAACCTGGTAAAAGGCAGGGTGATTGGCCACCCTGAGGGCTATGGCTTTGTCTCGCCGGTACAGGGTGATGGCGAGGATATTTATCTGTCCAGTGCGCAAATGCGCCGAGTCTTTGATGGCGACATAGTGCTGGTAAGGATTGCTGGCTGGGATCGTCGTGGGCGCCCAGATGGCAGTTTGGTGGATGTGGTAGAGCGCAAAACAACCCAGCTGGTAGGTCGCTACTTTCGCGAAAGTGGTATCAGTTTTGTTCGCCCGGACAATCCTCGTATCAGCCAGGATATTCTTATCCCGGGCGATAAATCTCTTAACGCCGATCCAGGCCAGATAGTGGTGGTCAATATAGTTGATCCACCGTCCAGAAACAGCTTGCCAGTTGGTCATATTGGTGAGGTCTTGGGTGAGCATCTGGATCCGGGTCTGGAAATCGATATGTCGATCCGCAATTACGGCATTCCTTATCTGTGGAATGACGAGGTACTTGCAGAGACCGCTGCTATTCCAGATGAGGTGCAGGATAAACAGTGGCGGGTGGATTTAAGAGATACCCCCCTGATTACTATTGATGGCGAAGACGCACGAGATTTTGATGATGCGGTCTTCTGTCAGCCTAAACCTCGTGGTGGTTGGACATTAATTGTTGCCATTGCCGACGTTTCTCATTATGTGACAGTTGGCTCCGCTCTGGACAAAGAGGCGTTTGAGCGCGGCAACTCAGTGTATTTTCCCAACCACGTGGTACCCATGCTTCCCGAGAAGCTATCCAATGGACTGTGCTCGTTAAATCCGGCAGAAGATCGCCTGTGCATGGTCTGTGAGATGCAGATAAGCGCTGAGGGTGAGATTGGCCGCTACCAGTTTTACGAGGCGGTAATGCACTCTCATGCACGTATGACCTACACCCAGGTAGCTCATATTCTGGCTGAAAAAGACCGGGACAATACCTCGGGAATACGCAAGCAGTTTGCCGCCATATTGCCGCAAGTTGATGCACTCCATGACCTCTATCTGGTACTTCATCGCCGTCGAGCAAAACGCGGGGCCATCGATTTTGATAGCCAGGAAACCAGAATCCTCTTCGATAGCCAGCGCAAAATAAGCCAGATTATTCCCGTGGATCGCACCGAGGCTCACAGGTTAATTGAGGAGTGCATGCTGTGCGCCAATGTCTGTTCGGCGCAGTTTTTAGATAAGGTTAAGATCCCAGCGCTGTATCGGGTGCATGAGGGCCCCAGTGATGAGCGCCTGGCCTCGGTGCGGGATTTTCTTGGCGAACTGGGTATTGGCCTGGGTGGTGGTGATGATCCTCAGCCAGAGGACTATCAGCGCGTGCTGAAATCGGTAAAAGGCCGTGATGATGCCGCGGTTATCCAATCGGTGATGTTGCGGTCTATGAGTCAGGCTATGTACCAGCCCGAGAATTTCGGCCATTTTGGGCTGGCCTTTGACGCCTATACCCACTTTACCTCGCCTATTCGTCGCTATGCTGACTTGCTGGTGCACCGCGCTATTCGCAGCCTGATTCGCAGCAACAAAAAGCTCTCTGCTGTGCAGCGTGTGCCTGGTGCGGGCGTTCTTGATCAGCAGAGTATCTATCCCTATGAGCTCGGTCGTCTGGCTGAGACTGGCGAGCATCTGTCAGTAACTGAAAGGCGCGCTGACGAGGCCACCAGAGATGTGGTGAATTGGCTTAAATGCGAATATTTAATGGACCGGGTAGGCGAGGAGTACTCAGGTGTGGTCAGTGCAGTCACAGGCTTTGGTCTCTTTGTGATGCTCGATGATCTCTATGTCGAGGGTTTGATCCATGTCACCGGGTTGCCCAAAGACTACTATTACCACGAGGCTTCTCATCATCGTATGGTGGGTGAGCGCACTGGGCGAATTTTCCGTTTGGGGCAAAAACTCAAGGTGAGGTTGACGCGAGTTAATTTGGAAGAGCGCAAAATTGATTTTGAATTAGTCGAGTCTCCTAAAACTGAGACCAGTGGACGCAGTGCGGGAGTAAAATCTGGGAAAAAGACCAGAGTATCGCCAAAAGCGGCAGCCATGGCAGAAGAGCATGAGAAAAAGCGTAAAAGCCGCGGTAAGAAGAAAACCAACACCGCTGGCAAAGGAAAAACTGCCGCCGGCAGAGGCAAGGCCGGTGCTGTCAAAAGGAAAATCAGCGCCAAACGCCGCAAATCTACTGTTGCAAAGGGTTCAGGTGGAAAAAGCAGCAAAAAGCGCCGCAGTTAACTAGGTTCACAAGACTGGGCTGGCGCTCGGTTTAGCCCGGTCCCAGCTGGCACTTAGCCCAGGTGCTTGGGCAGTATGCGGTTTACCACTTCAGCAATGTAGCTTAGAAACAATGTGCCCATGCTGCTTTTATAGAAGTTTGGATCAGCATTGCCTATGGCCAAAATTCCGTAGAGGTTGTTGTAGCGCAGAGGTACTGCAGCTACAGAGCCTACTTGCAAGCCTTTCTCTCCAAACAGGAAAGTCATCTCTTCCTCTCGCAATACACCGCATACCGCGCGATTAGAGCCAATTAATGTGTTCACCTGTTCGTTGGCCTTTTCAATGCTGGCCACACGCGCCATGGTACGCGGCAATGACTTCTCGTCACCCAATAGAGTCAGACTATAAAAATCAATTTCAAAATCTTTACCCAAACTGTCATAAATGGTTTCGACCATGGCTGGCAGATTTTTGGCCTCCAGCAGGTTAAGCACCAGACGTTTGGTCTTTTCAAACAGCAAGTCATTGGCATGAGCGGTAGCCAGCATATTGTCCAGACGATTGCGCATCTCTTTATTGCGGTCGCGCATCACTCCCACCTGACGTTCCACAAGAGAGACTGCGTTGCCGCTATTATGAGGCAGGCTCAGGCTCTCGAGAATATCCGGATTATCGTCCAAAAACATTGGGTTATCGCGCAGAAACTCGCGCACCATGTCCTCTGTAGAATCAACCTGTTGTTCTTCACTCATATTCGTATTCGTCCGCGGAAAACACTGGCCGCAGCGCCAGTCATTAATAGAGGCTCGGTTTCACCCTGCCAATCGATTGTCAGATCACCGCCTGTGAGATGCACGGTTACAGGAGAGTCTACCAGTTCCTGCTGCAGGGCTGCCACTGCGGCGGCACAGGCGCCGGAGCCACAGGCCTGAGTTTCACCCACGCCTCGCTCGAAGACACGCAGCTTAATGTGATTGCGATCAACAATCTGCATAAAGCCCACATTGACCCGGTTGGGAAATCTCTCGTGGGCTTCTAACTGGGCTCCGAGACTGGCTACTGGTGCAGTTTCAATATCATCTACGCTAAGTACCGCATGAGGGTTGCCCATTGAGACTGCGGCTATTTTATGACTGGTGCCGTCCACATCAACTGAATAGAGCTGTGCCCGCTGCTCGGCCACAAAGGGAATCTCTGCCGGCTCTAATTCCGGGACTCCCATATCCACCTTGACCAGATTATTCTCAGTAAGCTCCAGGTCCATAACTCGATTCATGGTTTTGACCCGAATGGGGTTTTTACCTGTGAGCTGGCGGTCAGAAACATAGCGTGCCAGGCAGCGCGCTCCATTGCCACATTGCTCAACTTCATCGCCGCTCTGGTTAAAGATGCGGTAGTTAAAGTCTATATCCGGCTGCGACGGTGGCTCTATCACCAGCACCTGATCACAGCCAACGCCCAGGGTGCGATTAGCTAGTCTTCTGACCATAGAGGCAGATACCCGAACATTCTGGGTTACCGCATCAATCACTACAAAGTCATTGCCCAGGCCATGCATTTTGGTAAATTTCATCTGCATGCTATTGGTCCTGACCGGTCTCTGGCAGCAACTGTTCGCCGCGCACCAGATCAGCAATAGTTTCACGGGCACGCACCAGATAGGTCAGATTATTGTCCACCATAACCTCTGGTACTCTAGGCCTGCTGTTGTAATTAGAGCTCATTACAAAACCATAGGAGCCAGCGGAAAACAGGCACAGATTATCCCCCTGGCTAATAGCCAGAGAGCGGTCTTTACCGAGAAAGTCGCCAGTCTCACAGACCGGGCCCACAATATCGTAGAGGGCTGCTGGTGCGGAGCTGTGGGTGCTGGTTGGCTGAATATCCATCCAGGCCTCGTACAGCGCTGGACGCAACATATCATTCATCGCAGCATCCACAATGGCGAAATTTTTCTCGCCATTACTTTTTATAAATTCGACTTTCATCAGTAGAACACCGGCATTGGCTGTTATGGAGCGGCCAGGCTCCATCACCAGTGTCTCAGAGCGGCCGGCCATACGCGGCAGCAGCTCAGACATATAGTCTGCCACTGAGGGGGTGCTCTCATTCTCATAGGGAACACCCAGGCCACCGCCTATATCTATGTGCTGCAGATGGATATCCAGCGTTTGCAGATGGTCTACAAGGGTCAGCAGGCGATCCATTGCGTCAATAAATGGCCTGATCTCGGTGATCTGTGAGCCAATATGGCAGTCCACACCGACCACGGAAATATTATCCATACCGACAGCGCGCTGATAGATCTGTGGGGCCAGATTAATATCTATGCCAAATTTATTCTCTTTTAACCCGGTCGAAATATAGGGGTGGGTTTTGGCATCCACATCTGGGTTTACTCGCAGGGAGATCGAAGCTGTTTGATTCTGTTCAGCAGCAGTGGCATTGAGCAGGTCCAGTTCGGCCTCAGATTCCACATTAAAACAGTGAATACCCACTTCCAGTGCACGCCGCATATCCTCTGCATTTTTGGCAACGCCAGAAAAGACAATCTTGCTAGGGTCGCCGCCAGCCAACAGCACTCGCTCCAGTTCCCCCACAGACACAATATCGAAACCGGCACCAATATTGGCCAGGGTCTGCAGTACAGCGAGATTAGAGTTGGACTTAACCGCGTAGCAAATCAGATGGCTCTGATCGCCCAGAGCATTTTGATAGGCGAGAAAATTTTGCTTCAGAGCATCTTTACTGTAGACAAAGCAGGGCGTACCAAAATGATCGGCAATATCGTCCAGAGCCACGTTCTCTAGATGTAGTCTCTGATTTTGATAGTAAGCTGTATTGTGCATTGCGCCTTAAGACTCTGTAGTTTCTGGGTTGAGGTTAGTGTCTGCATCCTGCGGAAGATAGAGCGGCCCAGTGTTGCCACAGCCATTTAGGCAGCTGAGCATCAGCAGGGTACCAAAAAGTGCAGAAAGTCGATGAAGCATAGGGACTACCAGTGAAAAACCTTAATTATAGCGGTACTGGCAGATCACAACCAAACAATTATACTGCACAGCTACCATTGAGAAGCCTGACCATGAACGAAGCCGAATTTAACCAAATTGTCGATGACCTTATGTTTTCTATAGAAGAGAGCATTGATAACAGCGGCGCTGATATTGATTACGAAAACAGCGCCGGCATGCTGACCATTACCTGTGAGGCCAATGGCTCGCAGATTATCCTCTCTCGCCAGCCGGCCATGGGGGAAATCTGGTTGGCCGCTCGCTCGGGCGGATTCCACTTTAAGTTGTTGAATCTGGACACAGAGCAGCGCTGGTGCGATACCCAGACCAGCGAGCTGTTGTCAGCTATGCTGACAGATGCCTGTCTGGCCCAGTCTGGGGAAGCGGTTAGTTTCGATTTTTGACTACAGTCAGGGCTCTCTGCGCTGCAGCCCTTACCTGCTGTGGCGCTGTGCCACCAACATGATTGCGCGCAGCTACTGAGCCTTGCAGACTGAGCACATTGAAGACATCTTCTTCAATCTGATCAGAGAACTGTTGTAACTCTGCCAGGCTCATTTCCGAGAGGTCTTTGTCCTGGTCAACCCCATAGGCCACAGATTTGCCGACGATTTCATGGGAATCGCGGAATGGGATACCTTTGCCCACCAGATAGTCTGCCAGATCGGTTGCTGTGGAAAAGCCTCTGCGCGCCGCCTCAAACATGGATTCCTTATTGGCCTCAATGGCAGGGATCATATCGGCAAAGGCACGCAGACAGTCAACCACTGTATCTACTGCGTCAAACAGGGGCTCCTTATCCTCCTGATTGTCCTTGTTGTAGGCCAGTGGCTGAGACTTCATTAGGGTCAGTAGGGCTATTAGGTGGCCATTGACGCGCCCGGTTTTACCGCGCACCAGTTCTGGCACATCGGGATTTTTCTTCTGGGGCATAATCGACGACCCAGTGCAGAAGCGGTCGGGTAGATTGATAAACTGGAACTGGGCAGATGTCCACAGCACCAGCTCTTCTGACATACGTGACATATGAGTCATTAGCATACTGGCAAAGGCGCAGAACTCTATGGCGAAGTCGCGATCGCTGACCGAATCCAGAGAATTCTCAGTGGGCTTGTCAAAATTAAGCTGCGCAGCGGTAAACTCGCGATTGATCGGGTAGGTGGTTCCCGCCAGGGCAGCAGCTCCAAGGGGGCTCTGATTTAAACGCTTGCGACAGTCCAGCAAGCGGCCAAAATCTCTCTCCAGCATCTCATTCCAGGCCAGCAGGTGATGACCGAAAGTCACTGGTTGAGCCGTCTGCAAATGGGTGAATCCCGGCATAATAGTTTCAGATTCGGAGGCTGCCAGCTCAATAATTCCCTGCTGTAGCTTGGCAAATAGGGGCTGGATCAGATCGATCTGGTCTCTTAGCCAGAGGCGAATATCTGTAGCCACCTGATCATTTCTGGAGCGGCCAGTATGCAACTTTTTGCCGACCGTACCTATGCGATCGGTCAGCGCCGCTTCGATATTCATATGCACATCTTCAAGCGCAACAGACCAGTCAAAGCTGCCAGCGGCTATTTCTGCCGCTATCTGTTGCAGACCATCACTGATTAATTTCAGTTCATCAGCACTGAGAACGCCAGCCTGCTCGAGCATTCTGGCGTGGGCAATCGAGCCCTGAATATCCTGTTGAGCCAGTCGCTGATCGAAATTAACCGAGGCGGTAAAACGGGCGACAAAGGCATCGACCGGCTCGTTAAAGCGGCCACCCCAGGATTGATTGGTTGCTTGATTATCGTCTTTCTCAGACTTTGGATTCTCAGACTTGCTCATTGACCAGCATGCTCTATAGTTAAATGCGACGGGAATTATAGCTAATCGCGGCGTCTAAATGGCAATAATTCTTATCCATGGTAACTCTAATATAGCCACTCGGCTCAATCCCAAGGAGGGATACTATGATCAAGGTATTGATCGTTGATGATAAGTTGTTAATGGGCGGCGCTGCCCAAAGGTTGTTAACGACAATGACTAATATCCGGGTTGTAGGTGTTGCTGATTGCGGCAATACTGCAGTCAGGCTTCTCGCCAAACATAAGCCTGATATTCTGTTAATAAAATTACCACTGTCTGAACAAAGCCAAATTTACATAGATCAGCTGCAAAAAAAACCTGAAGCCTGTCCTGTAGTGGTCTATTTCCCGCCCTTTGTTGGTTTCGACCCTCTGCCGAGGGTTCTGAGCCAACAGTCTCAAGGTAACATCAGACAGGTGAGCCTCGATGACTTTGCGACTGCAGTACTAAAAGCCAGTAAAGAGGTTCTAGAGCGCCAGCGAGAAAACCGCGCTGAACCCCGAACCCATCTATTTGTATACAGCTATCTGGGCATAGATAAAATCCCTGTTAATAGGATTCTATTATTGCAGGCGGATCAAAAATACGTCAGGGCCCATATGTCAGATTCTGTAGTTACCCTCAATGATAGTCTGGTGGCTCTTGAAGACGAGTTCAGGCAGCTGTTTGTGCGAATCCACCGCAATGCGCTGGTAGCCATAGATGCCATTGAGGGATTGATAAAAGTCGATAATCGCATTGCTGTGAAGATCAAAAATCTGGCTGAACAGCCCACAGTAAGTCGACGCAGGGCATCTTATTTACGTCAATTATTACCGCTTCTCTGACAACGGGCTGCAAATCGTCGATAATGACGCATTAATTACTACGCAGGGTTGTACCTTGACTAAGAAAGTTCGTATTGCGACAAGAAAAAGCCCCCTGGCCCTATGGCAGGCCGAATATGTAAAGGCCCGGCTGCAGCAGCATAATCCCGGTTTGCAGGTTGAGTTAGTTGCCATGAGCACCAGAGGAGACAAGCTGTTGGATACCCCTCTGGCAAAAGTCGGCGGCAAAGGGTTATTTGTAAAAGAGCTCGAGTTAGCCATGCTGGAGGGCCGAGCAGATATTGCCGTGCACTCGATGAAAGATGTGCCCATGGAGTTCCCTGATGGCCTTGAATTGGCGGTGATTTGCGAGCGTGAAGATCCGCTGGATGCCTTTGTTTCCAATCATTACCAAAATCTCCAGGAGCTACCTGATGGCGCCGTAGTGGGAACCTCCAGCCTGCGCCGTCAATGCCAGGTGCGGGCAAATTTCCCCAATCTTGAGGTCAGAGAGTTGCGCGGCAATGTAAATACCAGACTGGGCAAACTGGATGCTGGTGAATACGACGCCATTATCCTCGCCAGTGCCGGCCTAATCCGCCTGCAAATGGCTGATCGTATTGCCAGCAAGCTCGACTCCGAGCTGTCGCTGCCCGCGGGCGGCCAGGGTGCCGTAGGTATTGAGTGCCGGGTTGATGACCAGGATATCCAGGAGCTTCTGGCATCCTTGCACCATCGCGATACAGCTAGCTGTGTGTTAGCTGAACGAGCGGTTAATCGTCATTTGCAAGGTGGTTGTCAGGTACCTATTGCCTGCTTTGCCGAGCTCGATAGCGACGGGCAAACCCTTGCCTTGCGGGGCCTGGTTGGCAGTGTTGATGGTACCACTATTTTGCGTGCCAATCTTCAGGGTGCCCGTGACAGCGCAGAGCAGTTGGGCATTCAACTGGCTGAGCAGCTGCTGGCTGACGGCGCTGGAGATATTTTGGCCGAGGTCTATGAGCGCTAGTTTTGGCGTTGGCAAACCGGTCTTGGTGGTGCGCCCTCTGCGCCAGCAGGATGCCTTTTTGCGGCTGCTGGATCAGGCAGCTATAGATTACCAATACCGGGCGATTATGCGTATTGAGCCCATTGCAGAGACTGAGGCAGAGGCCGAGTTAATTAAGAATGCAGTGCTTAGGTTTGCTGAGTTTGACTACGCTATTTTTATTAGTGCCAATGCGGCAGAGTTGGGTATTAAGTGGCTCGATCAGTACTGGCCCATGTTGCCTGCCGATCAGCAAATTTTTGCTGTGGGTCAGCAGACTGAGTCGATTCTCAGTGCCTATGGTTGCACAGTTTCCTCACCCCGCAAGCAACAGAATACCGAGGGTTTGCTGCAGGAAATAACAGCATTGCAGCAGCTGCAGAATAAATCTGTGATTATCTTTCGCGGTGGTGGTGGGCGTACCACCTTGGCTGAGACATTGCAGAGTCGGGGCGCGACAGTGACCTACTGCGAGCTGTACAGGCGCGTTTTGATACAGGACAGTCTGGCCGATGCCCGTGCTTTGCTGCCGGATTGTGGCTGTCTAGTCGCCCACAGTGGAGAGCTTATTCAGGCCATGGGCCCGGCAGTTGCCGAAACTGCCAATATCCCAGTGGTAGTACCCAGTGATCGAGTGGCTGAGATATCCGGCAAGCTGGGCTATAGTAATGTTTTGGTAGCCAATAATGCCCTGCCTGACTCTATGTTTGAAATGGTCAAAACCGTACTCAGATAGCCTATTTTTTAAGTCAGGATAATAATAAGCTATACATTGGCGATCAGTTAAACAGTAATAGAGGGAATGCAGTGACTGAAGATAGTATACCGGCAGCAGACCAGGCCACTGAAAAGAAGCAGCCTGAGTCTGATAACGCGCCTGGACTCAATGGTAAGTCCAAGCCCTCAGAAAAACCCACTGGCGCCGCCTCAAGTATTCTCCGCACGCTAAAAATTATCCTCGCGTTGGGTTTAATCGTTGCGCTGCTTGCGGCCAGCTGGATGGGCTGGACCCTGTGGCAAACCTGGGCTCTGGAGGCTGACAAATCTGATAGACAGCTGAGTGGTATGCAGGATGCCATCGATAGTATTCAACAACAGGCCAGATTGGATCAGGAGCGCCAATTGCTGGAGTCTCAGCAGTTGCAGCAGGCTGTGACCGATTTGCAGTTGCGCTCTAATACCCAGGGGCGGCGCCTTGCTGAGTTAGGTTCAACCACTCGCAGTGACTGGCTGCTGGCCGAGGCAGTGTATTTGACCAGGTTGGCCAATCAGCGTCTGCAAACTGAGCGCAGCACTGCAAACTCTCTGGCACTGCTCAGCAATGTGGATTTGATATTGCAGGAGCTTGACGATCCAGATCTTACGCCGGCGCGCAGTGCTCTGGCCAAAGATATCACTGCATTGCGGTTAGCTGGAGAGGTGGATGTTGAGGGTATTTATCTGGAGCTCAGCTCTCTGATCTACAGCATAGACCAGCTAAGCATACTCAGCCTGCCAGCTCAGCCGCAGGCGGGGGAGCAGTCCAGCGCTCAGAATGCTGAGGCAAGCCTCAGCCCCCAATCTGTGCTGGCCGGGTTTAGCCAAAAAGTGGCGCAGTTAATTAGAGTGAGACAGCGCAGCCAACCTATAGAGCCCATACTGCAACCTGAGGAAGCGACCCTTATCAGACACAATATCCGCCTGATGTTAGAGCAGGCACAGAGCGCCCTGCTGCGGGAGCAGCAGGTGATTTATAGCCAGAGCATTAGTAAGGCACAGTCTTGGTTGGCGCAGCATTTTCAGCTCAACCCCAGTGCTCAGGTGCTTTCGGGGCGGCTCTCTGAATTGGCCAAGGCACAGGTGGTACAGCAATTACCCGAAATTAATACCTCCCTTGAAGCTATAGAGACCGCCGTTGTTATGCGCCAGAGTCGCCTGGTAGATGAAGCTCAGTTGGAGAATCAGAAGTGAGAAAGCTGCTGGTTACCTCAGTGCTGGCGCTGTTGGCTGGCGCCACTATCATAGGGCTGCTGCAACAGGGCAGTGGCTATGTGTTGATTAGTCTGGGTGATATAAGCATAGAAATGAGCGCGTTGGTTGCTGCCACTATCTATTTGGTGCTGACTGTATTTTTACTTTGGTTGCTGTTGGCGATTAGATGGCTCACCTCGGCGGGAGGCATTCGTCTGTGGTGGAATAGTCGTCGCAGGGCCAAGCACCGCAGCAAGACGGCTGAGGGCCTGTTGCTCTATGCAGATCAGGACTGGCAAAAGGCCAGCCTGCTTCTGTCCCAGTCTGCAGACCGATCGACAATGCCGGTGGTTAATCTATTGTTTGCCGCACGGGCGGCGGCAGATAACAATGAGCCCAACCAGGCGCGTCAACTGTTGCAGCGATTAAAAATGACTCACCCCAAATCGCGCCTGCTAGCGGACAAATTATTGGCAGAACTACTAATTGGCGACGAGAAACTCGACGAAGCTGCGACAGTGCTCGAGTCATTGCATCGGGAAAATCCCAGCGACAGAGGCATTTTGCGTCTCTTAGTGGATACCTATTTCTTGCTCGGTCACTGGCAACAGGCCCAGAAGCTGCTGGGTGATATTAAGCATTATGAGGCGATGAGCAAACGCGCCATTCAGCTGTTGGAATTAGATATTTACAGCAGCCTGCTGGAGGGGTTTGTCGCTGATCCGGAATTTACCGAGCAGGAGCAGCAGAGTCAGCTGGCTGAACTCTGGGAAATGCTGCCCAAGTCACTGCGCAAGGAGTCAGAGATAATTGTCCAGTATGCAGATGCTCTGGTAAGAGTTAATGCAAAAGACCGGCTGCAACCACTATTAACCAAGGCTCTAAATAATGACTGGCACCCGGATCTTATTGACCGCTTTGGTGCAGTACAGACATCAAAACCTGAAAAACAGTTGGCCACTGCTGAGAAATGGTTGTCCAGCCATGCTGAGGATGCCAGTCTGTTGCTGGCATTGGGGCGCATCTGTCGACGACTGGATTTGCTCGGCAAGGCCCGGGACTACTTAACCAGTGCGCTGGCGTTTGATGCCAGCCCCGAGCATTATCTTGAGTTAGCCGAGGTGCTAATAGCTATGGGTGATCATAAAGCCAGTGCGAAAATCTATCGTCAGGGGTTGCAGGCTGGCTTTTCAGTAGAGGATTAGGCAGATTTTCTAGATGCGCTTCTTTTTAAGATCTTGAATCAAAAACCTGGCGGGATGCATGGCCAGGCGTAAATCCGGCTCTATTAGAGCCTCTTCCCCAGCAATTTCCCTGGCCAGAATTTCAGCGGTCAGCGGCGCATAGCCGGTACCCCTGGAGCCCATGCCGCAGTGGATAAACAGATTGGGCAGATAGCTGCCTAAATCAGCTATATCAGTCCGTGCATCCTTGCGCAGTGGCGCATAATCTTCCAGCAGCTGTGGCACATCGGGCACTTGGCCCACAATAGGCAAATAGTCTCTGGTGGTGCAGCGATAGTTGGCGCGGCCAGACAGGCGACTCAGGTTCTGGGGTCCCAGTGCCTCTGCCAACCCTAGATCGGTGGCGGCCATTTGCTCCAGGTTGGCCTGATGATCAGCTTCGCGCACCTGGGTGGTAAACAGCCCCTTGTTGTAAGTTGCACCGCAGCTGTGCAACCCCTGGTGTTGCGGCGTTATATAGCCCTCACCGCAGATTACGGTTTTAAGTGCGCCTATACTGTGATTGCTGGGTATGTCGGTAATTTGCCCGCGCAGCTGAGTGAGCGGCAAAAAACTGCTCTGTTTCAGTGCCAGACAATCATAGGCATTGGCAATAATCAGGGTCTCGCTGCTCAGACTGCCAGTCGCCTGTGAGAGATCCTGGTCACTGCAGCTTAAATGCCACTGGCCATCGGCATGCCTGATACTTTGGATATCTGCCTTGATAAGAGGTATCTGATGTTGCGCCAGCAGTTGCCGACAAATCGCCTGGGGTTGCAGCCAGCCAAGGCTTGGAAAATACAGAGCCAAATCAGCCTGCAGATCTATACCGGCGATTTCACTGAGTTCAGCATTGCCGCAGAGCTTGACCAGATCAGGTTGATTGGCAAAGCGTTCGGCTATAAGCCTAAAGTCGGCCGCAGCCTTGGTATGTTCCGGCAGCACCAGCACACCAGTCTGTTCCCCCAGTCCCTGTTGCCAAAAAGACTGATAGTACTGGCTGGCAAATTTTATAGCCGCCAGATTAACTCGCGGCAGGGCCTGATCTCGAGGTGATAGTTTTGGGTAGATAATCGCCTGATTATTGCCCGAGCCACCGCAGCCGGCCAACTCATAGCGATCTATGACCCTAACCTTAAATCCGCGTCTGGTCAGCGCCACTGCAGCAGTGCAGCCGGCAATGCCAGCGCCGAGCACAGCAATTTCTTGTGAGCGTCGCGCAGCCACAGATTTATCCAGGTGCCAGGGTTGACTGGGGTGCCTTTTGCGGCGGCCGCTGCTGCTCATGCTAGGCGAGCCCAAACTCCCTGAGGATTTGCTGTGACCATTTAGCAATATAGTCATCACTGAGCTCAAACTGATTTTCGTCGTCCAGTGGCAGGCCGACAAAAAACTGGCCATCTTCGGTGAGGGCCTTGGACTGTTCAAAACTGTAGTCCTGATTAGGCCAGGCGCCAACAGTGCTGGCGCCGAGGTTGACTATTTTAACCCACAGATAACCAAGAGCATCCTGAAACCATTCCGGATAACCAATCTGGTCGCCGAGACCATAGATGGCCACCTGCTTGCCGGTAAAGTCCAGACTGTCTATAGCTTCCCAGTTGGACTCCCAGTCCTCTTGCAGCTCGCCATAATCCCAGGTGGGTATGCCCAGCACCAGATACTGGTATTCAGACATTAATTCAATGGAGTCCGAGGCTATATTGTGCAGACTGACTAACTCTGTACCACAGAGCCCATTGATAGCCTCGGCTATTTTCTCAGCTGCCATCTCGGTGTAGCAGGTTGAGCTGCCATAAAATAATCCAATTTTGGTGCTCATGGGTTGTCCTGTACTTGAAGGCTGCCAGCAAAATCCAGCTGGCGCCAGGCTTCATAGGCGACAATAGATACTGTATTAGACAGGTTAAGGCTGCGACTAGCGGGCTGCATAGGGAGGCGCAAAACATACTCAACACCAATCTCTGTGCGCACATCTTCTGGTAGCCCTCGGGTTTCCGGGCCAAATAACAGGCTATCACCCGCCTGATACTGAACCCTGGAATAGCATTTTGAGCCCTTGGTGCTCAACCCATAGACCCGGGTCGATCCCATCGCCTGCAAATAGGCCGGCCAGCTGCCATGGACCTGCAGCGACTGAAATTCGCGGTAGTCCAATCCGGCGCGGCGTAGCTTTTTGTCATCCAAATCAAAACCCAGGGGCTCTATCAGATGCAGACAAAATCCGGTGTTGGCGCAGAGGCGAATAATATTGCCTGTATTGGGAGGAATTTCAGGCTGGTAGAGCACTATGTTAAGCATAATTTTTTGTTTGCACGTCGAGACCTGTATTATCACATTAATTGATAGCTCTGATATAGATGGAGCAGCAGTATTCTCTGGGCTATTTTCTAATAATTATCAGTATAAATGGGGTAAAAATATGAACTCATTGGTCAACACAGCAATACTTATAGGCACCTTGATTGCCTTTTCAGTGCAGGTAAGTGCCGAGCGCAGCGCGGGCAATATGGTCAGAGATCAGTACCGTCACCCCGCCGAGACTCTGGAATTCTTTGGTATTACCAAGGATATGGCTGTTGTTGAGATAAGCCCTGGCGGCGGCTGGTATACCGAGGTGTTGGCGGGACAGCTCAGTGGAACCCTGTATGCGGCCCATGCAAATCCGCAGAGTAAAAGTGCCTATTACCGAAAATCTCTCAGCAGATATAAGGATAAGCTGGCATCCAATCCCGAGTTTTACAGCAATGTTGAGCTACATATTTTTGATGCCGGAGCCCAGTTGCTCACCACTGCAGACAATAGTGCCGATGCGGTTGTCACCTTTAGAAATGTCCACAACTGGATGAATTCAAACAGTGAGGGAGCTGCATTTGAGTTGTTTTTTAAAACTCTAAAACCCGGGGCTGTGCTTGGAGTAGTGGAGCACAGGGCCAAGCCTGGAACTAGCCGCAAAACCATGATCGACAGCGGCTATGTCACCCAGAATTATGTGATCGAGATTGCCCAGCAAGCTGGCTTTGTGCTCGAGGCCAGCTCTGAAATCAATGCCAATCCAGCGGATACCGCCGATCACCCCAAAGGTGTTTGGACTCTGTTGCCAAATCTGGCTCTGGGCGATGTGGACCGCGAGCGGTATCAGGCTATTGGAGAGAGTGACCGTATGACTCTGCGCTTTAGGAAACCCGCCCAGTGATAGAAATTCCGGTCGACAGACTTAGTGCTGAGATTCTCACTGCCATTATTGAGGAGTTTATTCTTCGTGAGGGCACAGATTACGGTGCCCAGGAAGCCGGCATGGACAATAAAATTGCCCAGGTACAGCGCCAGTTAGCGCGTGGTGATGTGCTGATAACCTTCGATCCGGCCACAGAAAATTGCACTCTGTTGACCAGGCATCAATTTAATCGCTATAGCGCTGAGACTTCTGAGCAGCAGAGTCAAAGCCATGGTTCTCAGGCTAATGCAGCCGCCTACGAAGACTATTCTCAGGATATAGGTAACAGCATTGACTAGGTCTCTAACCGACAGTGACAGCCTCGAGGCTGGGGCGCTACTGGCTCCCTGGCAGCAACAGTTAGATGAGGCCACGCAGATATTGGTGGCTCTCAGCGGTGGTCTGGATTCAACCGTTCTGCTCCATCTGCTGGCTACCCTGGTGCCCGCAGAGCGGCTCTGTGCCGTGCATATTCACCATGGCCTGTCGCCTAATGCAGATGATTGGCAGGCCAGCGCAGAAGATTACTGTAGGTCTCTGGATGTGCAGCTGCTCTGCGAAACTGTCGAGGTTATAGCTTCCGGCGAGGGTATTGAGGCTGCCGCTCGCAGTGCCAGATACAAGGTCTTTGAGCGTCTATTGCAGCCAGGTGGTCTGCTCTTGCTCGGCCATCATGGCGATGATCAGATGGAAACCATGCTCTATCAGTTACTGCGCGGTTCCGGCACCAGGGGTATGTCTGGTATACCGGTACAGAGGCCGCTGGGTAGTGGGCAGCTTATTCGGCCATTGCTGTCCTTGGGCCGGAGCCAGCTTCAAGCCTATGCTGAGAGACGGCGGCTGAGCTGGATCGAGGATGAGAGTAATACTCAGGATAGATTTGACCGCAATTATTTGCGCAAGCATGTGGTTCCAGCCATTGCCCAGCGCTGGCCCAATTATCGGCAGGCCATGCAGCTGTCAGCAGCGCACAGTGCTGAGGCAGAGCAGTTGGCAGAGATTCTGGCCCAACAAGATCTATCCAGGCTGGATCTGCGCGAAGAGCGAGGCGGTTGCTCTATCAGTATCCAGCAATTGTTAAAACTGGATGATTTGCGACAGCGCAATATTCACCGCCACTGGCCGGCACTTCGCGACTTGCCCAGGCCCAATAAAAAAATTATTGCCGAGATCAACAATTCAGTTATCCAGATTAGTGATGCTGCCGAGCCATTGCTTGAATGGCAGGGCATGCAGTGGCGGCGTTTTCAGGGCCGTCTATATCTGCTGGTTTGCACTGGTGCTGAGTTTGATAGCCATCAGCAATATGGCTGGGACATAGATAAGACCATAGGCCAGGAATTAGAGCTTGCTGATGGCAGTCACCTGGTTGCCAGGGAGGCGATTGGTGAGGGTCTGGTACTGGCTCCGAATCAGCCCTTGCGTATAAGTTATCGGCAGGGTGGTGAGCGCTGCAGGCCAGCGGGGCGAGGGCACTCCAACAGCCTTAAAAAGTTATTCCTTGAATATGGAGTTGAGCCCTGGTGGCGTGATAGAACGCCATTGCTATACGTGGATAAAACTCTGGTGGCTGTGGGTGATTATTGGGTTTGCGAAGGCTGGCAGGCGCAGACCGGTCAGAGCGGTAAAAAAATCCTCTGGCGGCATAACTCTTTATAGATGTTTGTAGAATACCGACCTGCTTTCTGGTAATCTGCTACCCCATCTTGAGTAGGATGGCAGCCGGTCAAAATTAGACCAAAATATTGACCAACACCCCTTTCAAAGATAACTTTTTTCCAATTTTTTGCGATCGTTGCAGGGCCACTATGACGCGTTTTATTTTTGTAACTGGCGGTGTTGTCTCTTCCTTGGGTAAGGGTATTGCAGCGGCTTCGCTGGGTGCTGTGCTCGAGGCCAGAGGCCTGAGTGTCACCATTCTCAAGCTTGACCCCTATCTCAATGTTGATCCTGGCACTATGAGCCCCTATCAGCACGGTGAGGTCTATGTAACTCAGGATGGCGCTGAGACCGATCTGGATCTTGGTCACTACGAGCGCTTTTTGCGTTCAAAGATGACGCAAAACAATAACTTCACCAGCGGTCAGGTCTACGAGACGATTTTGCGCCGTGAACGCCGCGGTGATTACCTGGGCGGCACAGTGCAGGTGATTCCCCATGTGACTGATGAAATCAAGCGCAGGGTCTATGCCGGTGCTGGAGATCATGATATCGCCGTGGTCGAAATTGGCGGCACCGTAGGTGATATTGAGTCGCAGCCGTTTCTTGAAGCTGTACGTCAATTAAAAGGTGAGCTGGGCCACCAGAGAGCGCTGCTGTTGCATTTGACGCTGGTGCCCTATATTGCCTCAGCTGGTGAGACCAAGACCAAGCCAACCCAGCACTCGGTGAAAGAGATGCGCTCGCTGGGACTGCAGCCTGATGTGCTGCTGTGTCGCTCGGAGGTAGAGCTGGAGGAAGTGCAACGCAAAAAGATTTCACTATTTACCAATGTTGAAGAGCGCGCTGTTATACCTGTTATGGATGCTCAGACTATCTATCAGGTGCCGCGCATGCTGCATGAATGGGGTCTGGATCAATATGTGGTTGAGCGGTTTAACCTAGATAAGCCGACGGCCAATCTAAGTGAATGGGATGCAGTGGTTGATAATCAGCTGAATTCTCAGGGTGAAGTGGTGATAGCCATGGTCGGCAAGTATATGGAGCTGCTCGACGCCTATAAGTCGCTGACCGAAGCATTGATTCATGCCGGCATTCACAATAAAACCAAGGTCAAAATTCGCTATGTCGACTCCGAGCTACTGGAGACTGATCCTTCATTGATCGACGGCGTCGATGCCATACTGGTACCTGGTGGCTTTGGTACTCGTGGTACTGAGGGCAAAATCTACGCAGTTAAAACTGCCCGGGAGAACAACATTCCCTACCTGGGCATCTGTCTGGGTATGCAAATTGCTGTTATTGAATATGCGCGCAATGTCTGTGGCATGAATGCAGCCAACAGTACTGAGTTTGATCCGGATACAGCCTATCCGGTGGTTGGTCTGATCGCAGAGTGGACCGACAGCCAGGGCAACAAAGAACAGCGCACTGAGGATAGTGATCTGGGCGGCACTATGCGTCTGGGATCGCAGGTTTGTCATCTGGTGTCAGGCTCAAAAGCTCACGAAATCTATGGCAGCGAACAGATTGAAGAGCGCCACCGCCACCGTTATGAGGTAAACAATAACCTGTTGCCGCAAATTAAAGAGGCGGGTCTGGTGATTGGCGGTCTGTCGTTTGACAAGACATTGGTAGAAACAGTGGAGCTGCCAGATCACCCTTGGTTCTTTGCTAGTCAGTTTCACCCTGAATTTACCTCGACACCAAGAGATGGTCATCCGTTGTTCCAGGGCTTTGTGTCTGCGGCCACAGCTTTTCAAGCACAGAAGTAAGGAATTAATGACATGGTTTCAGTCCCCATAGAGATTGCAGATATAGCGGTGAGCAATGATGGTCCTATGGCCCTGTTTGGTGGTATGAATGTCCTAGAATCCAGGGATATGGCCATGCAGATTGCTGAGGCCTATGTGGAAGTTACTCACAAGCTGGGTATTCCCTATGTCTTTAAGGCCTCTTTTGACAAGGCTAATCGCTCGTCGATTCACTCATTTAGAGGGCCGGGTGTGGATGAGGGCCTCAAAATATTCCAAGAAATCAAAAACACTTTTAATGTGCCAGTGATTACTGATGTCCATGAAATTGCTCAGGCAGCGCCAGTGGCTGAAGTTTGCGATGTGATTCAGTTACCTGCTTTTCTGGCGCGCCAGACTGATCTGGTGGAAGCCATGGCCAAGACTGGCTCAGTGATCAACGTGAAAAAGCCACAGTTTCTCAGCCCGGGTCAGATGGGCAATATAGTGGATAAATTCCGCGAGTGCGGCAATGATAAAATCATGCTCTGCGAGCGCGGCGCCTGCATGGGCTACGATAATCTGGTAGTGGATATGCTGGGCTTTAGAACCATGAAAGATGTTAGCGGTGGCCTGCCACTGATCTTTGATGTTACCCATGCACTGCAGTGCCGGGATCCAATGGGGGCAGCCTCAGGAGGGCGTCGACACCAGGTTGCTGAATTGGGTCGAGCTGGTATTGCCGTAGGTATCGCCGGACTGTTTCTGGAGGCTCATCCCAATCCGGATCAGGCTCTCTGCGATGGACCAAGTGCTTTGCCGCTGGATCGACTCGAGCCCTTCCTGGCACAGATGAAGGCATTTGATGACTTAATTAAAGCTCAGCCGGACCTGGATATTTCCTAACCAGTCTGCCGCCTGCGCAAATATATTCTTTTCTATTACGAACCTAGTTCGCCAACACTTTAATGAAGGAGCACCTACACCATGAGTAATATTGCAGATATTCGAGCTTTTGAAGTTCTTGATTCAAGAGGCAACCCCACAGTACAGGCCGATGTTATTTTGGACAATGGCATTGTAGGCACAGCCTGTGCCCCCTCTGGAGCCTCGACTGGATCAAGAGAGGCACTCGAACTGCGAGACGGCGACAAGAGCCGCTATTTAGGTAAAGGTGTTCTCAAAGCTGTAGACAATATCAACAGCACTATTAAAGCGCTGTTGGTAGGTACTGATGCCGCAGATCAGCGCGGTCTGGATCAGGCTATGATCGATGCAGACGGCACAGACAATAAAGCTGTCTTGGGTGCCAATGCAATTTTGGCTGTGTCCCTGGCTGCAGCCAAGGCCGCGGCGCAGGACAGAGGCCTGGCTCTATATGCCCATATTGCTGAGCTTAACGGTACTGCGGGTCAGTACAGCATGCCTGTACCCATGATGAATATTATTAATGGTGGTGAGCACGCGGATAACAATGTAGATATCCAGGAATTTATGGTTCAGCCAGTGGGGGCAAAAAGCTTTGCCGAGGCCCTGCAAGTGGGCGCCGAAATCTTCCATGCCTTAAAAAAGGTCCTGGGTAGTAAAGGGCTAAATACCGCAGTGGGTGATGAGGGCGGTTTTGCACCAAACCTGACATCCAACGCTGATGCATTGGCGGTTATTCAGGAGGCTACAGAGGCGGCGGGTTACAAGCTGGGCGAAGATGTGACTCTGGCACTTGATTGCGCCGCCTCCGAGTTTTACAAAGAAGGGCAGTATGATCTGGCTGGCGAAGGCAAGGTATACAGCTCTGAGGGCTTTAGTGACTTTTTGGCTGAGCTCTGTGACCAGTACCCGATTATTTCCATTGAAGACGGCCTGGATGAGTCAGATTGGGATGGTTGGAAATACCAGACTGAAAAGCTGGGTGATCGCTGCCAGCTAGTGGGTGACGATCTGTTTGTTACTAACACCAGTATTCTTAGCCGCGGTATTGAAATGGGAGTGGGCAACAGCATTCTGATTAAATTTAACCAGATTGGCACATTGTCAGAAACTCTGGATGCCATCAATATGGCCAAAGACGCTGGCTATTCTGTGGTTATATCTCACCGCTCCGGTGAAACCGAAGATACAACCATTGCTGATCTGGCTGTGGCAACTGCTGCGGGACAGATTAAAACTGGCTCTCTGTGCCGCTCTGATCGTGTTGCTAAGTATAATCGCCTGCTGCGTATTGAAGCTGAACTGGGCAATGCAGTTGCACCTTATAGAGGTCGCGCTGAGTTCAAGGCGTAATAAGTCAGCCTGATTGGTAAACGCTTCGCCAAAGCGAATAGAATAACAATATGCGATGGTTGCTGATATTACTGGTTGTACTCTTGGTGGGCCTACAGATTCGTCTGTGGGTCGGCGAGGGCAGTCTTGCCCACAGAGCGGAGCTGGATCGGCAACTGGAGCTACAGACAGAAAAAAATCGTCAGCTTAAACAGCGCAATGATCTTATTGCCCAAGAAGTTGAAAGCTTAAAAAACAATCTCGACTCTATTGAAGAGAAAGCGCGCAAAGATCTGGGCATGATCAAACAGGGTGAGATTTTCTATCTAGTTATCGACAGGGATGACAATGTGCTGGGCGGTCAGTCTGACGCTATTTCGGAGGCTGATTCCCAATGACCGACAGAGCACCTAAATACTGGGCTATTGTGCCTGCGGCTGGCATAGGCCAGCGATTTTCTGCCGATATCCCCAAGCAGTTCCATCAACTCAATGGTGCCCTGGTAGCCCAGCATACCCTGAGCCGGTTGCTCAGTCTGTCGATTATTGATGCCATTGTGGCTCCCTGTGAAGTGGGCTCTGGGTACTGGTCTAAGGTACCAGCTGCTGCTGACCCCCGTGTGCGGCTGGTTGCCGGTGGCAAGCAGCGCGCTGACTCGGTGATGAATGGTCTGCTGGCACTGCAGGAATCTGCGGCTGATCATGACTGGGTGCTGGTGCACGATATGGCGCGGCCCTGTGTGACTCCCGCCAGCATAGCCAAACTAATCGCTGAATTGGACGGCCATACTGTGGGTGGTATTCTGGCCGCGCCGATCAATGACACTTTAAAAATTGTGGCTGCAGACCGACGTATTCTCAGCACCGTAAACCGAGCCGAGTACAGAGCGGCGCAGACGCCTCAGATGTTTCGTTTTGGGCTGCTAAAATCCTCCATACAGGCTATGCTTGATCAGCAAAAGTTACCCACTGACGAAGCCTCTGCTATCGAATTTGCTGGTTTCCATGCCCGGGTTGTCGAGGGCCGTCAGGACAATATTAAAATCACTCGGCGGGAAGATTTGGCGATTGCAGAGGCGATTATGAGGAATCAGGAGGTCGAATCATGATCATTCCCCACAGACTGCTAGCGGAGAATCCTCTATGCGTATAGGCCATGGTTATGATGTGCATGCTTTTGGTGAGGGCAGCGCTCTGATTCTGGGAGGCGTTAGTATTCCCTATCAGCATGGGTTTATCGCCCATTCCGATGGTGATGTACTTATTCACGCCCTGATTGATGCTCTGTTAGGTGCTCTTGCCTTGGGCGATATTGGTCAGCATTTTCCCGATACCGATGCGGCCTACAAAGACACAGATAGTCGCGATTTACTGGCTGCCGTAGTGGGCATGATGGAGACCAAGGCCTATCAGCTGGGCAATGCAGATATTACCCTTATTGCCCAGAGCCCCAAAATGGCACCCCATCTGAAGCAAATGCGCCTTAATCTGGCTGCCGACCTCAGCTGCGCAATCGACTGTATTAATATTAAAGCCACCACTACAGAAAAACTGGGATTTACTGGCCGCGAAGAGGGCATTGCCTGTCATGCGGTAGTGCTATTGAAGCCCAGTGCCAATGCTATCGGAGCCTAGGCTTATTAAATCCGATCATTTTGACTTCCATCAGATGCCGCGATTGCACGGCGCCCCTCTGGGTCGCGCCTTAATTCGCAGCTGTCCTGAGGATTTTCAGGTGGATGAAATATCGGATTGGCAGCCCAGTGGCGAGGGGGAACATCTATTACTGCATATTCGCAAACGCGATCAGAACAGCCAGTGGGTGGCTGGACTTTTGGCGCAGCTTGCTGGTCTTAAGCGCAATGATATTGGCTTCTGCGGACTAAAAGATCGCTTTGCCGTAACCACCCAGTGGTTTAGCCTGCACCTGCCTGGGCGCGAAATAGAGCTCGCGGAATTGGCCCATGCTGATTTTGAAATTATCGCTGCCCACAGGCACCACAAAAAGCTGCGCCGCGGCATGCATCTGGGCAATCATTTCACCATTATCCTGCGCGACTTCAAGCCGGCTGCGGATGCGCTGGAGGAGCGACTGCACTGTATCCAACAGCTGGGTGTGCCCAATTATTTTGCCCAACAGCGCTTTGGTCACAGCGGCAACAATCTGCGCGAGGCACAGAGATTAATCGAGGCGGACCGACTCAAAGGTAACAGGCGTGGAACCGGTATCTATCTGTCTGCAGCCCGGTCCTGGCTATTTAACCTTATAGTCGAACGGCGAATTGAGATTAATCACCTGTCGGCACCCATTGAGGGTGATGAGACAGCCGCACTCTGGGGCCGTGGCCGCTCAAATACCCATGCAGCAGTTGTTGAGATTGAAAATGCCGTTTTAGCTGACTGGCAGAGCTGGTGTTATGCGCTTGAGCATGCGGGTTTAAAACAGGAGCGCCGCGATCTGCTACTGAGACCTGAAAATCTGCGTTGGACATGGTTGCAGGAAGATCAGTTGCAACTGGCTTTTAGCTTGCCTGCTGGCAGCTATGCCACGGCTCTGCTGAGAGAAATAGCTGAATTATTCCGCCCCGAATTTAACGCCCTGTGATATATTGGTAGGGTTCTGATATTGCGGTACTAGGCCATTTCAGGGTGCTTAATTTCGCGGTCTTTACAGGCAGAAATCAACACAGGATTTAACACAGGAGCATTGGGTGAACTCGATCGAACTGGCTGGTATTGGCATGACCTCCCAGCGAACCAGGGAGAGGCTGATTCAGCGCCTTGTGGATCAGGGCATCAATAGCCAGCCTGTGCTGGATGTTATTCGCATGACCCCGCGGCATATTTTCCTCGATGAGGCTCTGTCTCACCGTGCCTATGAGGACACTGCACTGCCCATAGGTTTTTCCCAAACTTTATCTCAGCCTTACATAGTAGCGAGGATGACAGAGATTCTACTGAGCGGTGGGCCTCTTAAAAAGGTCTTGGAGATAGGTACAGGATCTGGATACCAGACCACTATTTTATCTCAGCTAGTCACCGAGGTTTATACAGTCGAGCGCATTGAGCCATTGCTCAGAAAGGCCAAAGAGCGCTTTCGTAAGCTGGGCCTTGGTAATATCAAGGCAGAGCTGTCCGACGGTAGCTTCGGTTGGGACAGGCACGCACCCTACGACGGCATTATTACCACAGCGGCGCCGCAAACCGTACCTGAAGAGCTGCTGCACCAGATGGCGCCAGAGGGTATTTTGGTCATTCCGGTAGGCAATGGTGTCTCTCAGGATCTTCGTGTTCTCCGCCGACTGGGCGATTCTTCCGAATTTGATGAGGAGATCGTTGAACAGGTTAAGTTTGTGCCTCTATTGGGTGGTCTCTCACGCTAGGTCAGCACTGAGGCTATGGGTTTATGGATGGATTAAGGGTACCAGCATGAGAAACCTTGCACAGCAGGTTTTGCTGTTTTTAAAGGGCCTGGCAATGGGCGCCGCCGATGTGGTGCCAGGTGTATCCGGAGGCACTATCGCCTTTGTCAGCGGTATTTATGCTGAACTGCTCAAAAGTATCACCTCAGTTAATCTTCAGGCTTTAAAGTTACTAAAATCACAGGGTATTGCTGCCGCCTGGACCCATATCAATGGCAGTTTCCTGGCTGTTCTTTTGGCGGGTATTCTGACCAGTCTATTCTCTCTGGCTAAGGTTATGCAGTTTCTGCTGGCAGAGCACCCACTGCCACTCTGGTCTTTCTTTACCGGGCTGATAATAGGTTCGGTAATCTACCTGCTGCGCCAGAACCCTCCCAGGCGCAGGGCCGACCAGCTGATGTTTGTGTTGGGGGTGGCTATTGCCTATGGTATCTCCATCGCGCCTGCGGTTGCTTTGCAAGGAAACCATATCACCATGTTTTTTGCTGGCAGCATTGCTCTCTGCGCTATGATTTTACCGGGTATATCTGGTTCATTTATTCTTGTTCTGTTGGGTCTTTACCCTGTATTTATCAGCGCGATCGCCAATTTTGAGCTCGATATACTGCTGGTTTTTGCCTGTGGCGGAATTTTGGGCTTAATGCTGTTTAGTCGCTTCCTGACCTGGTTATTGGGCCGCTTTCATACATTGGTAATAGCCACCATGTGCGGATTTTTAGTGGGCAGCCTCAATGTTATCTGGCCCTGGAAACTGGTCACTGAGTCGGTAATTAGTCAATCAGGCAAGGTTATTGTGCTGGCCTCAGAAAATCTGTTGCCCGCTGAGTTCAGTCAAGCAGTGGGGCAGGACCCCTTAACACTGCTCTGTGTTGCAGCATTAAGTTTGGGACTGGTTCTGGTTTTAGGGCTGGAGTATATTGGAGTCAAATATCGGGAACAGCCTTCAGGGGGAGACTAATTTAATGCGACTGACTCAGACTGTCCTATTGATGCTGGTTCTGGTTGTCACCGGCTGTTCTAACTACTCAGCACCCATAGTCAGCCGCGAGCATCCCCCCAGCACTCGTATTACCAAACACCAGGTGACTACAGGCGACACCCTGTATTCAATTGCCTGGCGCTACGATAAGGATGTACGTCGACTCGCCAGGGCAAATGGTCTCAGTCAGCCCTACAAAATCAGGAAAGGTCAGGTTTTATCGTTAAATACCAAGGGCGTGACACTCAACTCGCGCCCCGCCAGCTCACAGGTGCAGAGAAGGTCTAGCAGCTCCGGAGCAGCTGCAGAGATAACGCCAGAGCCAAAACCCATGGTATTTAGTAAAAACCTGGTTTGGCAGTGGCCGGTTAAAGGTAGCGTAGTCAAAGGGTACAGCCCCAAAGATCTGCGCAAAGGCCTGAGTATTAAGTCCGATACAGGCCCAGATGTCCGCCCTGCGGCCCCTGGCACTGTGGTCTATGCAGGTGACGGTTTGCGTGGATATGGTAAGCTGGTTATCATTAAGCACAGTGAAATCCTTCTTAGTGCCTATGCGCACAATGAAAAAATACTGGTAAAAGAGGGACAATCTGTAAAAAGTACGGAAACAATCTCAAAATTGGGGTCTAAAGAAACGTTATACTTTGAGATTAGAAAGGATGGGTATCCAGTAAATCCATCTGCATATATAGAGTAAAACAGCAGCAATGCTGGATTTAAAAATAATAAACGAAGGTTTAAATTGGGGGAAATGGTATTAGGGAGATGAACTAAGGTTCTGGGTTAGCGGCGGGATTGGCTGCTAAATTATTGGAAGATCGTGCAAAAGGGATGCGAACGTGATGGATGAAGCGTTTATTTTTGATCAGCAGGCTCAAGCCGCTGACAGCAAGGAAGACACACCTGAGATAAGTCATCAAGTCATTGATGCAACTAGTCTTTATTTAAAAGAAATTGGCTTTGCGCCGTTGCTGACGGCCGGCGAAGAGGTTTACTACGCCCGCAAGTTTCAAAAAGGTTGTGAAGCATCGCGACACAGAATGATTGAGAGCAATTTGCGGCTGGTGGTTAAAATATCCAGACGCTACGTCAATCGCGGGCTTGAACTTCTCGATCTTATTGAGGAGGGCAATCTGGGGCTTATGAGGGCGGTAGAAAAATTTGATCCGGAGCTGGGTTATCGCTTTTCGACCTACGCCACCTGGTGGATTCGTCAGACCATTGAACGGGCGCTGATGAATCAAACTAGAACTATTCGCTTGCCCGTTCATGTGGTCAAAGAGCTCAACGTTTATCTGCGAGCTTCAAGAACCTTGGCTCAGCGCCTCGATCACGCGCCGACACCAGAGGAAATTGCCGAGGAAGTGGGCAAGCCAGTTGCCGATGTACTCAAAATTCTCAGTTTAAGCGAGCGCATCTCATCAATTGATGTACCAGTGGCAGATAAAGAGAAAACTTTGGTTGAGACCATTGCCGATGACCATGGGTTTAGCCCGGAAAATCAAATTGAGGGTGAAAACCTTACCACGGCCCTCAATGAGTGGCTGGACCAGCTGCCCGAAAAGCAGCGCGAGGTACTGGTCAGGCGTTTTGGCCTACAAAACCATCAGGAGGAAACACTGGAGCAGGTGGGTCGCGAAATTGGCTTGACCCGCGAACGGGTCAGGCAAATTCAGGTTGATGCACTGCGTAGGCTGGGGGATGTGTTGCGCAAGCATGGTCTGAGCAGCAATCTGCTATTTGCAGAGCTTCAGGACAGCTGAGGGTTTGTCAAAAAATTAAACTTGCAATAAAAAACCCAGCATTAGCTGGGTTTTTATTGCCGGGCACTGAGTTATTCAGCCAGATAACGCTCTCTGGAGGCGATAACTTCAGCACGGGCTGCGTCTGCATTGTCCCAGCCTTCAACTTTTACCCATTTGCCTGGCTCAAGTGCCTTGTAGTTTTCGAAATAGTGACCGATCTGGGCAATCAGCAATTCTGGAAGATCAGTGGCTTCCTGAACATGGTCATAGATCTTGGTCAGCTTGCTGTGAGGAACAGCTAGCAGTTTGGCATCAACACCAGACTCGTCACTCATATTCAGAACACCTACTACACGGCTGCGAATCACCGCGCCGGGCATGACTGGGTAAGGGGTAACCACCAGGACATCCAGAGGGTCGCCATCTTCAGACAGAGTCTGGGGCACATAGCCATAGTTGGCTGGGTAGAACATAGGTGTGGCCACAAAACGATCCACAAATATAGCGTCGCTATCTTTGTCTACTTCATATTTGATCGGGTCGTGATTGGCGGGAATTTCAATAATGACGTTGATATCATTTGGCAGGTCTTTACCGGCCGGAATGTCGTTGTAGCTCATTTCAATGGTTCCATTAGATTGCGTGACTGTTGGAGGGAGCGGATTATAGCCAGTTGATCAAAACTTGACCAGTCTGAATGGTTAAAATCCGCTACTCCTGCTCGATCAGCCGCTACTGAAGTCGAAAGGTGATGGGCAGATTGACTTCAAAGTTGTCCGCTTTCATCTCCTCTGGCAACTGCGGAAATGGTGCAGCTTTCTTAACTGCCTTATGGGCAGCCTGATTTAACAGTCGGTACCTGGATTCCTGAGTAATGACTGCGCTGATCAGATCGCCGGAGCGATCAATGGTGACGCCAATGCGTACAGTGCCCTGCTGGTTCTTATCGGCGGCGCGATTGGGGTACCTAATGGCTTTATAGATCTGTGCTACTACCAGCGGAGTGTAGTCTCTTTGGGCCAGGGCTTCGGATACATTAAAGTCGGCAATCTCTTCTTCCTGCTCTTCCCCTGTGTCCGCAGTCGCAGCCAGATTTGTGTCTTCATTGTCTGCTATCTGTTCGGTTTCGGCGGCTATCTGCTCAGGGCCTTCCAGCGTCTCTGCTCGATCTGTTGCCGCGGCGGTGGATTCAGGGTCTGCGGCGATGCTTTCCGCTGCCGCCAGCTGAGGCTCTGCCTCTGGGGTATCAGCTGCTGTTGTGGCTTCATCTGCTACAGGCTCTAAAGCAATGGGCTCTGGGGCAGGTGCCATCCATGATGCCGCCAGAGCGACTCTGCTGCTCTGAGGCTGAATATCAGTGAGCAACTCATCGGCATCCATATCAATGCTATTACCCAAGAGCTGATCTTTAAATGCGGTTGATGGGGGTATGGGGCCTATCCAGGTGCGCAAAAGTATATTAAAGACCTCTGGGGGATAATTGGTAATCAGCTCTGTGCCATTAAATCGCACCGAAGTGCCCTGGTCTGGATCAAACAGATACTCTATAACATCGCCTCGTTTTGGCGCTGACCTGGGCGCACGCATAATATCAATAACCTCCTGAGCCGAGCCCGAAAAGCTCTCACGGTCATTGTTGATTGAGATGCTCTGCATCCACAGGTTGAGCCAGCGGCGTTTGGAATAGTCATTGATTATTCTCACCTCCATGCGCTTGGGGCTCTGTTGTAGCTGAATGCTATTGGCATTGCTGCTCAGGTCTTCAACAAATAGCGCGGCGACAAATTGCTGCTTGCCAAGATCCTCGTAGATAGCACTGCCGTTTAGTTGCAGCTCAGCCTTTGCGGCAGCGGAGAAAATTAAGATAAGAGCGAGTAGCAAACTGGTTCCATTGCCGAAATACTGTCTGCCGTTCGCTGCTCGATTAGGCTGATTCCATTGAGCATGGCTGTAATTGTTCATTAGGATAGTTCCTTTCCTGGTTACTAAATATTCCAGCACTGTCAGTGATCAAGGGGTAACAGAGTTGCTGGAACAGTCCTTTTCCTAACTTTCTCGAGCTATTTTGGGTAGGCTCAACCGCTGTGCAAGCGCCGCTTGGAAAAAATATCGACTCTGTACACACTCATTTATGCCTTTTGTGCGCAGCATCACATTTACAGTATAGATTTGTTAAACGCTTAAAGTGAAAAACCCCGTTGGATTGGCGTTGTAAATGCCAAAATATATGTGTTGCGCAATACCATATATTCGCATTTACAATAACAGCCGGGTTCAAAACCGAGTAAACTGGCCCACTTACCTGTGCGTACACAGCCAGGCAAATATTAACTACTGAACAAAGGCAGCTGGCTTTGAATACTAATCTACGACTTGCACTTATCTTCGCTGTGGCTCTCTTGCTGTGGTTTTTTAGTGGCTTGCTGCGCACCACCGAACCTCTCGAAGCCGAATCTGAAAAGATAGCTAGCCCGCTGACCAAAGTGCAGGTTATCAACTCCACAGAGCAAGCCTTTAGTCCAATCATTTCGCTGCGCGCCAAGACCAAGGCCAATCGAGATGTTCAGGTTTTAGCCCAGGTTTCTGGAAAAATCTCGGCCACACTGGCTGAGGAGGGTAGTTTTGTTAAAGCCGGGCAGGGTATCTGCCAGATTGATGCAGAGGATCGCCATCTGCGCCTGGCCCAGGCCAAAGCCTCTCTGGAGAACGCCGATATTGCCTACCTTGGTGCGCTTAAGTTAAAAAGTGCCGGTTATCAGTCTGAACTGGCTATTTCTCAGGCTAAAGCAGCTCAGGCTACCGCAAGAACTCATTTAAAGCGCGCCCGTCTGGATGTTGAGTACTTGCAGATAGTGGCGCCTTTCGATGGCGTTGTCGAGTCGCGCCCCGTTGAAATTGGCGACTTTATAATGCCCGGCCAGCTCTGTGCTCGCGTAGTTGAGCTGAGTCCATTAAAGGTTGAAGCTCTGGTGGCTGAGACTGAGATAGGTAGTTTGGCGTTGGGTGACAGTGCTGAGGTCGATATCGCAGGCCAAGATGATCAGCAAGCGGCAATCAGTTATCTGGCGTATCAGGCGGACCGAGCCACCAAGGGTTACAGAGTGGAAGCGACTATGCCCAATCCAAACCAGGCTATTAGAGCGGGTATTTCAGCGCGACTCAATATTCAAGCCAAGGCCAAGCCGGCCCATCTGATTCCTGCCAGCAGTATTTTGCTGGATGATGAGGGCGAGACAGCAGTGCGAGTACTTATTGAGGAGAATATTGTTGACTCGGTGAGAGTCTCAGCAGTTGGTGAATCTCCAGCTGGGATTTGGGTTACCGGGCTCGATGCTGAGGTAATTCTGGTGGTAGTAGGCCAGAACTATATTATCGATGGTGAGCGGGTCATTCTCAGTTACCAATTCAATGCCGTAAACTAATTAAAAGCCCTCACCTGAGCCTTAATCGCTTATGAAATTTCTCAGTCTTATCGTAGATCACTCTAGAGCAACACTTGCCATCATGTTGTTGATCCTTTTTGCAGGTGCAGGCGCAAGGCTGTCCATGCCCGTGGAGATGAACCCTAATGTCACCCTCCCAGTGGTAATGATTATGGTGCGGCATGATGGTATTTCTCCGGAAGATGGCGCCAGATTGTTGATTCGCCCCATAGAGAAGGAATTGAAAACCCTGGACGGCCTGGAGGAGGTGCAGGCGACTGCTCAGGAGAGCATGGTTGTTGTAACCGCCGAGTTTGAAGTGGCTGACAATATCAAAGAGATCGTCGCCGAGGTGCGTGAAGCGGTAGATCGCGCCAAGGCAGAATTCCCCCAGGACACCAAAGAGCCCATAGTTAACGAACTGAGCCCCAGTCCAGAGCCGACTATTGTGATCACCTTCTCCGGAGATAATGTTTCTGAGCGAGAGCTCTTTGCGGCGTCTAAGTATTATCAGCGCGAACTGGAAATGCTTCCCGATGTGCTCAAAGCAGATGTATCCGGGCACAGAGAAGAGGTGGTGGATGTAGTGGTGGACCCGGCCCGACTCGAGCAATACGGTCTGCGCATAGATGAGCTGATTCGTGCGGTCAGGGTGAATAATCTGTTGATTCCCGCTGGCGAAATGGACGCAGCCCAGGGACGCTTTGGTATCAAGGTCCCGGCTTTAATTGAGACCGCTGAGGACATTCGCGCCCTGCCGGTACGTCACAGTGCCGAGGGCTCTATAACTCTGGGCGACGTAGCCTCGGTAAAGCGCACCTTTAAAGATGCCACTGGTTACAGTTTTATCAATGGTAAAAAGGCTATTGCTATTGAGGTGCGCAAACGACTCAACGCCAACTTAATTGAGACTGTAGAGGCCTCTCGGGCCGCGATAGACCGGTCGCGCAGCAAATTTAGCGCCGATTTGGATATAGGCTATGTGTTTGACTCATCGGTGTTGACCAATCAGATGGTGGAAGAGCTACAGGGCAATATTATTACCGCCATGTGTCTGGTTCTGATGCTGGTGGTGGCTACACTGGGCGTTAAATCTGGGCTCTTAGTTGGTTTCGGCATACCCTTTTGTTTGCTGGGCTCGCTTATTTTTATCAATATGCTGGGTTACAGTTTTAACTTTATGGTGATGTTTGGGCTGCTGCTGTCGCTGGGCATGTTGATCGATGGCGCTATTGTGGTTGTAGAGTTTGCCAATACTCAGGCTGCTGCCGGTCTGCCCACCCGCGAGGCCTATATCGCGGCGGTAAGACGCATGGCGATACCAGTAATTGCCTCAACCGGAACCACATTGGCAGCCTTTCTGCCGCTATTGTTTTGGCCGGGTGTCTCAGGTGACTTTATGTCCTACCTGCCGATTACAGTTTTTGCGGTGCTGGCCTGGTCACTGACCTATGCGCTGATTTTTGCCCCCACTCTAGGTATTGCTATGGCGCGCAGGCGGGGGCAGCGTAAAAAACTTCCTGAAGACCACCAATCAGAAGAGTCAGCTGCTACCTTTTTTCAGCCCCTCGAAAATGCCTATCTGAATATCCTGCGGCCCGTTATCCGAGCCCCGTTAATATCAGTCGTGGTCGCCATGATGTTGCTTGTGGGTATCTTTAATCTCTATGGCAAATTTAATGCTGGTCAGGAGTTTTTTGCGCCGATTGAAAGTCAGTACGGTATGGCAAGTGTGCGAGCACAGGGCAATATGTCCATAGATGAACAGAGGGAGCTGACTTTTAAGGTGCAGGATATTGTGGCCGGTGTCGAGGGTGTCGCCCAGCTCTATGGCTATGCCAAAGGTGGCAGTATGGTACTTTTTGGCAGCGATGTGAGCCGTGATGAGATCAGTTCATTCCTGGTTGAGCTCTATCCGCGCGAAGAGCGCGATAGAGGCAGTGCTGAAATCTTTGAAGAAATTCGCGAGAAAACTAAATCCTTACCCGGCGTATATGTGAGTGCGTCGGAGATGGATACTGGGCCGCCGGTGGGTAAGGATATTCAGATACAGCTTTCATCCTCTGACCGTCAGGCCATGTATCGAGTGACTGATCAGGTTCGACAGTGGATTGCCGAGAATGTTGAGGGTCTCAGAGACCTGCAGGATACCCTGCCTCTGGCTGGCATCCAGTGGGAGATTGATGTGGATCGCTCCCGCGCAGCTATGCTTGGAGTCAATGTTGCCGAGGTAGGCAATATGGTACAGATGGTTACTGGTGGGGTTATGATCGGTGAATTTCGTCCCGATGATGCAGACGATGAGATTGAAATTCGCCTGCGTTATCCTGAGCAGGATCGACAGCTAGCCTCCATTGATGGTTTAAGAGTGAATACACCTGGCGGGGCGGTGCCAATAGGAAGTTTTAGTCAGCGAGTTGCCAAGCCTCGGGTGGATGCTATCCAGCGTATAGATATGGCTGAGACGGTGTTTATTCTGGCTAACTCCGAAGAGGGTTACCTGCCCGATGACCAGACTCGGCAGATTGCTGAATGGCTGGCTACCCAGAGCTTTGATTCAGAGGTCAATATTGTTTTCCGCGGTGCCAATGAAGAGCAGGCCAAGGCAGCTGAGTTTCTGTCTACCGCGTTTTCCCTGGCCATGTCAGTGATGTTAATTATGCTGGTGATGCAATTTAATAGCTTTTACCAGGCAGGGCTTATTCTGTTCTCTGTGGTGATGTCTACGGCAGGCGTGCTATTGGGGCTACTTATCGCTCAGGCGACATTCAGTACCATTTTGACTGGCGTGGGTATTGTGGCCCTGGCTGGTATTGTGGTGAATAATAATATTGTTCTGATCGACACCTATAACTATTTGCGGCGCAGCAACAGCCAGCTAACCGCTGCAGAGGCCGTTTACAATGCGGCAAAATCCCGCTTCAGACCTGTGATGCTGACCAGTATTACCACCATTGTTGGTCTGTTACCCCTGGCCAACGGACTGAGTATTGATCTGGTAAACCGCAGCTTTACTTTAGGTGGCATGGTTGCATCCTGGTGGCAGCCGCTGGCCAGTGCCATTGTCAATGGTCTGTTGGTATCCACTGTACTCACGTTATTACTGACGCCCGCTATGCTGCTGCTGCCCGGCACAGTCTCCAAACGCCTTGGTTTTAGAGTGGCTGATCACCAGTTTGAAGATGAAGGGGCTTGATCAGACTAGTCAAAGCAGGGCCAGGGTCAGTGTCAGAAGGCTAGACCGGCAAAAGGCTCAGCTGTGAGAAAGATTATCCACTGCGACTGCGACTGTTTCTACGCCGCAGTGGAAATGCGCGACGATCCCAGCCTTGTTAATTTGCCCATTGCCATAGGTGGCAAATCTGACCGCCGCGGCGTAATTGCCACTTGTAACTACAAGGCGCGACAGTTCGGTGTGCGCTCGGCCATGCCTACGGGCCAGGCCCTCAAACTCTGCCCCGATCTGGTAGTTATCCCGGGTACCATGGCCAAGTACCGAGAGGCCGCCCAGCAAATCCGCCAGATCTTTTATCGTTACACTGATAAGGTTGAGCCCCTTTCGCTGGACGAGGCCTATCTGGATGTCACCCAATGCACCGAATGTCATGGCAGCGCCACCCTAATTGCCGAGGAAATTCGCCAGGTAATTTCCCGAGAGGTGGGAGTTACGGCTTCGGCAGGCATAGCCCCCAATAAGTTTCTGGCCAAGGTGGCCAGCGACCTCAATAAACCCGATGGTCAGTTTGTTATTACTCCGGAAAACGTCGAGAGTTTTGTTGAAAAGCTGGAGGTGAAGCGTATTTTCGGTGTGGGTAAGGTCACCAATGAGAAACTGCGGCGCCTGGGTATAGTTACCTGCGGCGATCTGCAGCAGCGCTCACTGGTTGAGTTGGTCGATAAATTTGGAGTCTTTGGCAAGCGTCTTCACGACCTGAGCTTTGGGCGCGATGAGCGGGAGGTCAATGCTAATAGTCGTCGCAAATCTCTGAGCGTGGAGCACACCTATTCTGATGACTTGCAGGATATTGATGCCTGCAAGGGCAAACTGGCTGGTCTATTGATTGAGTTGCGCAGCCGTTTGCGCCGTATAGACAAAGACTACCTGGTGACCAAGCAATTTATCAAGATGAAATTTAATGATTTCACCACCACTACGGTCGAGCGGCAGATGGTCCCTGGGTTGCCTGCAGACAGTTTCGACCAGCTCTGTGATCAAGCCTGGGAGAGAGGAAGTCGCCCGGTACGGCTATTGGGCATAGGTGTGCGGTTTGTAGATACCAGAGAGCAGCAGAGTGCCATGCAGTTGGAGCTGTTTCCATAACAGCAAAATCTGCCGTATTTGCTTATCTAAACGGCTTTGTTAGACTAATTCGTTGGCATTGAGATTAAATAATTACTGAGATGACTAGCTCTAAACAATCACTGCGCAAAGAGCTTCGCCGGAAAACCGAGGAGTTTTTGTCTCGCGGTGGTGAGATAAAACAGCACAATGCGGGCGAAACTGGCGAACCCGCTGACAGGCCCAGAGCCAGGTCAGCGTTTGTCACTGCGCAGCCACGTCAGACCAGAACCTATGTCAACGAAGCAGTGAGTGCGCTCGATAACCGCAAGAAACCCAAGAAGCCTGAAGCCACCAAAAAGGCTAGCAAGCGACCAAAGAAAAAAATAATCTACGATGACTTTGGCGAACCTCTGCGCGAGGTATGGAGCGAGGAATAAATTCTCTCTCAGTATCTAGCGGCCAGCCTCTAAGTAATATCCTCACCCCGAGCCTGTTTGTCCGCGTGATAGCTAGAGCGCACCAGCGGTCCGCAGGCGGCCTGGGTAAAACCTATACTCTCTGCATAGGCACTGTACTCGGCAAATTCATCCGGGTGCACAAAACGCGCTACAGGTAGGTGATTGGTGGAGGGCTGCAGATATTGACCGACGGTCAGCATATCTACGTCATGTTCACGCAAATCGTCCAGAGTGCGCAGCAGCTCGTCCTTGGTTTCGCCCAGGCCCACCATCAAGCCTGATTTGGTTGGTACGTTGGGGTTCAGTGCTTTGTACTCTTTGAGCAGCTTAAGTGACCATTGATAGTTGGCTCCAGGTCTCGCCTCGCGGTAGAGCCTGGGGACAGTTTCCATATTGTGATTGAATACATCCGGAGCAGTGGTAGTCAGAATCTCCAGTGCAGGGGCCATGCGACCGCGAAAGTCAGGTACTAGTACCTCGACTTTAAGGTCCGGTGACAGCAGCCGCGCCTCACGGATACAGTCGGCAAAATGCTGGGCACCGCCGTCGCGCAGGTCATCGCGATCAACTGAGGTGATTACCACATAGCTAAGGCCCATTTGCTCAATGGCTCGGGCCAGATTAGTCGGCTCATCTACATCCAGTGGATTGGGTTTACCATGGCCTACATCGCAGAACGGACAGCGTCTGGTGCATATCTCACCCATAATCATAAAGGTGGCCGTGCCATGGCTAAAGCACTCGTGAAGATTGGGGCAGGCGGCCTCTTCACAGACGGTAGCCATTTTGTGCTCACGAAGAATATCTTTGATCTTCTGTACCTTGGGCGAGGCTGATAGACGGATACGCATCCACTCTGGCTTGCGCTGAATGGTTTCGGTGGGAATCACCTTGACCGGAATACGCTCAACCTTATCGGCACTGCGCAGCTTTTCACCCTGCTGCAGTCTGCGGGTTCGCTTAGGTGGTGTAACGGACTCAGTGCTCATAGTTTTCTCTTTCAGCCCTATTATTTACTGCAGTGTCGCCACTGCCAATACAATGCTTATTATAGCCAAGTCCATGGGTAAGACATTGGGCTAGTTTTTCTGTGACCTGCGCCATGCTGGGTGGCTGGTCCACCAGATCCTGCAGCTGAGTCATGGCAACGCCTAGCCCACAGGGATTGATACAGTCCCAGGGCGCCATATCCATAGCTACATTAAAGTTTAAACCATGGTAGCTGCGTCCCTTGCGGATGCGCAGCCCCAGAGAGGCAATTTTTTCACCGCTATCTATGTATACGCCTGGCGCCTCTCGACGTGGGCTGGCACTGATATTCCAATGTGCGAGCGTATCCACCAGGGCCTGCTCAATCAGACTGACCAGATCCCGCACGCCAATTTTTAGACGTTTGAGATCTACCAGCACATAGGCCGTGATCTGACCTGGGCCATGATAGGTAACATGACCACCGCGGTCACTCTGCACCACGGGTATAGCGCCGGGGTTAAGAATATATTCTTCTTTGCCAGCCTGTCCCTGAGTAAAAACTGGCTGGTGTTCAAGGAACCAGATCTCATCACTGCTGGCCTCATTGCGCTGCTCATTGAATGCCTTCATGGCGGCAAAACACTGGTTGTATTCGCAGACCCCCAGGTGGCGAATAATCAGCGGAGACTGCACAGGCTCAGTCATGGTTACAAAACCATCTTAACCAAATCACTCGTCTTTAAATCGGCAAAAATAGCCTCTAATTGAGGTTTGCCTGTAGCCGTGATCACCAGAGTGATGGATTGCCAGCGACCTTTGCTGCTGTCGCGGACAGTGATTTTACTGCGGTCAAAACCCGGGGCATGAGTATCCATCACCCGTATCACGTGCTCATGGAGCTCCAACTGGGCCTCACCCATCACCTTAATGGGATAGTCGCAGGGGAATTCTATTTTTGGTGCTTCATGTTCAGTCACAATTTAGTGCTCAGGACATCAGATCAGTAAAAAATAAAATAATCCAGTCAAACAGCCTGGACATCAGGCCAGATTGTTCAATATCTACCTGCGCCACCAGAGGCACGTCTACCAGAACTTTATCATCCAGAGAGACCTGCAAGCGACCCAGCTCCTGCCCTTGATAAATTGGTGCTTCAATTTGCTCGTCCACCAAAATATTAGCAGCCAGATTTTTCTGCGAGCCCCTGGGGAAAGTAAGGGTTACGTCTTCGGCAATCGTCAGGTTTAAAAATTCCTGTTGACCGTACCACACCTTGGTATTTTCTTTGATCAGATCGCCTGCCGAGTAAATCACCTTGGTATCGTAGTTGCGGAACCCATAGGAGAGCAATTTTTGCGATTCTTTGGCTCTGGATGCGTCATTGCTGGTGCCAAGTACCACGGAAATTAAGCGCATATCGCGACGCTGAGCAGAGGCCACTAGACAGTAGCCCGCGGCCTCGGTGTAGCCAGTCTTTAGGCCATCAACACTGGTATCACGCCACAGCAAACGATTGCGATTGGGCTGGTTGATATTATTGTGCTCAAAATATTTCTTTGAATAGATGCTGTAGTATCCCGGGTGTTCGCGAATAATGGCCCGGGCAAGCAGAGATAAATCTCTGGCAGTGGTCAGCATACCCTCTGCGGGCAGCCCAGTGGAATTGAGATAGGTGGTATTGTTCATGCCCAACAACTCGGCCTGACGATTCATGGTGTCTGAAAATGAATCTTCATCACCGCTGATATATTCGGCGAGGGCGATGGACGCATCGTTGCCGGACTGGATAATCACCCCGTGCATAAGATCCAGTACCGAGACTTCAGATCTAGGGCTCAAAAACATCGTCGAGCCATCAGTTTTTGCACCTCCCAGTTCCCAGGCATTGTCGCTGATGCGCACCACGCTCTGCTCCTCAATACGCCCAGCTTCAATCTCATTAGACACTATATAGGTGGTCATCATCTTGGCTAAACTGGCGGGCGGTAACTGCTGATCAGCATTATGTTCCGCCAACACCCGACCAGTCTCTGCATCTACCAGTATCCAGGCTTTAGCGGCCAACTCGGGCTGCGCGGGAATCAATTTTTGCGCCTGGGCAACAGAAATATTGAGCAGGCAGAGACAGAACACTAAAGAGTACAGCAGCCGTTGTTTAAGCATGTTGATGTCACCAAAAAGTCGAAAAATAATTGCCGCGTAGTTTACCACCACAGGAGGGCTTATGCGCGTTCTATATAGGCAGATAGTAGGATGCCGTTTAATGGTTAACCATAAACCCCGTGACATTGGCCGACTGTTTAAGAACCTGCTTGATTAACTGCAACTCCAGTTGGTCGCTGATTGGGCCGATCCAGACTTTATAGAGAAGATCTCGTTGTTGAACCAGAATAGGGTGGCTGGTGTAACCGCGAATTTTTTTCTGCAGTATCTGCGCCTGCTGCAATTGATCAAAGGCCCCCACCTGCAAATAGCGCCCCTGATTAAGTGGCGGAGTTGTCGAGCCGGTCTCTGTCTGGGCTGCGGTTTGAGTCACAGCTTTTGGCTCGGCAGGAGGCTCGGGCCTGTCCAGACTGCCAGAGAGGTCTATGGTTTCGACCAGCACCTCGGCAGTTCCAGTATCAGCAAACCCCAGTTTTAATGCAGCCACATAGGACAGATCTATAATACGGGGCCCATGGAAGGGACCGCGATCATTGATGCGCACAATAATTGAGCGTTTATTACCGCTGTGGGTCACTCTGACATAGGTGGGTATGGGCAGTGTCTTATGAGCTGCTGTCATCGCATACATGTCATACACCTCACCATTGGAGGTTTTACGACCATGAAATTTTTTGCCATACCAGGATGCTACCCCTTGCTCGCGATAATCTTTATTGCTGGGAAGCACAAAATAGGTTTTGCCAAATACTGTGTAGGGGCTTTTGTTACCGGCTTTGGTGATGGGCTCTGCCTTGGGAACGGGATCTTTGATATTGCTGGTATCTACCGGAACACCGGGACCATCTTGTGGCTCCGGAGCAATTAGAGGTACAGCGGCACAGCCTGTCAGAGCAAGGCAGGCAACAAGACTAATCGCCAGTAGTGAAGTTAAATTATTAGCAGGTTTGTGTTGAGGCACAGCGCTGGGTCCGAATAATTTCACTGAGTTGATAAACCGCCATAGCGTACTTGGTGCGGGGGTTATATCTGCCAATCACATAGAAATTATGCAGCCCAAGCCAGTATTCGTCACCGTACTTCGCGGTAAAGCGCATCGGGAAAGCAGTGCTGTCTGCGGCAAACTTTTCGACCGGGTCGTAGCCCATGGCCTCGAGCTCGGCAATAGTCATGGTAGGGCGCTTCATTTTGTTGAGTCCCTCTTCACTGATAGAGCCATTGATATGGGCTCTGGTAGCTACTGGCTGATCTTTTTTCCAGCCGTGCTTGGTAAAATAGTTAGCCACGCTACCTATGGCATCTGTAGGGTTAGTCCAGATATCCGCAAAGCCATCGTCGTCAAAATCTACAGCGTAATTGCGATAGCTGTTTGGCATAAACTGCCCCCAGCCCATGGCGCCCGCATAGGAGCCCTTGAGCTCCAGGGGGTCCTGGTTCTGCTCTCTTGCCAGCAAAAACAGATGCTCCAACTGAATGGTAAAAAACTTTTTGCGCGACTCGCGTTTTTCGGTATAGGTATAGTAATCAAAGGCCAGCGTGGTCAGTGCATCAATCACTTTGTAGCTGCCGGTGTTGCGACCATAGTTGGTTTCAACGCCAATAATGCTGACAATAATTGCCGGGTCGACTCCAAACTCAAGCTCTGCGCGCTCCAATGTCTCGCGGTTCTCTCGCCAAAACTGCAGTCCTCTATCGATACGCAGGTCCGAGATAAAGTGCTTTCTGTATTCGAACCAGGGTTTTACCTTTTCGGCGGGGCGGCTCATGGCTTTGACGATTGAGCTCTGGTGTTTGGCATAGGACAGCCAGCCAATAATTTCTGCGCGCTCGAAACTGTGCTTGGATACCATGGTTTCTACAAAGGCAGCAGCTTCAGGATGCTCTGAGTAGTCGGCAAATGACAGTGATGCGTACAGGCTAATACAGGCTATCAATAGGGTTTTCGTCAATCTTCTCAAAGCTCCATCCTAATTCGTTTCGGTTCTGTGCTGATGGCCATCAGGATACCAAATCCTAGAAATAGTGCGACCACCGAAGTGCCGCCATAGCTAATTAATGGCAGAGGTACGCCAACTACAGGCAAAATCCCTGACACCATGCTCATATTGACGAAAATATAGATAAAAAATGTCAGTCCCAGACTGCCGGCTATCAGTCTGCCAAACTGAGATTGTGAGTTCAGAGCAATAAGCAGGCAGCGACCAACAAATACAAAGTAAACGGCACAGAGGCAGAGAACACCGATCAGACCAAACTCTTCTGCCAGTACTGCAATAATAAAATCGGTGTGACTCTCGGGCAAAAAGTTTAGCTGTGACTGAGTGCCCTGCATCCAGCCTTTGCCGGCCAATCCACCTGAGCCAATAGCCGTGGTGGACTGAATAATATTCCAGCCAGCGCCCAATTTATCGTCCTCTGGCGACAGCAATGTCAGCACGCGCTGTTTTTGGTAGTCGCGCATTACAAAAATCCAGAACGAAGGTATGGCAGCCATCAATAACAAAAACGCAGAAATCAGATAGCGTTTGCCCAGGCCGGCTAAAAACAGCACAAAGAAGCCGGAGATAAATACCAAAATTGCCGTCCCCAGATCGGGTTGATTCATAATCAACACCACAGGTAACAGTATTAGCGTAAGAGAGATAACAATATGCTGAAACGAGGGTGGAATATAGCGCTTACCTAAAAATGCCGACACCATCATTGGCACGGCAACTTTCATCAGCTCCGAGGGCTGAAACCTAGTGATGCCTAAATCCAGCCAGCGCTGGGCTCCCTTGGCGCCCACCCCAAAAAACATAACAGCCACCAGTGACAGCAGGCCAATAATATAAAACATAATTGCCCAGCGCTCCCAAAAACGCACTGAAAACTGTGCCACAGTAATCATGGCTACAAACCCAATCAACATAAACACAGCCTGGCGCTTAACAAAATACAGGTTCTGCCCACTGGCGCTATAGAGTACAAACAGCCCACCCAGACAGAGGACTATCAATATCAACAGCAGAGGGATATCCAGATGCATAGAGCGAAGGCGACGACGGTCTCCTCCGGGGCTATGTATGCGTCTGACAAAGTCATCTCTATGCATTTATCCGCCTTCTCCCTGGGAGAGAGATTCGGCTGCGATCAACTGCGCCTCTGCAGGTGGTCGCGATTTCATATAGGTGTCAATTACCTGTCGAGCAATGGGCGCGGCGGCGGAACTACCATGTTCGCCATTTTCAACAATCAGGCCTATAGCAATCTGAGGATCGTCCATAGGAGCAAAGGCGACAAATAGTGCATGGTCCCATTTTCTTTTATCTATCTTTGAGCTGTCGTACTCCTCCTCGGCATCAATGCTGATTACCTGTGCTGTGCCAGTCTTGCCGGCAATTTCATAATCGAGGCCAGTACTGATACCTTTGGCAGTGCCCTGAGGGGAGTGCACCACATCGCGCATAGCCCCATGCACATAGTCCCAGTAGTCGTTATTAATCTCCAGGTCAACAATATCGGCAACCTCAGTCTCCACAGGAACTCCATTGATTGACTGCACCAGCATAGGCTTAATCATTTTGCCCCTGGAGGCAATGCGTGCCGTCATAACCGCAAGTTGCAATGGTGTTGCCAGCATAAAGCCCTGCCCTATGCTGACATTGATGGTGTCACCGTTAAACCAGGCCTCCTGTCGAGTTTCTTGTTTCCAGCTTCTCGAGGGCATAATACCGGGGCGCTCACCGGGTAAATCTATGCCGGTAATACTGCCCAGACCAAATATTTCACTGTAGCTTGATAGCAGGTCGATGCCAGTTTTGACGCTCATCTTATAGAAGTACACATCACAGGACTCGATAATGGCCTCAGCCAGATCTACTCCCTCTCCATGGCCGCCGCGCTTGGAGTTGTGGTCACGCCAGGGACGTTCAATACCCTCCATAAAGAAGTAGCCAGGGTCGTTGATGGTGTAATCCATGGTGATGGTGTTGCTGTGCAGCCCAATCAAACCAAATAGTGGTTTAATGGTTGACCCCGGAGGGTACTGGCCACGAATGGCACGGTCAAACATGGGGCGATCAGTAGAATTGATCAACTGATTGTAGTTTTTCTGGCTGATACCGGAAACGAATAGATTGGGGTCGTAGCTGGGGGCGCTGACAATACTTAGTATGCCGCCGGTTTTAACATCTATGGCCACCAGCGCACCGCGCTCACCTGCGAAAGCATCGTAGGCCACTTTCTGCAGCCGGCTGTCCAGGTGCAGAGTGAGACTGTCTCCGGGGGTGGCGCCAACGCTATCCAGAATACGCATAACCCGGCCGCGGGCATTGGTCTCAATATTTTCGCTGCCGACGGTGCCCAGCAACTGATCCTCATAATACTTTTCGATGCCAATCTTACCTATAGAGTCTGTGCCGCTGTAGGCAATTGAATCTATACTCTGGCTCTCGCGCTCATTAATGCGTCCCACATAACCTATAACATGGGCGAAGAGTTCGCGACTGGGATAAAAGCGAGTGAGACGCGCGGTGATCTCTGCGCCCTGCAGACTAAAACCATTGACAGCCAGAATACCCCGCTCCTCTTCTGTGAGATTGTACTTGAGCGGAGTTTGCTCAAAGGGCTTGCGGCGTTTTAGTCGTTTGCGAAAGCGCTTGCGATCCTCATCCGAGATATCTATCAGCTTCGCCACCTTAGCCAGCAGGTTATCCAGATTCTCGGATCTCTCGCGAACTATGGTCAGGTTGTAAGTAGGTAGATTGTCTGCCAGCAGTTGGCCGTTGCGATCATAAATTAGACCCCGGGAGGGAGCGGCGGGCCTTACATGTACTCGGTTATTGTCGGAGTGAGTGGCGAAGTTTTGATAGCGATTGATCTGCAGATCAAAATACCTGGCGATAATAACAATAGCCATAACAGCAACAACTATAGCTGTTACAAGCAGCCTGCCGGCAAAGATTCTTCGCTCCCGAACCGGGTCTGTAAAGGCAGCGTCATGTATCATTATTAGTTATCCATGGTCTAGCTGCGATGATACGGGTGATTAGCGGTAATAGTCCATGCCCTGTAGAGCTGTTCCATCAGCACAATTCTTACCAGTGGATGGGGCAGTGTCAGATCAGACAGCGACCAGCGCATATTGGCCCTTTGCAGACAGCTTTTAGAGAGTCCGTCCGGACCACCAATCAGCAGGCATATATCCTGCCCATTCATCTGCCACTGACTGAGGTTTTGCGCCAGTTTTTCTGTGCTCAGGGGCTTGCCCAATACATCCAGAGCCACCACAAAGTCGCGCTCGCCAATGGCTTTGAGCAGTCCCTGGCTCTCGCTCTCAATGGCTTTCTCAGGCGGCTGATTTTTACCTCTGGTGCCAAGTGGTATCTCAATAGTTTGCAGGCGCAGCTCCGGTGGCATGCGCTTGCCATATTCGTGACAGCCAGACTCTACCCAGTCCGGCATGCGGGTACCCACTGCCAGCAGCTTGAGCTTCATAGGGCCCTGTTACAGATCCTGCTCTGGAGCGCCGAGGATAACATCATCATTTCCGGAGCCATCTTCGGGCAGATCTCCGGGGCGCAGAGTCCAGAGGCGCTCGAGATCGTAGAACTCGCGTGTGGCAGGCAGCATGATGTGAACAATCACATCACCAAAGTCCACCAGAATCCACTCTGAGGTATCGTCACCCTCAACGCCAATAAGCTCATAACCGGCTTTTTTGGCATCCACCACCACACTGGTAGCCAGAGACTTTACCTGGCGGTTGGAATTACCTGTGGCAACTACCATGGTATCCATCATGCCGGTCAGTTCACGCACATCAATGGCATTAATGTTGGTAGCTTTAACCTCTTCGAGGGCGTTGATAACAATATCTTTCAGGGCTTGCGTCATAGCAAATAGTTACTCGTATAGATGATGTTGTTGAATATAATCGACCACTGCATCAGGGGTCATAAACTGTATATTTTTGCCCTCCGCTACCTTGCGGCGAATCTCAGTTGAGGACAGGTCCAGCATAGTCAGCTCACAAAAGTGGATAGAGCCAGCAGACAATCTTTGCAGCATATCCAGGTCTTCACAGAGATGGCTGTCAATCCAGTCAGCCAGCAGGCCTGACTCAGGCCGCCCACAGTCAGGTCTTGAAGACACCACAATATGGCAGTGATCCAGCAGCTCCTGCCAGCGTTGCCAGCTGTCCAGCTTTGCCAGTGCATCCATGCCTATGCAGAAAAATAAGGGCTGATCAGGGCCAATTTGCTGTCGTACCTGGATCAGTGTATCAATGCTGTAACTGGGTTCAGCACGCTGCAGCTCTAAATCGTCGGCTACCAGCAGTGACTGGTGGGCAAGGGCTGCACGCAGCATCGCCAGACGCTGCAGGGCGCTGGCCTGGGGCGCACCGCGATGGGGTGGAAATGCACAGGGCAGCATGCGCATACAGTTGACTTGCAGCATCTCAGCAAGCTCTGTGGCAATTCTCAGATGACCTGTATGCACCGGATTAAAGGTGCCACCAAACAGCGCGACCGCCATATTATTGACGGATCTGCCCGTCGCCAAAAACCACCCATTTCTGGCTGGTCAGGCCCTCCAGGCCCACTGGGCCGCGGGCATGAATTTTGTCAGTGGAGATACCAATCTCGGCCCCCAAACCATATTCAAAACCATCGGCAAAACGGGTCGAGGCATTAATCATCACTGAGCTGGAATCCACCTCGGCAATAAAACGTCTGCCGCGGTTAAAGTCTTCAGTAACTATAGACTCAGTGTGTTGGGAGCTGTATTTGTTGATATGGTCAATGGCTTCATCCAGTCCAGAGACAATTTTGATCGACAATATAGGAGCCAGATACTCTTCGCCCCAGTCCTCCTCAGTGGCCTCAATAATCGTCTCGAGAATAGCCCGGGATCTGTCGCAACCGCGCAGTTCAACATTTTTCTCAGCATAGACCTTTGCCAGTTCAGGCAAAAACTTATCCGCAACTGGCTCAGCAATCAGCAGCGACTCCATGGCATTGCACACGCCATAGCGATGTGTCTTGGCGTTATCGGCAATAGCCAGAGCTTTTTTCAAGTCAGCGCGATCATCCACATACAGGTGGCAGTTGCCATCCAGATGTTTGATCACGGGCACTCTGGCGTCGTTGCTGATACGCTCAATCAAGCCCTTGCCACCCCGGGGCACAATGACATCCACATAGTCGGACATGGTAATCAGCTCACCCACCGCAGCGCGGTCAGTGGTATTGATCACCTGAACAGCGCTTTCAGGCAGGCCAGCATCGGCTAAACCATGGGCAATACAGGCGGCAATCGCCTGATTTGACAGAATTGCTTCGCTGCCACCGCGCAAAATAGTGGCATTGCCTGATTTCAGGCACAGGCTGGCAGCATCTATGGTCACATTGGGACGGGACTCATAAATAATGCCAATGACGCCCAGAGGCACGCGCATTTTACCCAGCTGGATACCACTGGGGCGGAAGCCCATATCGGTGATTTCACCAATGGGATCTTGCAGGGCAGCAACCTGATTAAGGCCTTCAATCATGCCGTCAATGCGCTCGTCATTAAGTTCCAGGCGATCCAGCAGTGCGGCATCCAGATTGTTGCTGCGGCCATTTTCCATATCTACAGCATTGGCGGCCAAAAGATTGTGGCGACCATCGTTCAACCTGCGGGCAATGGCCAACAGTGCATTATTTTTCACCGCAGTTCCGGCACGGGCCAGTACGCGAGAAGACTCTCGAGCTGCCATACCAAGATCCTGCATATAGGCTGTAATATCCATAGATAAATCTTAACTGTTCACAGAGCTTGATCAATAATTATCAAGCAATTAAAAAACCGCCATTATACGGTCTGTGCGGTCATAATTCCCTATTTTCAGCGCTATAGGGTCATTTTCCGCCACAGCTCCGTATACAGCATTACTAATTGCCAAGGAATATCCCCTGAACAGCTTTATCTCTCTGCTGCAAAGTCACCCTGATTGGCTGGTACTAACCGGAGCCGGAGTCAGTGCCGAGTCTGGTGTGCCCACCTATCGCGATAGCGAGGGTCAGTGGCAGCGCAAACAACCGGTGACCCATCAGGAATTTATGGCAGACCACAGCTCAAGGCAGCGGTTTTGGTCGCGCAATATGGTCGGTTGGCGCTTTATGGTGGAGGCCCAACCCAATAACGCCCATCAGGCACTGGTGCAACTGGAGCAGCTGGGGGTGATTTCCTGTCTGGTTACACAAAATGTCGATGGTCTGCACCAGCGCGCTGGCAGTCGCAATGTGATGGATCTCCACGGCCGAGTAGATACATTATCCTGTATGGCATGTGGCATGCAGTATCCCCGGGCACCACTTCAGATCTGGCTGGAGGATCACAACCCCGAATATGCCTTGCTGGCGGGGGGCATAGCCCCGGATGGGGATGCGGATATAGACCATCTGGATTATTCCAGTATGGAGATTCCAGACTGCCAGCACTGTGGCGGTATTATTAAGCCAAATGCGGTGTTTTATGGCGACTCAATCCCCAAACAGCGGGTGACCCGGGCCGAGCAGGCCATGCAGGGCGCGGCGGGTTTGCTGGTGGTGGGTTCATCATTGATGACATATTCGGGCTACCGCTTTTGCCTCTGGGCGCAGCGCCAGGGCAAGCCGATACTGCTGCTAAATGATGGCAAAACCAGAGCGGACGAAATAGCCAGCGCCAAAATGGGTGGCTCCTGCTCAACTGCACTGCAAGCCTGGATAGATGCTTTGGGATAGATTGGGATGGTTACCCCAGTTAAAGATACTTGCTCACCACATCCGCCAGGGCCTTAAGGTGGGCCGGATCGTCATTTAAGCAGGGAATATAGTGAAACTGCTCGCCGCCATGTTCGATAAAGCTCTCCCGCGCTTCCATATTGATCTCCTCAATGGTCTCAAGACAGTCAGAGGAGAATCCGGGGCAAATCACCGCCACATGTTTGACCCCATCGGCGGGCATGGCTTCCAGGGTTTTGTCCGTATAGGGCTGCAGCCAGGGTTCGCGACCAAAGCGCGACTGAAAAGTGGTCATAACCTGGTCTTCCTCCCAGCCTAATTGCTCGCGCACCAATCTGGTAGTCTGATGACAGAAGCAATGGTACGGATCGCCCTTGTTAAGGTATTTCTGCGGTGTGCCATGGTAGGAAAACATCAGCTTATCGGGCTGGCCATGCTCAGCAATATGCTTGCGAATAGTGCCGCACAGGGCGTCGATATAAAGTTTGGATTGCTGATAGCCGCCAATAAAATGCAACTCCGGCACCCAGCGGGTTTTGGTAAAGGTCTGGGCTACGGCATCAAAGGTGGAACCAGTGGTAGCGCCAGAATACTGAGGGTACAGGGGCAGCACAGTAATATTGCGAACATTCTGCGCAGTTAACTCAGCAATGGCAGACTCCATAGAGGGGTTGCCATAGCGCATCCCCAGTGCCACTGGCACATCACGCTTAAATTTTTTGTCGAGAATCTTCTTTACTCCGGCAACCTGATTGCTGCTGTGCACCATTAATGGCGAACCACCCTCAGACCAGACGCTGGCATACAGCTTGGCCGAGCGACGCGGGCGAATGCGCAGAATAATCAGGTTGAGAATCATCCACCAAAGCAGACGCGGCACTTCAACAACCCTGGGGTCGCTGAGAAATTGTTTCAGATAGCGACGCAATTCAGCAGTTTTGGGGGCGTCGGGGGTGCCCAGGTTGCACAGCAGTACACCAGTTTGAGGCGAAGGCCCTTGATGGTCGTAATCTGTCTGGCCTTGGTACTTCATGGAACTGCTCCTGAACAACGGTTGGGCGAATAAGGGCCAGACAATACTGCACCGGACCTAAATCACCAAATTTTTATTATCTGATCTGGCGTAACTATACGCTGGGTAGAAGAGGCTAGATTGTCTGTAAACAACAGAGCCGGCCTAGATAAAAGCTGACCCTTAACCCCGGCAAGGCTATAATGCGCGACTTTTAACGGCAGTCAGAAAAATCATGAGTCAATCAGCCTCAGATCGGCGCACCTTTGCGATTATCTCTCACCCGGATGCGGGTAAAACTACCATCACTGAAAAGTTGCTGCTTCTCGGCAATCTGATTCAGGTGGCAGGCACCGTAAAGGGTCGCAAAAGCGATCGTCACGCCACCTCTGACTGGATGGCCATGGAAAAAGAGCGGGGCATCTCGGTGACCTCATCTGTGATGCAGTTTCCCTACAACGACTGCATGGTTAATCTGCTGGATACCCCGGGTCACGAGGACTTTTCTGAGGATACCTACCGCACTCTGACTGCGGTGGATTCATCCTTGATGGTGATCGACGGAGCCAAGGGCGTGGAAGATCGCACCATTAAACTGATGGATGTGTGTCGTTTGCGGGATACGCCAATTTTGTCCTTTGTTAATAAAATGGACCGGGATATTCGCGATCCCATCGATTTGCTGGACGAGATTGAAGAGGTGTTGAAAATTAAAGCGGCACCGATTAACTGGCCCATAGGTATGGGCCGCGAATTTCGCGGTGTGTACAACTTTTATACAGATACCATCCATGTCTATGTGCAGGGCAAGGGCCACACTCTGATGGATGATATTCAGGTTGCAGGCCTGGAATCACCAGAGGCCCGAGAGGCCCTGGGTGACTATGCCGATGATGTGATTGAAGAGCTGGAGCTGGTCAAAGGTGCCACCAATCTTTTTGATATGGACGAGTTTCTATCGGGCAAACTGGCGCCAGTATTTTTTGGCACTGCTCTGGGTAACTTTGGTATCCGCGAGATGCTGGATGATTTTGTGCGCTGGGCTCCGGCCCCGCAGCCGCGCCAGACATTGGAGCGGGAAGTGGTGGCCTCAGAGGATAAATTTAGCGGCTTTGTATTTAAGATCCAGGCCAATATGGACCCCAAACACAGAGATCGTATTGCTTTTATGCGTATCTGCTCGGGTAGATATACCAAGGGCATGAAAATGAAGCATGTGCGCACCGGCAAAGATGTGCGTATCTCTGATGCTTTCAGTTTTAAAGCCGGTGAGCGTATTTCCGTGGAAGAGGCAGTGGCCGGAGATATTATTGGTCTGCACAATCATGGCTCAATTCAGATTGGCGATACCTTCACTGAGGGCGAGGCTCTAAAGTTCAGTGGTATTCCCCACTTTGCGCCGGAACTGTTTAAACGTATCCGTCTCAAGGACCCGCTGAAAGCCAAGCAGCTGCAAAATGGTATTCGCCAGCTGTCAGAGGAGGGCAGCACCCAGGTGTTTTTCCCCTTCCGCAATAACGATATTATTGTCGGCGCAGTGGGCCAGCTGCAGTTCGACGTTGTGGCTTACCGGCTCAAAGAAGAATATGGTGTCGAAGCTATTTATGAACCGATCAATGTGCACACAGCGCGCTGGACTGAAAGCGATGACCCGAAAATTCTGGAGGCTTTCCGCATTAAAGCGGAGGAGAATCTGGCCATGGATGGTGGGGGCCATCTCACCTACCTAGCGCCCACCAGAGTCAATCTCTCTCTGGCGGAAGAGCGCCATCCAGATATTAATTTTCGAGCGACCAGAGAGCACTAACTGCCAATTGGCCTGTGCTCCCTGACAATAAACTATAAAAAGAGAAGTTGCAGCTATGAATAGAGCAGTGATCCCAGTCTCTCAGGAACAGGTACCAGAGCATTTGCGCACTAATCGCAGTGCTTTCACGCGCTGGTTTGGGCGTACATTCTATCGCGCCATAGGTTGGAACCTGGAGGGTTCAATCACCGATGCCGAGCGGGTGATGGTCGTGGCTGCACCCCACACCTCCAACTGGGATTTTGTCTTTGGTATCAGCGTGATTCTGGGTATTAATGCCCGCGTACGCTGGCTCGGCAAACATACTATTTTTAAATTTGGCGTCACTTGGTTTTTCCGCTGGCTTGGCGGTATACCGGTCAATCGCGCGCAGCCCGATGCGGTTATGGGTTATGTGGATGATGCGGTGGCCAAAGACAATGGCCTTATTCTGGTAGTGGCGCCAGAGGGGACAAGGAAAAAAGCGGAAAAGTGGAAAACAGGCTTTTTGCGTATCGCCCAAAAAAATAACTGCGTCATTCAACTGGGTGCACTGGATTTCGGCAACAAACGTATCGTATTGGGCCCTGTATTTGAGCCCACAGGTGACAATGAAGCCGATATAGCCGCAATTATCGCGTATTATCAGCAGTTCTCCGGCAAATACCCGGACCAATTTTAAGGTTGAGAGCCAGCCACAAAGGGACGTAAAGCATGAGCGATAAACCACTGGTTGTGTCCGAGCAGCAGTGTCCAGAACATCTGCGTGCCAATCGCAGTGCCTTTGCCCAATGGTTCGGACGCTCAGTGCTAAAACTCTTTGGTTGGCGCGTAGAGGGGCAGATCCCCAATCTGCAGCGGCTGTTAATTATTGGCGCGCCCCATACCTCCAACTGGGATTTTGTCTATGCCATGGCCACTATTTTGGGCCTCAATATCCGTATGCACTGGCTGGCCAAACATACAATCTTTAAGCCTGGTGTGCGCTGGTTTATGGAATGGCTGGGCGGCATTCCAGTCAATCGCTCCAAACCCCAGCATGTGGTAGCCAATGTGGCAGATCTGGTGGAGCGTGAGAGGGGCATAGTGATTGGTCTGGCCCCGGAAGGCACTCGCAAAAAAGTCGACAAGTGGAAAAATGGCTTTCTGCGCATGGCTGAGGCCACTGGCTGCACCATATTTATGATCGGCATGGACTTTGCCGGCAAGCGCGTTGTACTGGGTGATACCTTTGAGCCCACTGGTAATCACGAAGCCGATCTTGCAGCTATTATGGAGCATTACAAGCGCTACAATGGCAAATTTCCCGAACGGGAAACATAGAGTGGAATTTCTGATTACACTGGGGCTGAGTTTTGGTCTTATTGTGCTGGCGCTGCTGGTGTTTCGTTTTGTGGGAATGCCCATATACCGTGTAGAGGCCGTCAATATTCAGGTACTTCTGGAATCTGTGCTGGATAATACGGCGACCACCGCCGACTGGGATGTGTTTATAGGTATGCGTATTCACCAGAGTCCCGAACTGGATGAAATTAGACAGCAATGTGCTATGTTAGCGGAAACTGAAATGACCGAGCGCAATGGCATGGTGATATTTTCTGATAAGGGTCGTACCCAACTTACAGAGATATTGGCTAGATTGGGCCAGCAGACAGATAGCGGAGCACAGCAATGATTGAAAAGGCGTCCCCCATAGCCAGATTTTTGGTGGTCAGTGCCGCCTTTGTGGTGGTGGTCTCAGGGCTCAAAATGGCAGGTCCGCTGTTGGTGCCATTCCTGCTTGCCGTATTTATAGCCATGATTGTGTCACCACTGCTTACCTGGCTAAAAAATCGACGGGTTCCCGGTGGTCTGGCTATTTTGCTGGTCATAATGCTGGTGTTGTTGGTTGGGCTGCTGCTGGCTGCTCTGATTGGGTCATCATTGGAAAATTTCCGTCAGGATATTCCTGTTTATTCAGCCAAACTTTCGGCCATGAGCACCTCGGTTCAGCAATGGCTGAGCCAGCGCGGTGTGCAAATTGATGCCGAACAGTGGCAGAGCAGTTTTGACCCTGGCGCGGTAATGAAAATGGTTGGCAGTACATTGGCCTCATTTGGTAATGTGATGACCAATGCGGTGATGATTCTGCTCACCGTTATATTTATTCTGGCTGAGAATATGGGCTTTGGCGAAAAGCTGCGTATGGCCCGTGGGGCGGAGACTTCTCAGGAGTGGTTGGCGCAATTCTCCGATAGTGTGCACAGCTATCTGGGTATCAAGGCTGCAATAAGCCTGGTGACTGGCCTGCTGATCTTTATCTGGCTGAGTATTCTTGGTGTGGACTACGCTGTGCTCTGGGGGCTGTTGGCCTTTCTGCTCAACTTTGTGCCTACGGTAGGCTCATTTATTGCCGCCGTGCCCGCGGTGCTGTTGGCTGTGGTTCAGCTGGGCCTGCTGCATGCCGGTCTTACTCTGGCGGGTTTTGTGGTGGTTAATCTGGTGATGGGCAATATGATTGAACCTCGCTGGATGGGTCGCGGGCTCAATCTCTCGCCTCTGGTGGTATTTGTCTCATTGGTGCTCTGGGGCTGGGTGCTTGGGCCTGTGGGTATGCTGCTGTCGATTCCTCTGACCATCATGATCAAGATTGCTCTGGAGAGTCAGCAGGAGACTCGCTGGATCGGCATTATGCTGGGTGCAGCTGACGGCACTGCAGAGGCCGAGGACTGACCCTCTCCCCGCTGTAACCTATTTTCTCTGGCTGTACAGCCGACCAGCTCCTTTTAGGCTGTGACTAATATCACAGTTTGTGACTACCCCTGTTGTTACTATTCTGCGACCTCTGACTTGGGCGTCAGTGGAAACGGTGAGTAAATACATAGGAAGTAAGGTTACAGCAATGGATTCCTGTACCAGAATCAGAGTTTGCAACGGTTTTTCCTTAATAGAGCTGTTGGTGACAATATCAATATTGGCCGTGCTTCTGGGCATAGGCCTGCCGTCTCTGGTTACCTTTATCAATAATAATCAAATGACCACTCAGGCCAATGATCTGGTGTACAGCCTGCATATGGCGCGCAGCGAGGCAATCAAGCGCGGTGCCCAGACCCGGGTTGCAGCGGTTAATGGCAGCTGGAGTAATGGTTGGCGCGTTCAGGCCGATAGCAACAACGACGGCGACTATCTTGATGCCGCAGATACTCTGCTCCATTGGGAGTCACTGGCCGGTGGCAATGCCCTGGCTGCAGTGGCTACCAATGCACCCAGCAATACGGTTATCAGTTTTAGCTCTCGCGGCTCTGTGGTTCCCGGTAATGCCTCGTTTGCACTGACCCTAACGCCAGCGGACTGCGACAATATAGCTTCGCGAATTATCTCAGTGCAGCCCTCGGGTCGGCCACAGATCACCAGGGGAGACTGCAGTTGAAAAAAGCTCAACTCCCATCCAAGTATCAATCCGGCGTTAGCATGATCGAGGTGCTAATCACTATTCTGATCTCGGTTATAGGTCTGTTTAGCGCTATGCAGCTGCAATTAACCGCGGTCTCCAATACCCACAGCGCCTATTTTCGCAGTCAGGCCGCAGTGTTGACCAATGGGCTGGTTGATCAGATGCGCGCTAATCCAACGGGCGCCATAGCCGGCAACTACGATATCGCGCTCAGTGCTTCAGCCCCCTCTGCCTCCAGTGTTGAGGCCACAGATGTGGCTCAGTGGCGAGCAGACCTTGTGGCCGCCATGCCTGGTGCTACAAGCTCGGTTGCCTGTGTCACCGCCACGCGTATCTGCAATCTGGTGGTACAGTGGGACGATAGTCGTGGCCTGGACGGTAGCGGTGCCCAGCAATTTACCCTCAGCCTGAGGTTGCCCTGATGAACAGGCTGCCAAAACAGCACTTGCAAACTGGCCTGAGTCTGGTGGAGTTTATGGTAGCCATGGCCATTCAGGTGATCCTGCTGGCTGGCATGGTCTATGTCTATGGCGGCAGCAGGGCTCTGTTTACCGTTAACCAAGAGCTATCGCGGGTACAGGAAAATGGCCGCTATGCCACAGATATGCTGCTCTATGATATTCGTATGGCCGGGTTTGCCGGCTGTCGTAATATTGGCGATATCGAGCCCAACATTATTGCCAACTCGCCCCCAGTATTTAGCGTACTCACCGATAGCTTAACGGTGTTTGAAAATGGTGCTGGCTGGACTAACCCCACGGCGATTGCCAGAGTCGCAGGCAGCGATGTGATTACCCTGCAATCCACTCAGGGTGCAGGTATGCAGCTCACCGGCAATATGGCAGCAGACAATGCCAATATTCAGGTGGCAAGTAATCCGGATGGCCTTGAGGCCAATGATTTGGTGCTAATTTTTGATTGCTCCAAAGCTGACTTGTTTCGTGCCACTGGGGTCTCTGAGGGCAGCGGCACGGTCACCATTACTCATGCCAACAGTAGCAATACCACCAATCGTCTCTCCAAAGCCTATCAGAGCGACGCTCAGATTATGTCTTTTGATGCACATACCTATTTTATAGGCACCGATAGCAATGGCGAGACGGGCTTTTATCAGTATTCGTTTAATGAGGGTAGCGCTGTGCTGCTGGCTCAGGGTGTCGAGGATATGCAACTAATGCTGGCTGAGGATCTGGGTGGTGATGGCCAGCCAGATACCTATGTTAAAGCCACCGGAGTCACAGACTGGGAGGCAGTGATAGGTGTGCGGGTAGGGCTGCTAATGCGATCAGCAGATCGCGCCTCCACCGAGGTACGAAACTATAGTTTTGATGGCAGTGAAGCCAATACCAACAGTGACCAGCGATTGCGCAAGGCTTTTTGGAGTTATGCCGCTCTGCGCAACAGGATTTAAAAGGCTAAATATGCAACTTCGTCAGCAGTTAAAGGTTACACAGACTGGCGCCGTTTTGGTGACCGCGCTTATCTATCTACTGGTACTGTCTATGGTGGGTATTTCGTCGATGCGCGGTACTGCCATGGAAGAGCGCATGGCCTCCAATAGCTGGGAGCATTCGCGGGCATTTCAGGCCGCCGAGTCGGCACTGCTGGACGCCGGGCAGTGGTTTTTGTTTCAGCCCGATCTGATTGATTCCAGCGCCGATGGTTCAACCGGAGTCTGGGCTTCAGGCTCGGCAGCTCAGCGAGTAGTGAACTCGACCTTTGATTGGTCGACCGAGGGCATTGCCTATGGCGCAAGCTCGGGCAACAGCTCGGCACTGTTTGGTGATCTTTATGAGCCACCCAGATATGTGATTGAAGAGGCCGGGTTTGAGCCCGCTGACAATGACCCGGACACATTAGCGAAAAAAACTGGGGTGTTTTATTACAACCTGTCGGCCATTGGCTATGGACGCGCCCAGGGTTCGCGATCGATTCTGCAAACCACGTTAAAGAAGCACAATAATTGAGGCAGGGAAGTCATGAGCAAAGGCTTTAATGATATTTTCAAAATAATTACTGCGGCACTGCTGTTAGCCCTGACCAATACTGCGACCCAGGCTGCCGAATATGATCTGAGTGATACGCCCCTGTTTACCCTGGCTGGCGTTGATCCCAATATTGTATTAACCATGGATGACTCCGGCAGCATGGCCTGGTCATTTATGCCTACCAGCGTGGGTAACTATCCCACCACTAAACGGGCCAAGTCGGCGGCCTATAACAAAATTTACTACAACCCTGAAGTATTCTACGACCCACCAGTGGATGAAGAGGGTGTTAGCCTCGGCCATGCCTCTTTTACTGCAGCCTGGGACAATGGCTACAAAAAGACTGGCAGTGGCAGCTGCACCAGAGATCTGTCCAGCGACTACAGGCCAAGCTGGGGGGGTATTAATCAGGATCACTGTGGGTCCAGCAATTACTCAGACGGTTTTTACAACCGCTACGCCAGCTCATCCTCAGAGCCCGCCTATTATTATTTATTTGATGAAAGCCGCAGTGGCTGCAACGGCTCGGTTACAGATGATGACTGCTATAACAAAATAATTGTCAGTGAAACATCAGGTCAGGGTGAGACAGTGGACGAGCGCCAGAATTTTGCCAACTGGTACTCCTATTACCGCAAGCGTGTCTATGTGACCAAAACTGCCGCGACCCTGGCATTTGAGCGCTTTAACTCAAATATTCGCGTAGGTTATCAGCGTATCAACAACAGCACATTTAACGGGGTGAGGGCCTTTTCTGGAACCACCAGAGAGAATTTCTTCGACTGGCTGCACGCCCTGCCTGCCAGTGGCGGCACGCCGCTGCTCAATGCTATGGATAAGGCCGGTGACTATTTTGAAGATGCCGGCCCCTACAGAGATGACCCCACCGATAGCTCGTCCACCGAGCGCTCCTGCCGGCAAAACTTTCATATTATGATGACCGATGGCGAGTGGAACAGTGGCGTCCCCTCAGGTTTTGGCAATGTGGACAACAATAGCCAAACTATTCCCAGCAATGATTATGGGGTCACAGGCTATGTGCCCAGAGCGCCCTTTAAAGACAATAATACCACTTATCTGGCTGATATCGCCTTCAGATACTGGCAAAAAGATTTGCGCCCGGGCCGCACCAACAATGTGCCGGTCAATATTAATGATCTGTCATCGGACATAGATGGTGACGGTGATGCGGACAATAACGATATCTTCTGGAATCCAAAAAACGACCCGGCTGACTGGCAGCATATGGTCAACTTTATGATTGGTCTGGGGGTGTCTGGGCAGCGCGAGTTTCCCGATGATTACCAGGATCTGCTCGATGGCACCCTTTCCTGGCCCACCGGGGGTGGTACAGCCAAGATCGACGATCTGTGGCACGCCTCCATTAACTCCAGAGGGGCCTATCTCTCAGCTCAGGATCCAGAGCAACTGGGCAGCGCCTTTACCGATGTGATTAACTCTGTGCTCGATCGCACCGGCTCCTTTGCGACCGCGGCGCTCAATTCAGGCACCATCTCCTCGGACACTGCATTATTTTTTGCGCGTTTTACCACCAATGACTGGATCGGTAATCTTATTGCCCAGCCTATTTCTGATGGCACCAACTGTGGCCCAGTGGCTCTGGGCAATATCTGTCCCTCGGCCTGGGATGCCGCCTGTAAACTCACCGGTGGCTTCTGCTCGGAGGTGAGCAAAAAGGTGGGCAAAACCAAGCCAAACGATCGGGTGATTATTACTAGAGATGAAGATAACAACCCAATACCTTTCCGTTGGGCATCGCTCAAGTCTGGGGGCTCGCAGCGAGCCTCCTTAAAGCAGCCATTTAACAGTCTGGGCAGTGCACGACTCAACTATCTGCGCGGCGCCCGTGGCAAGGAGATTGCCAAGGGCAATGGAGGTATTTTCCGCAACCGCAAGTCGGTGCTGGGGGATATTATTGCCTCGGTACCCACCTATGTAGGGCCGCCGGAGCGATTTTATTTTTCCACCAGTGATTTTGCCGAGGGCGATAGCTATGCCGCCTTTAAAGCTAGCTACCAAAGCCGTATGCCCATGGTGTACGTGGGCTCCAATGGCGGTATGCTACATGGCTTTCAGACCTCAAATGGCCGGGAAAAACTGGCCTATGTACCATTGGCTATATTCGATAATCTGTGGGAGCTGTCACTGCCAGATTACAGCCATAGAAATTTTGTCGACGGCCCTATTGCAGAAAATGATGTCTATTATGATGGCGCCTGGCACAGCCTGTTAGTGTCTGGCCTGGGTACAGGTGGGCAGGCCTATCTGGCTCTGGACATCACCGACCCCAGCAGCTTTGCCGAAGCCGATGCAAATTCCATCGCCCGCTGGGAGTTTAGTGATAGCGATGATGCGGATCTGGGTTACAGCTTTTCAGAGCCCAGCCTAGTGCGCCTTGCCAATGGCAAATGGGGCGTGATTGTCGGCAATGGCATGAATGCTACCGAGCCAGATGGCAATGCCAGCAGCACTGGCAACGGGGTCATCTTTATTCTCGATGCGCAAACCGGCGCCCTGATTAAAAAACTGGATACCAAACAGGGTACAGCCGACGACCCTCTGGGACTGGGGCGCCCCAATGGCATCATAGGTACCGCGGTGGTCGATCAAAACGGTGACTTTATTGTCGACCGTATCTATGCCGGAGATTTATTTGGCAATATATGGTCTTTTGATCTGTCCAGCAGCAACAGCTCATCCTGGAGCAGTGACTATGGTTCGTCGAGTAACCCTCAGCCATTATTTGTGGCTGAAGTTGCAGGCATCACCCAGCCAATCACCTCGGATTTAAAGGTTAAAAATCATCCTAACGCCGCTGGATATCTGATCTATTTTGGCACTGGCAAGTATCTCGGCAAAAGCGATCTCACCGACACCAGCCCACAGACTTTTTATGCGATCTGGGACCGCGCAACCAATGGTGCCAATGGTTTTACCCGCGATAGGCTCCAGGCGCAAACCATCACTACCCACAATGCCCCGGCCTCAGATCTGCGCGCGCGAGTGGTATCTGAGATACCCATTGTCTGGGACGACGGTAGCAACCCGGTGAGTGCCGAGGAGAAGCTAGGCTGGTATATAGACTTGCCTGAGTTGGGAGAGCGGGTGCACCAGGCACCGACACTTCGCGATGGACGGGTTATTTTTGTTGCCGTCACTCCAGCCAGTGACCCCTGCGCCGGTGAGGGCACCAGCTGGCTAATGGAAGTGGATGGCACCAATGGTGGCCGTCTCAATGAGTCGGTATTTGACTTTAATAAGGACCGCTCCTTCGATGATGGTGACCTGATTAATGTGGGCGATATAGATGGTGATGGTGAGGACGATATGATCCATGGGTCCGGTATCCAGCGCATTAATGCAGGCATTCTCTCACGCCCCGGAATTATCAATCACCCAGATGGGCGCACCGAGTCAAAATATGTCACCACCTCAAAAGGCAAGGTCGAGGCTATTCTCGAAGACTCTGGCCGCAACCGCCAAACTCCCTGGAGAGAAATTCGCTGATAAATGATTGATTGAATTATGAAACCAAAAGGCACAGTCAAATGAATATAAAGGGCGACAAAGCAATCGCGAGCCTATGGCTGGTTATAGCATCTCTGCTTTCTATGCATACCAGTGCGGCAGAGCCAGAGATAGACCCAGATTGGCAGAGTTATAAAGTGACACTGAGTTTTGTAGACCCCGCAGCTCGCCTGGTGGTAGCTGGCGATCGCGAGTTCAGCCTGCCATTTAATACACCAATCACCAATAGCAAAGGCCAGGCAATTGCCATAGCTAATCTGCAGTCGGGAGATAGAGTTTGGCTATATTTGGATAACTCAGTGATAGATAAGGGCCCGACCCAGGCCAGGCGCATAGAGCGGATCAAACAATGAATAAACAGTGCAAAGCCTATAAAAAACTACCCCGGGGCCTGAGTCTGATCGAGTTAATGGTCGCGTTGGTAATTATTGCCATTATCTCCTCAGTGGCCTATCCCAGTTACCAGAGTCATATGGCAGGTGCCAGACGAGCTGATGCCCAGGCAGTGCTGATGGAAGCAGCCCAGTACATGGAGCGCTTTTTCACTGAAAATAACCGCTACGACCAGGACACCTCGGGTACAGCAGTAGCCTTGCCAGCCGAGCTTACAGAGTCCCCCCGAGACAGCGGCACCAAATCCTACGATATTGCCGTACAGGCCTCCACAGCAAGTACCTATACTTTGCGCGCTACCCCCAAAAATAACCAGGCCGGTGACGGCTTTTTAGAGCTGTCCAACAGCTTCACCAAGTCCTGGGACGCAGACAATAGTGGCACTATCGGAGCAGGCGAGTCCACCTGGAGCAAATACTAAAAAGCCCCAGCTTTTACTGAGGCCCTTACCAAAATATGATCCCATAGGTCTTGGACTAAACGCGCAGCGTTTTGGGCGCACTCGCTCGCGAGGGCGGGGCGCAGCCCTGAGCGCAGCGCGCGAATCCATCGAACGTTCGATGACTCTCTTACAGATGCAAAAAAGCCCCGGCTTTTACTGAGGCCCTTACCAAAATATGATCCCATAGGTCTCGGACTAAACGCGCAGCGTTTTGGGCGCACTCGCTCGCGAGGGCGGGGCGCAGCCCTGAGCGCAGCGCGCGAATCCATCGAACGTTCGATGACTCTCTTACAGATGCAAAAAAGCCCCGGCAAACACCGAGGCTTCTTTAAAATATGGTGCCCGGTCTCGGAATCGAACCAAGGACACGAGGATTTTCAATCCTCTGCTCTACCAACTGAGCTAACCGGGCTTCGCAAACAGTTTGTAGGCAACTTGCGAGAGGCGCGTATTAAAGCGTTTGAATAGCAGTTCGTCAAGGGTTATTCGGTAGGCGGGACGTATCCTTCAGCCTGATCCACTTCTTCGCCGGCAAAGAACTTTTCACGCTGCTCAGAGAGATAGGTTCGAGCGGTCAAATCCATCATATTAAGACGCATTTCATTGATCAGCGTAGTCTGGTGAGTCATCCAGTCAGCCCAGGCCTGTTTAGAAATATTATTGAAGATTTCCTCGCCTTTGGGGCCGGGAAACGGCGGTGTATCCAGTCCGGGTAATTCCTGTTTGAGTTTGCGACAAAAAACGGTGCGCACCATATCTGGCTCCAGATTATTTACTTTGGGTGTATCAGCGCAACAATAGGCGCGGGCATGCCTAATGATAGTGGATTCTGCGGGTTATACCAGAGCTGATTATCGCCTTCAGCCACAGCACAGCTGCGATCTATGGCCTGTGCCAGAATTGGCTGATAGTCGAGGTGAAAATGGCTAAAGGTATGGCGCTGGGCCGGCTGAACCTGCTGCTCAGTCAATTCCAGGCCGATTTTAGAGCAGTATTCCTCAGCCTCGTCGACCGCATCGACCTGGGGTAATACCCAGAGCCCACCCCAGAGGCCAGCCGGAGGATTCTTTTGCAATAGCAGCTCACCCTGTTGATTGTAAATTAACAGGAAGCAGCTGGTTCTCACCGGCAGTTTTTTCTTGGGCTTTTTGCCCGGATACTCTGCCTGCTTGCCTTGACTGTAGGCAACGCAGTTATCTGACAGAGGGCAGCGCTCACAGCTGGGTGAGGATCTGGTGCAGACCGTTGCCCCAAGATCCATCATTGCCTGGGTGTAATCTGCCACTCGCTGCACGGGGCTGTAGGTCTCTGCCTCCAGCCACAGGCGGTTGTGCACCGCAGTCTGCCCCGGCCAACCATCAATGGCAGCATAGCGTGCTAACACACGTTTAACATTGCCATCTAAAATCGCCGCGGGTTTCTTAAAGGCTATAGAGCAGATTGCGCCGGCCGTAGAGCGACCAATGCCGGGAAGCTCAACTAGCTGTTCAACGGTATCCGGAAACTCTCCATTCAGATCGCTGCAAATAAGTTTGGCAGTTTTATGCAGATTGCGGGCACGGGCATAGTAGCCAAGCCCGGTCCAGTGATGCAGCACGCTATCCTCAGGGGCGGCGGCTAGGGCTTGCACCTGGGGAAAGCTCTGCATAAAGCGCTCGAAATAGGGGATCACCGTATTGACCTGGGTCTGCTGCAGCATAATTTCTGAGACCCAGACTGAATAGGGGCTTATGCTAGTCTGCCAGGGTAAATGCTTGCGGCCATGGGTATCAAACCAGTTTAGTACCGCCTGCTGAAACTGCTCTGCTGTCATGATCAACGGTTAAACAGTCCTTTGAGCAGGCCTTTCACGGTATCCGAGTTATCCTGCTGCAGCCCAGATTTATTGAGCAGTTTTTCCAGAGCGCTATTTTTGAGTAAATCTTTTATCAGCCGCTCGTCGGGTTTGCAGGCCAAGCCACCGGCATCGCCCCGGTCAAAGGCACCAGTGCAGACAAAGGGTATCTGGCGATTCTGCAGACGCTGGTTAACATCGCATCCAGTGGGGCTGGTCACTGCCTGATCCACTCGGGCACTGGCATTAAGTTGATAGCGTTTTTTTATCAGATCTACCCTGCCGCGGCCCATAACAGCCAGATTGCCAGTGCCTGTGCTGTACTCATTAATAAGCAATTTGCCATCATTAAGCTGAAACTTGCCCTGCAGGTCATCCAGCTGGGTACCAGGCGACCAGGTCTTTGCGGCTAGTGATCTGCCTGATACCAGTGCCGCAGCGTTGCAAAAGCTCCGCTCTAAATTTAAACCCTGGTATACAGGCTTCTGTACCTGAAACTTGCCGGCACCGGACAGAGACCGGGTGATCTCACCCATATCCATACCGGCTCCCTGGATATTGGCATCCAGGCTGAGTTTGCCGCTCACTGTGCTGTTGTCGCTCAGAGCGTTCACAGCCTGGGCCATATCTATATTGTACAGGGAGGGCTGCAGATTAAAGCTGGGCTTGGAGGTACGCATATCCAGCTTGGCAATGGCATTGACCTGTCCGCCAAACATATCGGCATTTAGCGATGTCATACGCAGCACCCGCTGATTGCCAAAAACATTGCTGTAAAAGTTATCAATGCGGAAATCATTAAATTCAATTCTATCCAGGTTGATCTCAACCTGACTGCGTCCCTGCCAGAGGGCAAATGGGATAGCCAGTGGAGCAACCAGGCCGCTGTTATCGCTGTCGCTATTGGCTGCGGGCAAATAGTCCCCGGCGCGCAATAAATCTCCTGATACCAGCGTAGTCAGACTGTTGGCCGGGTGATCTATGGTTACATCCACATCGAAGCTCTGACCATCGAGAGACAGCTCGCCAATAATCTTTGATACGGCCTCTGTATCCAGACTAAAGTTAGTCTTCAGGCTAACATCGGTAAGCGCGGTTGTGACCAGAGTATTGGGTGCAGCTAGCAGAGGCACCACAGGCTGCAGAGAGGTCATCAACTGCTTTAAATCAAAGCTGTTGCTGTATAGGTTACCCAGCACAAAGGAGCCATTGTCACTGGCACTGAGCTCGCCAAACAGCCTGATGCTGTCGATTTGCAGCTGCAGATCTACCAGGTTGAGCTGTTGTATATTGTGGCCATTCAGTTGCACAGCCACCTCTGTATCCAGAGCAAATTTGCGGCCGCCAAATGCACTGACCGATGCGGAGATAGGAAATGGCTTGCCCTGCAGTGAAAGGTTTTTGGCAGATAGCTGAATATTGTTAAATTGCAGCCTTGGGCCATTAGCTGGAAACCACTGCAGGCCGCCACTCTCAATTTGTACAGAGCTAAGCTGGAGTTGCTCAATACCGCCGCCGAGACTGAAGAGTTGGGTCCAGTTGGTGGCCAGCACCAGGCTCTTGGCAGAGCCAGAGACGGAAGTCTGGTCGCTAGCAGAGATATCAGCTATGGATATACCGGGTTTGGGAAAGAACTGCCAGGCTAGATCGCCCCTGATGGAGACATCCAAACCCTGTTGGCGAGCAAGAGATTCAATGTCTGACTTGTAGCCATTAATGTCGACGGCAAACGTGATATACATTACTGCGATTGCAAACAATGTAACCACTGGAAGCAGGCCAGCGGCCAGCAATTTCAATAATTTTTTCACTATGACCATCGTTCAAGAGTTGCTCTGCGGAGGCTTATATTACCTCAAACAGAACAACCCTTAAACATTGATGGACAGCAGGGGGTTTAGAACGAGTAAGTCGCTCTTAGGCCCAGGTTTCTGCCTGCCATAGGTACTTCATTTTTAACAAATGAGCTGTGGTTTCTAGCCACTTCATCCAGCAAGTTTTTGCCGAAAACAGACAGAGTCAAATGCTGTCTGCCGCTCAGTTTGATGGTTTTTGACAGGTTGATATTCAGCATCTGGAAACCGTCGGTAACAGTTTCATTTGCCGCAATATCGCTCTGCTTGTTCGCATCTTTAAAAGACAGTGCCAGCTTTAGATCGTCTTCGGTATAAGAAGCCTTAAACAGGTTTCTCTTAGGAGTGATACGTGGAACATAGGTACCATCCGAGAACTTAGCTGAGATAGAGTCCTGTGCAAAAGAAAGAGACAGTGCGCCGCGAGCAAGATTGAAAGTTTTGCCTATCTCAAATTCGTAGCCATCAAATTCTGCATCCTGCTGCAGATAGTTAGCCCGAATTAATCCGCCGTGATGCTTTTCCTCTCCGTGCTCCTCGTGCTCTTCTTCGGTTTCATCAAACAGGTAGATGTAATTATCCACATCATTCTGGAAGAAGGTCAGGGTTGCGTAGAAACCATCTCTTTCATAGTTGAAGGTCAGGTCAATATTATTAGACTGCTCAGACTCTAGATTAATATTGCCTATTTCTTCTCGACCTGTAGCCAGGTGAGGACCATTTATCAGCAGCTCGACAGCTGTGGGTGCTCGCTCCACGCTGGCAAGGCCCAGGCTGATGTTGAGTGCATCATTGATATCTCTATCAAGGCTGAGGGCGAAGCTAGTATTGTTGATATCCTTGTCAAAGAACTCTACTTCTTCTTTATGGGACATAGAGCCACTGCGGGACATGCGATCATGTCTGATACCGAAGTCAAGATTGAAAAGATCAAACTCTTTGCTTACATAGTAGCCCAGAGTTATTTCTTCGCTTTCAGTTGGGTTGATAAAGGCTTTATCACCGATCACCGAAACATTCTCTTCTACAAAATTAACTACCAGTTTCTGCGACAGGCTGTCGTTGCCGAGATCAAAGATAGCGCCATATTCTTGGGCGTTATTTGTAAACTGGGTCGGCCCTTCATGATGGTCGTCATGCTCACCCTCATGCTCCTCTTTTTTAGCATGCTGTTCGATATGAGAATAGTCAGAGTCTTTATAGAAGTAGTTAATCTTCTTCAACAGGTCACCACCCAGCACAAAGGCACCTTCTACAGTAACTATCTTAGAGTCTGTATTAGAGAAGATTCTTTCGCCTTCATGGGAGTCTTTATCGCCATGCTCGTCATGACCTCCGTGGCCCTCGTGACCTTCGCCATGGTAGGGGATGCCAAATACAGATTCGTTATCAGCATATGAGACTCCAAAGAAACCCCAGTCGCCAGCCTTGGAGAGTCCCAATCTTGTAGTAGTAGATCCGGAGTCAGAATTGGCGAGGTACCCCAGATCTTCAGCATGCAACACTGCGCCATCGGGAATCTCAAAGTTGCCAAACTGCGAATCTTTATAGGCAAATGACAGATTTAAGCCGCCGATATTATTGCGATAAGAGAGGTTGTGTGAGTCGCCATCGTTAACTGATTGAGCTTCCAGGCCCAGTTTAAACTCAGACTGCGCAATATCTTCCCGGGCAATAGTGTTATCAACAATATTGACAATACCGCCGATAGTACCGTTGGAATAGAGCAGAGAAGAGGGTCCTCTCACCACTTCAATTTGCTGAACATTATGCATATCAACATCGTTAGCATGGTCGGGCCCCAGGCCAGATGCATCTCTGACCACAATGCCGTTGTTAAGAACCTTAACGCGGCTGCCAGACATGCCTCTGATAATAGGCTGCCCCACGGCGGCACCATAATCACTGGTAGACAGACCAACCAGATCATCAATACTCGAACCCAGGCTCTGGGTAGCGTCGGTGGCAACAGACTCACCAGAGATAATATGCAATGGGTTTGAAATTTCATCCACTGCGGAGTTGATTAACGACGATCTAACAACAATTTCTTCAATTTCCTGACCCACAGCGCCACAGGAGAGACTTACAATCATGGCTGACAAGGGCAGTTTAAAAGCAATAGGCTTTTTGGTATTCATAACTTTTTCCTCTAAAAATAATGTCCACGCCAAAAAAAACTCGGCGCGAATTCGTCCCCCAGGGGGAATGCAAACTATTTAGAGGATCTGAGGGGGTGCTCTGGCGAGCTGGCGACCAGTAATATGGCTTGTTGCAGCCCGGTCGTTATGAACAATACAGGGTGCTGTAACTCTGGTTACATAGGTTTTGCTGGTTTCAGCTGCAACCGCTGCCGCTGAATGCTGTAGCACAGAGACCGAGCAGGTATTTTCCTGGTGATCATCATGGTTATGAGCAGACGCCGTCACTGACCCGAGACCAATAATCAGGCACAGCGCGAAGGCAAATATTGAACGAAATTGCTTCATAAATATAATGACATCCAGATTGTCTGGGTCAGAAAAAGTAGCAGAGTATTCTAGCCCTTTTTTGTACTGTAGCAAGACTTAATTTGCAGTATAATGCCGCCTCAAAATGGACAGCATGGAGAAACCCATGGCGGATCGCACAGCCACAGTGACGCGCAATACTCTCGAATCCCAAATTACCATCAGTGTAAACCTGGATGGCACCGGGCAGGCTAACCTGCAGACTCCGGTACCCTTTCTAAACCATATGCTGGATCAAATTGCCCGCCATGGTTTAGTGGATCTGGATATTCAAGCTGCCGGCGACACTGAGATTGACGATCACCACACCGTGGAAGATATAGGCATCACCCTGGGTATGGCGGTAGCCGAGGCTATTGGCGATAAAAAAGGGCTGGCCCGTTACGGTCACGCCTATGTGCCTCTGGATGAAGCCCTGTCTCGCGTGGTGATGGACTTTTCAGGCCGTCCCGGACTTATTATGAAAGCCGACTTTGTGCGCAGCCATGTGGGTAGCTTTGATGTTGATCTGACCCGTGAATTCTTTCAGGGTTTTGTCAACCACGCCCTGGTCAGCCTGCATATAGATAATCTGCGCGGCGCCAATGCTCACCACCAGGTGGAGACCATTTTTAAGGCCTTTGGTCGCGCCCTGCGCATGGCAGCCACTGCCGACGAGCGCATGGCTGGCGTAATGCCCTCTACCAAGGGTACTCTGTAACCAGGGTACCCTTTTTTAGCTCCTACCCCCTGTTAGCATGTGATACCAGTTTATGAGTGATTTTCGAAGCCATATCGCAGTAATTGACTATGGAATGGGCAATCTCCATTCCGTAGGCAAAGCCCTGGAGCACGTATGCCCAGGTGCCAAAATATCCATTACCTCAGATCCAGCTCTGGTTGAAGATGCCGATCGAGTGGTGTTTCCCGGCGTCGGTGCGATTCGCGACTGCATGGGTGAAATTCAGCGCCTCAATGTAGGCGATGTGGTCAGCAACGCCATGAAAAAAAAGCCCGTGCTAGCGATCTGTGTGGGCATGCAGGCATTAATGGAACACAGCGAAGAAAATGGCGGCGTCGACTGCCTGGGTCTGCTGCCAGGCAGAGTAAAATTCTTTGGCGATAACCTGCAGGACAAGCAGGGCGGCAAACTCAAAGTTCCCCATATGGGCTGGAACAATGTGCACCAGACTATCGACCACCCGCTGTGGCAGGGCATAGAGCAGGATAGTCGCTTCTACTTTGTGCACAGTTATTTTGTCGACGGCCACAATAACGCCAATGTGTCTGGCACCTGCGACTACGGCACCTCGGCTTCAGGCTTTGCCGCTGCACTGAGCCACAACAATTTATTTGCTGTGCAATTTCACCCGGAAAAAAGTGCTGATGCTGGTCTGCAGCTGCTGCGCAACTTCTGCAACTGGATGGGTTGATAGGGATATCTCCTATGGACGCCATCCCCACAGATCCAAAAGAACTTGTCGCCCGCCTCAATGCTGAGACGGGCAAAATTGCCTGGCACGAGCTGCAAAAGCACTATGCTGGCGGCAATGTGCTGGCGGTAGCGGCCGGTGCAGACCTGATTCAGGTCGCCATTGCGCTGCACAGAGACAGTAGAGAGCTGGTGGAGCGCTGGCTGGACGATGGCACCCTGAGCCGGGTGCAAGACCAGCAGGCCATGGACTGGTACAACTGCAATAAGATACTCTGGGCGCTGGTGATTCCACCCTTTGTGCTAGTACAGGAAACGGAATCGACACAGCAAATAGAATAAAACATAAAGAGGAAGAGGCAAGGTATGGAATGTAACAATAAAGTTGCAGTAGTTACTGGTGGTGCATCAGGCCTGGGTCGCGCAGCCGCCCAGGAGCTTTCGGACCGCGGTGCAATTGTCGTGATTATTGACATGAACGCCGAAGCCGGCGCCACTGCAGTGGCCGAGCTGGGTGCCAGAAAAACCCATTTTATTGCGCTGGATGTATCTAATGGCCCCGAGGTTGAGGCAGCCTTTGACAAAATAGTGGCCGATCTGGGCCGAGTCGATATCTGTGTCAATTGCGCCGGTATTGGTATAGCTGCCAAGACCATTGACCGTGAAGGCAACCCCCACAACCTAGACCACTACCGCAAGGTAATCGAAATTAACCTTATTGGTACCTTTAATATCTCTCGCTGTGCCGCCGCCGCTATGGCGCGCAATGAGCCAGATGAGAAGACTGAGCGTGGCGTGATTGTGCACACCGCATCCATTGCCGCCTTTGACGGCCAGATGGGCCAGGTGGCTTACTCAGCGACCAAAGGCGGTATTGTAGGCATGACATTACCTATGGCCAGAGACCTGGCCGCTGTGGGCATTCGCATCAATACCATCGCCCCGGGTGTTATGGCTACGCCATTAATGCTTGGCGCCCCTCAGCAGGTGCAGGATGGCATTGTCTCCGGCATACCCTTCCCCAAGCGTCTGGGCGAGCCCTCAGAGTTTGGCCAGCTGGTGGTGCATATGGTGGAAAACAGCTATCTCAATGGCGAGACCATCCGCCTTGATGGCGCTGTGAGAATGCAGCCCCGCTAGTGCTTATCCGCCAGGCAACTGACGCCGACTTCGATGCTATCTGGCCTATTTTTCAGCAGATAGTATCGGCCGGTGACAGCTATGCCTACCCGCCAGACACCAATCAGACCCAGGCCAGGCATCTGTGGATGGCCGTGCCCGCCGCGACCTATGTGGTCGAGCAAGATGACCAGATTTTGGGCACCTACTATATCAAAGCCAATCAGCAGGGCCCCGGAGCCCATGTGTGCAACTGTGGCTATATGGTGGCTCGTGCCGCTCGAGGTCAGGGTCTGGCGTCGGCTATGTGCGAGCACTCGCAAAAAATCGCCCTGACAATGGGTTTTAGTGCCATGCAGTTTAATTTTGTGGCTTCGACCAACCAGGGTGCGGTCAGGCTGTGGGAAAAATTGGGTTTTGCAACTGTGGGGCGACTACCCAGGGCATTTAATCATCCTGTGGAAGGTCTTGTGGATGCCCTGGTGATGTATAAGTGGTTGGTAGAAGAGTATCCCTAACCCCGCTGCAACCATTCCACAACCTCTTCCCGGGGCCCCCTAAACACCACCAGCTCTTTCTTCTTTTCCAGCTGATAGCTATACATAGGGTCGTAGTATTCTCTGGTGATAACCCTTAACCAATGCAGATGACTGGCAAAATTATCCTGATGCTGTACCTCGATCGCCGCGTCCATAGACGCCAGCAGCTCTTTGGTACGCTGGCCACCCAGCCGCTTCTGCACTCGCAGTAAGCTTTCACGCAAATAGCGTGCAAACTGCCGTTCACCACTGGCGCCAAAATAGGCCATGGTACGCAGGTAGCGTTGCACCACATATTCCTGCCACAGGCGTTCCAGCCGCTGGTCAAAATCCATATCAATCACCACAAACTGGCTCTGCGCCATACGGTCGGCAAAGTAATGGGGAATATGTCGGGCACCAATATTGCGGCTTTCATCTTCAAGTACCACCATTGACCGCGGGTGCTGGTCTTCGACCTTGAGCAGATCAATAGCAATACGATTTTCAAAATCGATCTGCGCCGGCTGCTCGTCCAGAGGCCGCCCAAAACTTGAGCCCTTGTGATTGGCCGCGTCCTCCAAGTCCAGCCCGGTGGGCATTGTCTGAATAATCTCGGTTTTACCTGTGCCGGTCATACCAGACAGAATGGTAAACATATTGTTAGCGCAGTAATTGGTTAAATACCCGTACAGAAAACCGCGCAGCGACTTATAGCCGCCCTCAACCTTGGGGCACTCAACACCAGCCTCCGCCAGCCACTCCTGAGTTAGCTGCGAGCGCAGACCACCGCGGGCGCAGTACAGCACCCCATTGGCATTGGCCTGCATAAAATCCTGCCAGGCCTGCAGCCGCTGCTGCTTAATCTCGCCATGGATCAGCTGATGGCCCAGCTCAATCGCAGATTGCTGACCATTGTTTTTATAGCGAATGCCCACCTGATGACGCTCATCATCATTCATCAACGGCAGATTAGTCGCTGAGGGCAGGGCGCCCGAGACAAACTCCACCGGGGCACGCACATCAATCATAGCTGTATCGTCCAGCAGCAATTGCCGGTAATTATTGACTAGTGGCAAGCTCAAGGGTTGACCCTGATATGCGGGGCAGCATCAGTGCTTGCCAACTCGCCAATAGGCTCTGCATAGCAACCAGCCTGCTGCAGTAGCTTAGAGACGCTATCAGCGGCCTCAGGCCTTACCGCCACCAGCAAGCCACCACTGGTTTGCGGGTCGCAGAGCAAAATCTGACTCTGGCCGTCCGTGCCCTGAATATGCGCACCAATACTCTCCCAGTTGCGCCCACTGCCGCCGGGCACACAGCCCTGGGCCAGATAGTCCAGCACGGCGCTGTCCAGCACAGGCACCTGGCTGAGATTGACAGTTGCCGACAGCTCGCTGCCCTGACAGATCTCCAGCAAATGGCCCAGCAGGCCAAAGCCAGTCACGTCTGTAATAGCAGTCACGCCATCCACCGCAGCCAACTCAGTGCCCACCTTATTTAGCTTCATCATATTATCCACCGCCAGCCGGGCATGCTCAGGCTGCAACTTACCCTGTTTTTCTGCGGTGGTCAGAATACCCACGCCCAGAGGCTTGGTTAAAAATAACTGATCACCTGGCAGCGCGGTGCTGTTTTGCTTAAGCTGCTGTAAATCCACCCGCCCAGTCACCGCCAGCCCAAATATGGGCTCCGGCGAATCAATAGAATGGCCGCCCGCCAGATGAATTCCCGCCTCACCACAGGCATGGCGCCCACCATCAATCACCTGCTGCGCCACCTCAGCGGGCAGGCTATTAATCGGCCAGCCAAGAATCGCAATGGCCATCATCGGCGTGCCGCCCATGGCATAGATATCGCTGATCGCATTGGCTGCAGCCACCCGCCCAAACTCAAAGGGGTCATCCACAATCGGCATAAAGAAATCAGTAGTACTAATAACCCCAGTGCCATCCCCCAGATCATAGACCGCGGCATCATCTCTGGTGCTATTGCCTACCAGTAGGCGGGCGTCAGCTGGCGCCACAAAGTTAGTTTGCAGAATAGTCTCAAGCACCCCGGGGGCAATTTTGCAGCCACAGCCAGCACCGTGGCTGTATTGGGTCAGTCTTATTTGGTTATCGGACATGGGTTTTCGAATATAGGCTACCTAATTAGACCCTTAGGGTACTTGTTTTGAGGGGGCTTTGCATAAGTATGTTGAGCTATTCAGTATTGGACAATATTTTACAGCTTCACAATTGCACAATTGCCTTCACTACGACCAACCATCGTCTACACTTATTTCAATAACTTTTAACAACTCAGCTAACCGTCTTTAGGAGGCAGACAATGGCGCAATTCAAACTCACCTATTTTGATTTTGATGGGGGTCGGGCAGAGCCGGCCCGTTTAGCCCTCAAATTGGGTGGTCTTCGATTTGAGGATATCCGTATCCCGATTCCCGACTGGGACCAGCACAGAGACCAGTTTCGCTATCGTCAGTTACCGGAGTTTGAAGTTGACGGCAAGTGGCTCAATCAGTCCAACGCCATAGCCCGGTATGTTGGGCAGCTTACCGGGTACTACCCAGAGGACCCATGGGAGGCGGCGCTCTGCGACGCCATAGTCGACACAGCCGATGACACCATGAAGCGCCTGGTCGATACCTTCACCATGCCCGAGGATGAGAAAAAGGCAGTGCGGGAAGAGCTGGTTGCAACCACCTTACCACTGTTTTTATCCGGCCTAAATCAAAGCTTGCTGGAACAGGGCGGCGTCTATTTCGCCGACAACCATCTGAGCATTGCAGACCTTAAAGTTTATGTGATGGTCAATGACCTAACCAGTGGTCATCTGGATGATATTCCCACCACTCTGGTGGCAGTGCATGCCCCAGAGCTGTTGGCCCATCAGGCCCGGGTGCGCAGCTACCTCAGAGAAAACACACCGCAACTGGATTACGTATAAGCGAGAGCAGGCTGACAAAGCTGGTGGGTAATAACCTGCCAGCAGTTATTTCGAGCGTAGCTAAAAAATCATTCCCCGTGCCATGGTTGAGGCTTGGAATCGACGGGTGGATGGGGGATAAGTTGCGTTGACATGACCTTTCGTCAGTATCTTTTCAACTAGTCACCAAAGCCGCAAATTTATAATCTATATATTTACCTAACCAAATTTCACCCACACCCAAATGGATTTGGAGGCCAGCACTGTGGTTAATATTATGCGGGAAGATCAGTTTGATAGATGTTTTGAAATGGTGATGAGCCTGTGGCCGCAAGATTGCCGAGTTGGGCTTAATGTGAATAAAGAAGATGCAGCTGAGTTGGGGTATAGGGAGTCAGACTCACTGTACTTAGATATTCATCAGAAAGTTGTGGACCACATGGAGGATGGCGATCGCTGTTTGCTCCAGGGGGTTCAATACGGGGTTTTTGAGGTGGTTTCAATGCTCTGCAGCAGCACCTCAGTTCAGTCAGTAGGTCGCGATTGCATTAACAAGCAAGAAGTTCGGGAGGTACTTAATCAGTCATCACGTTGGCAGGTCGTGTAGCTCAAAAGGTGTTTGCAGCACCTTTTTACAATTAAGGAAAATAACATGTGTAAACAATGGATGATAGATGCTTCTCCCCCGTGGCGGCAGGTTCCATTGCTGCCGCCTTTTAAAATATACTGCGGTTATGCAGAATCCTAACTACCCTCGTTTTCACCTAGCCTTCCCAGTCACTGACCTGGAAGCTGCTCGCGCATTTTACAGCGGCATCCTCGGTTGCCCTACTGGCCGTGAATCAGACCGCTGGATCGATTTTGATTTCTTTGGCCATCAGCTGGTGGCTCATTTGGTAGCACCAGAAGATCACCCCTCCGCTGCAACCAATGCGGTAGATGGCCATGCGGTGCCGGCTTCGCACTTTGGGGTGATTATGGAGTGGCCGCAATATGAGCAAGCGGTCGAGATGATGAAGGCCAACAATATCGAGTTTGTGATCGAGCCCTATATCCGCTTTCAGGGCCAGGCAGGCGAGCAGGCCACTCTATTTGTTAAAGACCCCAGCAATAATCATTTGGAATTTAAGGCGTTTCGCAATATTGAGATGCTGTTTGCCAAAGATCTGTAGGACCATTAATCAGATTTTGCGCCCATAATTTTGCGCACAATCGCCCGCTTTACATCACCCAATCTATCTCGGCTTGGTAGGCTGGCCTGTCGGACTTTCTCCTGGTGCTGGGCATAGTAGGTTTTGCGACTATAGTCGATACTGACCTCCAAAATCACCGGTTGGCCCTGGGCTGTGGTTTCCAGTGCACGGCGCATTATGGTGTCCATGCCCTGGTTGTTGGTGATGGGGAAGTAGCCGCATTCCAGGGCGTCGGCAAAGGCTCCCCAGTTCATATGGGTGGTATTTTTGTTGGTGCTGCGTTGGCTATTATTAAACAGACAGTAGAGGGTGCCGAGTTTTTGGCGCACGGCGGTCTGTATCTCCATACCATTAATCATCATGGCGCCGTCGCCCACTATGCCCACTACCTGTTTTTCTGGATTGGCCATTTTGATAGCGTTGACGGCGGGCACACAGTAGCCCATGGCATTGAAGCTGCTGGGGCAGATAAACTCCTGGGGTCGGTTGATAGGTAGCAGCTCGGCGGCCAGTGCTCTGTGGGTGCCCTGGCCTGTAACCACTATGGCACTGCTGTCTAGTGCTTTGCTTAGGGCCTGAAAAAACACTGCGGGGTTTACGCGGCCTTTACTGTTGTGCTCCAGCCAGTCTTCGCTGAGCTGGGTTTTGTATTTGGCAATAGTTTTGGCCACAGCCTTCTCTCTGGCGTTAAAGAGTTTGCCGTTGGCCTGTATTTCATTGAGCTGATAGAGCAGTGCAGGGATGGCTTGGGGCGCTAGCTGAATAATGTTGTCGGGCAGCTCTGCCCAATCCAGATCTTGCTGGTCTATGCCTATGGCCAGCAGCTGATCGCAGTCTTTAAGCAGGCGCTGGGCACTGGGGTTAACTGCCAGTCCGGCATGCAGTGAGTGCTTGGCTGGAAAGGCGCTGGTGCCTTGCAGGCTGGTGCACAGAGGCGCTGCCAGTCGATCTGCCAATGCCACCAGGTCTGTCTGTGCAGATACTGCGGCCCAGCCTGCAAACAGGGCTGGGTTATCGGCTTTTAGCAGGGCCTGGGCTGCGGCATCTATCTGCTGCAGATCCAGCTCGGGTTGATTGGCGGCGCACAGGTGCAGGGGCAGGGGCTCTTCTAGTTCCTCAGCCTGAAGTTGCAGTGCCGCTGGTATTTCCAGATACACCGGGCCCGGTTTGCCACTGGTGGCTATCTGGTGGGCTTCGAACAGGCTGCCGACTATATCCTGGGTGCGACTGATTCTAAATCGCGCCTTGGTCAGAGGTTTTAAAAGTTGCTGCTGGTCCAGTGGCCCATATTGCGACACTGCTGCGCCAGCGATAATTAACATGGGTACACCGGCGATAAAGGCTTCGGCTATGCCCTGATTAATAATGGCCTCGGCAGTAATCAGCATGGTGCCCACGGCTTCGCCCTGGGTGGTGCGGCTGATGGCATCGGCCATAAAGGCGGCACTGATTTCCTGGTTGACTAGATGGGTGTCAATGGAGGAGTTTTGCAGCTCGTTATAGATTGCGCGATTGGAGTCGCCAACCACGCCAAAGGTCTGTTGGGTATTCAGTTGTTCCAGTGCGTAGCGCACTAACTCGGCGCCGGACCTATGCATAACCTTTAATTCCCTTTTGTGTTTTCCTTAGCTGCCGCTCTTTCTAAAACAGTGCTATCAACTTGGACACTGGTATAGCAGATTAATTGCTAACTGATATGCCCTGTGGTGCGAATGCGCTTGGCACCTTTAACCGGCGCCGCCTTTTGTGCATCTGCGCGGCGTTTGTTGGCATTGTCTATGGCGTTTTTAATGGCTATTAAAAAGCCGGTGACCAAAAATGCGCCGGGGGGCAAAATTATCACTAAAAAGCTGTAACTGTCACCAAAGGGGCGCATTACCCAGCTGGAGGCGGCTGCACCAAACAGCAGATGCATATCGACCAACAGGGTGCCCTGACCCAGCAGCTCTCTCACCGCACCCAGTACCACCAGTACTGCCAGAAAACCCAGGCCCATCATCAAGCCGTCGAAGGCGGCCATGCCGACAGTCTGTTTGCTGGCAAAGGCTTCAGCGCGGCCGAGGATAGCGCAGTTGGTAACAATTAGTGGAATAAAGATACCCAGTATTTGATAGAGCTCATAGGTGTAGGCCTTCATTAGCAGTTCGGCACAGGTGACAAAGGCGGCGATAATAATAACGAAGGCAGGCAGGCGCACAGCATCGCTGACATGGTTGCGAATTAACGAGACTATAGTGTTGGAGCCAATCAGCACCGCCAATGTGGCTATACCCAGCCCCAGCGCGTTGACCACTGTGCCGGTGACCGCCAACAGTGGGCACAGTCCCAGCAGCTGCACCAGCGCTGGGTTGTTGGTCCAGAGTCCGTTTTTGGCGACTTCTGTTGCTGTGACTTCACTCATGGATTGGCCTGTATGCTGTGATTAGCTGCCTGGCTATCTTTTGCTGCCATGGCGGCTTCGGCTAAAAGCCGTTCGCTATCTTCGCTAAAGTACTCTAGTACCTGGGCGACCTGATAAATAACTGCTCTGGGGGTAATAGTAGCACCGGTAAACTGGTCAAACTCACCGCCGTTCTTTTTTACATCCCAGCCGGATGCCTGAGGGTTGACCAGTGAGGCGCCATTAAAGCTGAGGATCCAGTCGCTCTTTTTAAGATCGACCTTATCGCCCAGCCCCGGAGTTTCTTTATGTTCAACTACTCTGACACCGGCAATGGTGCCATCGAAGTTAACACCTATAATCATGCTAATGTTGCCGCTGTACCCATCTGGAGTCACGGTGGGAATAATCGCGGCTACGGGCTGGCCGCTGTTGCGGGCTATATGTATATCGCCGCCTTTCTTTAGGCCTAGGGCCGGCCAAAATTTTTCCGGTATCGGTTGCACATCCATCAGCAGGTCATTGTCGTGACGGTCGATGGGAATAATCTCCAGCAGGGCGCGCTGGGCGGCCTTGCGCTCGGAGTCGGCAATTCGATCTTTGGTCAGCGAATCTGTGGTTGCCAGTATCAGCGCGGTGATCAGGGAAAAGCCGGCGAGTAGCAGGCTGTTAAAACGTATGGATGCAAAGGTCATTTGGATTTGTCCTCTTGCCCTTTTTCAGTCGCTCGGCGCCTATCAATATGACCGTAGGTGCGCGGCAATGTGTAGTTGTCGATAAAGGGTGCGGCAAAGTTGGCCAGCAGCACTGCAAAGGCCACGGCATCTGGGTAGTTACCCCAGGCACGTATAATATAGACCAGCACACCAATCAGAGCACCGTAGATCAGGCGTCCCCGATTACTGACTGCCGATGATACCGGGTCGGTAAGTATAAAGAATGCCCCCATCATGCTGGCACCACTAAACAGATGCATCAGCGGTGAGCCCGGGCTGTTTGAGCTGCCGCCATCCCAAAACAGTGCCGACATAATGGCAATGGCGGCCAACATGGCCACTGGCCCATGCCAGGTAAATATTTTGCTGCCCAGTAATATCAGACCGCCCGCCAGAAAGCCGAGATTGACCCATTCCCAGCCTACGCCGGCTATACCAGCCTGACTAAACAATGGGTTCTGGCTGTAGATCTGCTCTACTAAAAGACCGTCGCTAAATTTAAAGCTATCCAGTGGAGTGGGTCCGGTCACGCCATCGGCGGGGCTGTAGCCGGCAAATACAATACTCAGGGATTCAAATAATCCCGGGTGTGAAACGCCTTCGGGCAGCAGTGCCAATGGGGTCACCCAGCTGGTCATCTGAATGGGGAAGGAGATCAGCAATACCACATAGCCTACCATTGCGGGGTTAAATGGGTTGTAGCCGAGACCACCGTAGAGATGCTTGGCCACCACAATAGAGGATAATGTGCCCACAACCACTACCCACCAGGGTGCCAGCGGCGGTAGGGCCAGGCCCAGCAGCACGGCGGTAACGGCGGCGCTGTAGTCGCGCAGGTAGAAGCTTACCGAGCGGCCACGCATCTGAACTATTAAAGCTTCTGCAGCTACCGCGGTAGCGGTGGCCAAAACCACATTGATCAGGCTGCCCCAGCCAAAGTGATAAGTCAGTGCCAGCAGCCCGGGCAATGTAGCCCAGAGTACCAGCTGCATAACCTTGCCAGTGTTCTGGGAGGCATGGGCATGGGGTGAGGTAATCTGCTTAAAGGCCATTAGTCTACCTGCTCCCCGTTATGTTGTTTGAGATGCTCGGCCAGACGCCCTCTGGCCTGCTCGAGTTTCTGTCGGGCAGCTTCAACAGCGGCAACCAGAATATTTCTCTGTTCGTCGGTCTGGGTGTCGTCGGCTTCAGCCAGTTTTTCCTCGGCCATCTGCAGGCGCATTTCAGCGCCAGCAATGGAGCGTTCAAACTTGGCCTGCTGCTGTTCCGGGCTGACTTTTCTGGCCGCCGCGCGGGCCTGTGCGGCAGCAATAATATCTGCAGCGGAGCCGGCGTCTGTTTTATTGTCGCTAGGGGCGTCACTTTTTTTAGCGGCGGCAGTTGCCTTGGCTTTTTCGGCAGCTTCGCGACGGGCAGCGCGTTTGGCTTCTTTATCTCGCTCTGCCTGTTCCATGCGCTGCTGATGAAACTCAAAGCGCTGGCGGGCATGGTCAGATTTTACTTTTTCTGCCCGGGCCTTTTGTATCTCACCTTTACTGTGGCGATAGTGCTGCACCAGCGGAATATTGCTGGGGCACACATAGGAGCAGGCGCCACATTCAATACAGTCAAATAAATTATGGGCTTCCAGGCGCTCCTGGTCCCCAGCCTGGGAGTACCAGAAAAGCTGCTGTGGCAGCAGGGAAACTGGGCAGGCTTCGGCGCACAGGCCACAGCGAATACAGGGCTGGGCTGGCTCGTCGTCGGGAATTTCCTGATGGCTGGGCGCCAGTATGCAGTTGGTGGTTTTAACTATGGGCACATCGGCGCTAGTCAGACTAAAGCCCATCATGGGCCCACCCATAACCAGCCTGCTGCAGCGCTCTTCATCAAACTGGCTGTGCTCAAGCATATGGCTGACCATGGTGCCGATCAGTGTTTCGTAGTTGCGGTTGATGCCGCAGGCCTCACCGGTCATGGTGGTTACCCGCGAGATCAGAGGCTCGCCCTCGACGATTGCGCGCTTAATGGCGTAGGTGGTGCCTATATTTACGCACACCATGCCTATGTCGGCGGGCAGGCCACCGCTGGGTATTTCCTCGCCAGTCAGTATGTAGATCAGCTGCTTCTCACCACCTGAAGGGTACTTGGTGGGAAAGGATACCAGCGAGATACCGCTGTCTTTGACCAGAGGCTCCAGCGCAGCTATGGCTTCGGGCTTGTTGTCCTCGATGCCGATCAATATGTTCTCTGGGTGGCCCAGTATCTGGCTGAGTATACCTATGCCTTCGATAATCTCTGCTGCGCGCTCGCGGATTGCAGAGTCGTCGGCAGTAATATAGGGCTCGCACTCGGTGGCATTGACTATTAGCGTATTTATAGGACGCTTGCGACCCGGATTGAGTTTAACCGCTGAGGGAAAGCCTGCGCCGCCCATTCCGGCTATACCCGCTTCGGCAATCGCCGCGAGCAAGGTGCTGGCTGATGCGTGCCGGTAGTCGTCAATGCCCTGGTGTGGTTGCCACTGATCGCGACCATCGCTGGTGATCTCGATACAGGGTGCCAGCATGCCTGACGAGTGAGCTATAGGGCGGTGCTCTATGGCAGTTATGGTACCCGAGGTTGGCGCGTGCATAGGCACAGACACTGGGCCTGCGGCCTCGGCAATCTTTTGCCCTTTGAGTACGTTGCTACCCAGCTCTACGCAGGGTTTTGCCGCTGTGCCTATATGCTGGCTGAGCGGTATCAGCAACTTCTCGGGCAGCGGCAGTGACCCTATGGGCAGAGTCAGCGACTGATGTTTGTTTTCCGGGGGGTGAACACCGCCGGGAGTAACCCATGTCTTCATAGCTGCGGCCTCAGATCACTGGCAATTAAATCTGCAGTGGTGGGTGGCGCGGGCCAGTGCCATTCTTTCATGGTTTCTTTTACGGGCAGCATATCAATACAGTCCACCGGGCATGGCTCTACGCAGAGGTCGCAGCCAGTGCACTCGTCGGCGATAACTGTGTGCATCAACTTGGCGGCACCTAATATGGCGTCTACCGGGCAGGCCTGTATACACTTGGTGCAGCCTATGCATTCGTCTTCGCGGATATAGGCTACGGTTTTTACGTCGGCTTCCTCGCCGTGCTCGGCATCCAGCTCTGGCGCTGGCACGTCGAGAAGATTGGCAATAGCGTTGATTGTGGCCTGACCACCTGGGGGGCACTTATTAATAGCATCGCCATTGGCAATAGACTCGGCATAGGGGCGGCAGCCGGGAAAGCCACATTGGCCACACTGGGTTTGAGGCAGCAGCTCATCTAACTGCTCAACGATGGGGTCGCCTTCGACTTTAAATTTTTCTGCGGCAAAGCCGAGCAGGGCGCCAAATAAAATGCCTAGTCCGACCAGCGCAATCAGCGCGGCGATGATGGGGTACTGCGCAATGGTTTCGATCATTTACACCAGTCCACTAAAGCCCATAAAGGCCAGCGACATCAGGCCGGCGGTAATCATGGCGATAGCTGCGCCCTCAAAGGGAGCAGGTATATCGGCGGCGGCAAGGCGCTCGCGCATGGCTGAGAAGAAAATCAGCACCAGAGAAAAACCGGCGCCGGCGCCAAAGCCATACAGCGACGACTGCATAAAGTTAAGGTCTTTGGAGGCGTTTTGCAGAGCCACTCCCAGCACGGCACAGTTGGTGGTGATAAGGGGCAAAAACACACCCAGCACCCGATATAGCAGGGGGCTGGATTTTTCGATAAACATTTTGGTGAACTGCACCACAGCGGCAATTACCAGAATAAAGGCGATGGTGCGCAGATAGATCAGACCCAGAGGCATAAGCACTAGCACATCCACCACATAGCTCGCCATAGCGGTCAGTGTGAGCACAAAGGTGGTTGCGGCAGACATGCCGATAGCGGATTCCAGTTTGGTGGACACGCCCATAAAGGGGCACAGTCCGAGGAACTGTACCAGTACAAAGTTATTGATCAGAATGGAACTGACCAGAATTACCGCAAATTCTTGCATAGCCTGCACATCGTTTGATTAGTGGCCCATTATCCTAGAATCGACTCAGACGATTCAATAGCAATGGGGTGGGCCTTTAGTACTTTTAGGTCTATCTAATAAATACTAATGACGGGTGTTTTTAGGTCACTCGCTGACCTGGTTTGGCACCGGAATCCGGCTCCAGTAAATAAATGCCCTGGTTGTCACCCGCCGCCAGAACCATGCCCTCAGACATGCCAAAGCGCATTTTGCGCGGAGCCAGATTAGCCACCATCACGGTGAGACGTCCCTCGAGATCTTCGGGCTTATAGGACGACTTGATCCCGGAGAACACATTGCGAGTTTCGCCGCCAATATCCAGAGTCAGTTGCAGCAGTTTTTCTGCACCCTCGACGTGGCTGGCTTTGACAATCTGTGCCACCCGCAGATCTATCTTGATAAAGTCATCAAAGTTAATCTCATCGGCAATCGGGTCATCGGCTAGTGGCCCTTCGAGGGCTGGGGCTGCAGCTTGCGCTGCCTCTTCTTTGCTGGCTTCTACCATGGCGTCTACCCGATCTTTGTCGATGCGCTGCATCAGGGGTTTAAAGGGGTTAATTTTATGTTGGCTCAGTGGCTTTTGCAGGCTGTCCCAGCTGAGCTCGCTGTTTAAAAAAGCTTCTCCCTCAGCGGCCATGGCTGGCAACACTGGCTTGAGGTAACCCAGCAATACGCGGAACAGATTAATGCCCAGGGAGCAGATATCCTGCACCTCTTGCTGCTTGCCCTCTAATTTGTTGAGTTTCCAGGGCTCTTTGGCGGCAATATATTCATTGGCGGCATCGGCCTGGGCCATAATTTCGCGGATGGCTTTGCCGTAGTCGCGATTTTCATAATGCTCGGCAATGCTCTCGGCAGCGCCGCTGACCTGCGCCCAGAGTGCTGGGTTTTCGATATTGCTGGATAGCACGCCATCATTGCCATTGGCGACAAACTTGGCGCAGCGGCTAGCAATATTCACTACCTTGCCCACCAGATCACTGTTGACCTTTTGCACAAAGTCTTCCAGATTCAGGTCAATATCTTCTACCGAGCCACTCAGCTTGGAGGCATAGTAGTAGCGCAGATACTCCGGGTTTAAATGCTCCAGATAGCAGCGAGCATTGATAAAGGTGCCCCGGGACTTGCTCATTTTTTTGCCATTAACGGTCACAAAGCCGTGTACGCAAACCTTGGTGGGGGTGCGGTAATCGGCACTCTTGAGCATGGCTGGCCAAAACAGGGCGTGGAAGTTAACAATATCCTTGCCGATAAAATGGTACAGCTCGGTACTGCTGTCGGCGGCCCAGTACTGGTCGAAGTCTATGCCGTCGCGGTCGCAGAGATTTTTAAATGCGGCCATATAGCCAATGGGGGCATCCAGCCAGACATAAAAATATTTGCCTGGAGCATTGGGGATTTCAAAACCAAAGTAGGGTGCATCACGGCTGATATCCCATTCCTGCAGCCCGCTATCCAGCCATTCGCCCAGTTTATTGGCTACCTCAGTTTGCACGGCGCCGCTGCGGGTCCATTCCTGCAAAAACTCAGTGAACTCCGGAAGCTTAAAAAAGTAGTGAGTCGACTCTTTTTCAATGGGTGTGGCCCCAGAGATAGCTGAGACCGGATTAATCAGGTCGGTGGGCAAATAGGTGGCGCCACAGACTTCGCAGTTGTCGCCGTACTGGTCTTCGGCTTTACATTTGGGACAGGTGCCTTTGATGTAGCGGTCTGCCAAAAACAGATTTTTCTCAGGATCAAAGGCCTGGGTAATTTCGCGCTTGGCGATATGGCCATTGTCATTGAGTCGGTTGTAGATCAGCTCCGATAGCTCGCGATTCTCTTCGGAGTGGGTGCTGTGGTAGTTGTCCACGCCAATCAAAAAGTCTTTGAAGTCGGCCTCGTGAATAGCGCGCATATCGGCAATATGCTCCTCGGCGCTAATACCTTTTTCATCTGCCTTAAGCATGATGGCAGTTCCATGGGCATCGTCGGCGGAAACATAGTAACATTCGTGACCGCGCATGCGCTGAAAGCGCACCCAGACATCGGTTTGGGTGTATTCCAGAATATGACCAAGATGCAGTGCAGCATTGGCATAGGGCAGGGCGTTGGTGACCAGGATACGGCGCTTTGATGACATGGTTCAGGTTCTTTTTCGGGGCTTTGTTAGCAAGGCGCAACTATAGCGATTTTGCGTCAACTTTTCACTGCCAATTACTGCTCTGTGAGCCGCCGAATGGCCGTATTAGTTAAAATATTAAAATTTAAGGTGAATTAGTGCTAGATCAGGTGAAATACATAGTGGCAGTGGCCTCGGGAAAAGGCGGTGTGGGCAAATCTACCACCGCTGTCAATTTAGCGCTGGCCCTGCAGGCCACCGGAAAAAAAGTCGGTTTGTTGGACGCCGATATCTATGGCCCCAGCATTGCCATGATGCTGGGTGTACCAGAGGGCACCAGACCCACAGCAGCCGACGAGAAGCACTTTGCGCCCGTAGAGGCCCATGGCTTAAAGACCATGTCCATGGCCTATCTGGTCACTGATCAAACCCCCATGGCTTGGCGCGGCCCCATGGCTGCGGGCGCACTGCAACAACTGTTGGGTCAAACAATGTGGGGCGAGCTGGATGTGCTGGTGGTCGATATGCCTCCGGGTACCGGCGATATACAGCTAACCCTAGCGCAAAAGGCACAGGTTTCAGGCGCGGTGATTGTGACCACACCTCAGAATATTGCCCTTCTGGATGCCAAAAAGGGTATTGAAATGTTCCTTAAGGTAAAAATCCCAGTGCTGGGCGTTGTTGAGAATATGGCTATGCATATCTGCTCCCAGTGCGGTCATACTGAAGCCATTTTTGGCGATGGTGGTGGCGCCAATGTGGCAGAGCAGTACGACAGCAAGTTACTGGGAAGTCTGCCGCTGGATAAGTCTATTCGTGAAAATGGCGACAGCGGTCTGCCCTCGGTAGTTGCCGAGCCAAACGGGGTGATAGCCCAGCACTACGGCAAGATTGCCCAGTCGGTTATTGCTGAGCTCGAGGCTACCAGCGGTGATAGTGGCCCGGAGATTGTTTTTCAGTAGGCAAAAGAGCCTGTCATCCTGCTCAAAATGGCAGCAGTTGCAGCCACCCTCAATGCAGTGAAGGATCTCTTGCCCAACCTAGATAAACAGGTATCATACCGCCCTTATTAAAAATCAAACCTGTCCTGGAGTTAACCTAGATGAGCATTAAGTCAGACCATTGGATTCGCCGAATGGCAGAGCAACAGCAAATGATCGCACCCTTTGAAGCTGGTCAGGTGCGCTACGCTGGAGATGACCGGGTTATCTCTTACGGTACTTCAAGCTATGGCTACGATGTGCGCTGTGCGGATGAGTTCAAGGTATTTACCAATGTGCATTCCAAGACGGTGGACCCGAAAAATTTCGACAATGACTCCTTTGTGGATATGAAGGGTGAGTTTTGCATTATCCCGCCCAACAGTTTCGCCCTGGCGCGCACGGTTGAGTACTTTAAGATTCCCCGTTCTGTACTGACTATCTGTCTGGGTAAGTCCACATACGCGCGCTGTGGCATTATCGTCAATGTTACGCCGCTGGAGCCTGAGTGGGAGGGGCATGTCACTCTGGAATTCTCCAACACCACCAATCTGCCTGCCAAGATTTATGCCAATGAGGGCGTCGCCCAGATGCTGTTCTTTGAGTCTGATGAAGTCTGTGATACCTCTTACGCCGACCGCGGCGGCAAGTATCAGGGTCAGACTGGCGTAACTCTACCTAAGACCTAGGGTAAATCCTTAGGGGTTAAGTAGAGCGTCTTTTAAAGCCAGTGCTTGCTGTTGCAGGCGCTGGGTGTTCTCCGGGCCGGTGCGCAGCAGTTGCTTTTGAATGGGCAGCAGCGCTTCGAGGTCTGCATCAGCAAACTGGTAGGCCACCGAGTCTCTGGTTAATTTAATTGGCTCAACAATAATGGGCGTGGCCAAGATATTATCAATGGCCTGCAAAATAATGCCGTCCATTTGTCGCGGCCGATAACCCATCTCTGCAAAAGCACTCTCCAACAGCGGGCGAATAAAGTGAAACATCTTGGCCATGGATGCCATATCCAGGCTGACTATGGCGGCCACTGTGCTGTTGTAACGTTCATAATTGCCGGCATTTAACCAGATAACCTCGCCATCCCTGTGGGTAGTAAAACTGCCTTGCGGAGCGGTCAGAGGGAAAATTTTACTGAGCACAACACCGCGAGATAGACCATCCAGATAGCTGGCGGTGCGGCGAAGCAGATCATCGGTATTTAACCAGGTTTCTACATCGGCCCTGTGTTTGATCAGCAGTAGGCGATCGCGAACAAAGTCATCACTGTTATCTAGGCGAGGCAGCTGGGGTGCTTTCATAACCGCAGTGGTGGCGGGTTCGGGCTGAACTGCTATCTCGGTTGTAGGTTCTGGCTCCGGTATCTTGGCCTCTGGCACTACTGGCGCTGCCACCACAGCCTCGCTAACAATCTGCTGAGGAATCATCTCCATCATCGCCAGCTCTTCTTCATCGGATAATTTTTGCGCCTGATACAGGGCGCCACCGACCACGGCCACTGCGGCGACTGTGCCCAGGACGAGGATAATTTGACTGGTACCGGTTTTGTTAGGTGGGCGAGCCATAGTTATTTCTCTGCTGCAATATTTAAGGGAACCACTGGTTGATTGTCGACCTGGCCACTAATAATCTTCATTTTATGGCTCTCGCCATTTTTGATTTGCTCAAGTTGCACGGCCAGATAATCCCAGTCGCTGGCGAGCCAAATTTTAGTGGTGCGGTCCTTGTCCTCCCTGATGCGCTGCACTAGCACAGTATTGAGCGGGCCAATGGCGGTGTCTAACACCTGCCTAGCCATCACTTTGTAAACATATTGTTTCAGTTTTCCCCTTGCAATAACAGAATATGAAAAATTCTCTTTGCCCAATTGCAGATCACTGCGCAGTTTCAGCTTGTGGGTAATCATATCCAGAGCTCCAGGCTCAATGGGCAGCAGGGTGAGTTGGTCTTTTTTATAGTATTGCAATTCTTGTGCAGGCCAGTCAAAAACCTGCTGCTCCGCACGCTTAACACCCATCAGAGAGCGTTCGTATTTGTATTCCTGGGGAATCAGTGTTTGGTCTTCGGACAGACTAAATAGTGCCTGTTCGTTGATTTTACCGAAGATATTTTTTGCTTTTAATGTCTCTCGATATTGGCCTGATTCGAGCTTTTCGAGCCGGTGATTGGCCTCTATATCCATGCCATTAAATTTGGCGGAATACTTGGCGCTGTATGGCTTTATCTCTATGGCGAAAGACTCAGGCAGTAAAGCCAGGGCGGCCAGGCCCAGCAAAGTGCGAAAAAAACCTCTGCTGTTAGCTGTTAACGTCATCGCGGCTCCCGTCGCGGTTGGGTTGTGTAGCCGGATTAGAGTACCAAAAACCATTATTGTTCAGCTCCGTCACTGAAAATAACTCCACTCTCTGGGAGAGGCTGACCATCGAGCAGGGCGACACCCTGTTCCATGCGCAGTCGGCCCTGGCAAAACCACTGCACAGCGGTGGGATAAATTCTGTGTTCAAATCCCAGTACTCGCTGGGCCAAACTGTCGGCACTATCGCCGGGCAGTACTGGTACCTGGGCCTGCAGTACCGAGGGCCCGCCATCCAGTTCCGGGGTTACAAAATGCACCGTGGCTCCGGCCTGCTCATCACCTGCATCTATGGCGCGTTGATGGGTGTGTAATCCTGGGTAGGCTGGTAATAATGAGGGGTGGATATTGATTAGCCGGCCCACAAAGCGATTGACAAACTCCGGTGTCAAAATGCGCATAAAACCGGCCAGTATCACCAGATCTGGTGCAAAGCTGTCGATGACATCAGCGAGACTTTGATCAAAACTATCGCGGCTATCAAAGGCGCGATGATCGACCACTATATTTGGAATGCCAGCAGCGGCAGCGCGGTCGAGACCCTTGACTCCCGCCTTATTGCTGATTACGGCAACCAGCTGCGCCTCCAGGCTGCCATTGGCACAGCCATCGATAAAAGATTGCAGGTTGGAGCCGCCACCGGAAATCAATACCAGTAGCCGCGGTTTTTTATCAGCCGCTGGCTGCTCAGTCATGCATTGAGTCCCTGCAGCTGCACCTGTTCTTCACCCGCCTTGGTCTCTTCAATGGTCCCCAGTATAAAGGCCTCTTCACCCTGGGCATTGAGAAATTCTACAGCGGCTGCGGCTGTGTCTGCTGGTACGCAGATCACCATGCCCACACCACAGTTTAATGTGCGGTGCATTTCGTGCTCATCGATATTGCCGCCCTGTTGTAACCAGTCAAACACGGCGGGGCGAGTCCAGGCATTGGTGTCTATCACTGCCGTTGCATTGTCGGGCAGCACGCGGGGAATATTTTCCAGCAGGCCGCCACCGGTGATATGAGCCAGAGCATGAACGGGAGATTTGGCAATCAGACCAAGCAGAGATTTAACGTAAATTTTGGTGGGTGCCATCAGCAGGTCGATCAATGGCTGACCATCTAGCTCTGTGGTGGCCGGGTCAGTTTGTGTAACTTCCAGCACCTTGCGAATCAGTGAGTACCCATTGGAGTGAGGACCACTGGAGCTCAGGCCAATCAATGTGTCACCCAGAGCCACTTTGCTGCCATCAATCAGCTCGGACTTTTCTGCCATGCCCACACAGAAGCCAGCCAGATCATAGTCATCACCTTCGTACATGCCTGGCATCTCAGCGGTTTCGCCACCAATCAATGAGCAGCCTGAGAGCTCGCAGCCATCGGCAATACCATTGACCACCGCGGCTGCGGTATCAATATCTAGTTTGCCGGTCGCATAGTAGTCAAGAAAGAACAGCGGCTCGGCGCCACAGACAATTAGATCATTGACGCACATGGCCACCAGGTCTATACCCACTGTGTCATGTTTGCCATGGTCCAGGGCGAGACGCAATTTGGTACCCACGCCATCTGTACCTGAGACCATGACAGGTTCGCGGTAGCCGGTAGGCAGTTCAAACAGGGCCCCAAAACCGCCCAGTCCAGCCATTACCTCAGGGCGGCGTGTACGTTTGGCCGCGCCTTTGATTTTTTCGATCAGGGCGTTGCCGGCGTCAATATCGACACCTGCATCTTTATAGCTTAGGGATTGGGTTTTTTCGGTCATGGATTGGCTTCCTGTTTTTAATAGTGCTACTCGACAGTGCACTATTTTATGCGTACTACTTTAAAGGCGGTATTTTAGTGCGGGTGAGTCTAATTTTCATCAAGCACTGGTACAATGAGGCAAATTAATTTGGAGAAAAGTCGTTGAAACGGATATTAGTGCTGTTTTTGGCCTGTTTTAGTCTGCATTCTCTCGCCGAAGAGGTGGCCGGACTTTACTCTGGCCTGGTGCCTGTGGCAGATCAGACTGCTAAGGCGCGGGAGTTAGGTGTTCGCCAGGCCCTGGCTCAGGTGCTAATCAAGCTGACTGGAAATAGTGAAATTATGCTTACACCAAGCATGCAGTCTTTCTTCGCCGACCCCAATGCCTACGTGGCCGCCGTTGGCTTTCGCAATATCCCCAGTGCCGATAAATCCACTAACCAGACAGGTCTGGAAGTGAGCTTTGCCCGCCAGGCCATCGACCAGTTAATTCGCCAGGCCCAGCTGCCGGTACTGCCCTCGAATAGACCCAAGATGTTGGTATGGATTGTTCGCGATGATGTGCAGATGGGGCGTGGATTTATTGGCGACTATTCGATTGGCGACGATGCAGATACAGAAATTCCCGCAGATGCCGAGGCGCTACTGCAGGCCTTTGATGAGGCTATGAAACGGCGCGGCATGCCTTATCAGTTGCCCAACTTTGATTTGCAGGACCAGCTATCACTGTCGGTCAATGAAGCCTGGTCTCTGCGTGCCGATCTGATTGATCCGGCATCTCAGCGCTATCAGGCCGATGGCTGGATAGCACTGCGTTTTTATACCACCTCTACCGGCGAGGTGCGCGGTGCCTGGCTGTATCAGTCGGCGGGTCGCCGCCAGCTCAATGATTTTCGCGCCGAGGCTGGTGAGGAGTTTATGGCCAGCGCAGTAGATTCGCTTATCGATAGCCTGACCAGAGCCTATACTTATGTCCCGCAGTTAAATACCAATGAGTTGCTGGTACAAATTACTGGTGTGGACAGCTTTGCCAAGTATCTGGCTGTACTGGCCCAGTTTAAAAAATTAGAGGTAGTTGATTCGCTGGATATATTTGCCGTTAAAGGTGACCAGCTGACATTGGCGGTTGATGTTGAGGGTGGCGCAGAACTGCTGCACTCGGCGCTGCTGCGCAGTGGCCGACTGCAGGATCAGGGTACGGCCGATGCCAGCCTGAGTGGTAAACTTGAGTACAGCTGGATAGCCGAGTGAATAGTCCCAAACAACTGAGTCTGGCGGTGACGCTGGATGATCAAGCAACTTTTAGCAACTTCTATGCCCCTAGAGGCACGCCTCAGCATCTGGCCAGTCTGGTATTGCAGGATGAGGGTCAGCAGTTTGCCTTTTTGGCCGGTGCCGAGGGTAGTGGACTTTCCCATCTGTTGCAGGCTGCCTGTCAGCGAACGGCTCTGGGCAGAAATGCCGGGGCGGTCTACCTGCCTCTGTCAGAGCTGGGAGATTATTCACCACAGGATATTCTTGAGGGTCTGGAGTCTGCCACCCTGGTGTGTCTGGACGATTTGCAGCTGGTGGCCCATAGGCCCGACTGGCAGGAACCCCTGTTTAATTTCTTTAATCGCTGTCGCGAGGCCGGAACCAAGCTGGTGATGGCTGCTCACGGGGTGCCCGATGAGCTTGATGTGCTACTCCCCGATCTTTTGTCGCGGCTAAAATCTGGGGTGATTTTGCAGATGCTGCAGTACAAGAATGATGACCAACGGCGCCTGTTGCAGCACCGCGCCAGCATGCGTGGCCTGTATCTTTCCAATGAGGTTGCTGTGTTTTTGCTAAACCGCTTGCCCCGAGATAGTCGGGGCCTGATGACTGCCCTCGAAAAGCTGGACGGGGCATCGCTGCAAGAACAGCGACGCCTTACTCTGCCCTTTGTTAAAGATATTCTCGGGCTCTAAACTAAATTACTGCGGGCACTGCTCGCACAGCAGATAGATGCCTTTGGGGTCTGACAGGCTATCCAGCAATTGCAGGGGCTGAGCCAGTGTCTTGGCCTGACGACTTAAAATCTCCGGCAGCCAGCTGCCCTGTGGCTCAATGCCCAGACTGGTCATTGAGGTCGCCACATTACTGCTCATGCCAACTAAAAGTTGCTCGTATACGCTGAGCGGCTTGCGCCGGTAATCAACCATATAGTCGGCCAGATTTGCCAGCTCTGCGGCCACCTTAATCGCCTCATTTAAATCACCTAGCTGGTCTACCAAGCCCAGCTCCAGCGCCTGCTCGCCAGTCCAGACTTTACCTTGAGCGATCTCGTGAACTTCCACCGGGGTTGAGTTGCGGGCGTCTGCCACCAGGGCGAGGAACTGGGTATAGACATTGTCTACACCGGCCTGAAAGAACATCTCTGCCTGAGGGGTCATGGCTCGATCGAGCTGCATAATGCCAGAGATTTCCGCGGTACTTACGCCGTCGGAATAGATGCCCAGAGCCGCCATGGAGTCTTCCACTGTGGGTATAACGCCATACACACCTATTGAGCCAGTGATGGTGGTGGTCAGAGCCAGTACGCGATCAGCTTCGGTGGCAATCCAGTAGCCACCAGAGGCGGCAACACTGCCCATGCTCACCACAATAGGCACGCCTTCAGCGCGAGTTGCTGCCATGGCATCGCGAATAACCTCCGAGGCAAAGGCGCTGCCGCCCCCACTGTCGACCCTAAGCACAACCGCTTTGATATTCTCATCTTTGCGCAGGTCGGCAAAGATACCCGCCAATGTGTCGCCGCCAATACTGCCCTCAGGTTGTTCGCCATCCATCATGGTGCCCTTGGCTACTACCAGGGCAATGCGGTGTTGCTTGGCGGCCGCACTGGTGATCTGTTCGCGGCGAATATGACTTAAATAGCCCTTGAGGTTAATGCTGTTAAATTCACCCTCAGTGGAGGGGATAACCTCATTGAGATATTTCAGCATCTGGGTTCGGCTGGCCACCTGATCCACAAGGCCCTGTTGCTTGGCCAGTAGGGCACTATCGCCATTGGCAGAGCGCAGCTTGGTATGCAGGTTGTTGGTGTAGTCATTGATTGCGCCTGTAGGCAGTCCGCGCAGATTTTCTACCTGAGAGCCGTAAAACTGCCACAGCTCATCGATTATAGCTCGGCGCTCCTCTTTGACACCGGTCGACATGCTATTGCCCATATAGGGCTCCACAGCACTTTTATAATCACCCACTCTAAAGATATGCATCTTGATTTTGAGCTTATCAAGGGCCTCTTTATAGTAGCTGCTGTAGGCTGAAAAACCGGTAATCAACACGCCACCAAGAGGGTTGAGCATAATTTCATCGGCATGGGCGGCTAGGTAGTATTGCTGCTGACTAAAGTTGTCAGCCACGGCAATTATGGGCTTGCCGCTCTCTTTAAACCTCAGCAGCGCTGAGCTGATTTCTTCAAGCTTACTTAGACCTGCACCGGTCATATAGTCGGTGTCCAGCAGCAGATGGGTAATACGACTGTCGCTGGCAGCTGTATCCACAGCTTCAACAACATCTCTAACCAGAGTCTCTGACTCCATGCCCTGAGACAGTATCTTCTCCAATGGATCGGCGTAGGCCTTCTGATCTACCAGGAAACCAGTGGGGGCCAAATAGAGAGCACCTTTATCGGGAATTGGCTGCAGATCATCGGCAAACATACCAGCTATGGCAATCAGCACAAAACCAAAAATAACCACACCAAGCAATGTTCTGATTCCAGAAATAATGCTACCAATGAAGCGAAAAATGCGACGAATAATACCCATTCAAATAATACCTGTTAAATAGTCCTTCTGTGTTTTACAGGTTATTAACCTGCCGAATACGAGCGTAGACCATAGAGGCGCAAAACAGCACTATGGTTAATACCAACTCAACTATATCCATTGTCTGAGGTTCGGGAACAGCCATATTTTGAACGCCATTGTAAAAATACAGCAGCAGCACAAAGCCCAGCCAGATTAATGTACGCAGGCGGTCAGCCAGTATGCCGGGGATAAATATCATCAGCGGCAGCAGGCTGATCACATAGATAATAGCTGGTGCAGACTGCATCCATAGATGAATGCTGAGCACTGCAATCAGCAGCCAAAAGCTACCCTGAGTCAATCGTCTGCCGATAGAAAGTTTTAATTCTGTGGTCAAGTTTATGCGCCCTGTGATTGGTTTAATGCACTTGCCAGCTGGGCCATACGTTTACCCTGGGCCTGGCTGAGTTTAATTTCTTCCCGACTGAGACTCTCGGCCTCTACATGAGTTGCGCCATAGGGCGTGCCGCCGGTTTTAGTGCTGGTCAGCTCGGGTTCTGCATAGGGCAGGCCGGCAATCACCATACCCTGATGCAGCAGCGGCAGCATCATGGTTAGTAGCGTGGACTCTTGGCCGCCATGCATGCTTGAGGTGGAGGTAAAGACACCGGCTGGCTTGTTGACCATTGCGCCATTCATCCACAGACCAGCAGTACCGTCGATAAAGTATTTTAACGGTGCCGCCATATTGCCAAACCTGGTAGGGCTGCCCATCAGCAAACCTGAGCAGTTGGCCAGGTCATCCTCTGAGCAGTAGATATCACCGCTCTCGGGAATATCGCTTGCGCTGGCCTCACAGACAGTGGAAACCGCAGGCACCGTGCGCAGGCGCGCCTCCATACCTGTGCTTTCAATACCCAACGCCATTTGTTCGGCAAGCATTCTTACATGGCCGTTGCGGCTGTAGTAGAGCACTAAAACATAGGGGGCAGGCTGATCAGACATTTACAGCAACTCCAGTATATTTTCCGGTGGGCGGCCCAGCACAGCTCTGTCGCCAGACACCACAATAGGCCTCTCAATAAGTTTAGGATATTTCACCATGGCGGCTATAAGCTCATCCTCAGTGATATCGGCACGCCCCAGATTGTTATCTTTAAAGTCTTGCTCGGAGCGCCGTACCAGCTGGGCAGCACCAATCCCCAATTTGTCGAGCAGGTCGGTTATAGCCTGGGCGTCAAGAGGGCTTTCAAGATACAGCTCTATCTCAGGTTCCACGCCATGGGTGCGCAGTAGTTCCAGTGTTTGCCGAGATTTGGAGCATCTCGGATTATGATAAATTGTGGTCATAGACGATCCTTTTTATGACTAAATAAGTACTAGTCTACTCATTGACTAGATTACTCTGAAGCCCATTGTAAGGGTAAATCCGATTAAACCGAAACTGGCGCGGGCCTGTGGAGAAATTGTCATAGCCTGGCGAGCATGGAAGCAGGAAAATTTTCCCAGTAGCATCCCCAGTAAACAAAATAGGCTATGCTTGCGGGCTAGGCTAATGGAGACAGACCCATGATCAAAAAACTTTTGCTGACCAGTTTATTTCTGCTTGGCTGTGCGGCTGAAAGAAGCAGTGAATACGCCATATTGGACGGCGGCAGCGTCGACCTGCAGGCGCCACAAAAACTGGTGCTAATCAATTACTGGGCCATCTGGTGTGCCCCCTGCCGCAAAGAGATTCCCGAGTTTAATCAACTGCAGGCCGAGCATGGTGATCAGGTATCTATTTACGCCGTTAATTTCGATGGCTCCCAGGGCGATCTGCTGCGCAGTGAAATGGCCAAGCTGGGTATCGAGTTTCCCAGCCTGGTGGCAGATCCCAGAGCTATGTGGGGGCTGGAGCCGGTGCAGGTATTGCCCGAGACCCTGGTGATTGGCCCAGACGGCAAGTTGTTGCAGCGCCTGATAGGGCCGCAGACCCTAGAAACCCTTGAGAGTCTGCTCTAAACAGACTATGGACCACCGTAAAAGGGTATAGGTAAACTGACATTTTGGCGGTAACCTGCTGCTACAGCTAAGAGGAGCTAGTAATGAAAGACCTGACAAAATTTTATATTAACGGCCAGTGGGTAAATCCATTGGTAGCCAGGGATCTGGCTGTAGAAAACCCGGCAACAGAAGAGACCATAGCAACTATCAGCCTGGGCGCAGCAGCAGATGTGGACGCGGCAGTAGCCGCAGCGAAAGCCGCATTCCCTGGCTACTCCCGGGTGACTGTGGAAGAGCGTATCTCTCTGATGGAAAACCTGCTGAAGATTTATATGGATCGCTACGACGAAATGTCCATGGCGATCAGCACCGAGATGGGTGCTCCCATCTCCTTTGCCAGCGCAGCTCAGGCTGACTGTGGCCGCGGCCATATCAATGCCGCTATAGAAGCGCTTAAAAAGTTTGAATTTGAACGTCAGGTTGGCAGCACCAGAATTGTGAAAGAACCCATTGGTGTCTGTGGCTTTATTACTCCCTGGAACTGGCCAATTAACCAGATCAGCTGCAAAGTAGCGCCAGCACTGGCCACCGGCTGCACCATGGTCTTAAAGCCCAGTGAAATTGCCCCTATTTCCGGTTACCTATTTACCGAAATGATGGATCAGGCCGGCTTCCCCGCTGGTGTTTACAATATGGTCAATGGCGATGGTCCCGGCGTTGGTGCGGTGATTTCCAGCCACCCGGATGTGGACATGGTGTCTTTCACCGGTTCAACTAGGGCCGGGATTCTGGTGGCCAAAGCCGCCTCTGAAACGGTCAAGCGAGTTACTCAGGAGCTGGGTGGGAAGTCTCCCAATATTATTTTTGAGGATGCCGATCTGGAAACAGCTGTCAGCTCAGGTGTTGCCCATATGATGGGTAACACTGGGCAGTCCTGTAATGCACCCTCCCGCATGTTGGTGCACTCATCCGTTTACGACAAGGCGGTAGAAATTGCCAAACAGACGGCAGCGCAGGTCGCCGTTGACGACCCAAAAAAAGAGGGCGGGCATCTGGGGCCACTCTCCAGTCGAGTGCAGTTTGACAAGGTTCAGGGCCTGATCGAAAAAGGCATAGAAGAGGGCGCAGAGTTGGTAGCTGGTGGCCCCGGCAAGCCCGGGGGTTTTGCAACAGGTTACTTCGTCAAGCCCACGGTCTTTGCCGGTGTGAATAACCAGATGACCATTGCCCAGGAAGAGATCTTCGGCCCAGTGCTCACCATGATCCCCTTCGATACTGAAGAGCAGGCCATCGAAATCGCCAACGACACGCCCTATGGTCTGGCTGCCTATTTCAGCACCAGCGACAAAGAGCGCGCCAACCGAGTCGCAGGGCAGTTGCGGGCCGGGATGATCAGTCTTAACAGCGCATCTCAGGATTATGCTGCGCCCTTTGGGGGTTACAAACAGTCAGGTAATGGCCGCGAATGGGGTGAGTATGGGTTTGATGATTTCTTAGAAATCAAAGGCATTACTGGGTAAACAGTGCCAACCTAATCTCGAGCAGACTCCCAAGCATGAATGGCATGCTTGCGGGTCTCACCCCAACGGTAACCGCCTATCTTGCCGCTCTGCTGCAACACCCGGTGACAGGGAATTAAAAATCCCACCGGGTTAGCGCCAATTGCTGTGCCTACAGCTCGCGAGGCTTTTGGTCTGTCCACGGCGGCCGCCACCTGGGCGTAACTGTTAATTGACCCAGGCTCAATCTGCAGCAGGGCCCGCCATACTGCAACTTGAAAATTGGTGCCTTTTACATACAGAGATAGGGGGCCATGCCCATCCTCTTTCCCGGCAAATATAGCCTCAATTCTTTGGGTGAGCGCTGTAGGTTTGTCCACAAGCTTGGCTCGGGGCCATTGCTGCCGCAGACCGGCAATTTGCTGTGCAAGACTGGGGCTATCAAGAAATGACAGCTTACAGATACCTCTCTCCGTGACCGCCATAAATATCTTGCCAAACGGGCTCTCAGTCAGTGAGTAGGCTATGGTCATGCCAGCACCATCAGACCTAAACTCTCCGGGACTAACTGCCTCTAATTGCACAAAATGATCGTGCAGCCGCGAGCTACTGCTGAGCCCCACAGAGTCGGACACAACAGACAGAGGTTTCGATTGAGCTAACAGCTGTTTGGCCCGATCCACGGTTAGAACCTGCAGATACTTCTTTGGGGTGACCCCAGCCCATCGTCTAAACAGACGTTGAAAATGAAATGGACTCAGGTGCAGATGCGCAGCAATGTCCTCAAGAGAGGGCTGCCGTCTGGCGTTTGTGTTAATAAAGTCTATTGCCTGAGCTATGCGTTGATAGTCGGATTTCATAACCACAGTATTGCCGACCCAAAGGGTTTTAGCGACCCGAATCTTGCTCAGTTTTATTGGCGGATAAAACATAGATAAGACCACCGGCGGCAATAATCCCCAAGCCAATCAGTGCCTCTGTGGGCTTGGAAATTAGCACATAGGTGAGGGTCCATAGAGTGACAGCCAGATAAATAATAGGCGCAATGGGATAGGCAGTGGTTTGGTAGGCACCCGGGATATTGAGCTTTTTAAAGCGCAGCACAAAAACCCCGAGCACGGAAAATAGCGTGTTAATCGCCAGCACAAAGCTAGAGAAAATCAGTACCGACTCAAAGGTGGCGCTGACAATAAAAAACATCGCCAGAGCGCCCTGAAATAACACAGCATTAACAGGGATACCCTGGGCATTGCACTGGGCGAGTTTCGAGAAAATTGTAAAGTCCTCTCCGATCATCTGCAGCACCCTGGGCCCGGCCATGGTCATGGCGCTGACAGTACTGATTAACAAAACTGCCAGCACAGCACCCATTACCTTGCCCGCGCTGCCACCAAGTGCAGCCTCAGCCACCACCACGCCAATCTCCAGTTTGCCTTCCATGCTTGAGATAGGTGCGGCGCTAAGAAAGGTAAAGTTGAGTAGTAAATAGAGCATTAATACCAGCCCAGTACCTGCGGCTAATACGATGGGTAAATTGCGCTGGGGATTGGCCAGCTCGCCGGTTACATAGGTGGCTGCATTCCATCCGGTGTAGGCGTAGTTTACATAGATCAGGGCCACTGCAAATGCGCCACTAAACAGCAGCTTTTCATCGCCGGCCTGGGGGGCAAAGTTGAGGTTCTGAGGGCTGTTGCCCCAGACAAAAATCACCGCGCAAAACAGCAGTATCAGCAGTAGTTTAATGGCAGTAAAAATCTGTTGCACACTGCTGCTGGCTTGCCGCGATAGACAGTGGGCCAAAGTCAGTATCAGTACCAGAGAGGCTGCGGTCCAGGTTCTGTTGAGCTCGGGAAATACGGCTGACAGATAGGCAGCAAAGGTCATGGATGCCAGTGCCACTGGCGCGGCAAAGCCTACGGTGGCGGACACCCACCCTGAGATAAATCCGGCGCAGGGATGGTAGAGGCGTGAGAGAAAATTATACTCGCCGCCAGAGCGCGGCAGGTTGGCGCCCAGTTCGGCATAGGTCAGGGCGCCACAGAGAGCGGTTAAACCGCCGACGAACCACAGCATTATCAATACAAAGGGCGACTGAATACCCAGTAGCTGAAACCCCAGGCTGGTAAACACGCCAGTGCCAACCATATTGGCGACAACAACAGAGATACCTGTGGTTTTGGAGAAGCTATGCATAGTTATTATTTGCTCGGCCCTGGGGATCTGGAAGCACTTTACAGCACTGCGGGTAAAGGACAAATAGTTTCCTCCGCTAACTGACGGCAATAAATACTACCCGGTCAGAAAATATCAGATCATTAATCGATAGAAATCAGGTAAGCTTGACAACTAAAACAAGAATAATAAAAAGGTCGTTAAAATGGAAAAAGCACTACGGATTTTACTGCGTCTGCTCGCGCTGGGCATGTTTATAGGGGCAGTTGGATTTATCTTTAACCCGGCTGGAATGGAAGCAGAATTTGCTGTGGGGGCACTTGAGACCCATGGCATGGGAACCCTGCGGGGCGACTTGGGTGGTGCCTTCCTGATGCTGGCAATTTTCACTTTCCATGGCTCTAGACCCGGCAATGCCGCCTGGTTGGCCGTGCCGCTGGTATTTATGCTGACCGTGTTATTTGGGCGTACTGTGCATATAGTGCTGGACGGCCTCACGGATCCGGCAATTCGCTCAACTGTCATCGAACTGGTCGCTGTAGCTATTCTCGAATATGCACGCCGAACATTAGCAACTGATAATATAAATTAAGGAGCAAACTGTGAGATCAATTGCACTAACCCTACTTCTATCTGTTGCCGGCCTGATCCAGGCCAGTGAAGGAACTGAGACCCAGGTATATTTTGGCGATACCCATCTGCATACCACCTATTCCTTTGATGCGTTTTTAAACAAGAACTTCACTGCAGATCCCGATACCGCCTACCGATGGGCCAAGGGGGAACCGGTGGTTCATCCCTACAACCGGACCAGGGTGCAGATTGGTACGCCGCTGGATTTTCTGGTGGTTTCAGATCATGCAGAGATGCTGGGTATAATGCGTGCCATTCGCAGTGAGACTATTCAGTGGCAAGACGTCAGCCTGTACGAGTCTTTCAAGCGATGGTTGGCAGTTAGGCAGCTCAACGAAGCCCTTGATCTGGGTCAGGGTCGGGCTTTCTTTGCGCGCTTCCTGCCTGAGTCGGCAGCGGTTGAAGGTGGCGATCCGGTTGCAGATGTTAACAACAATATCGATGGCCTGGCGTTTTTTGGCGATACCAGTAATACCTCAGGGGATGCTTGGCAAGATATTATTGACTCGGCGGAGCGGCATAATGAACCCGGGGTATTTACCAGTCTGCTAGGTTGGGAGTGGAGTTCGCTGCCCACAGGTGCAAACCTGCATCGCATTGTGGTGACTCCGGACGGTGGCGATAAGGCCAGTCAGTATATTCCCTTCGGTTCAGATCAGAGCCAGTATCCAGAGGAGCTGTGGCAGTGGCTGGCCGATACTGCAGAGCGCACCGATAGTCGCTTTATCTCCATACCTCACAACTCAAATATCTCCAAAGGCTATATGTTTGCCGAGACCACGGTCAAAGGCCAGCCGATTACTGCTGACTATGCGCGCACGCGCATGCAGTGGGAGCCAATTGCAGAGGTTACTCAGATTAAAGGGGACAGTGAAACTCATCCGGCGTTTTCTCCAGATGATGAATTCGCCGACTTTGAAACCTATGATTACTATATCCAGACCAGTGAAAGTAAAACGCAGGTTACCTCTGGCGACTATGTTCGTCCTGCGTTAAAACTTGGTCTGGCGATAGAGCAAAAAGTGGGCGTCAATCCCTACAAGTTTGGTTTTATCGGCTCGACTGATGCCCATTCTGGTCTGGCCTCGCCTGAAGAGAATAATTTTCAGGGCAAAATGGCCGCGGACAGTACGCCAGAAACCAAGGCGCCAGCATTGGGTAACCCTACCGGCGCCAGTGGGTGGGATATGTCGGCCTCCGGCCTTGCTGCGGTCTGGGCGGAAGAAAATAGCCGCGAGGCCATTTACGCCGCCTTTAAGCGCAAAGAGACTTACGCCACCAGTGGCCCACGTCTGCGTGTTCAGCTATTTGCGGGCTGGGACTTTCCTGCCAATGCCGAGACCTCCGAACACTTTTCCCATATCGGCTATCAGTACGGAGTGCCCATGGGGGGTGATTTAACTGCCAATGCCACTGCCGGTGCGCCGCAGTTTTTGGTGCGAGCGGTAAAAGACCCGGTAGATGCCAACCTTGACCGTGTGCAGATTGTGAAGGGTTGGGTTGATGCCACAGGCGAGCAGCATGAAAAGGTCTACAATATAGATTGGTCAGGTGATCGAGAGCTTGATGCCGAGGGCAAGTTGCCAGCTGTGGGCACTACTGTAGATCTAAAATCGGCCAGATATACCAATACCATTGGCCAGGCTGAGTTTGCTGTTAAATGGTCGGATCCGGATTTTGATCCTGCCCAATCGGCGTTTTACTACGCTCGTGTACTGCAGATACCCACACCGCGCAATGGTCTTTACGATAGTCTGGCGCTGGGCCTGGATACTCCGCCCCGCGGAGCAAAAACTATTCAAGAGCGCGCCTATACATCGCCGGTTTGGTATACGCCTTGACGCTTTATGGTCTATAAACCAGGATAAAAGGAAATTTAGAAGGAATTTAAAAGTCCCATGTTCAAGAAATTGTTGAAAGAACCACTGGTGCAGTTTTTATTAATTGCGCTGGTGCTTCTCGGCGGCGAGCGATGGATTAATGCCGAAGACTATGCCTATGACCAGTATCTGATTGAGGTCGACGATCAGCAGTTGCTGCAGTTTATGCAGCTGCGGGCCAAAACCTTCAGGCCTGACCAGGCCGAGGCCGCACTGGCTGCACTGGGTGCTGAGGAGCGTCAGCGACTGGTAGACGACTATGCTCGTGACGAGGTGCTTTTCCGCGAGGCTATGGCCCTCAATCTGGATAATAATGACCAGATTATCCGTCGCCGCCTGATCCAAAAAATGGACTATCTGGCCCAGGGTTTTTATGACGAAGCCGAGCCCTTAACCGAGCAGGATCTGCGCGACTACTATGCTGACAATCAGCAAGATTATAAAAAAGCCGCCGAAGCCACCTTTACCCATGTTTTTATCTCCACGCAAAATCGCCCCTCGGAAGAGGCCCAGGCGATGGCAGATAAACTGCTGGACCAGCTTAATGCTGGACAGGTGCCCTTTGAAAATGCCTCCAGATACGGCGAACGTTTTCTCTACAACCGCAATTATGTCAATCGCGAGGATGATGAGATTAGCAGCCATTTTGGTGGGTCCTTTCAGCAAGCGGTATTTGCTCTAAGCGCTGGGGAGCAGTGGCAGGGGCCAGTGCAGTCCAGCTATGGCTGGCATCTGGTGTTGCTGGTTAAAAATGCCGCTGCCTATCTTCCTGAATTTGAGGAGGTCAGCTCTGCAGTCTTTGCCGATGCTCAGCGCCAGCAGCAGAGAGAGGTAAAACGCCAGACTATTGACAAGCTTATGGCCAAATATCAGATCGAGACAGAATAATGCGCACAGCTTTTTTTGCTCTCGCACTGTTGGTCAGTAGCTGGGTGGTCGCCGATGAGGCCCGGCCGGTCTATGTAGAAGTGGTGGAAAACAATACCAGCCAGTTCCTTGTAAAGTGGAAAGTACCGCCGGTTATGCCTGCAGGGCAGGAACCCTATATAAGGCTGCAGCACCCGGACTGTCGTGTTGTCGATGGTGCCAATGCGGCCGGACTGATTGGTCGTCGACTCTATCAATGTGATATTCGGGATCCGGATGCAACCTTTGCTCTGCAGCTGGATTATCCACGCAGCAATCCAGCGCTGACCTCGTTAATTGTTTTTAAACCTTTTGATGCAGAGCCCATACAGGTTTTCTCTGGCCCGGAAAAAACCACAGTCAGTATTCCGGTAAGCACCAGTGCCGACACTGTGGCCAAGCAGTACACGGTAGCTGGTATAGAGCATATTTTGATCGGCACAGATCACCTGTTATTTGTGCTCTGCCTGATGATTATCGCCGGCAGCTTTAAGCGTCTGCTGCTTACGGTGACCGGCTTTACCATTGCCCATTCGATTACTCTAACCCTGGCAACATTGGATATATTTCGGCTGCCCACTGAGTTGGTGGAGCTATTAATTGCCCTGAGTATTGTGTTGCTGGCGGTGGAGATTGTTAAGCACAAGCGTGCAGAGGAGGGCGTAGCGCCCAGCTTTACCTGGCGCTATCCAGTGACTGCGTCCTCGGCATTTGGCTTGCTGCACGGCTTTGGCTTTGCAGTGGTGCTGCAGGAGCTGGGTCTGCCTGCGGCTATGAAAGTTCATGCGCTGCTATTTTTTAACATAGGGGTAGAGCTGGGGCAGCTGATGTTTATTGCTGCGATACTGGCGCTGGTGTCTGTGCTGGTGCGCACCATTGGCGCCGTCGCCAGGCACCAGGCGGTACTGGTTGAGGCTGTGGTCTATGCTGTGGGAGTAACCAGCGCCTACTGGCTATTTGAGCGCTTTGCAGTGCTGTTTTAAGCCTATTTCAAATGTCCCAAATGCTTGGAAACCACTTTTAAGCTGGGCTTAAACAGTTTGGGGGTGCAGGCCAGAATATGGCCGCTATCCATAAACTTCTCACCACCTTTAAAATCGCTGACCATACCGCCAGCTTCCCGTACCATCAGCACGCCCGCCGCTATATCCCAGGGCTTAAGTGACATTTCCCAGAATACGTCCATACGGCCAGCGGCTACATAGGCCAGATCCAGAGAGGCAACCCCCAGGCGGCGAATACCCGCCGAGTTATCGGCAAACTCATGCATGCAGGCAAGATAGTTATCCATCTCATTAAAGGAGGGTGCGCTAAAGGGAATCCCGGTGGCGTAGAGAGCTCCTGCTTCTTCAGTACGGCCCGACACACGAATGCGACGACCATTGAGGCTGGCGCCATGGCCGCGGCTGGCGGTAAATTCCTCGCGCTTAAACGGCTCCAGAATAACCCCGTGCTCCAGCTTGCCTTTAACTCGGCAGGCGATAGAGACAGCTACATGGGGAATGCCGCGAACAAAATTGGTAGTGCCATCCAGAGGGTCGATAATCCACTCCACATCGGAATCGGGATTGCCGCTGGTACCACTTTCCTCACCGACAAAGCGGTGATCCGGGTAGGCTTTCTTGATGTTGTAGATAATAGTTTCTTCTGAGCGGCGATCCACTTCAGTGACAAAGTCATGGCGACCCTTTTCGTCAACCTTAACCAATTCCAGGTTGTCGGCAGACTTAACAATCATTTCTCCGGCCAGACGGGCGGCGCGAAGGGCTATATTAACCATCGGTTGCATAGGGCGTTTTCCAAGTGACTTTAAAGAGCGGAGCGCATTGTAACAGAACTACTGTGCCTGAGAAGCCTGATTCTGCTACACTCGCGCCCCGATTTTGGGGCTGTGGAATAAACTGTTAAGAGGCTTACTGTGTCTACCACTGAACGTCAGGCAAAAATTCGCATTGTGCTGGTCAACACCGCGCACCCGGGCAATATTGGCGGTGCCGCGCGGGCCATGAAAAATATGGGTCTGGCTGAGTTGTATCTGGTGCAGCCCCGGGAGTATCCGGCCCCGAGAGCAGTGTGGCGAGCGGCTGGTGCACGCGATGTGCTGAGCAATGCCACCATAGTAGATTCGGTAGATGAGGCGATTGCTGGCTGCGGTCTGGTAGTGGGCACCAGTGCCCGCGAGCGCAGAATTCCCTGGCCACTAATTGACCCGCGAGAGTGCGGTGCAAGAATCTGGCAGGAAGCTGAAATCCATGATGTGGCTCTGTTATTTGGTCGTGAGGACCGCGGCCTGACCAATGACGAGCTACAGAAGTGCCACTACCATGTGCATATTCCCTCCAACCCGGAGTACAGCTCCTTAAATTTGGCCACTGCAGTGCAGGTGTTGAGTTATGAAATTCGCATGGCCAGCCTGGCGGATGCCGAGGGCAATCTGCCATCGTTGCAGGAATGGGACCAGCCTCCAGTCAGCGCAGATGATCTGGAAAACTTTCATGTGCATCTGGCCGAGACCATGGCCGACCTCGGGTTCTATGATCCAGACAATCCCAAGCAGCTGTTGACCCGTATGCGTCGGTTATTTAATCGCCAGCGCATGGATAAAATGGAAGTTTCCATACTCCGTGGTCTGCTGTCTTCGGTGCAGCGTATGATTAGTAAATAGTTGATTAAACTAATCAGGTATTTAATTGACTAAAATAGTCAGGTACTGGATAATTTCGCCCCTGAAATTGGAACACAGGTAACAGCTATGCGATTGACAACTCGAGGGCGCTACGCGGTAACAGCCATGCTCGATTTGACGCTGCACGCCGAAGACAAGCCAATTTCTCTGGCTGATATTTCGGAGCGGCAGTCTATCTCTCTGTCCTATCTGGAGCAGCTCTTCTCTCGTCTGCGCCAGTCTGGCCTGGTGTCCAGTGTACGCGGCCCCGGTGGTGGGTATCATCTGGGTCGAGCCAGCGACGGTATTTACGTTGCTCAGATTATCGATGCGGTCAATGAGTCCATAGACACCACTAACTGCCAGGGCAAAGGCGACTGCCAGGGTGGCGAGATATGTCTGACCCATACATTGTGGAGCGATCTCAGCAAAGAGATTCACGGGTTCCTCAGCGGCATCAGTCTGGCTGATCTGGTGGCCAAACGAAACGTACAAGCTATAGCCCAGCGCCAGGTAGAACAGTTGCTGGTTATAGAAGACAACCTGCAGGCAGGTGCCTGCTGAATTTGGAGTAATTAATGAACCTACCCATTTATCTGGATTACGCTTCCACAACACCGGTAGACCCGGCTGTTGCAGATAAAATGATACAGTTTCTGACCCCGACCGGTCAGTTTGGTAACCCGGCATCTCGCTCCCATGTATTTGGCTGGCAGGCAGAAGCCGCGGTTGAAGATGCGCGCACTGATGTGGCGACACTGATTGGCGCCGACCCCCGCGAAATTGTCTGGACCAGCGGTGCTACCGAAGCCAATAATCTGGCGATTAAAGGCTGTGCCCATTTTAATCAGCGCAAAGGCAAGCATGTCATCACCTCCAAGATCGAGCATAAAGCGGTACTGGATACCTGCCGTCAGCTAGAGCGTGAAGGATGGGAAGTGACCTATCTGGAACCGGACTCCAATGGTCTGATTCAGCCACAAATGGTGGCGGACGCAATTCGCCAAGACACCACGGTTGTTTCCATTATGCATGTGAATAACGAGCTGGGTACGCTCAATGATATTGCGGCTATAGGTGCAATCTGTCGCGAGAATAAAGTATTTTTCCATGTGGATGCGGCTCAGAGTGCTGGCAAAACCCCGATTGATGTGGAAGCCATGAATGTGGATATGATGTCGTTCTCGGCCCATAAAATTTACGGCCCCAAAGGCATAGGCGCGCTATTTGTGCGTCGCAAGCCCCGCGTGCGTATCGAAGCGCAGATGCACGGTGGTGGTCATGAGCGCGGTATGCGCTCCGGCACTTTGCCCACTCACCAAATTGTTGGCATGGGTGAAGCGTTTAAGTTGGGCTTTGAAAACCTGGCCGAAGAGTCGGCGCGCATCGAAGCGTTGCGCACCAGACTTTGGGAAGGGGTTTCCGATATGGAAGAAGTCCATCTCAATGGCTCTGAAGATCAGCATGTGCCTGGTATTGTCAATATCAGCTTTGCCTTTGTGGAAGGCGAGTCACTGATTATGGCGCTGAGGGATCTGGCGGTATCTTCAGGTTCCGCCTGTACCTCTGCCAGCCTTGAGCCCAGCTATGTACTGCGCGCTCTGGGCCTCAACGATGAGATGGCCCACAGCTCAATCCGTTTTAGTATTGGTCGCTACACCACAGAGCAGGATATCGACGACGCTATTGCCAAGGTGCGCCATGCGGTAGAAAAACTGCGTGAACTGTCGCCCCTGTGGGATATGTTTAAAGATGGTGTAGACCTGGACACCGTAGAGTGGGCCGCGCACTAAAGGCAATTAACAAATTTTAATTAGGAGTCATAACATGGCTTACAGCGACAAAGTTATTGATCATTACGAAAACCCACGCAACGTTGGCAAGCTGGACGACAGCTCCAAAAACGTTGGTACTGGCATGGTGGGAGCACCGGCCTGTGGCGACGTAATGCGTCTGCAAATCAAGGTTAACGACGATGGCATTATTGAAGACGCCAAGTTTAAAACCTATGGCTGTGGTTCAGCTATTGCCTCCAGTTCACTGCTGACCGAGTGGGTGAAAGGCAAGAGCATCGACGATGCCGAGCAGATCAAAAACACCGAGATTGCCGAAGAGCTGGCACTGCCACCGGTAAAAATTCACTGCTCAGTGCTGGCTGAAGATGCCATCAAAGCAGCAGTGCGCGATGTACGGGAAAAGCAGGACAGTTAATCAATGGCTATCACCATGACCCCAGCTGCAGAGCAGCATGTGATCAAACATCTCGAGCACCGCGCCAAGGGCCTGGGTATTCGTCTGGGTGTGCGCACCACAGGCTGCTCCGGCCTGTCCTATGTACTTGAGTTTGTCGATGATGCGGCTTCCGAGGACGAAGTTTTCCAATGTGGTGATGTAAAGCTGATTATCGATCCCAAAAGTCTGCTGTATCTCGATGGTACAGAGCTGGACTATGTTAAAGAGGGCTTAAACGAGGGGTTTGAATTTAAAAACCCCAATGTCAAAGATGAATGCGGTTGCGGCGAGAGCTTCCACGTTTAGGCACTCCACTCCCAAATCAGTAAACAGGTTGATTGGCCTTTGAAACTTTCCAGTGACTTCTTTGAGATATTTGCTATCCCGGTTGCCTGGCAGGTGGACAGCAGTCAGCTGCAGAGTAAATATCTCAAGCTGCAGCAGGAGTTTCATCCAGACCGTTATGCCAGTCACAGCGAATCTGAAAAGCGCCTAGCAGTGCAGACTGCCTCGCTGATCAACCAGGCCTACGACACCCTAAAGTCCCCACTAAAGCGCGCCCAGTATCTGCTTGAGCTAAAGCAGATAGACGCCAGTCAGGACAGCCATATTACCAGCGACGGGGCCTTCTTGATGGAACAGATAGAGCTGCGCGAGGCTCTGGCTGATGTGCGTGACAGCGCCGATCCCTTCGCGCTGTTGGATAGTTTGCGCAGCAGCGTTGACAGCAGCTATAGCGAACAGCAAAACCAGTTTCAAGCCCAGTATCAGGCATCCGACTTTGATCATGCCTTTAATACAGTGGCCAAAATGCAATTTTCAGCCAAGTTGCTCGACGAAATAGAGCAGCTTGAAGCCGAGTTAGAGGACTTATAAACAGTGGCACTACTGCAAATCTCAGAGCCGGGCCAGTCGCCCCAACCTCATCAGCGCAAGCATGCGGTGGGTATAGACCTGGGCACCACCAACTCATTGGTGGCCACAGTGCGCAGCGGTATGGCAGAGGTATTGGCAGATGAGCAGGGCAGGGATCTGCTGCCCTCTGTAGTGCACTACATCAAAGAGGGCGTTAGCTGTGTAGGCTATGAAGCCGCAGAGCACAATATCAGTGACCCGCTAAATACATTGGCTTCGGTCAAGCGCCTCATGGGTCGCGGTGTGGCGGATATTAAAACCTTTGGCAGTCAGCTGCCCTATGAATTTGCTGGCGATGACGGTGGTATGCCAAAAATTAAAACCGTCTCTGGAATGGTTAGCCCCATTCAGGTGTCCGCAGAGATTCTGCGCAAGCTGGCCGGTCGCGCGGAAATGGCCTTTGGCAGCGCCCTGGATGGCGCTGTAATCACAGTGCCTGCCTATTTTGATGAGGCTCAGCGCCAGGCTACCAAAGATGCTGCCACGCTGGCCGGCATCAAGGTGCTGCGTCTGCTCAATGAGCCGACAGCCGCAGCAATTGCCTATGGTTTGGATGAGGCTGAACAGAGCTCTAAACATCAGCAGCGCATTATCGCTATCTATGATCTGGGCGGCGGTACCTTTGATATCAGTATTTTGCGTCTGTCCAAAGGCGTGTTTGAGGTGCTGGCTACTGGTGGTGACTCGGCGCTGGGAGGCGATGACTTTGATCGCGCCATCGCCGACTGGCTGCGTCAACAGATGGGTATGGGTGAAGACCTCAACCCCATAGAGCAGCGCATATTGCTGGAGGCGGCTAAATCGGCGAAAGAACAGCTTACTGATTCCCCTGAGGTAGAACTGCAGGTTTTGGACTGGCAGGGCACATTGACCCGCGAGTTAATGCACAACCTGATCGATGGGCTAATTGCTAAAACAGTGCGCGCTTGCAAAAAGTCGCTGCGCGATGCTGGTGTTGCTCAGGATCAGGTCAATGATGTGATTTTGGTGGGCGGTTCCACTCGAACCCCCAGAGTGGGCGAAAAAGTAGCCGAGTTTTTTGGCACTCAGCCTCTCTGCAACCTGGACCCGGATCAGGTAGTGGCCATGGGAGCCGCACTGCAGGCCGAGGTGCTGGTGGGCAATAAGTCTGGCGATGATATGTTGTTGCTGGATGTGATTCCTCTGTCTCTGGGTATTGAGACCATGGGCGGTCTAATTGAAAAGATTATCCACAGAAACACCACCATCCCGGTGGCCAAGGCCCAGGAATTTACCACCTTTAAAGATGGTCAAACCGCCATGGCGATTCATATTTTGCAGGGCGAGCGCGAACTGGCCAGCGACTGCCGTTCTCTGGCGCGCTTTGAATTGCGCGGCATTCCTCCCATGGTGGCTGGCGCAGCAAAAATCCGTGTCAGCTACCAGGTAGATGCAGATGGTCTGCTCAGTGTGACTGCCCGCGAGCTGACCAGCAATGTAGAATCGCGCATTGAGGTGAAACCCTCCTATGGTCTGGGCGAAGAAGAAATTACCAGCATGCTGCAGGACTCCTTTAGCCATGCCCGCGATGATATGCAGGCCAGAGCATTGCGAGAACAGCAGGTCGAGGCAGATCGAATGATTGAAGATCTGCTCGCTGCCCTCTATAAAGATGGTGACAGTCTGTTGGATATTGAGGAGCGCCAGTGCCTAAGGGTTGCCGTTGAGGAGTTGCGAGAGCTGCGGGAGGCCACTACCGAACACCGATTACTGGCTCGCCAGATTGAATCTGTGGCCAAGGCCAGTGAAGAATTTGCCGCCCGACGCATGGATGCCAGCATCAAAACTGCGCTGGCCGGTCAGACATTAGATGAAATTGAAAAAGGTTAGGACCTAAGCATGCCTAAAATTGTATTTTTGCCCCATCATGAAATCTGCCCAGAGGGTGCGGTGGTTGAAGCCAAGCCCGGGGAAAGCATCTGCGATGCGGCTCTGCGCAATGGTTTGGAGATTGAGCATGCCTGTGAAATGTCCTGTGCCTGCACCACCTGCCATGTGCATATTCGTGAGGGCTTTGATGATCTGCCCGAAGCGGATGAGCTGGAAGAGGATTTTCTCGACAAAGCCTGGGGTGTAGACCCGGACTCCCGTCTCAGCTGTCAGGTGATTATGGAAGATGCAGATCTGGTGGTTGAGATACCCAGGTACACCATTAATATGGTGTCTGAACGTCATTAATGCCGGGCAGCGAACGGCACAGCAGCAATGGGAGTAATGGACTATGATTAAGTGGACTGATATCAACGATATAGCTATAGAGCTGGTCGACAACCATCCAGAGGTTGATCCGCAGTATGTTAATTTTGTTGATTTAAGAAAATGGGTTTTAGAGATCGAAGGTTTTTCTGATGATCCAGATCGCTGCGGCGAGAAGATTCTTGAAGCCATTCAGATGGCATGGATTGAAGAGCAGGATTAGCCTTATCTAAAACGACCGGAGTAAAACAGAAAGGGATTTTCGACAGGCCAGGGATGCGCGAAACAAATCATCTGTACAAAAAGATCCTCAATACGGCGCCATTTGGAACTCTTTTTTTCGCTTACGGCGTATGCATAGACGCCAATCAAAAAGCCCTCTCTATACTGGGCTGTGACCGCAGTGAGCTGGTAGGTCTCTCGCTCAATGACAGTGGCGAGCAGCAGCCACCACTACTACTGCAACTAAAAAAAGTGATAGCCAGGCTCGAAAACGAACAGCTGCAAGGGCTGTTGTGGCGCTCCGAGCACAGTCTCGATAGCACCGAGCTTGTAGTCTCTCTGGGCGCAGTTGAAAACACCGACAATGTCCTTAGCCTGATGCTCTATCCACTACCAGCCCTGGCAAAAATGGTGGTCGAAGAGTTCACCATAGATAACCTCTCCAGCATGGATACCAGCCAGCCCCGCATCCTCAGGCCCGGCAACAGCCCTGAGCCTATAATCAGCCCTGAGCCTATAAGCAGCCCTGAGCCGGTCAATAGCCCTGAGCCAATACAAGCCCCCGAACAGTCCCTCCCCATTGCCGGCCTGCCCATAGCTCAAACATTGCTCGACAGCATAGATAGCTACCTGGATGTGCATCGCGATGACCCTATCTGCGGAGCCTTGCTGCTGATCGACCTGGATCACTTCAACAGTATTAATGAATCCCTTGGCAAGCATATAGGCACGCAGATCCTCGAGCGCGCCGGCGAAACCATTGAAGGGATGCTAGATGAAAATATGCAGGTTGATCAGGTGGCCGGCGATGCATTTTTACTGTTTATCAAAGATCTGGCCCAGAGTTCAGCAAAAGCCGAAGATCTGGCTCTGGCTTTGGCAAACGAGATTCGCTGCACCATTGCTCGGCCATTCTTTACCGAAAATGGCGAGGTTATAGTGACCGCCAGTGTAGGCATCAGTCTGTTGTATCAGAGCCCGGATGAACCCATGATCACCGCAACCGAGGTGATTCAGCAGGCCGAGAGTGCCATGTTTGAAGCCAAGCGACGGGGCCGCGACGGGGTAATACTGTTTGATACTCAGATTACCCGTCAGGCCCAGCAGCGCATCAGCCTGCAATCCAGTCTGCGCAAAGCGGTAGTCAATCAAGAGTTTGATCTGTATCTACAGCCGCAGGTCTCTATCCATGATGGCTCGGTAGTGGGTGGAGAGGTGCTACTGCGCTGGATTCACTCCGGCCATGCCATACATACGCCGGCTGATTTTATTCCCATATTGGAGACCTCTGGCATGATTGTGGATGTCGGGCTCTGGGTTATCCGCACCTCCTGTGAATATCTGCGCAATATGCTCGATCAGGGCATTTGGACAACGGATATGCAGCTCGGAGTCAATATCAGTCCCAAGCAGTTCCATGATCCGGGTTTGATTGCCAGTCTGGAGCACAGTCTAAAAAGCTACGATATCAGCCCGGATATGCTGACCTTGGAGGTAACCGAAAATCTGCTGATTGATGATTTTGAGTCGGTAGTCGACAAGATGAAGAAAATCCGTGATATGGGCACCAGATTTGCCATTGATGATTTTGGCAGCGGCTATTCATCCATGATTTACCTCAAGCGTCTGCCCCTGGATATTCTTAAAATAGACCGCGAATTTATTGCTAACCTCAACTCCGATAAAGACACTCTGGGGCTGGTGGAGGCTATTATGATGGTGTCGCGCCACTATGGTCTGGATGTAGTGGCTGAGGGCGTTGAAAAGCGCGAGGTACTGGAAGTATTGCGCAGTTTGGGTTGCGATAAATATCAGGGCGCCCACTTCAGTATGCCGGTTTCATTGGACAGGTTTCAGAAGCTACTTGTGGCCTAGCATAATAGGATCGAAAAAAACCATTGTTACCACCCTCCAGTGCAGGTAAAATCCGCGCCATTGGCCCCTAGGGCTATTTTTTTAACCCTGTTTTCTTACTATTTTTATAGCTAAAGCCCCTGATTGGAGAACCTCTAATGGCGACTGAACGCACCCTATCTATTATCAAACCCGATGCCGTAGCAAAAAACGTCGTGGGTCAAATTCTCAGCCGCTTTGAAGGCGCTGGACTTAAAATTGTTGCTCTAAAAATGCAGCACCTGAGCCGTGAACAAGCCGAAGGTTTTTATGCAGAGCACAGCGAGCGCCCTTTCTTTAACGATCTGGTTGCCTTTATGACTTCAGGTCCTGTCTCTGTGCAGGTTCTTGAAGGGGAAAATGCTGTTTTGGCCAACCGTGATCTGATGGGTGCCACTAACCCTCAGGAAGCCGAAGCTGGTACCATTCGTGCAGACTTTGCGCAGTCTATTGATGCCAATGCGGTTCATGGTTCAGATTCAACCACCTCAGCGGCTCGCGAAGTAGCTTACTTTTTCGATGACAGCGAAATCTGCCCTCGATAAGAGTCTCATCTTATAACCGAGAGCAAAGGACAACCATGTCCCAAGCAGTAAAAGTAACAGCTAATAACGGAGAACCCCAGCAGGTGAAAACCAACTTGCTGGGGTTTTCTGCGTCCAAACTCGGCGACTTTTTTGAGCAAATTGGCGAGAAGCGTTTCCGCGCCACGCAGATTATAAAGTGGATTCATCAGATGGGCGTCTGCGATCTAGACCAGATGACCAATCTATCTAAAGATCTGCGCGAGAAGCTTAAAACCATTGCTGAAATTACTCTGCCAGAGGTAGTTAGCTGTCAGGATTCCACCGATGGCACCAGAAAATGGCTGATTAAAGTCGATGGTGGTAGCTGCATAGAGATGGTCTATATTCCAGAGCGGGAGCGCGGCACACTCTGTGTCTCCTCTCAGATTGGCTGTGCCCTGGACTGCAGTTTCTGCGCCACCGGCAAGCAGGGTTTTAACCGTGATCTCACCGCTGCCGAGATTATTGGTCAGCTATGGATTGCCGCAGACTCCTTTGGTCAGTTTGAACACAAGGCGCCGCGACGGGTGACTAATGTGGTGATGATGGGTATGGGCGAGCCACTGATGAACTTCGACAATGTGGTCGACGCCATGAATATTATGCTTGAGGACAATGCCTATGGCCTGTCCAAACGCCGGGTGACACTGAGCACCGCCGGTGTGGTTCCGGCTCTGGATAAGCTGGCTGATGTCTCCGACGTGTCTCTGGCGATTTCTCTGCATGCGCCCAACGATGAGCTGCGCAATGAGCTGGTGCCGATTAATCGCAAGTACAACCTCAAAGAGTTTATTCGCAGCGCTGCCGACTATATTGACAAGATGCCGGATAATCGCCGCAAAGCCACGGTCGAATATACTCTAATGGACCAGGTTAATGATCGTTCAGTGCATGCCAGACAATTGGCTGAGTTGCTTAAAGACTTGCCCTGTAAGATAAATCTGATTCCATTTAACCCATTTCCCGGGTCAGAGTACAAAAGAGTCACCAATACAGCGCTGGATCGCTTTAGGGACATTCTTGCGGGGGAGGGTTACACTGTCACTGTGCGCACCACCAGGGGTGATGATATTGCCGCCGCCTGTGGACAGCTGGCCGGTGAGGTCAATGATCGCACCAAGCGCCAGGAACGTTATAAGCGCAAGTTAAACGAGGCGCAGCCGGTAAAAATTATCGACTGACTAAGTGGGTAAATGCAGTAAGCGGGAGTAAAAAGGAAGCAATAACCAGAGGGATTCTGACCATGAAAATAGGCAAATATTTACTGTTAGCTGTGCTGATCTCAGCTCTTTTAGGCTGTGTGTCCAGTACAGAGATTAAAAGAAGTGCAGCAGATCCGCAGGAGGCATTTTCGCGGCATATAAAGCTGGCCATGCAGTATATAGGCAGCAGGAACCGTGACCTGGCCCGGGTGCATTTGCAAAAGGCGGCCAAATTTGAGTCTCGAGATCGTCGCGCACAGCTGCACAACGGCTACGGCCTGCTCTATCAGATGGAACAGGAGACAGCCCTGGCGGAGAAACACTTCCGCAAGGCTTTAGCCAGCGATAAAACAGACAGCTCGGCGCGCTACAATTTTGCTGCCTTTTTATATAACCAGAGGCGCTTTAAAGAGGCCCGCCAGCAGATGAAGCTGGTTAGCGCTGATCTGGGTTATGAGCGCAGGCCCCAGGCTCTGTATATTTTGGGTCTGGCTCAGCGTCAGACCGGGCAGCAAGCGGAGGCACTGAGGTCTTTTGAAAAAGCGACCCAGCTGCTGCCAGCATTTGCGCTGCCCTATATTGAGGCCGCGGAGATATATTTTGCCCAGCAGCAGCTGCCAGTCGCCAAAAGGGCTCTGCAGCAATACAGCCTGCTGGCTCAGCCCACGGCCAAGAGTCTGTGGCTGGCCGTGCGCATAGAGGACAGCTTTGGCAATAGAGATGCAGCGGCTAGCCAGGGCTTAAAATTAAAGAACCTGTTCCCGTATTCCAGCGAGAATCTGGAATACCAAAAGTGGTTAAAGCAATAGCGAGAGAGTATCTGTGTTTAGCGAAACACCTATAATTAGACGTAAATCGCGACAGATTATGGTCGGCAATGTGCCTGTGGGTGGCGATGCACCAATCTCTGTGCAGAGTATGACCAATACCAGCACAGCCGATGTAGCTGCTACAGTGGAGCAGATTAAGCGTATTCAAACTGCTGGTGCCGATATAGTCCGTGTCTCTGTCCCCTCTCTAGAAGAAGCTGAAGCCTTTGGCCAGATCCGCAAACTGGTGGATATTCCCCTGGTTGCAGATATTCATTTCGACCACAATATTGCCCTGCGTGTTGCTGATCTGGGCGTCGATTGCCTGCGCATTAACCCAGGCAATATCACCCGCGAAGATCGACTGCGCGAAGTGATTGCCAAGGCCCGGGATCTAGCCATTCCTATCCGCATAGGTGTGAACGCCGGTTCGCTGGGCAAGGATCTACTGCGTAAATATGGCGAACCCACTGCTGAAGCTCTGGTGGAATCGGCTATGCGCAATGTGGCGCTGCTCGATAAGTACGACTTCCAGGACTTTAAAGTTAGTGTTAAGGCCTCGGACATCTTTATGGCTGTGGCCGCCTACAGAGACCTGGCCGGCAGAATTGAACAGCCACTGCACCTGGGCATTACCGAAGCTGGTGGTCTTAGGTCCGGCACGGTTAAGTCTGCTATAGGCCTGGGAGCCCTGCTGCTGGATGGTATTGGTGACACGGTACGTATTTCACTGGCCGCAGATCCGGCAGAAGAGGCCAAGGTGGCCTGGGATATGCTGCGCAGTCTGCGTCTGCGCAGCAAAGGTATTAATTTTATTGCCTGCCCCAGCTGCTCGCGACAAAACTTTGATGTCATTAAGACAGTGAACGAATTAGAAAACCGCCTGGAAGATATTACCGTGCCCATGGATGTGTCCATTATTGGCTGCATTGTCAATGGCCCCGGCGAAGCCAAGGAATCTGACTTTGGGTTAACCGGCGGTACACCTGCTAATCTGGTGTATCTGGATGGACAGCCCGATCACAAGCTGGGTAATGATAATTTGGTCGATGAATTAGAAGCAGAAATTCGCGCCAAAGCTGCGGTAAAAGAGAAGCAACTGGCGGCCGATGCTGCTAACTTAATTGCCAAGGGCTAAAAGACAGTTTACTAGAGAACGAACAACGCTATGAAAATCCAATCCATCCGGGGCATGAATGATCTGCTCCCAGAACAGTCCGCCATCTGGCAGTATCTGGAAAGAACTGTCGCTGAGGTGCTGGCCAGCTATAGTTATCGGGAAATTCGCTTTCCGATACTTGAGCAGACCGAGCTGTTCAAGCGCGCGGTGGGTGAGGTAACAGATATAGTCGAAAAAGAAATGTACAGCTTCGACGATCGCAATGGCGACAGCCTGAGCCTGCGCCCCGAGGGTACAGCCGGTTGTGTGAGGGCCTGCACAGAAAACGGGCTGCTGCACAATCAGACACAACGGCTCTGGTATACGGGCCCCATGTTTCGTCATGAGCGTCCGCAAAAGGGTCGCTTGCGCCAGTTTCATCAGATCGGTGTAGAGGCCTTTGGTCTAACCGGCCCAGATATAGATGCCGAACTATTGCTGATCACGGCACGCCTTTGGAAAGCGCTGAAAATTGACCATGCAGTAACATTGCAGATTAATTCTCTGGGTACTTCCGCAGACCGCGCCTCCTACCGCGCAGCGCTTGTGGAGTATCTCAGCGCCCGGCGAGAGCAGCTAGATGAAGATAGCCAGCGCCGCTTGGACTCAAACCCCATGCGTATTCTGGATAGCAAAAACCCGGATACTCAGGCACTGCTCAATCAGGCTCCTGAACTCGCAGATTTTATCGATCAGGAATCCCGCGATCATTTTGCACAGCTCTGCGCTGTGCTCGATGCGGCTAGTATCACCTATGAAATTAATCCGCGACTGGTGCGTGGACTGGATTATTACAGCAAAACAGTCTTTGAATGGGTGACCAGCAATCTGGGAGCTCAGGGTACGGTCTGCGCTGGTGGTCGCTACGATGGTTTGGTTGAGCAGCTGGGCGGCAAGCCATGCCCAGGTGTAGGTTTTGCCATGGGCGTTGAAAGACTGGTACTGCTGCTTGACGAGCTGGGCGCAGTCCCCGATAGTGTCGGCCAAACTGTAGATATCTATTTACTGGCCGTGGGCGATGTGGAGCAACAGGCGCTGGTGTTGGCAGAAAATCTGCGCAGCGACTGCCCCAATATTAGATTAGAATGCCACTGCGGTGGCGGCAGTTTTAAATCGCAGATTAAACGGGCCGATAAAAGTGGCGCCAAAATTGCACTGATCCTCGGCGAGGATGAGGCGGCGGCCGGCACTGTGGGGGTCAAGTATCTCCGTGAGGACAGGCCTCAGGAAGCAGTGGCCCAGTCAGACCTGGCGGGCCTATTGGCTGGTTAGCTGACAGCTAATGAAGTTTTGTAATTAGATAGTTTTAATAATTTTTTTATATTTAAGGATTCACAGTGGCAGATCATCTTTCAGAAGAAGAACAAATCGAAGCGTTTAAAGGTTGGTGGGCAGAGAATGGCCTGCAAACGATCGCCGCGCTGATACTGGTAGTTGGTGGTTACTTTGGTTGGCAGTTTTGGCAGGACAGACAACTGGAGCAGGTAGAACAGGCCTCTGATCTGTATGTTGAAATGATCGAAATTGTTTCCAGTCAGGCCGATGGAGGGCGTCTGAGCCTTGAAAAAGAAGTCGCAGTTGGCAAGCTGGCTGATCAGCTCAAAGCAGAGTTTTCAGGCTCTGGTTATGCCCAGTTTGCCGCTCTGCTCAAGGCCAAGCTGGCGGTGGATAACAAAGAGCTGGATCTGGCTGCGGACGAACTACAGTGGGCTATGGACAGTGATCCAACGCCAGAGACTGAGCGTCTGGTCAGGCTGCGACTGGCCCGGGTTGAGGCTGCTCGTGGTAATTTAGAAAGTGCACTGCAAATGGTGCAGGGCGTCGACTCAGCAGAGATGAAATCAGCATACGAAGAAGCCAAGGGCGACTTTTATCTGCAACAGGGCAATACTGCCGCTGCCTTTACCGCCTATGAGTCAGCTCTGGCGGCCAACCAGTCTGCAGATGCAATGCTCAGCAATATTTTGCAACTAAAGATTAGTCAGGTTAAACCTACAGAATCACCAATTGAAACCCCGCAAAATGATAGCCAAGAGGTCGATCGTCAATGAAGCCAATTATCCGACTCACTCAGGCACTGCTGTGGTCGCTACTATTAACCGGTTGTAGCTTCTTTGGTGGCGACGATGGCGATGCTGCTATTGAGCCCGCAGAGCTCGTCAAATTTAAATCAGAAGTTGATGTAAAGCGTCTGTGGACCGCTAAAATTGGCTCCGGTACCAGAGATTACTGGGCAGGCTTAAAGCCGACTGCGAGCCGCAGTACTATCTTTGCCGCGGGCAACGAAGGCAATATTCTGGCCGTGAATAAAGACACCGGCAAGCGACTCTGGGCCACTGACCTTGAAGTGGCAATATCTGGTGGCGTGGGATATGGATCTGGCATGGTAATGGTGGGCACCATCGAAGGTGGGGTCTACGCTCTGGACGAAGACAACGGCTCGACGATCTGGAGTGCTCAGGTGAGCAGCGAGATTCTGGCAAGCCCAAAAACCAATGGTCAGGTTGTAGTGGTGCAGACCGTGGACAACAAGCTCTTTGCTCTGGATGCCAGCACTGGAGAAGAGCTGTGGCAGCATGATGGAGATGCGCCTATTCTCACTGTGCGCGGCACCAGTGAGGCTCTGGTAACAGAAAATATGGTGCTGTCTGGTTTCGACTCCGGCAAGCTAATTGCCTTTAACTCAAGCAATGGCGCTCTGGTTTGGGAAGCGCGCATAGCACTGCCAAAAGGTCGTACTGAGCTGGAGCGCATGGTGGATATCGATGGCCAGCCGCTGTTGGTCGGCGATGTGATTTACGCCGTGACCTACCAGGGCAGGCTGGGTGCCTTATCTCGCGGCACTGGCCGCAGCCTGTGGTTCCAGGACAGCTCATCCCACTCGTCTCCGGCCCACAGCGACGGTAAAATATTTGTCAGCGAAGCGGGAGATACAGTGCGCGCCTTTAAAGCGGGCAGTGGCCAGGTAATATGGAGCAATGAGCAGTTGTTTTTACGTCGTTTAACCGGCCCGGCCAAACTTGCAGGCACCATGGCAGTAGCCGATGCCGAGGGTTATTTGCATCTGCTTGACCCCACCGATGGCCACTTTGTGGGCCGGGTAAAGGTTGATGGCAGCGGTGTTAGTGCACCATTACTCAGCCTGGGTGACAGCCTGATCGTACAGTCCAATAGCGGTACGCTCAGCGCGTACAAACTCAATTAGCTCACTCAGAAACTGGGGGGTGAGCAGGCCGTGATCAGTTCGCAGGGGTCGCGGCCAACGTTTTTAAAATGATGGGGCACAGAGCTTTTGAAATAATAGGCATCCCCAGTTTTGAGTACCTTCTTCTCTTCCCCCACCTGCACCTCAAGCGAACCACTTAAAATAATCCCACACTCCTCACCCTCGTGCTGAATTGCGTGCTTGCCGGTATGGGCGCCAGGCTGGTAGCACTCCTTCATCATCTGTATAGACTTGTTGTGCAGATGATTGCCTACCTGCAGATAAGACACTCCACCTTCTCCCAGTTGCAGTAATTTATCGGCACTAAAGAACACCTGATCGGTAAAACTAAAGTCATCGGCAAAGAAATCACTCAGGCTGATGGGTATGCCCCCCAAGACCTTTTTCAGCATGCCTACAGTGGGGTTTAGAGCACCTGACTCAATTTGGGAAATGGTGGCATTGGCCACACCAGATGCCTTGGCCAGCTGGCGCTGGGACAGGCCGGTTTTACTGCGAATCTCGCGCAGGCGGGCTCCGGTTTCGCTATCCATGGACTATGACCTCTAAAATGCAAATTATGTTTAGTATAGTAAACAGTTAATTACTAAAAGTGAATAAAATCAGTAGCTTAATAAAATTAGGGTAACTGCTTGTTTAACATGCCATAGAGGTTTTAAAGTCTCATCACTACCAGCCATTTGTACAGAGACCTAACATGAAACAGCAGCCTTCACAGACAGCTATGGATGCCTACTGGATGCCCTTCACCGCCAACCGAGACTTTAAACAGTCTCCGCGCCTGATTGCCTCTGCCCAGGGCCACCATTACATCAGCAACGATGGGCGTAAAATCTACGACGGTTTTTCCGGTTTGTGGACCTCGGGTATTGGCCACTGCCACCCCAAAATTGTCGAAGCTGTGCAAAAACAGGTGGGTGAACTAGACCTGTGCATGGGCTTCCAGCTCGGCCACAACAAAGCCTTTGATTTAGCAGGCAAACTCACCAATCTGGCCCCCGAAGGTTTCGATCACGCCTTCTTCACCAACTCCGGTTCCGAGTCCGTCGACACTGCCCTTAAAATTGCTCTCGGTTACCATCGTGCCCGTGGCGATGCCAGTCGCACCCGGCTGATCGGCCGTCAGCGGGGTTACCATGGCGTCAACTTTGGCGGTATCTCGGTGGGCGGAATTGGCCCCAATCGCAAAATGTTTAGCGCAAATCTTATTAATGGCGTTGACCACCTGCCCCATACCCACAATCTGCAACATGCGGCCTTTAGTCATGGTCAGCCTGAGTGGGGCGCCCATCTGGTCGAGGAGTTGGAAACTTTGGTGGCGCTGCACGATGCTAGCACCATTGCCGCGGTGATTGTGGAGCCAGTGGCCGGATCCACCGGCATATTGCCACCTCCTGTGGGATACCTGGAGCGTCTGCGAGAAATCTGTACCAAGCATGGGATTCTGTTGATTTTTGATGAGGTGATTACCGCCTTTGGCCGCGTCGGCGCGCCCTTTGCCGCCCAGCGTTTTGGCGTAACCCCGGATTTGATTACCACGGCCAAAGGGCTGACCAACGGGGTGATTCCCATGGGCGCTGTATTGGCCACAGAATCTATCTATCAGGCCTTTATGCAGGGTCCGGAGCAGAGTATTGAGTTATTTCACGGCTATACCTACTCCGGTCATCCGGTTGCTGCGGCTGCCGGATTAGCCACGCTGGATGTCTATCAGCAAGAGGGTAGCTTTGAGCAAGCTCGGCAACTAGAAGGCCTGTTTGCCGAGGCGATTCATCAGTTTGACGATCATCAAATGGTGATTGATGTGCGTAATCTGGGCCTGATGGGCGCTATTGAATTAGCGCCGCGCGAGGGTGCCCCTGGTGCCCGGGGTCTGGATGCCCACAAGCACTGTTTCTGGGATGAGGATCTAGTGATTCGCAATGGTATGGATATTTTGCAGTTTTCACCCTTCCTGAACTCCAAGGCAGATGATATCCACAGTATGTTTGACGCTGTGCGGCGCGTATTGGATAAAATCACTTAATGTTAAGCTGAGCAAAACACAGTAGAATGCCGCACTTGAAACCTGCGGCATTTTTTATTCCATGATTCCTGTTATCGCCCTGGTAGGGCGCCCTAATGTTGGCAAGTCCACGTTGTTTAATCGACTCACCCGCAGTCGAGACGCGCTGGTGGCTAACTATTCCGGTCTGACTCGCGATCGCAAATATGGCGATGGCGAAATGTACAACCGCCGCTTTATGGTGATCGACACCGGCGGTATCAGTGGCGAGGAAGAAGGCATTGATGTGGGTATGGCTGAGCAGTCGCTGCTGGCCATGGATGAAGCCGATATAGTGCTGTTTATTGTCGACTGCCGCTCAGGGATTATTGCCGCCGACTATATGATTGCCGAGAAACTGCGTCAGAAAAATCGCAAGGTTTATCTGGTGGCCAATAAGATCGATGGTTTAGATCCCGCAGAAGCGCTGGCCGATTTCTACCAGCTGGGTTTTTCCGGCATGTTCCCCACCACAGCCACCCATGGTCGCGGCGTGCGCTCAATGATGGAAGAGCTGCTGGAGCCATTCCCGGAATATGTAGCTCCGGATAATAGTGGTTTAAACAGTATCAAAATTGGTGTGGTAGGCCGCCCGAATGTGGGTAAGTCGACACTGGTCAACCGCCTGTTGGGCGAAGATCGAGTGGTGGTCTATGACGAGGCCGGCACCACCAGAGACAGTGTCTATATAGATTATGAGCGCCATGGTCAGGAGTACACGCTGATCGATACGGCGGGGGTGCGCAAGCGCAAAAATATCAAACTGGCGATCGAAAAGTTCTCCATTGTTAAAACGCTGCAAGCCATTGATGACGCCAATGTGGTGATTTTGATGGTCGACGCCCAAGAGGGTCTGGTAGAGCAGGATCTCCACCTAATGGGCTCAGTTATCGATGCGGGCCGAGGTCTGGTGGTGGGTATCAATAAATGGGACGGTCTGGACCCGGACAAGCGCGAGAAGATTAAGGCGGATATAAAGCGTCGCCTGCGTTTTGCCGAATTTGCCGATGTACACTTTATTTCGGCTTTGCATGGCACCGGGGTGGGCAATCTCTATGACAGTATTCAGTCCGCCTATCGGGCTGCTACAGATGCTCTGAGCACAACCAGACTGACCAAGGTGTTGGAAGGGGCAGTGGAGGAGCATCAACCGCCCATGGTGCACGGTCGTCGTATCAAGCTGCGCTATGCCCATGCTGGTGGTCGTAACCCGCCGGTAATTATTATCCATGGTAACCAGACTGAATCTGTGCCCGCCCAGTACACCAGATATCTGGAAAAGATTTTTCGCCGCGAGCTGGGCCTGCATGGTACGCCAGTTAAGGTGGAGTACAGAACCGGCGACAACCCCTACAAGTCAAAGGCAGTGAGCGCCAAGCAGAAAGCCGCGCCCAGTCGCAAAAAGCCGGTTAAGTACAGCAAGCGCAATGAGCAGCCCGGCAAGCGTAAAAAGTGATAATCCAGATCACTAGATGTGATTTAGTGGCATCTCAGTTCGCTGCACTACCTGCCTCAGAACAAAGCTGGTTCTAATGCTGCTAACCCCTTCAATCTGATTGAGCTTATCCAGCAAAAAATTCTGGTAATAATCCATGTCCGGCATTACCACTTTCAGCAGATAATCAGTGTCGCTGCCAGTAATTAACGAGCACTCTACCACCTCGGCCCAGCTGCTGACCTTGGCATCAAAGTTAGCCAGCCGGTCCGGGCTCTGATGATCCAGGCTAACAGAAATATAAATACTAATCGGTAGCCCCAGCTTCTTTTGATCAAGCAGGGTAATCTGCCGGCTAATAATGCCACTGTCCTGAAGCAACTTAACCCGGCGCGCGCAGGGGGAGGGCGAGAGGCCCACTCGCTCCGCCAGTTCCAAATTACTGATGCTGCCATCAGCCTGAATCTCTTCAAGTATGCGTCGGTCCATGCGATCAAGTTTCGGAATTGGCATTATTCACCTCAAATAAGAGTTATTGTGGTGAATATAGCTATTTATTTTTGTCTCAGCAAATTTATAAAGGAGATTTAACCCAATTAACCGAGTTAATCTAAAGGGAATTATTGACCTTTTTGATGAGCTGTCCCATGTCTACCGGTAATAAAAATAAGTACTCCTTTGCCACTCGTTCTGTACATGCTGGCTATAACAGTGCAGATCACCAGGGTTCGCTCAATCCGCCAATCTATATGACCTCGACCTTTGCCTTCGATGATGTAGCTCAGGGTGCCGGGCGTTTTTCAGGCGAGGAGCAGGGGCATTTTTACAGTCGTATCTCAAACCCTACGCAGGAGATTCTGGAGACGCGCCTGGCGGACCTGGAAGAGGGTGAGGCGGCTCTGGCAACGGCCTCTGGTATGGGCGCGATCACCGCAGCACTATGGACCATTGTTGGGCCTGGAGATCAGATACTGGTGGATAAAACGCTCTATGGTTGTACCTTCGCATTTATGGAGCACGGGCTAAGAAAGTTTGGGGTGGATATCTGTTACGCCGATTTCACCGATCATGCTGAAGTTCAGGCCAAACTCAGCGTTAAAACCAAAGTGGTGTATTTTGAAACGCCGGTAAATCCTAATATGCGGGTTATAGATATTGCGGCGATCAGTGCGCTGGTCAAGGGCTACAACCAAGATATTAAAGTGATGGTAGACAATACCTATTGCACACCAGCACTGCAGCGGCCCCTAACTCTGGGTGCTGATCTGGTGGTGCACTCTGCCACAAAATACCTGGGCGGCCATGGTGATTTGATCGCCGGGGCAGTGGTGGGTGATGCCGAGACTATCCATCAAATAAGGTTATTTGGGCTGAAGGATATGACCGGCGCGGTGATCGCGCCGATGACGGTATTTTTGGTTCTGCGAGGTATCAAAACACTTCAGCTGCGCATGGAGCGCCACTGCCAAAATGCTCAGGCCATTGCCGAGATGTTGGCGCAGCATCCGGCGGTGGATCAGGTGTTTTATCCCGGCCTAAAAAATGACCCATGGCACAATATTGCTGCCAAGCAAATGGATGATTTTGGTGGCATGATTGCTCTGGAGCTGAAGGGAGGTTACCAGGCTGGGGTGCGCATGCTTAATAAACTCAAGCTGGCCAAGCTGGCGGTGAGTTTGGGGGATGCGGAGACCTTGATTCAACACCCGGCGAGTATGACTCATTCTGTGTATAGGGTTGAGGAGCGAGCTGAGCATGGTATTAGTGAGGGGCTGGTACGGATTTCGGCTGGTCTTGAGGCGGTGGGGGATATTATTGCTGATTTGGAGCAGGCTTTGGCCTAGGGCTATTGAGTAGCCAAAATGCTCCCCGATCAAATCTGTAAAGCTGGTATTATTTGCGCGACTACCTTAGACAAAGGATGTAGAACCGATGAAATACTTTTCTGTTTTGGCCGTTGCTCCGATGATGGGGCGTTCTCTTTTATTATCCATTGCGTTGTTTATTGGCGTGCCGGCTATGGCACAAATGGCCGAACTATCCTCTGATGTGGCAGCTGATGCTCAAGTATGGATAGAATCGCCTGTTGATGGTCAGGAGGTTAGCTCACCGGTGACTATTGTGTTTGGGAGTAAAAATGTCAGTATTTCGCCGGCAGGGATTGAGCAGATGAACAGTGGTCACCACCACCTTATGATCGATATGGATGAGCTGCCTGCGATGGATATGCCTTTGCCTGGCAGTGCCCAGCTGATTCATTTTGGTAAGGGGCAGACATCGACCTCATTGTCCCTGGAGCCCGGGGAGCACAGTTTACAGCTGGTGCTGGGTAACCATTTACATGTGCCTCATACCAGGCCGGTGTTGTCTAAAAAAATCACCATTGTGGTGAATTGATTCGTCAGAGTATTATTTTAAAGGGTTTTAGTACTGGTCTCGGTCACCGAAAAAACCACTTCGCCATCCGCCAGCTGACCCCTTAATGTATCTCCGGCACTGACCTGAGCCACTGTTTTGACTACCTTGTTACCGCTGTCGCGAATAATCGAGTAACCCCGACCCAATGTTCTTAATGGACTCACGGTGTCCAGCAGATGCATAGCCTGAGCGGATTTACTCTGCCTGAGCTCTAACTGCTGGCTTACAGCCCGCATCATCTGCTTCACCGAATTAGCCACTGCCTGCTTGCGCTGGGTAATTGCTTGTTTAGGGCTCTGGCGCACTAGCCTATTTTGTACAGTCTGCACCTGCGTTGTCTGTTGCTGCATTTTTCCGGCCATCGCCCGGCGCAAACGAATATCCAAATGATCCAGATGCTGGGCCTGTTCCTGCAGTTTGCGGCCTGGGTGTTGCAGGCGTTTTTGCAGATAATCGGTGCGCTGTTCCAGCTGCCTGATTTTGCGGGTTACCCCTTCAGCCATGAGTATCTCAAAACCTTCAAACTGATTGAGCATCTCCTCGCCATCCGGGCTTAGTAGCTCAGCTGCTGCTGAGGGGGTGGGGGCGCGCAAATCAGCCACAAAATCGGCAATAGTAAAGTCCACCTCATGGCCCACTGCACTGACTACTGGTATCTCACTGGCAAAAATAGCTCGGGCTACGGCCTCTTCATTAAAGGGCCACAGATCCTCCAGCGAACCGCCACCGCGGCCAACAATCAAAGCATCGCACTGACCATGCTGGTTGGCGGAGGCTATGGCATCGACTATTTGCCCAGCGGCGGCCTCACCCTGCACTGCAGTGGGGAAAATGCTCACTTTAATGGCTGGAAAACGACGCTTTAGCACCGACAAAATATCTTTGACGGCGGCACCAGTGGACGAGGTAATCACCCCAATACGCCCTACAGTGTTGGGCATAGGCAGCTTGTGCTGGTTATCAAATAACCCCTCATCGCTCAGCTGTTGCTTTAGTTGCTCAAACTTGCGCTGCAGAGCACCAAAACCAGCTTCTTCCATATGCTCCACAATCAGCTGATATTCACCGCGACCCTCGTAGAGGCCAGCGCGGCAGCGCACCAGCACCTGAGTACCATTGGCTGGCTGGAAAGCGACTCTCTGGTTGGCATTGCGAAACATGGCGCAGCGCACCTGGGCCTGATCATCTTTTAGAGTCAGATACCAGTGGCCAGACGCGGGGCGAGCAAAGTTGGAAATCTCGCCCTCGACCCAGAGCAAGGGCAGCTGAGTTTCAATCAGGTGGCGCACATTGCGGTTAAGCTGACTGACGCTTAGGATCTGTCTATCTGATAGGTTGCTGTGCATTGGCTTATTGTAGAGAACTGCGCAGCCTTAAGTCACTGTTTTCCTCTATAAAGATTGATTATTAGCAGGCTGCCTGATAACTCACTATCGACTTTCGAGGCGGGGATATGTTAGTCTCCCATGTCAAATGACATGTATAAGGGTTGGGAGAGTGTTTTGGCTTTAAAAATTACACGCAGGGATTTTCTAAATGGTATGGCTATTGGTGCTGGTGGAAGCCTATTGATGCCCGGACAGATTATAGCGCAGACAACTGCGTCATTAGCCTCTGGGAAACTTTCTGGCGACTATTATCCGCCGACACTGACAGGTATGCGTGGAAGTCATAAAGGCTCCTATGAGGTTGCTCATGCATTGGCTTGGGATGGGCAAAAACCCTCGGATTATCAAGAGTTAGATGAGCACTATGATTTAGTGGTTGTGGGGGCAGGGCAGAGTGGTCTTGCCGCTGCCTGGTACTATCGAAAGAAAATGGGTCCTACCGCAAAAATACTCTTGCTGGATAACCACGATGATTTTGGCGGGCACGCAAAACGCAATGAATTTCACCAAGACGGAAATATGGTGCTTGGTTTGGGTGGAGCTCAAAATATTGAGCCCATGTCATCCTATAGTGAAACTGCAATTGAGTTGTTAAAAGACATAGGTATTGACGAGCAGGCTCTGGCTGCAATGACAGTGAATACGCCAAATGATTATTTACTGGGTGGCAAAATTTACGCGAATAATGGTATGAGCATTCCTACTGCTGAGGGTCATAAAACCCTAAGTGGTAACTGGATGGGGTTTTTCCATGGAGGTGAAGGGTACCAAGCGGCGGTCAAAGAACTGCCCATCCCCGAGGAGGAAAAAAATAAGTTAATTGCCTTTTTTGGAGGTGATCGAGACTTCTTAGCTGATCTGTCTTTATTGCAGCAATACAGATATGTTAAATCCGTCAGTTATAACCAATTCTTGACCGAGAGAGTTGGTTTAGCTGAGGAAACCTTGCCCATACTGGGAGCCTTTCTGAGTAACTTAATGGGACCCGCGGGCTGGAACCATACTGTCTTGGAGGCTCTGAGTACAGGTTGTCCCGGCCTTAAATCTATGGGTTGGTTGACAAATCGGCTCAGTGATCTGGCTGGAGCTTTTGTTCTGGGGGATGCCCCCATAGCCTATATGTTTCCTGACGGCAACGCATCGGTTGCCCGATTATTGGTACAAAAGTTAATTCCTGATGTGTCGCCGGCCATGCAGGGCTTTGAGGATGTTGCCGTTGCGGACTTTAACTATGGGGCGTTGGACCTTAGCAATAATCCGACTCGCTTAAGGCTCAATAGCACAGTAGTAGGTGTCAAAGAGACAGCTCTCAATTATGTAAAGGTGGACTATGTTGAGAAAGGTCAGCCCCTTAGCGTCAGTGCAGACCACTGTATTCTCGCCTGTTACAACGGTCTTATCCCCCACCTTTGCCCGGAGATGAGCAAGGAGCAGAGAGAGGGTTTGAGCTACGGCGTCAAGGTACCGTTTGTCTATGCCAATGTACTGCTAAAAAATGGTCGGGCCTTTGCTGGACTTGGAACGACTTTTACCCAGTGTCCCTATGATCCTTTTCAATGGGTGAGTGCCGCACCTACAGTGACCTCAGGAGGCTATCAGCCACCCCAGAGTCTCGACGAGCCCATGGCGGTATTTATGATGGCCTCACCCACGCCAGCAGATATCAAAGATATATCTGCGCGAGATCTTTTCAGGATGGGTCGCCACAAGATTTATACAACAGCGTTTAAAGAGTATGAGAAGCAGATTCGTGATCAGCTGCAGGGAATGTTGGGTCAACATGGTTTTAATCACGAGGATGATATAGCGGCAATTACTGTGAATCGAATCCCCCATGGTTACGCCTACTCTTATTTGACGCTCCATGACCCAGACTGGGAAAAGGGGCAAGCGCCCCATGAGATTGGTCGAGCACAGTTCGGGCGTATCTCGATTGCGAATTCTGATTCTGAGGCCACGCCCCTAATGCAAGCGGCTTTTGACGCAGCTTGGCGGGCAGTTGAAGAACAGGCAGCCTAATTATCAGGAAGTATTTTATGAAAAACTAACAAAAAGAGACAAGGGAGTAATGAATGAAAAAGCTTTATGTATTTGCGGTTTTGCTACTGGCTACCGTTACCGTATCGGCGCAACCCATGATTGATGTTTTACCTCTAGATAAAGATGCTTTTAGGACCACCGAGCTGGAGTCTATTCCGCCTTGGCCTGACGGCACAGTGCTCTCAGGCGCTAATAAGCATTGGCAAAAGGTGATACATAAGGGCGATTTTGTGGTCGCGCTTTATGAGTCTGAGGCCGCTCTGATAGATGTGAGCTACCCCTTTTCCTATGACGAGTTTGTCACTGTCCTAGAAGGCAGGGTTATCCTTACTTCCCTCTCCGGGGAAAAGCAGACCTATGAGGTGGGTGATAGCTTTCTTGTACCAAAAGGTTGGCAGGGAACCTGGGATATGCCCGTTAAGTTTCGCGAGATGATTATCATTGAAACCAAAGCCTGGGAAGCAGGCGAAGAGTAATTTTAGATGAGAAACAAAATAACCAGACGAGATTTTTTAAATGGTGCCGCCCTATCTGTGGCTGCTACGGCTCTTGCTCCCTATAGTTCTGTTACGTTCGGTACTGCTGGTAACGGCGCTATTAGTAGCGGCAAAGACTATTATCCGCCGCCGCTGACGGGCATGCGCGGAAGTCACAAGGGGTCCTTTGAGGTGGCTCATGCATTGGTGATGGGAGGGCAGAGGCCTGAACAGTATGAACCGGTGGACGATATCTATGATCTGGTTATTGTGGGTAGCGGCATAAGTGGTCTGTCTGCCGCCTATTTGTATCAGCAGCAGATGGGGCCCGAGGTAAAGATTCTGGTGCTTGATAATCATGATGATTTCGGAGGTCATGCCAAGCGCAATGAATTTGAGTCTTCGGGCAAAATGTTGCTGGGTCCTGGCGGTAGTCTCAACCTCGAGCAGTCAGCTTTTAGCGCTGGTGCTTATCAGGTTCTTGAAGATATTGGTGTTGACTTCAAAGCGTTGCAAGATGCAGCCCCAGATGACTATGGTCTGTCAAACGCAGCCGCGCCCTATGGTATGTATTTGAATAAAAATCTGTATGGCAAAGATACTATTATCTCAGGTGATTGGAGGTCCACATGGGCGGGTGCTGGTGACTATAAAGCGATGATTAAGTCACTGGATTTATCGAACACTGATACTAGCCGTCTGATTGCTCTGGTCAGTGGTGAGAAAGACTATTTGCCGGATATTCCCCTGTCCGATAAAGAAACCTATATGCGCAGCACTTCATATGCCAGCTTTCTCAATGAACGAGTTGGCCTCTCCACGCAGGGCGCCAAATTAACAGAACCCTGGGTTCGAGCTATATGGGGCGTAGGTATTAACAGTGCATCAATTATGGAAGCAATCGAGTTGGGAGCACCTGGGGCCAACGCCATGGGCTTCCCAGAATCAGATGGGGAGTCTGATGTGCCAGAGGACCCCAACGCGTACCGCTCACCTATTTTCCCCGATGGTAATGCCTCTGTGGCAAGACTATTTGTAAATAAACTTATCCCTCAGGTGGCAAAGGCTGATTCAATGGAAGAGGTTGTTGCCAGTCGGTTTGATTATTCCCAATTGGATTTGCAAGATGCGCCAGTGCGCATTCGTTTAAATAGCACGGTGGTTAATGTTGCCAATAGGGGCTCAGACCTGGTCGATATTTCCTATGTGTCTGGTGATCGCGCCTATAGGGTTCAGGGAAGGCATTGCATTCTTGCTGGATACAACGGGATGATTCCACATCTCTGCCCGGATTTACCCGAGTCACAAAAAGAAAACTTAGCCTATGGCTCCAAAGTTCCTTTTATCGCTGCCAATGTAGTGCTTAAAACCAGTGCCCCCGTCCGAAAAACGGGTACATCTCTATATGTTTGTGCCGATAGCTTTTTCGAATTGGTCACTCATGCGCCGCCGGTAAATTTGGGGGCTTACCAGGTTTCAACCAAACCGAACGACCCCATGGTGATATATATGCTCCATATGCCTGCGCCAGAGGGCGATGGTAAACAGTCTGGGCGCGATCTCTGTCGGCTTGGCAGGCACAAAATAATGGCCACCTCATTTGCTGACTATGAGCGAGAAATTCGACACCAGCTTACCGGTATGTTCGGTGAGGCTGGTTTTGATGCTGATCGGGATATTGAGGCCATTACCATTAATCGTTGGTCCCATGGCTATGCCTATGAATATATGGATCTTCACGATCCGCGTTGGGAACCAGGGCAGGCACCCCACGAGCTTGGACGACAGCCCTTTGGCCGAATCAGCATTGCCAATTCTGACTCCGAGGCCTATGCCTATGTGCAGTCGGCGATTGATGCGTCGATTCGTGCTGTGGGGGAGGTAGTCAGCTGACCCTGCTACAACACAGAGCTTTGAATGGTTGGCCGCTTTTGTATCTGATTGCGCTGTTGACCCTTGGCGGTATGGTCGCCGGGATGCTAATCATAGGTATCTCCTCGCCTGAAGCCACAGTCAAATTGATACGTCTATCTGTGCAGTTTGCCTCTCCCTGGATATTTATCGCCTTTGTGACATCAGCCCTGGTGACGCTTTTCCCAGGTGCTATTTCACAGTGGTTGTTGAGAAACCGCCGTTATACCGGTTTATCCTTTGCGGCTGGATTTGCCTGGCAAGCCATTTTTATTGCAGTACTGCTAGGTTTATACCCTGCCTATTACTGGGATGAGCTGCATAAGACCAGCGATCTTGTGGGGCGAAGCCTTAGCTATGTCTTTTTATTAGCACTAACGGTTACTTCATTTTATCCAGTGCGTCGAAAATTAAGTCGCGCCCAATGGAGTTGGCTGCATTGGGTAGGTATCTGGTACTTCTGGGCGGCGATCTGGGTGAGTTATACCGAGCAGGCCCTAAGTCAAAATGCAAAGACAATAGATGTTGTCTTTGCTGTCTTAGGCTTGCTGGCACTTATTTTGCGTCTGGCTGCCAATATTAAGTCTCGCGGCGTTACAGCTGACCGAAAATTGACTTAGCACGCATAGCCATTTAAAAAACCTAGATAATCCTATCTTGGGAGACTCTGGCTATCCTTTTCTGTAAACTCACTACTCAGTCGGAAAATTTACGGATTCTATGATCGATGAGTGAGCGCAAACAGCAGATATTACAGGCAGCAGTCGATATTATTGTTGATGAGGGCTATGGCAGCCTGAGCATGCGAGCCTTGGCTCGCGCTAGCGGTATTAAGCTAGGTGCTTTGCAATATCACTTTCGAACCTCGGAAGACATGTTGCGTGCGTTGGTGGCTTATATTGCTGACATATACCACAGCAATTTTGATGCTGTAAAAGCTAATGAGCCGCTAACTATCAAAGGGTTCTTGGAATTCGCCTCGTCGGAACCAGCAGATGGCAGGTTACAGGCGGATAAACTTTGGCCACAACTCTGGGCCATGGGTCAGGTGGAGCCATTAGTGGCCGATCTGGTTGAAGAGATATATGCTGAATATTTGCAGATTCTTGAGGGTTTACTCCACAAGGCTGGAAGTAAGAATCCTCGCGCAGAATCTATTAGTCTGATGGCTTTCGTAGAGGGGTCAACCATTTTTGTTGCCCCGGGCAAGCGTTGGCAAAATGATGACTCTAAGATGTGCTCGGTAGTCTATGATCTAGTCGATAAACTCTATGGTGGTGACGCCTAACACCTGTTTTCTACTCATCTGCCTCTGACGCCTAGTCATCCTACGTTGGCAGATACAAGTTATAAATCAATCCTGTTGTAACCGCTTGCGCAAATAAGACACAAATCGGTCTTACCTAAATTTGTTTGTCTTTTGTTTGTGTAAAGGCGCTTTACATGTCATACGACATGCTCTAGGATATCCATTGAGTCGCTTCTAACAGTTATGTGCAAGCTCTCAGTGTAATCTCCAAACTGCCGTTTCCGTAGGTTATACAAACAATTTTTACAATTAATGCGGAGGCAAACATGGATATTTTTTCTTCACTGGACAACAGTATTAACAGGCTGGGCTTTTGGTCGGTTTTCGTTGTCATAGTCACGGCGATTATTAGTCTCTATCTTCCTTTGGACGCACCAAACGGTTATGCGGTTGAGCATGCGGACCGTGTGGCCTGGCTCAGCAATAACAGAGAATTATTTATTGCCGGCTGGGTCAATCAGATTGTCGCTATGCTGAGTCTATCCGGAGCGTTTTTTGCTATTGCCTGGCGGGTTGGCAGCACTAGTCCACTAGTGGCCATGATTGCTGCTATGGTGGTGCTGATGTCGGTCATGGCATTTATTATCCCTAAGTTTATTGCTGTATGGACCATTCCCATTCTCGCCGAAACCATTTCAACCGCCGCATCAGGCGCTGAGCTGGCCGATTCGCTACTGAGAATCTTGAACGTATCTGTGCCTTTCTCGTTATATACCTCTTTCGATTATTTAGGTTTCTGGCTGTATTCATTGTTTGCTCTGCTCGTCGCAAAACCACTGTTTAGCTTGTCTTTGGCAACCAAACTTGCCTCAGTCACGCTGGGTCTGTTTGGTGTTATATATCAATTAATGCTGGTGGCTTTGTGGGCGTCGGAAATAGCCACGGTGGATATAGAAGCTTCTTTTATAGGTATTTCTCTATTACTAATAATTGCGATTATTGCTATGGGCTATGAATTCAAAAAAACCAGTAGCTCGGAATAGAGATAAATAAATTATTGTATAAAAGCGCAGTATAAGTGCGTCACAAACTGATAAAAATGAGGGGTTGGCAACATGCTTAGTTCAATTGGTAATATCCCGCTCGAGGCATCGAAGCGCTTTGGAGACAAGACGGCACTAATATTGCCGGATCGGTCTATTTCCTACAACGAATTAGAGGATCTGACAAACCGCTTCGCCAACGCGCTGGTCGGCCTCGGTGTAAAGCCCGGGGATAGGGTAACTCTGTACTCGGGAAACTGTTGGGAATGGGTGGTTAGCTATTATGGTGCCCTTAAAATGGGTGCGGTAATCAACCCCATTAATGTCATGCTCACGCCAGTGGAAGTTGAATTTGTTGCCAGTGATTGTGGTGCCTCAGTTGTGATCGCCTCCTATGAAAAAGCACTGCCTCTCCAGGGAGTGAAGGACAAGTCTCAGGTAACAGATATTATTGTCTTTGGAGATGAGGCTCTTCCCGAAGGGCTATTATCTTTCAATGAAATTCTCATTAACAGTAATGACGATTTCACGATCGATGCCATTGATACTGATTCCCTTTCTACTATCTGCTACACCTCTGGGACCACTGGATTCCCAAAGGGGGCCTGCCTGTCCCATAAGAGTATTCTGATGAATATTGCTATAACCACCCTGATGCATCAGCGTAGTGAGCTAGATAAGGTGGTTATCGCATTACCCTGCGCCCATGTCTATGGCAATGTGGTAATGAGCTCCGCCATACAGAATGGAATGACTCTGGTGCTGCATGCCGCGTTTGAACCAAAGGCGATTATGCAGAGCATTCAAGACCACAAGGCGACGCGTTTTGAGGGTGTGCCCACTATGTACATGTTTATGCTCAATGACCCAGAGCTCGACAACTATGATTTGTCGTCATTGCGCTGTTGCACTGTCGGTGGCCAGACCATGCCGAAACCAAAAATGGAAGAAGTAGAGATGCGGTTTGGTTGCCCTCTGATTGAAGTATGGGGTATGACAGAATTGGGCGGGTTGGGAACAACATTCGCCGCCAATGGCCCAATCAAACACGGCTCTATTGGTACTGCATTGCCTTACACAGAAGTTCGTATCACCGATACTGAAGACGTCAGCATCACAATGCCTACGGGGGAAGTGGGTGAATTGATGATAAAAGGCGGCATTGTTATGCAGGGATACTATGGCAATGAGAAGGCAACTAAAGAGACCATTGAGCCAGATGGTTGGATGCATACAGGAGACCTGGCCTCTATAGATGAAGATGGTTGTATATTTATTGTCGATCGCAAGAAAGACATGATTCTCACCGCTGGCTTTAATGTCTACCCCGCAGAAATTGAACGTGTCGTCGCCGGCCATCCTGATGTGGCTCTGGTTGCGGTGGGTAGTATTCCCGATGAAGCGAAAGGCGAGCTGGCCAAGGCCTACATTGTACCCAAAACCGGTGTTAGTCCAGACAGCGACAGTATCATCGCCTATTGTCGAGAGCATTTGGCGGCTTACAAGGTGCCCAGAGCTGTGCAGTTTGTTGATGACTTACCCACAACTAGTACCGGCAAGGTGATGCGTAGAGAGTTAAAAACGCTGGATGCCTGAGCCAACAGTTTAAAAGCCCATCAGGAGCCAACAAAAGTCAGTTTTAAAATTGACCAACATAGAAAAATAAAAAGGGGATTTGAAATGAAAATACATGAAGATTTCGCCATGACTATCAATGGTCAAATGGTGACAACTGAAAATACTTTACCCGTTTATAACCCTGCGACCAGATCAGTATTTGCACAGGTTCCTGACGCATCCAGAGCACAGCTTGATGAGACTGTTAGCACAGCACGTCAGGCTTTTAATCTGTGGAGTAAGACCTCAACTGATGAGCGCCAAGCAGCCTTAGAGGCCTATGCCGATCTTATTGAAGCAAATGCCGAAGACATTATGAGCCTTTTGACAAGAGAGCAGGGCAAGCCAAAAGCTGGTGCAGAGTTTGAAGTATTTGGCGCTATCGCCTGGCTGCGTGGGATAGCGACTCAACGGTTGCCAGAAGAGGGAATTGAGGATACCGATGAACGACGAGTTGTGACTCGAATGACGCCGGTAGGTGTGGTCGGGGCTATTGTGCCTTGGAATTTCCCCATTCTATTGGCGATATGGAAGATTGCGCCGGCCCTTATGGCCGGTTGTTCCATTATCGTAAAACCCTCCCCCTACACGCCGCTCTGTGATCTTAAAATTGTTGAGTTGGCGCAGCAGGTTTTTCCGGCTGGTGTCCTCAGTGCACTAAGTGGTGGTGATGAGTTGGGTAAATGGATGACTGTGCACCCTGATATCAATAAGATTGCCTTTACAGGGTCAACGGAGACCGGGCGTCATGTTATGCGCTCGGCAGCAGATACCATTAAGCGCGTGACTCTGGAATTAGGCGGTAATGATCCAGGAATTGTGATGCCAGATGCCGACCCTAAAGCCCTCGCAGAACATCTATTTTGGGGTGCCTTCCAGAACAATGCCCAATTCTGCAATGTTATCAAACGCCTCTATATCCATGAGGATATCTACGAAGAGGTGCGTGATGCTCTGGCCGACTTTATTGCCATCAATATCAAAGTAGGTGATGGCACTGAGGCCGATACTGATTTGGGGCCGATCCAAAATTCTATGCAGTATGACAAGGTTAAAGGCTACTTTGCAGACTGCCATGCGAATGGTTACGAGTTTGCCATAGGTGGTGAAATCGATGAGAGTGCGCCCGGTTGGTTTGTGCCAGTATCATTGGTCGATAACCCACCAGACAACTCTCGTATTGTAGTCGAAGAACCCTTTGGTCCTATTCTGCCATTGCTAAAATGGTCTGATGAGGCTGATGTGATTGCGCGGGCTAACGACACGATTTATGGGCTTGGTGCCTCAGTGTGGGGGAAAGACCTTGAGGCAGTCAAAAGGGTTGGTAGCCAACTTGAAGCTGGTACTGTTTGGCTCAATGAAATTCATCAGTACTCGCCTTTCCAGGCTTTTGGTGGCCATAAGCAGTCTGGGTTGGGCTGCGAAAATTCTCTGCATGGGCTTATGGAATATACCAACTGGCAAACCACAACACTTAATAAAACATCGGTATAGACGGTCAAGGAAAAACGTTGATATGAAGTCATTGCACATAGCACTTGGTATTTCTCTTACGCTGCTTGCTGCCTGTACCCCGGAGAAATACCAAGCCGATTTGACCGATAAAAGTACGCTGTCACCTTGGCATTCACTAACTGCTGAAGAGATACGGGAGGTTGCAGCGGCCGTTACTGAGTCAGTAGATGGCACTTTGGTCTTTAATCGGATGAGTTTATTGGAGCCCGATAAATCTCAAGCGCTCTCATGGCAGGCTGATACCAATGCCGCGCGTGGAGCAGACGTGCTCTACAGGTTAGATAAGTTATCGTATCGGGTGAGATACGATTTCCAAACCTCCGAACTGTCATCTCCTGCCCTCCTTACCAGTGGGCAACCCATGCTGGTGGGACAAGAACTGAGCACGGCGTTGGAGCTTGTGAATGAACTACCAGAGGTAAGAGAGGTACTAGAGCAACGAGGCGTCAGTTCAGGTGATGGGCTCTGTCTTCCGCGCACAGTGGGGCGATTTTTCTCTGATCTTGCTGATCCGATAAACGACCGTCTTGTAAGGTTTGACTGCTTTAATATCCGCGGTCAGAGCGGCATGGGTATCTTACCCACAACCAGCGCATTCGCCCGTCCTATTGAGGGGATCAGTATTTTATTCGATGTCGAGGAGTTACGACTGATTGAAATCACTGATTCCTTTGTCGGCGTCGAGGCGCCACCAAGCGACTTCGAGGTTATTGAGTTTCACCCCTCGGCCCTCGATACAAGGGAGCGGCTCAAACCTATCACTATCAGTCAAAATGAAGGACGAAACTTCTCCATTACGGGCGGTCAAGTCGATTGGCAGAACTGGCGATTCCATCTCCGATTTGATCCACGGCAAGGGACGATCCTGAATAATATTGGCTTTATTACTGAACGAGGATTCCGGTCAGTTGCCTATGAGATTGCAATGTCTGAAATGGTTGTGCCCTACCAAGATCCAGATATTCACTGGTTTTACCGCGCGTACTTCGATATGGGAGAGTATGGGTTTGGCAATATGGCCACGGAGCTTAAGGGCAATGATTGTCCAGCCAACGCTGTATATCAAGATGTGATGTTGCACTCCGCAGCTGGTGAACCCGTTGTCGCCCCTAATCGCATCTGTATCTTTGAATTTGATCCGGGCTATCCCAGCTGGCGACATTATGAGTCGCTGTATGAGGGCGTTCCGGGCATTGAAAAACATAACGCACGTCGCGCTACCAATCTAGTGGTCCGCATGGTTGCGGTTATTGGTAATTATGATTACTTCCAAGATTATATTTTCCAGCAGGACGGACGAGTTCGTATCCGTCTGATATCAACAGGTATCGACGCGACCAAAGGTGTTTTCGCGGCAAAATTGTCAGATCCAACCGCCGATGCGGAAACTCAGACCGGTACGCTTATAGCGCCTTATCGCTTGGGAGTTAACCATGATCATTTCTTCAGTTATCGAATTGATATGGATGTCGATGGTGTTGAGAACAATTTTGAGCGGCAGCGACTAACAGCCGTCTCCCAACCTGAGAATACCGATCGCCAAGCCATCTGGGCGGTGACCCGAGAGAAGATTGAAAACGAGCAACAGGCACGCACGACCATGCGAGTGGAGAAACCTGCCTTATTGACTTTCTCGAGTGCATCCGTGACAAACAAGATGGGTTATCCCGCATCTTACCAACTGATGTTTCCCAATATTCGTCCGCTGGTAACCCTGCAAGATCCTATCTACCAGCGGGCAGGCTTTCTAAAGAATAATCTATGGGTCACCAGATATAAGCGCGATGAGATCTTCTCAACGGGGATTGCTGTTAACCAGTCTGCCCCAGGTGTTGGCTTACCTCTTTATGCCGCTGACAATGAGTCTGTAAAGAATACTGATCTGGTCGCATGGCCCACGATTGGATTCCACCATGTACCCATGGCCGAAGACTGGCCAGTCATGCCTGCAAAAGTGGATGAGATTGTGTTAAAACCTCGCAATTTCTTCGACAGGAATCCAGCATTAGATGTGCCCGATTAAACTGTATTGCGCAACAAAAACCGGCGCAGCCAACAGCAATGGAGCAGGGATTTATCTCTCGGTTACTGAGAAATTTGTCTCCATGTGTAATACAAAACGATAAACACTTAATAGGTACGGCATGCAGTCACAGCAGGAAATCAAAATCTGGCTTGAGGAAAATAAAATTACCGAAGTCGAATGTTTAGTGCCAGATATGACTGGTAATGCTCGAGGGAAATTTATTCCTGCCAAAAAATTCCTCAAAGAGGACAGCCGACTGCCTGAGGGTGTACTTGCGCAAACGGTCACCGGGCAGTATTCGGATGATTACTGGGAGCTCCTCGAAACCATAGACGGCGATATGCTTTTGGAGCCTGACTCAAAGACTAAGCGCACGGTACCCTGGGCTAACGAAAGCACAGGGCAGATTATTCATGACTGCTTCACCAAAAACGGAGAGCCCCATCCATTTAGCACCAGGGCAGTATTGAAGCATATTCTTTCGCTGTATAAGAAAGATAACCTGACCCCGGTGATTGCGCCAGAAATGGAATTCTATCTTGTTAAGCGCAACACTAATCCAGATATGGCCTTATCGCCGCCCCTTGGGCGCAGCGGTCGGCCAGAAACTGCGCGGCAATCTTATAGCATTGATGCTACCAATGAATATGAACCCTTTATAGAGGATATGTACAACTATGGAGAAGCAATGGGACTTAATATCGATACCCTTATCCATGAATCTGGTGCAGCTCAGTTTGAGGTTAACTTCATTCATGGTGACCCCTTAGAGCTAGCCGATCAGGTCTTTACTTTTAAGCGAATGGTTCGTGAGGTTGCGCTGAAACATGATATTTACGCAACCTTTATGGCCAAGCCAATGAAATCAGAACCTGGGTCCGCAAAACATATCCACCAGAGTCTTATCTCAAGTATCGATGGCAGGAATATTTTTGCCACCAAAGAAGGTGATTATAGTGAGGCTTTCTTCCATTATTTAGGTGGACTACAAAAATACATACCAAACGTAGTTAGTTTCTTTGCGCCAAATGTTAATTCTTACCGACGCTTTGCGCGGGGAGTATCGTCATCACCCATTAACCTGCATTGGGGTTATGATAATCGCACTACTGGATTGAGAATTCCGGATGCCAGTCCTAAAAACTACCGCATCGAAAATCGCTTGCCAGGAGCGGATGTCAACCCCTATTTATCTATTGCAGCTACATTAGCCTGTGGCTACCTCGGCATGAAAAATAAAATAAATCCCTCTGCACCCTATGAAGGGAATGCCTATGAGGAGGCACTCACACTACCCAGAACATTAGAGGAGGCACTGCGTGGGCTTAACGAAAATTCTGACATCGAAAAACTGTTTGGTGAGCGATTTATTCAGCTTTATACCTCAATTAAATTGATGGAATTTGAGGAATTTAACCAGGTTATTTCTTCTTGGGAGCGAGAGTATTTATTGCTCAATGTGTGAGACAGCATAGGTTAGCCATTGACCACAATGGGCTAAGGCAAGGCGGTATCCAGTTCAAGAGATGTGCAATGGAAAATCAAATGTATAAGGTTATTAATGTACTGTTAATTTTGCTCCCAGGTCTCCTCGGTCAATCGATCTCGATTGCTGAGGAGAGCGATCGACCGACAAATCTAACCCTTGAATCGCTCCAGTTCGGGCCGGTTAATCGCTGGACGTTCAGTCATATGCGGGAAGTGATCCCGACGGTTAATATCCCGCGGCATACTGATCGATTCCTGATACTTAAAAAGAGTGATGATTTCATCGCTGATTTTTCCGTCGAATTTCAAGGCCGTAAACAATCGATCAATAAAATCGCGGCGCATCAATTTATCGATGGTTTGTTGATCATCAAGGACGGTGAAATTATTGTTGAAAACTATTATGGCCACCTCAGGCAAGATCGGCCACATTTGATGAACTCAGTGTCTAAGTCCATTGTTGGGTTGGTTGCCGGAAAGCTTGCCGCACAGGGCGTTATTGATCTTGACCAGCCAGTGTCTCATTATGTGCCCGCGCTTGCCAAGAGTGGCTATGGCCCGGATTCACTGCAAACCGTTCTCGATATGCGTGATGGATCCGATTACACGGAATACTATTCAGACTTCACGACGACGTTTCGTCTGCAAGACTGCGCCATTGGTTGGACGGACGCCGACTACTGCCCGGAAGATGGACCGACTGGCCTTTATGAATTTCTGCCGACGGTCGGACGAGACAAATCAAAACTCGGAACATTTAGTTATCGATCCGGTTCGACTAATGTGGTCGGCTGGGTACTTGAAGCGGCGACAAAACAGCCTCTTGCGGAACTGATCTCAGAACATCTCTGGCAACCGATGGGTGCCGAGTTTGATGCCAATATTACGGTGGACAAAGGCGGCTTTGTTTTAGCCGACCACGGCATGAGCGCCACCTTGCGTGACCTAGGGCGCATGGGATTACTCGTACTGAACGATGGCAAGGCCTTTGGAAATGAGGTGATTCCGGCTGCATTTATCCAAGATATTAAGGGCCAGCAAGGCGACCCCAACTGGTCTGATCCGGCACCCAGTGGATACAAGCCGTATTACCGCTCATTTTGGTGGGGCGAAGGCAACCCTGGCGGAGACATAAGCGGCTATGGCATACACGGCCAGTTTGTCCGTGTCGTACCTGAAGCGGGCCTCGTCATCAGTATGTATTCGACATGGCCACGTGCGGATGGAAACGGTGAAACGCACGGCTGGAATCCCTCACTGGAGTTAATGGATGCGATGATCGCTAAGTTTCGGTGATACCATCGATTCAATGTGGTGAGAGATACCTGACTGGAAGCGAGCTAACTCACCGGCTATTTCAGCGAGGCAGCAGCCCCCTTAGCATCACATTGAACATTTCTTCCCCTAGCTTTTCAGGGTCCATATTTCCCTGTGCTAAGTACCAATGTGGCATCCAGTGCAAGGTGCCGAACAACACAAAATCGCACCATCTTACATCTAGCTTGGCAAGAGATCCGTCCATCTGACCTTGGTTAATATACCCTCTAATGGTGTCGTCGGTTTCCTTAAAAAGAAGTTTTGAGCGCTGCGCGAATTCATCGGAAATAGGCTGAGCTACTATCTGAACTCCGGCAGCACCAAAGGGAGTTGCCATCATTTTTGCGTAGCTTATGTAAAAATGCCGCAGTTTATCCAAGCCGCTATCGCACTTTTCGTTTATTTCATCGAATATTTTTTTAACATATTCTAGATTTATGCGCTCGATCTCGAGGGCAATCTCTTCTTTATTCCGACAATAATGATACAGCGCAGCCTTATTAAACCCTAGCTGGGAAGCAATATCATTCATTGAGGTTGAAGAGAACCCTTTTCTAAGGATTAGCTCTGCTGCCACCTGCAGTATCTGTTGTTTCTTTTTGATGTGATTAGCATTCTTACCAGGGTCACGCTTCAGTGCCGGGCGTACGTTTATACTGTTTAGTTTTTCCGCCATTATGTTTGATTATCCATTCCAAAACGCAGCTAAAACTGGCGTTATGTGTATCTTTGAGCAGTAGATTCAGTGATTTAGATTGGTTATGCGAATAGACCCCGCCGACCTAAAACCAGGTGATTCTGCACGACATAATGATTGGACGCAATAGTAACCGCGGGCAACAGGCCAAGCCCTAGCGGCCTATAGAGCTTTAAATTTGACCTTATCTTGATCGCTTCTCGAATGACTTTAATCGAGGAAAGCAACAATCGTAGTGCTTGTTTTTAAATGCATATATTGATAATCTGACTTAACGGTCGGTAAAAGTTCTAATAAAGGTTACGGGTATTTAAACTGGAATTGTGGGAATTGAAATAAGGCAGTTCGTTTGCGGTAGTTTTTTATATTACAACTAGCAAATAAAAACACCGTTGAGCTTGTCATTTCACGCAAAAATATAAGAAAAATCGCAGTTAAACTTAATTTTAGGGGAGTTAATATAATGAATAGAAGCTTATGTAATCGCGGGTTTGCCGTTAGTCTTGGGGCAGCTGCAATAGCGCTATCCTCTGCCATAACTGTTGCGCAATCGCCACTTCTTGAGGAAGTTTTGGTGACGGCACAGAAGCGCGAGCAGAGCGTCAACGATATTGGCATGGCGATATCGACCTTTTCTGGAGATAACCTGAAATCCCTAGGTGTAGCCGATACGCGCGATCTCGCGGGCTTAATCCCGGGGTTTACGGCCGCGAAATCAGATTTGGGTACAACGATTTATACCCTGCGGGGCGTTGGCTATAACTCTCCAAATTTATCTTCTACATCGCCGGTTGGGGTTTATGTTGATGAAGCCTCTTTTCCATATCCGTATATGAGCCATGGTCTATCCTATGATCTTGAGCGCGTAGAAATCCTGAAGGGACCCCAGGGCACAATTTACGGACGTAACACCACCGGTGGTCTTGTAAACTTTATTACCAAAAGGCCAACTGACGAATTTGAAGCTGGCTTCACGCTTCACGCTGGTAGTTATGAAAAGTACGGTATGGAAGGCTTTGTCAGCGGGCCACTCAGCGAGTCCTGGGGAGCGCGGCTGGCAATTAAATCCGATAAATCCGACAAAGGCTGGCAAAAAAGCTTTTCCCGTCCCGGTGAAAGAAATGGTGAGGAAGATAGATTTGCCGCACGGATGCTGCTTGATTATGACTCTGATGAACAGTTTCGTGCACAACTCACCTTCAATTATTGGCAAGATAACGGTGATACCCAAGCGGGTCAGGCAGTCATGGTAAGCCCCGAAGCGCCGGATTATCTTGTTCCTGGATTTGCGAATGAAATCATTGCAAATCCAGACAATGAGGATGCCGACTGGACCGCCTCCAATCAACCTGCAACCTGGCCCGGCACTACGTTTGTTAACCCGCGTCCAGAGATAGGTATAGACTCCGAGATGAGCTCAGTCACAGCCCGTTTAGACTATGATCTTTCAGACCGGCTAACCCTTGTTTCTCTGACCAACTACGCTGATCTTGAGCGTGACGATGTCAGTGACCGCGGTGGTGTTAAGTACGAAATTGCAGTGGATCGTGAAGTCGGTAGCATTGAGTCGTTTTCACAGGAATTTCGATTAACTGGTAGCTCGTCAGATGGTAAAACCAATTTTATCGGTGGTCTCTATTACTCTCGTGACAAATTAGATGATCGCGGGCAAGTTTGGGCAGGACAGAATTCAGTCTTGAATGAGCTGCGGTCGTATGGCGACTTAGCGTTATTTTACGAACTTGGTGAGGCTTACGCAGCGGAAATATATGGCGGATTTCGAGACTGGGAAAACTTTACCGAAACAACCTTTGAATCCTATGCAGTATTCGGTCAGTTTGACTATCAGGTTTCTGATACTCTCACTTTGACAGCAGGTGCTAGATATACGGACGAGAGTCACGATTTCGCAGGCTGCTCCCGCGACCTTAATGGAGATACTAATATTTTTCAGGTATGGAACTTCGCTTTTGGAACAGAGCTAGGAGCAGGTGATTGTGGTACGTTTGACTCAGATACTGGCGCGCCTGTTGGCCCAGAGGGTGCTAAGAAGGTCTTAGATGAGGACAATGTGTCCTGGCGAGTGGCCCTCGATTGGCAACCTTCGGTCGACATGCTTCTGTATGGCTCTATCTCTCAGGGGTTCAAATCTGGTTCGTTTCCTCAAATTTCTGCCAATGCCAGTGCTCAATTGGATCCGGCAAATCAGGAAGAACTGCTAGCTTATGAGTTGGGTGCCAAAGTCTCACCCAGCGATATGGTTGAGTTTAATGGTGCGGTTTACTACTACGATTATCAGGACAAGCAGGTATATGGATTGATCCCAGATCCGATTTTTATCACCCTGACAAAGGTGGTCAATGTGCCCGAGTCTGAGGTGTATGGCGCTGAATTTGATGTCACAGTATTTCCCAGTGAAGACACTTTCATGAAACTATCGGCCGCCTATTTGCAAACTGAAATTAAAAAATATCAGGGTTATGATGCATCTGGCGCAGATCAGGACTTTGCTGGTGATAGCTTTGCAAATTCCCCTGATTGGCAGTTTAACCTGGTAGGCGCACACCGCTTCGATTTCAATGATAGATTCGAGGGAACGCTTGTCGTAGATGCCTCCTACAGCGACAGTCAGTCATCCTTAATTGGTAATAATCCTACAAGAGTAATTGATTCTTACACATTGGTGGGTGCAAGGTTAGGTATAGAGCCAAAGGATGGTCGTTGGGCAGCCGCATTGTTTGGCCGTAATCTAACAGATGAGTACTACTGGACAGCAGTTCATGGCTGGGGTGACGCAGTGGTGCGTTACGCTGGTATGCCACGCACTTATGGAGTTGAGTTGAGCTATAAATTTTAATTAATGACTTATTCGAATAAGGCCCTAAGACGTTTGATATTAGGGCCTTTTTTGTCTTTAGTTTATTTGACTTAGCAAGGTACAAAATCAATCATTTCACTCGATTCACAGGCTATCTTCTTCTTATTTTGTCGATCCTGAGTTGGTGCCTGTTAGTTATAGTTCCTTTTTCATCTATCTCCAATAGTGAAAAAGCCGCTTATAGTGCAGTGCTGATAATTTTTGCGGAAATAACAGGGTGGCTCTCGGTTGCTATCTTGGGGAAAGAAATCTTTGGAAAATTCAAAGGATTATACCGTTACTTAAAGGCCTGGTTGATGAGATAACAGGTTAGCAGGGAGCAGAGAAATAATGATTGGACTATTTAAATCTAACATAATTAAGCCTGACATTATTTCTGAAAAATACTAATCAGAAAGCTACATTTAAATACATTGAGGCATATGGAATGAAAACAATTGCATTTTTTCCTGAGGGTGCTTTCGGCCCTGCGTTGAACTCGGTGGGTATTGCACAGGCCTGTCGAGAGCAGGGTCATCGGGCAGTTTTTATCTGTGATCCGGGTTTCCGTGGTGTGTTTTCCGAATACGGATTTGAGGAATTTGAAGTCAATTTATCGGAACCTATGCCGCCCGAGCAAGCGGCCAACTATTGGAGTGATTTTATTCAACAGCATATCCCGAACTTTCATAAATCCGCATATGATCAAATAGATAATTACGTCAAAGATTGTTGGGAAGCTATCGTTGACACCGCAAAGTGGGCGCAGAAGGGACTTCCAGAAGTTTTGAATGAGATAAAGCCGGATCTTATTTGTGTCGATAACGTCATCCTATTTCCCGCAATCAAGCAGTCTGGAGTTCCTTGGGTTAGGATTGTTTCTTGTAGCGAAAATGAAGTGGCCGATGACAATATTGCTCCCTATCTTTCTGGTTGTCGTGAGAACGACGCTGCAGGGCAGGAGCGGTTCAGACGTCGTTATCAAGAGGTGCTTAAACCTATTCATGACGAATTCAATAATTTCCTGATACAGTGTGGCGAGGCTCCATACCCGCTGGCGAACTTTGTTGAAGAGTCACCCTACATGAATCTATTGCTCTACCCTGAATCAGCAAAGTTTAATCGCAGCAAACCACTGGACCCGAATAGGTTCCAATATTTAGAGGGATGTGTTCGAGAGGATAGTCCATTTGAAGTACCCGCCTTTGAGGTAAATTCCGAAAGCCCACTAATCTATGTGAGCTTTGGTACCCTGGGGTCCAGCGATATTCAACTGATGCAACGCTTGATCGATGTACTGGGTAAGCTCCCCTACAGAGTTCTACTCAATGTAGGTGATTATATTGAGCAGTACAAAAATGTACCTAAAAACATTTATATTGCAGCCTGGTATCCACAGCCATCGGTAATACCCCATGTTGATATGGTAATACATCACGGTGGCAACAATAGTTTTACCGAATGCCTGTATTTTGGCAAGCCTGCCCTTATCATGCCCTATGTGTGGGATGGTCATGATAATGCCACGCGTGTGCAAGAAACCAATCATGGGCTCAGCCTCCATCGATATAACTGGACTGATGAGCAGATGGAAAGCAGCTTACAGAGATTACTCGATGACTTAACTATTCGGGATACCCTCAAGAAAAGTTCCGAGCATATGCAACGACAGGATGGGCCCGCCAAGGCTGCCCGCATATTGAATCAAATTCTTGAGCAGAGCAGTAATACATAGTCGGGTGGAAAATTAATCAGCTGTGAACAAGCAGGTAAGGGCAGACAGGCGCGCTCAATTTATTCAAAATAGCAGTTTTCGAGAGGCGAGAGTGGTTGCGCTGCCCTCTGACGCATCTACTCGACGTTACTTTCGTTTGAGCGAGCGAAATCATGTTGCATTGCTTATGGACGCACCTCGCCCTGAAGAGAATATGCAGGCCTTTGTTAAGATAGCACGTCATTTGCGAGCTTTAGGGTTAAGTGCTCCAGAACTGTTTGAATATAGTGAGTATGAAGGTTTTCTTATACTTGAAGATTTTGGGGATGATACCTACACGCGACTGCTTTGCTCAGGTGCTGACGAGCAGGGTCTATACGAACTTGCTATTGATACTTTGTGCTCTCTGCATGGCAACCCACAGGCAAGGGAAATTACATTACCAGAGTATAGCCATGCGTCACTGCTAGAAGAGGCTATGTTATTGGTCGATTGGTATCAGCCCTACATAACGGCTGGTGCAGGCAATGAGGGTTTGAAAGAACGCTATGCTGACGCCTGGATTGAAGTGCTTTCTTCATTGCCAAAGCCAACCAAGACGCTTGTACTTAGAGACTTTCACGTAGACAATTTAATGCGACTGCATGGGCGACAAGGAATATCTGCCTGCGGTTTACTGGATTTTCAAGATGCACTCATCGGTCCCAGCGCCTATGATTTGGTTTCCATTCTCGAAGATGCCCGGAGGGATCTATGTCCTGACCTGGTTTCTAAAATGCTCGATCGTTACTACGACGGCATGAAGATGGGCAAGGAGGAGGTTGCGGACTTTAATAAGTGGTATAGAGTTCTCGGCGCACAAAGGCATTGCAAGGTGCTTGGAATTTTTGTCAGGTTACTGCACCGAGATGGCAAGGGTGCCTATATGGAGCACCTGCCAAGAGTGCTTGAATTACTGAGAGCACAGCTGAGGCATGAAGAGCTGGCCCCTTTGAATGCGTGGTTTGAAAACGATTTCCCCGAAGTCATTGGTGCTGGATAGTTTAGTGTAGATCACTCTTAACTAGCCGCGCGAAAGAAACCACCGGGTAATCTTCTATACTGAATTTAGACCTGACGCCCTTTTCCTGAGTAAAACCAGTCATCCGAATAGGGATACCACCAATCCTGAATCTCTGGCTTCGTATCGATCACGCCCATTTTGGTTTGACGGAATGCATCAAGTCCCTGTCGACCCATTTCTCGGCCGATACCTGACATTTTCCAGCCTCCAAAGGGCAGGGCGTCATTGTCAATAAGGGGATTATTTACCCAGACCATTCCGGCTTCCAGTGTATTATAGGCTTTAAATGCTTCATCCATGCTGGTTGTAAAAATAGAGGCGCCTAAGCCAAAATCTGTATTATTGGCTAAGTCTAATGCTTCCTCAAAACTACGTACCTTACAGATAGCAGCCACAGGCCCGAATGATTCTTCGCGCATCACAGCCATATCTTTGGTGACACCGGTCAAGATAGTTGGCTCATAGAACCAACCTTGGGTAAGCTGAGGTGGAATTCTGCCACCACACTCAATGGTGGCACCATTGCTCACGGCATCTTCGATTAAGCGAATAACTTTTTCCCGTGCAGACTCACTGACAAGCGGGCCAATCTCACTTTCTTCAAAGCCCGGGCCAATTCGCAGTTGTTTGGTCATAGCAACAAAGCATTGAACAAATTCGTCATATATTGCTTCGTGAACAAAGAAGCGTTCAGAGGATACGCAGATCTGACCGCTCAGGTGAAACGCAGACATAACGCAACCCGGGACAGCTACGTCAAGGGGCGCATGCTGCGAAATAATCATTGGGTCACTGCCACCTGCCTCAATAATAGCGGGTTTCATCTGTCGGGCGCAGCTCACAGCAATACTTCGACCTACCTCAACGCTACCGGTAAAGGCGACGGCATTAATATTTTTGGACTCAACAAGAGCTTGACCTGTTTCAGCGCCGCCGGTCACGCAGTTGACAAGCCCCGGTGGGAGTATTTTAAAGTGTTCCATAAACTTAAGCGTACAGAGGGATGTTGCTTCCGAGGGTTTTACAATGCAGGCATTTCCAGCCGCTAAAGAGGCCGCCACTGTCCAGCACATGACAATTATTGGATAGTTAAAAGGCATGATATGGGCTGACACGCCGTAGGGAAAATACTTCGAAAACTGAAATGATCCAGTCTGGGTTGTACCAGGCAACAACCCGCCTTCATCTCGAGCCATTTCTGCATAGTAGCGAAATATGGGGGCGCAGTTAGCCAACTCTCCAATGGCTTCTGGATAAGGTTTTCCTTCCTCCAGAACCATCAATTTAGCCACCTCTGATAAATCTCCGTCCTCGATAGAGCTGGCTATTTGGTGCAGGATTCGTGCCCGGTTTTTTTCATCCTCGCGTTTCCATTCCTGTTGAGCCTCTTTCGCGCGCGAGATGATCAGTTCTACTTCTTGGGTAGAGCAGAGTGCAATAGTGCCCTCATGATTAAGATTAGCTGGGTTCAGTACCTTATGCTGATTCGGAGATTGACTAACATGATATTCATTGTCTAAAAAGATAAGACGGGAATAGAGATCAAAATTGGTCATGAGGTTGCTCCTAGTTGGTCTTGTAGCCGTCTGTATTTCTTGTAATGGTCCACTTCCGTCACAATGAGCAAGAGCGGGTGAAGTGAATTGCTAATCAATGTAATCGTTATATCCATTAACGGATCATATAAATTTTGCGAATAGTCCGATGTACTCGACAGGTGCCTTTCCAGTCTTTGGGAAAGAAAGCTGCGGTATCTGGCTCAATCTCGATTATCTCACCTGACTCGTGGGTATAGGTGCAATAACCCAGCAAAAAGTGGCAAAACTCGTCGGATGTCACGTGGCAGTGCCAATATCCAGGGGTGCACACCCATATGCCGGATTCTGCTTCACCATTAGGACCCTTATGTAAAAGCACCCCAGAGGTATACGACTGACCTTCAATCATGGTGGTTATGGGTCCCCAGTCGGCCAGTTGATGGACGTCACAAGGGTTTTGTAATATCGGTGTCTTCATATTATGTCTCAACAGAGCATATAAACATTACGAAGGGTCTCGTATATCTGACACTCGCCAGTCCAACCCTGTTTAAAGTGAACTACTGTTCCTGCGGATACCTCTATAATTTCTCCCTCATCATTCCTATAGGTCGCGCGTCCCTGAATAAAATGGCAGAGTTCGTCCCTGGGTAAAGTCAGCCTCCATCTGCCGGGGGAACACACCCAGAGACCTGATTCAGAGGTACCTTCATCATTTTTCCACAGCAAAATGCCAGAGGAGTGAGATTGCCCTTCAAGGCTGTCAGGCTGAACACCCCAATCAACCAAATTTCCGATGGTATCCGCTGGACCGAGGTGAGGGGCCGATGAGGCTGTGTTTACGATAGCCATTTGAGCTTGTCCTTTCTTATCTGATCGAGAAACTGGCAACATGAAGACAGTATGTTTCGATTAGTGACGACAGGTGCAGAAATTTGCATGGTTGTTTATATTACGACAATTATAATATAATATAAAGATCTAGGTATTTCAACGTAATTTTTGTCGCCGAAGAGGACATTCATCATGGCTCAGATAACGCATTTGCCGGCTAATTGCTCTATACAAGAGATTATTGAGGTTATTGAGGAACAGGGGGCTGCTATTGTGGATGATTTTGTCAGTCAGTCATGGCTGGAAAAATTCAATACGTCTATAGAACCGCATATTCAGGGGTATCAGGCGATCGATCACGAGGAAGATTTTGCTAACGATTTTTTTGGGAAGCGAACTGTTCGCCTAACTGGCCTTCAACACAAAGCACCCTCTTATATCGATCTTATGACGGATGAGCGGCTCCTCGGTGTCATGGATTATTTTCTTGGGCCAAATTGTGGTCAGTTTCAGTTAAGCTCCAGTGAAATCATTCAGACACATCTTGGTGAGACGGCACAGCCGTTACATATTGATGACATACTCTGGCCGGTGAACACTTGGGCACCAGATAAACTGCTTCAGTTCAATACGCTGGTGGCTGCCACTGATTTTACTGAGGCTAATGGAGCGACACATGTCGTACCCTACAGCCACAAGTGGGAACCAGGAAGAGAGGCCAAGCCACAGGACATTGCCAGGGCGACCATGAGCGCTGGGAGTATCGTGCTCGTGCCAGGCAACACTTTGCATGGAGGTGGTGCTAATACTGATGGTTCGGTGCGCCGCGCAATCGTCACGTCATATTGCTTGGGCTGGTTAAGAACCTATGAGAATCACTTTTTACACAATACGGTCGAGGAGGCGAGCCAGTGGCCCGAAAAGGCACAACAGCTTCTGGGTTATGACCTTTACCGACATCATGATGAGAATATCAGCGGCGGTCCCCTGGGACTTTATGAGTACGACAATCCTAAGGTGCTGTTTCAGTAGCATGTGTTTTGATAGCTCGACCGCCTGAAATCAGTGAGATACAAACAGGGAAAGCTTAGTCACTATTTCAGGCGGTCTTTAGTCGTGGTTCTTTGACTAAATCCAATGACCTATTATCTCTCTCGCAACAGAACGACCGCTAGCACAGGCTGCTCCCGTATGGGCGCCAGAGACATACTCCCCGGCAAGATAAAGGCTTTTTTTGCCTTTTCGTTGCTCCCGAAGTACTTCTGCCATCTGGTTGATATAGCCGACCGGCATGTGGATAAGACTATCGCTACTGTGATCGACGATATCTACGACATGCGTTTTTTTAAGTTGTGGGTAGAGCTGTTTAATCATGGGCCAACAATAGTCTTCAATAGCCATATCGCTATTTTGCCATTCAGGGGTATGCTTCCGAGAGAGTGAATAGCGTACATAGGGCGGTTGATTCAGTTCAGGAACGCTAGGCATTGCTACCCAGTGGTAGGTTCGGGCTTTTATAGGATCCGGATGGCCTGAAGTATAGGCACCCATATTGAGTTCTTCGGGCCCATGTTTTTCATCCAGTATCCAGTAAACAACAGGCTGTTTGGTGAAAAAACAATTATTGCTAAGGGCCTCTTGTTTTGGCGTAAGTCCCTGTACCATTGAAGCTAGGTATTTTCCCTCAACAGCGCATACTACGACATCAGGAGTGACGCTGCGTCTTTCCAAATTGGCGGCTAGATAGTGGATGGTTCTTCGGCCGTTGGAATCAGGGGGCGTGATATAGCGCACTGTGGTGCCGGTTTGTACAGGGAGAACTGAACTAAGCTTTTCAGGCAGTGTGGCAATACCACCACGGGGATAAACAAATTGTTCCTTGCTGGAAAGCCACGACAACAGTGCAATTTTAGACGTAGAGTAAGGATCCCAGCCCCATCCAGCGCAGGCAGTATCGATCTTATAATTGACAATCTCTTCGCCTGAGGCCTTGCCAAGGACTCGCTCATAGTAATCGCCCACGCTTTCATTGTCGTAAGCTGTGCCCGTTTCAAGCAGGCAGGGGTCTACCGTTGCATTGATTTCATCCATATCTGCTTGCAATAAAAAGAGTTTTTTTGATGTTTCAGGACTCAACCCAGGAATCTTACGAGTCATTTCAACATTAAAATCGCTCATGCCGCCCGGATCATAAATACCGTGACCATTATCGAGGCCGAGACCGCTCTCTGGACTCCACACCTGATTGTAGGCTTCGCCACGAACCTGACTTTCGATGCCCAGCTCTGCACCAAGTGCAAACATTTCCCTATTGGCGTTGAATACACCTTCGGCATGAGTCGCGCCGTGAAGGGGGCCTGTCTTTAATTCGACCATTCGGCCACCACTGAAATTTTCCTTTTCAAAAATGGACACTTGAAATCCCGCCTTACGCAATTCCCAGGCTGCTGATAATCCGGCGATTCCAGCGCCAACAATAACCGCAGTAGGTCCTCGCCCAGCGGCAAAAAGACTGGTAGGCATAAAGGTTGAAGCCAGGGTAGTGGCCCCCAGCCCTTTGACAAGCATACGTCGCTGTTGGTCTACGCTAAATTTGTTCTCGCTCATTTTTCAGTCCTCGCTATACCAAATTCGATTGCCCACCATTGGCGCACGGTCTTACATGGTTCTGTGTCTAATGTGGCGCAGCGCTGCCCGCCGGGATGATTGGGTATGTTTGAAGAAAAACTTCGGACATTACCAATTTTATAAACCAACACATTATTTTCGGCTGAATCGCCAATGGCTAGTCTTCTGAGCATTGATTCGTAGGAGATATTAGGTCTGATATAGCCTCTTGCATGGCATTTCAAACACCCATTTTGCGCAAACATGGGTGACACATTTTCCTGATAAAACATCTCTCCCTCAGCAATAGAATTATTGTCCTCTTGGTTTTTCTCCTCTGAGCCTGTGGTCTGAAAAGAACCGCAGAGAAGAAAAAATAGCAGTAGTCTCTGAGTTTGCCGTTGAATCTGTGCCATCACTGGTTCCTCACTCAATGTATTATAACATTCGTATTATAAAAAGTTTGTTCTTTTTTGCCAGTAATAATATTCTTCATCTCGGATGTAACCATTCTTACCCCGCTTTGTCCCCTATTCTACCCGTAAGACAGGGTACCTATAAGGCGTCCTCCAGCAAGGCAATGTTTTTCTCATGGGTTTCTCTATCCAAAGAAAACCATAACAGCGCTAGAATTGAAAGCATGAAGAAAAAGGCGAGCGCAGATGCATAAAGCCAGCCTAGGTCGGAGGTGACATCGGCGCCAAGGTCAGTACCCAACGAGTCGGCTGGGAAGGCGACTAAGGTTAAAATCATCCCCGCCATTGAGACACCCATACCGGTTGCTACTTTGCCCATAAAAGACTGTACGGAAAAAAGCAGGCCCTCTTCACGCCTGCCGGTATGCACAGAACGCGCGTCTACCACATCTGCCAGGACAGAACCGGTAAGTGATGAAGTAATAACAAGCAGTGTCACTTGGAAAACACCCATAACAAACATGGTGTAAAAGAGTAACTGGGTTCCAACCGCAGGAAACAGGTCGTAGAGACTCAGAAACACAGGAAGACAGTTAATGAATAACGCCATAACAGACGTGGCGATAAGCATTGGCTTTTTGTCGCGACCACGCATCAATAAAGGCAGTATGGCAAATGCTAGCAGTGCGGAAAAAAGGTTTCCTACCAGCATCAGGCTAATCTGTTCGGAATCAAACCCCCAGTAGTACGGCTGCATGTATACCCATAGTGCGCTTGCTATACCTACAGCGCAAGCATGAAAGATGCCCGATAGTGCAATAACAGCAAAGTTTTTGTCTTTGAGTGTGACGCCTGCCTGCTTAATCATCACGGCAACTGAGTCAACTTGAATTGGAGGGAGGCAGAGTGTCGGAATGTATTTGCGAGTCACCTGAGTTGAGTAGCTTAGAGTAATGAAAATAAGTATTGCGGTGATAAATGCGGCTTCGATATAGCCCTCTTTTCGAAGAATACCCAGGCCATCCTGGTATTCCGGGCTATCGGCGAGCCAATAAGAATACATTGCAATACCCATTATAGTCATAAAGAACCACATTGCCGAATAGGAAGAATTCATTAACATTGTGCGCTCTTCATAGTCAGGTGCCAGTTCAGGCAACAATGCGTTGAACGGTACCACGTGAGCGGTGAGGGAAATACGAAGAAGCACTACCATGATCAGTAAGTAGATAAAGAGGCCTGTCTGCGACAGTTCCGGTGCAGCCCATAATAGGTAATAGCTGATACTTACTGGGACAATTGAGACGTAAAGGAATGGGTGGCGACGACCCAGGCGATGATGAAGGCGATCTGACCATTGACCAATTAAGGGGTCAGACACCGCATCAAAAACCAGCGCAATCATAAGTGCGAGGCCAGCCAGTGCTGATGTTAGCCCTAGAACCTGGCTGTAATATAAAAGCAGGAAGTACGAGATGCCATTATTGATTAGACCTTGAGCTATACCCGAGGAGGCGAACGCAAATCTGGCCTGGTTGTTTGATGGCATAGCGGGAAGACCTTATGTAGAGATAAAAATGTGTCGTTACTTAAGCGCTTCAAACTGAGATGCTTGGCCGTTTATAAATAGGAGTTCGAGACAAACAGCATTGGCGTCCAAGGGGAGCTGGTTTTATTTTATTGTACTACGATCGTTGTATTATATACATATAACAGCCACTAGAACAGTGAGATGCTGTTTTATCCGGGATATGCTAGGGTGACCAGCGAATCTAAAGGAAGAGCTAGTAAAAATAGCGATAGTTCGAGAGAGTCATGCCGAAAATTATTGATCACGATCAACGCCGAGAAGAAATTGCCCAGCAGATAAATAGTTTGATCTCAGAAAAAGGGATTGAAAATACGACTATTCGAGCAATCTGCCGTCGCTCAGGATTCAGTACTGGTGTCCTAGCACATTATTTTGAGAATAGAGAGGCTATGCTGATCTATGTGTTTGAGTGGCATATGTTGCATGTTTACAAGCGTTTGGAGTCTCTCGATGATATCGAAACCACAGATGGATTCGCGTTACTCAACCGTGCTGTTGAGATGTTATTGCCAGGCTATGATGGTGGTCCAGGGGATGAAGAAATTATATTCTCAGCGGGGCTCTGGACTTTTATGCAGAGTGAGGAGCATCGTAAAAAGCTGCTTGTTAATAGCTACAAACCCATTGTCACAGTCTTAGAAAATATTCTTATTGGTCTCAATATTGCCCCAGAGCATGCCGGTGTCAAAGCATCTCTTCTGCAGGCGACAATAGATGGTCTCTGGATTCATTGCGATGCTGGATTGATAGCCAAGGCCAGCGTCCAGAGCTTGGTAGAAGACATAGTGGCAAGTACGCTCATTCCCAGAAATAAACCTGCAGCATAGCTCTATTTTCCATCTTTTATTCAAAATATTCTTAGCATACTCACTCATCCAGACTAGGTTGTGTAAGGTTGATATGCCCCTGCTTAATAAAGCGGTGGCGGATAAATCTTTAAATTAATTGGCATCCTGCCCAATATAGCTAATTTTAACCCCCTAGATATGTCAACTGACATGCTGTATTATGTCAACTGACATGCTTTCCATGCGAGTCATTTGAGACGCTATATCGTCCTATTTTCAAGACTAAAAAAAGATTTCATGATTTAACTTTGGGGAAAATAAAATGAAAAAAATAACAAAGTCTTTAACTGTTGCTGCCATATCGGGGTTGATGCTCCCGCCGTTTGCTCAAGCTGAAATAGACGAAATTATTGTAACTGCGAACAAGCGCGAGCAAAGTATTCAAGATGTGCCGATAGCAATCAGTGCTTTTGATGAGTCAGCTCTCGATGAAATGGGGGCTAGCTCACTTGAGAATGTTACCAACTTCGTTCCAGGTGTTGCTCTTTTTGATGATCGAGGCGCAGGGCAGCCGACTTGGGTTATTCGAGGTGTAGGCCTAGCTGACTTTAATTCAAACAATACCCCTACCGCGGCAATCTATTACGACGAAGCCTATATGACGTCAAACGCACTCGGTGGCATCGGCTTATATGATGTTGAGCGAATTGAAATTCTTAAAGGGCCACAAGGTGGCCTGTATGGACGCAATACCACTGGTGGCGCTATCCGAATTGCCTCCAACCGACCTAATTTAGAGGAAGTTGAAGGCTATATCAGTGCCGGGTATGAGGCGCGTTATGGCGGAACTCTAGTTGAGGGGGCCTATAATGCCCCTCTATCTGAGGAGATGGCCATTCGTGTTGCAATGCAGCGAAGTGATGGTGGTGGATGGCAGGATTCTTTGGTAACAGCGGAAGATGACAACCATGGTAACCGAGACAGTCTGGCATTTAGAGGACAGTTATTCTACGCGCCATCAGACGAATTAGAGGTTTTATTCAAGGCTGATATTGGTCGTGATAGATCTGAGACGGTATTAGGTCGAGCTAATGGTTTCTATAGTGCCGATTATTCATTCAATCCCTGTGCAGCGATTATGGCCGGTCGAAGGGATGAGATATCCTGTATTGGTCTGCATAATTTAGTGGGTGACCCAAGATTACCCTCTGATCAAACGGCCAATGGCTCTGTGGTTTTAGCAAATTCAGAAAATAATCGATTGGATAACGAGTGGACAGGCTATACCCTAAGGTTAGACCGTGATCTAGGGTTCGCTAATTTAGTGTCAATCTCTAGCTATCTTGACTTCGATTATGTGCAGTATTTTGATTATGACGGCACACCACTGGATTTTGTTCAGAGTGAGGATGGAATTCCCGATTCCGAAACCAATATCGAGCAATGGTCTCAAGAGCTCCGTTTAATCTCCTCTAATGATGGTCCAGTTACTTGGCTTGCTGGAGCTTCATTTGCGAGCGACACCAACTCGACGCGAGGAAGTGCTTCGGTGAAAGGGCTTGCAGATATTGGATTTACCGAAATAACTGCGATAGAAACTGTTTACGAGCAGAAAACTGACACCTGGGCAGTCTATGGCCAGGTTGGATATGATATTACCGATACCGTCAATATAAATGGCTCTGTTCGTTATACCGACGAAGACAGAGAGATTGACTATGTGTCAAAGATTGCCCTCGCTGATGGAGTTCTTTTTCCTTTGGGTGATATACAGGGCTTTACCACTTCACTCGAAAGTAACTGGTCGGGTCACCTTGGCATGGACTGGCGTCTCAATGACGATACCCTGCTTTACGCTAAGTTTTCTCGTGGCTTTAAATCCGGTGGTTTCTTTGCGGGCTTTACTGATAACAACGACACGCTTACACCCTATAAAGAAGAGGTCAATGACGCATATGAGATTGGGTTAAAGTCCAATCCGTCGGATAACTTGCAAATTAATGCGGCATTATTTTTCTATGACTATCAAGATGCTCAAGGCAAAATTTCCACACCATCTGCCGCATCGCCCAGTGGATACCTTACTGCTCTGGGTACGTTGGGTGATGCAGAGCACACAGGCTTCGAGCTCGATGCTTTGTGGGCGCCTTCAGAATTACCTGGTTTTAGTGTTCAGTTGGCGGGTTCTTGGCTAGAGGCTGAGATTTCTGACTCCGATGAAATCTCCTTCGACCAGTTGGGTATGCCTTACTCTTTAGAGGGCATAGACCGTGACTTCTCGCCGAAATCTAGTTATTCAATAGTACTGAGGCAGGATAAAGAACTCAGTGGTGGTCTGTTGGGGAGCGCTGCGCTGGTATACGCTTGGCGCGATGATCTAGCAGCTCGCTCTACACAACTTTCAGATACGGATTACGGTCTGCTAGGCCAAGAGGGCTATGGCATTTTGAATCTACGCATTGCTGTAAGTAACGAGAGTGCAGGGTGGGAGCTGTCTGTTGTGGGCGAGAATATTACCGATGAGATCTATACCATTCGCGCTACAGGTGATGATACGGGCAGCTATATGGATATGATGGGTATGCCGGCTACTTGGACTTTGAATGCCCAGTTTAGCTTCTAATCCAATACAGCTACTGTGGAAAATCAACCGTTGTTACTAAAATGGTTGGCGTTGAGGGCAAGCTTGATAAAAGCTTGCCCTCAATTTAATTTCCCATGATCGAGAGTCCTTTTGGGTGGTATATTTGTTGATCAGTTATGATGATATTTGCACTGCATACATTCAAAAATGTTAGGAGAGCTATGTGAGATCTGTTTTGTTGACCAGGTTGATGCTTCTAATTGCAACCACAATAATGGTGATGACCATGCCCATAAATGCAGCAGAATCTGAGGATCAAAGCTTATATCTAAAGCTCCTGAAGTATGAATACGATAATCGAACCTTTGCCTACCTAGGCATGAAAAAAGCGGCCCATGTGTTAAAAGATGAGCCGGCAGGCGTTTTTTACCAAGCCTATTATGATCTTGAGGTGGTTAATCAGCAGATCTATAAACGCAGTGCAGTTGCATTGAATTTCGATTACAAAGCCAGCTGGTTTACGAAATTCAGAGGTCATGCTGGAGGCTTTGCAGCACATTTCATTACCTTTAGTCCAGAGTCGCTGATAAAGATAATCGTTCCTTATATTCCTAAACTTGAGCAGTTAAGAGATCTTGCAGATCCGAGGTATCAATCATTTTTTGCTTATATCGTGGCTCAGGAGAAGGCTCAGTTGGAAGCCAGTCAGATTGCCAAGGCAGAAGGGTGGGAGCAAGGTGCCAAGGTTCTGCGGGCGTTTGTAGATAGCATTGACGTAGATAAAATAACAGTCATACATGGTGATAACTAAATCTAGTCAACCTTGAGTCAGGGCTCCTTATTTTACTGATTCAAATCCTTTTAGCACTTCTAGCACGTTGATGCCTACTTCATCAATATCGTAGCCGCCTTCCATAACGAAAAGAGTAGGTATGCTGAGTCCACCAATCATGGCGCCAGTGGTGAAGTAATCTGCTGTAGTCAGTTTAAAAAAACTGATTGGGTCATTTTCAAAAGTGTCTACACCCAGAGACACTATTAAATACTGTGGTGAAAATTTATCGAGTTCTGCTAGTGCAGCAGTCAACGATTGCTGCCACTGGGTGAAACTGGTGTCCCGCGGCATGGGGTAGTTCAGATTGTAGCCTAGTCCCTTTCCTGAGCCTGTTTCATCGGCATATCCGAGAAAATAAGGAAAGGCCTGTTGCGGATCGCCATGGAGAGAGCAGAACATTACATCATCGCGGTCATAAAAAATATCCTGAGTGCCATTGCCATGATGGAAGTCTATATCCAGTATGGCGACGCGCTTTGTGCCCTGATCACACAGATATTGCGCCGCAATAGCGGCATTATTTAAAAAGCAGTAGCCACCAAACATATCGCTGGCGGCATGATGTCCAGGGGGGCGGCAAAGGGAAAATATCCCCTGCTCACCCTGGTACAAAGCCTTGGCACCCGTCAGTGCCACATCCTTAGAAGCCAATGCTGCGGCCCAGGTCCCTTCGGTAATTGAAGTCTCCGCCGCCAATGCATAGTAACCAATCTTGCCATCAATAGAAGTTGGTACCCGAGACTGCATGCGTCTCGCTGGCCAGGAGCTCGCAATTGCTTCACCGGTAAACCCGGCATCTTGCCACTCTTGCCAGGCGGTTTCTAGAAAGGCAATAAAATCGTCGCTATGGACTGCTCTAACAGGATCCATAGTAAAGGTCTCGGGTTCTAAGATTTCGCCGAGATGCGATTGAGCGATGGCTTTGATAACTGTGTCAGCTCTTGATGGTCGCTCAAAGGGCGTGACTAACTCGCCGCCATAGAGTTCTGTTTTAGCATCTCGCAAACGATGTTTATCACTGTAGATGGTTTTAATAGTCGATGTCCTTTAATTGAGTAGCGGCCATCTGGGTGATATCAGAGGGTAACTGTTTTGCCGATAGCCTATTGGATACCGGAAGGACTAGCGCCAGACTCAGCCCAGAGGTTTTGGTTAAAAATACACGACGATTAATTCCTCTGTTGGCCTCACTCATTATTAACTACCTGTAAATATTGATTTGGTTTGATTAAAACGCTGCTAATACTGTTAATCCAACACAGGATATCGCAGCGGCAATCAGAGCGTAGGGTATCTGAGTTAGTGCATGGTCCATTACATCACAACCACTGCCCTGAGCCGCCAATACGGTGGCATCAGAATAAAAACAGGCATGACTGCCAAAAGCACTGGCGGATACCAGGGCCCCGATCGCCAGTGGGATGCTTACACCCACACTTTCTGCCAGGGGCAAGATGATGGGGATAGCAATGGCGAAAACGCCCCAGCTGGACCCTGTTGCAAACGAAATAAGTGCCATGGTGAGGAAGGTCAGGGCGGGAAACATAAGAGGTGTCATTAATGGGGCTACATTTTCGATCACATAGGTCGCCAATCCCAACATGTCATTGACCTCCTTAAAGACAAAGGCCATCACAACCATAGTTAATGCAGGTAGCATGATTTTGATACCATCAATAACCGCATCAAACATTTGCGTCCAAGCCATAAGTCGCTGTGCGCCAAACAAAATAATGGTGACGGCAACCGACATAATTACGCCTATCTGTACATCCAGGTCATACCAGATACTAAAGCCCAGCAGGGCAAAAATGGGCAGCACAAAGTGATAGATCTGAACCCTGTCCTCTGTATCGACCTGGCCCTCTTCAGCGGTCTCATCAAGAGGTTGCGGCGCGGTACCATTAGCCGCTCTCTGCTGTGCGGACTTCATCATCCCCAGTGCGGGAACAATACCTACAGCGACTAATGGCACTAACAGCATGGCTACTATGGGGTAGACCATATAGGGAATAGCGCTGACATAGAGCGCCATTCCCTGCCCTGATTCCGCATAACCTGAGTCCATAAATAAGCCAGCATAAAACATGGCCCAGGTAGACACTGGCACCAGAACGCAGATAGGCGCTGCGGTAGAGTCGACCACATAGGCAAGCATTTCCCTGGACACTTTAAACTTATCCGTGACCTTGCGCATGGATGAGCCGACGGCAAGGGCATTGAGATAGTCGTCAATAAATACAACTACCCCCAATAGCCAGGTGTAGAGCAGGGCGCTATTGGAGTTTTTGGCCTTTGAGGAGATTGCTCTGCTAAAGGCATTGGCTGCACCCACTCGCATCAGTAGGGTAATCAGACTGCCCATTAGGCCGCAGACTATAATGATCCAGGCGATGGTTTCATGCATCATTACGTCGAGCAGTATGGCGGAGAAGTTACTTAGAGCGGCAGCAGGTTCAAGCATTAATAAGCCAACCATAACGCCGGCCAGCAAGGATTCTATTGGCCGACGGCTCAATATGGCGGTAACAACTGTGACCAGTGCTGGAAGTAGCACTAGTAAGCTAGTTTCGGTAGCCAAAAGAAATCTCCTCTATGGATTGCAGGTTTATTAAGGGCTAGATTATTTTTAGTCTAAATATACTCTTTATTATCGCGCATGTCATGCGACATGCCCATGAAGCTTGCTAAAAC